>MTKY01055598.1_pt1 | contig 12341 bp, 12 predicted proteins | sample 1042731 | NCBI WGS metagenome assembly MTKY01 (sample SAMN06212206, study PRJNA360538) | anaerobic digester metagenome | biome: Wastewater treatment plant; material: sludge; isolation source: anaerobic digester fed with sludge from wastewater treatment plant | place: Denmark: WWTP Soeholt ... | reverse complement strand
AAAATCCTGCATGTTCGCCAGCAGGTCTCGCGCGCGAGTTGCGAGTGATTGGGCATGTGCGGTGGCGACGATGCCGCGGCCGGATTTGACGAAGAGCGGATCGTGCACGATGGCGCGCAGCTTCTGCAGCGCATGCGAGACGGCCGATTGCGTGACGCCGAGTTCGTCAGCCGCCGCCGTCACCGAGCCCGTGTCGAGCACAGCGAGAAAGAGCCGCAGCGCGTGACCGTCCAGATCGTAATGATCGAAATTGCTCATGCATATAATGATAACACATGCATTTATCTTGTTAAATATCACGGGCATGGTCCGCCTCGCCTGCCGGCGGAGCTTGCGCTGCGTCAAAGCGGGCGCGGGCGTTTGCGGCTCCGATCCGCAGCGCAGGGAGCAAGGGAGGGCGCCATGGCGCAAACTCGAAAAATCGAAGGTACGCCGGTTTTCGACGGCGGTAGCGCCATGAAGGGCTACGAGCTGAACAAGATGTGCTTCTCGTTCAACGATCCGGAAAACCGCAAGGCTTTCCTGGCCGATCAGGCCGCCTACATGGACAAGTACAAGCTGACGGCCGATCAGCGCGCGGCGCTGGCGTCGGGCCAGGTGCTGAAGATGATCGAGGCGGGCGGCAACGCCTATTACCTCGCCAAACTCGCCGGCATTCTCGGCCTCAACGTGCAGGATATCGGCGCGCAGCAGACCGGCATGAGCGTCGAAGCCTTCAAGCAGAAACTTCTCGACCAGGCGAGGCAGTGATGGCCCAGATCATCGGAACCCTTTCGACGTCGCACATTCCCGCCATCGGCAACGCCATCGCGCGTGGCCTGCAGAACGAGCCCTACTGGAAGCCGTTCTTCGACTCCTGGCCGCCGGTGCGCGAATGGCTTGCACGCGAAAAGCCGGACGTGATCGTCTTCTTCTACAACGACCACGGCCTGAACTTCTTCCTCGACAAGATGCCGACCTTCGCGGTGGGCGCCTGCGCGGAATACGTCAGCGAGGACGAGGGTTGGGGCATCCCGACGATCCCGTCGATCAAGGGCCACCAGAAACTGTCGTGGCAGATCATCAACGGTATCGTCGGCGACGGCTTCGACCCGGTCATGTGCCAGGAGATGGCGGTCGACCACGCCATCACCAACCCGATGCAGCTGATGTACCCGGACCAGAACTGGCCGACCGCCATCGTGCCGGTGGCGATCAATTCGATCCAGCACCCGCTGCCCGGTCCGAAGCGCTGCTTCGATCTCGGCCGCGCCGTCGGCAAGGCGATCGAAGCCTATCCGGAAGACCTGAAGGTGCTGCTGATCGGTTCGGGCGGGCTGTCGCACCAGCTCGACGGCGAGCGCGCCGGCTTCATCAACAAGGCCTTCGACCAGGAATGCCTCGAAGCCATGGTGACGGGCGTCGAGCCGCTGACCAAGTATTCGTCGCTCGACGTGGTCGAGAAGGCGGGCGCGCAGGGCGTCGAGCTGATGTGCTGGATTGCGGCGCGGGCGGCGATGCAGGGCCAGGTGAGCGAAATCACGCGCACCTACCACATCCCGATCTCGAATACGGCGTCGGCCGTGCAGCTGCTGTCGCATACGCGCGCGCCGGTGGCCAAGGCCGCGTAATCTGCTCCGGGGCGGCTTCGGGGGCTGCCACATCGGCGCCGTCGCATGCAGATGCGGCGGCGCTTTTTCATGGCCTCAGTAGCCCGTTTCCTCGATGTCGACGATCGCGGCTTGCGGCCGGAACAGGAAGCAGTCGCCGACCCAGGCGATCGACGTGCAGTGGCGACGCGAAACGCCCGGCGCGAAGCCGTAGAAGTCGACGCGGCTGCAACTCGGTACGTCGGCCGTCAGCCGGTCGAAGCTGTAGCCCTCCGAATTGTCGCAGATGATCGCGCCGCCGGGGGCGAGATAGTCGAAGGCGAGGACGGTGGCTTCTTCCCGCAGATGGCCGTCGATCACGATCACGTCGAACTTGCCGGCCGGGCTCGAATCCATGACGGCCTTCAGCGGCGCGGCGTTGCGCGGCTCGCGTTCGAGCGGCACGTGCCGCAGGTCGACGTTGGCGGGGATGCGGCCCTTGAGTTCGCCGTACCACTCGGCGTTTTCCTCGATCGTCAGCACCGACCTGGCGCGCTGCGCCCACCACAACGTCGACTGGCCGCCGCCGAATTCGAGCACGTTCTGGTCGGCAAACGTGCGCAGGCGCAGGAAGTCGATCGCCGCGTAGGTGTACCAGGGCAGCGCATCGCCGGCGGGAGAAATGGCGCGGCGCTTCAGGCTGCTCGTCCAGTGGCCGGTCTGCAGGCTGAAGCGGATCGGCGTGAGAACGGCGGTGCCGAGCGCCCGCACCGGGCTCCAGATCGACGTGGGCAACAGGTCCTTCGCCTTGCCCAGTCGCTTCATCATGCCCGCGTCAGTCATTTTCCCGCATCCCTCGCCGCCGCCGGCCTTGCCGGCCCCATCCGGCTTCGCTGCATCCTGCGGGCCGACGCCCCGGTCGCATCGCGAAATCCGGCCTGAAAATCGTAGCAGCACCTAGCAGACCGGTCGCCGCTTTGAAAGCGAAGCCGGCGCGCGGCGAGGGTCACGCGCCGGCGTGCGTCGCCTGGCCTTCGTCGTGCCGTCGCCGGAATTCGCTCGGCGTCAGGCCCGTGCGCCTGCGGAAGAAGCGCCAGAAATAGGCCGGATCCTCGAAACCGAGTTCGTAGGCGAGGGTCGCCACCGAGCCGGCGACGTGAATCAGGCGTCGACGGGCCTCGAGCGTGAGCCGGTCCTGCACAACGTCGAGCGCCGACTTGCCGGCGGCGATGCGGCAGACGCGGTTCAACCGGCTTTCGCTGACGCCGAGTTCGCGCGCATAGCGCGGGATCGGCCAGTGTTCGGTCAGGCTTTGCTCGAGCAGCGCCCGGAAACGATGAAAATCGGCGGCCTCGCGGGCGCCGCGCATCTTGTCGCGCACGACCTGCTCGTTCTGCCGCAGCACCAGCACCAGCGCCGCGCTCGCCAGCCATTGCAGCACGGCGCCGGTGGCGCGGCCGCCGTCGCGGAATTCCAGCGCGATCTGCTGGAACAGGCCGACGAGGCGGGCGGCTTCGTCGGGCTTGGCCGACAGGTCGATCAATGCAGGCTGCATCAGCAGCGCGGCCGGATGCGCCTCGCCGCCGCCGCGCGCCAGCATGGACTCCTCGATCGTCAGCACGAAGCCGTGCGTGTCCGGCGCGAAGGAGAAGGCGTGCACGACGCCGGAGGGCAGGGCGAGCGCGAACGGGGCCTTCGCCTCGATCGCGCGGTGGTCGATGCGCACCCGCGCCGACCCGTCGACCAGCAGCAGCAACTGGAACAGGCCGTGGTGCCGGTGTTCGGCGATCTCCCAGGCGTAGCGTTCGCTGCGGCTGCGAATGTCCTCGATATGGATGAATTCCGGAGAGACGGCGTCCGCCTCGCCGTAGAGCGAAAATACAGGGATTGGCGTCTCGCCGGCGCCGCGGCGACGCCGCGTTGGGTCTTCCGAATTGTTTGTTGCAGCGCACATTCGCAGCGACCGCTCTCGATACAGATTGCTCGAAAAGTACAGAAATTTGTCGCCGTCGTCCATTTTGTCGCAGGCGCCGGGCCGGCATCTTCCGCGGCATGACGAGGGGGCTGCTTCGCGCTCCCGTCGCATCCGCTGGGAGGCGCTGTTGTTTTCCTTCGACCCGTATTCGCCGGCGATCGACGCCGATCCGTTCCCCTTCTACAAGACGCTGCGCGACGAATACCCCTGCTTCTGGAGCAAGGAAGCGGACATGTGGATCCTGTCGCGCTACGACGACATCGTTCGCGCGCTGAACGACTGGCAGACCTATTCCTCGGCGAAGGGCAACCTGATGACCGAGTTGCCGAACCGCGCCGGCGCCACCCTCGGCACGACCGATCCGCCGCGCCACGATCGCCTGCGCGGCCTGATCCAGAAAGCGTTCATGAAGCGCAACCTGGAAGCGCTCGGCGATCCCATCCGCGGCATCGCCGCGGAATGCGCGGCGGCGCTGACGAACGAAAAGCAGTTCGACTTCATCGAGGACTTCTCGTCGAAGTTCACGGTGCGCGTGCTGTTCGCGGCGCTCGGCCTGCCGCTCGGCGACGAGCAGACGGTGCGCGACAAGGCGGTGCTGATGGTGCAGACGGACCCGAACACCCGCGCGAAAGGGCCCGAGCATATCGCCGCCTCCGACTGGATGCGCGACTATGCGGCCGGCGTCATCGCGGAGCGCCGCAAGAATCCGCAGAACGACCTGATCTCGCATTTCTCGATGGCGGAGATCGACGGCGACAGGCTGGACGAGCGGGAAGTGCTGCTGACGACGACGACGCTGATCATGGCGGGCGTCGAGTCGCTCGGCGGCTTCATGTCGATGTTCGCGCTCAATCTCGCCGACTATGCCGACGCGCGCGCCGCCTGCGTCGAGGATCCGGAAATCCTGGCCGACGCGATCGAGGAATCGCTGCGCTTCAACACCTCGGCTCAGCGCTTCCGCCGCTGCCTGACCAAGGACACGGAACTGCATGGCCAGACGATGAAGGCCGGCGATTTCGTGTGCCTCGCCTACGGCTCCGGCAATCGCGACGAGCGCAAGTACGAAAATCCGGACCTGTATGATATCGCGCGAAAACCGCGCGGGCATCTCGGCTTCGGCGGCAGCGTCCACGCCTGCCTCGGCACGGCGATCGCCCGCATGTCCGTGAAGATCGCCATGGAAGAGTTCCACAAGGTCGTGCCGAGCTACCGGCGCGTGCAGGAACAGCTGCCGTGGATGCCCTCGTCCACATTCCGCAGCCCGATGCGGCTGGAAATGGCGCGGGTGGGCTGACTTTCGTGTGTCATTCCCGGCGCGGCATAGCCGCGACCGGGAATCCAGCGACGACAGGCGCCGCTTTCGCGAGGGTTCGGCGCTCTGCCTCGCCGCTTGCGAGGGGACTGCGATTGCGCCGGACGTTCGCGCAGTGGCACGTCCCTCATCCGTCGCGCATTCGCGCGACACCTTCTCCCGCGTTGCGGGAGAAGGACACTCCTCTCAGAACCCCTTCTCGATCCGGTCGAGCGTGCGCATCGCCGGCAGGCATTGCGCCAGCGAGGAGTTCGGCTCGCGGCCGTCCTTGATGGCGGCGAAGAATTCGCGGTCGATCAGCTCGATGCCGTTGTTGGAGACGGCGACGCCGGACAGGTCGATCTTGTTCTCCTTGCCGTCGTACAGATCGTCGTAGCGGGCGACGTATGTGCCGTTGTCGCAGATATAGCGGAAATAGGTGCCGAGCGGGCCGTCGTTGTTGAACGACAGCGACAGCGTGCAGATCGCCCCCGACGCCGCCTTCAGGCCGATCGTCATGTCCATGGCGATGCCGAGGTTCGGGTGATGCGGCCCCTCGATGCCGAAGGCCTGCACGGCCTCGCCGCCGGTCTGGTACTGGAACAGGTCGACCGTGTGGCAGGCGTGGTGCCACAGCAGATGATCGGTCCACGAGCGCGCCTGGCCCGTGGCGTTGGTGTTGGTGCGGCGGAAGAAATACGTCTGGACGTCCATCTGCTGGACCTTCAGCTCGCCCTTGACGATCTTGTTGTGAATGTACTGGTGGCTCGGGTTGAAGCGGCGCACATGGCCGGCCATGCCGACGACGCCGGTCTCCTTCTGCACGCGCACCAGCGCCTCGGAATCGGCGAGGCTGTCGGCCATCGGGATTTCGATCAGCACATGCTTGCCGGCTTTCATGCAGGCAATGCCTTGGGCTGCATGCACCTGCGTCGGCGTCGAGAGGATGACGGCGTCGACGTCCGAACGCGCCAGGCTTTCGTCGAGGTCGCGCGTCCAGTGCCCGATGCCGCGTTCCTTCGCGAAGCCTTCGAGATCGCCCGAACGGCCGCCGACGATGGAGGTGACCTCGACGCCCGCGATGTTCTTGATGGCGTCCAGATGCTTGATGCCGAAGGCGCCCGAAGCGCCGGCCACACAGACTCTCATGGGATTCCCTCGCTTTTGCCGTCGCTCATAGGCCGAGGCGGGCCGCGCGTCGATTTCGTTTGGGCGGCCGCCTATTCATTTTCTGAATAGCGCCGCGCTGCGCGACGGGAAAGGCGCTCTTGCGCCGCCGCCCCGATCATGCCGACAATGCGGCTAATCCGACCGCCCGGCGGCTCGCGACATCCACAGGGGTAAGGCATGAGAAAAGCGTTGTTCGTCGCTCTCGCTCTGGGCCTTGCGGCGCCGCTCGCGCCGGCCGCGGCGGTCACCTACCGGCACGCCTTCCAGGGCGATCTCAAGTCGCTCGACCCCTATACGATCAACGAGACCTTCACGCTCGCGATGCTCGGCAACGTCTACGAGGGGCTGACGCGACGCGACGGCCAGCTCAAGATCATCCCGGGTCTCGCCGAGCGTTGGGAAAATCCCGAGCCGACGCGCTGGCGCTTCTACCTGCGCAAGGGCGTGAAGTTTGCGGGCGGCGAGCCGTTCACGGCCGACGACGTGATCTTCTCGTTCGATCGCGTGCGCACGCCGGAATCCGAATTCAAGACCCGCGTGCCGATGGACGCGAAGATCGTCAGGATCGACGACTACACGATCGATTTCGTGCTGACGCAGCCGAGCCCCAACCTGATCGGCGAATGGGACTCCTGGTACATCCTGTCGAAATCCTGGGCCGAGGCGAACGGCGCGACCAAGGTGCAGCCGGCCACCGGCGCCCAGCTCAACGCCTTCGCGCTGAAGTCGAACGGCACCGGGCCATACGTCATCGCCAGTCACGAACCGGGCGTGAAGACGACGTACAGGAAGAATCCTGCCTGGTGGGGCTGGAAGGACGCGCCGGGCAATATCGACGATGTGGTGTTCACCACGATCAAGCAGGACGCCACGCGCGTCGCCGCGCTGCTGTCTGGCGAAGTCGACATGATCGAGCCGGTGCCGGTGCAGGACATGAGCCGCGTCGCCGAAAGCGCCGGCACGCAGATGCTGGCCGGGCCGGAGCTGCGCACCATCCATCTGTTCATGGATCAGAAGCGCGACGAACTGAAATATGCGTCGGTGAAGGGCAAGAACCCGTTCAAGGACATCCGCGTCCGGCAGGCCTTCTACCAGGCGATCGACATCGAGGCGATCAAGTCGAAGGTGATGCGCAACATGTCGACGCCGGCGTCGCTGCTCATCACGCCGCTCCTGTATTCGCGCGCCGGCGAGTTCAAGCGGCTCGCCTACGATCCGGCCGGGGCAAAGAAGCTGCTCGCCGAAGCGGGCTATCCCGACGGCTTCGAGCTCACCATGCACTGCCCGAACGATCGCTACGTCAACGACGAGCAGATCTGTCTTGCCGTCACCTCGATGCTGGCGCGCATCGGCGTCAAGGCGAAACTCGAGGCGTTGCCCAAGGCGGTGTTCTTCGGCCGCGCCGGCCTCGCCGGCGGCTACGACACGTCGTTCGGCCTGCTGGGCTGGACGCCCTCGGGCTTCGACAGCCTCAACATCTACCAGAACCTGTCCGGCTGCCGCGACGACAAGGGCAACGGCTCGCCCTTCAACTACGGCGGCTATTGCAACCCGAAGGTCGACGCGCTGATCCCGCAGATCTCGGTCGAGACCAACGCCGACAAGCGGCTCGATCTGGTGACGAACGCCTGGAAGATGCTGACCGACGACGTCAGCCACATCCCGCTGCACCAGCAGGCGCTGTCCTGGGGCGCCTCGAAGAAGATCAAGCTGGTGCAGCGCGCCGACGACGTGATGCTGTACCACTGGATCGTGAAGTCGGAGTAGGCGATGCGACTGACGCCGCCATGCTCCACTTCCTCCTGAAACGCATCGCCGGCGCGGTGTTGGTGCTGGTGGTGGTGGCGCTCGTCGCCTTCGTCCTGTTCCGCTTCGTCGGCGACCCGATCAACCAGATGGTCGGGCAAGACGTCAGCGTCGCCGACCGCGAGCGTCTGCGCGAAATGCTGGGATTGAACGATCCGCTGATCGTTCAGCTCGGTCGCTTCCTGTGGAACGCGCTGCAATTCGATTTCGGCGTGTCCTACCAGTTCAAGGAAAAGGTGACGACGCTGGTCGGCGTGCGCTTTCCCGCCACGTTCGAACTCGCGATGGCCGCTTCCGTATTCGCGATCGCGCTGGGCATTCCGCTCGGCGTCTACACCGGCATCAGGCCCAAGGCGATGCTGTCGCGCCTGTTCATGACATTGTCGCTGGTCGGCGTGTCGCTGCCGACTTTCCTGATCGGCATCCTGCTCATCTACGTCTTCGCGGTGCGGCTGCAATGGCTGCCGTCGTACGGCCGCGGCGAGACCGTGCAGATCGGCTTCTGGCGCACCGGGCTGCTGACGAAATCGGGTCTCGCCGCGCTCGTCATGCCGGCGATCACGCTCGGCCTGTTCCAGCTCACGCTGATCGCGCGGCTCGTGCGTGCGGAAATGCTGGAGGTGATGCGGTCGGACTTCATCCGGTTCGCGCGGGCGCGCGGGCTGACCGAACGTTCGGTGCATTTCCGGCACGCGCTGAAGAATACACTGGTGCCGGTCGTCACCATCATCGGCCTGCAGATCGGCTCGATCGTCGCCTTCTCGATCATCACCGAGACCGTGTTCCAATGGCCGGGCATGGGGCTGTTGTTCATCACGTCGGTCCAGAACGCCGACGTGCCGGTCATGGCCGCCTATCTCATGCTCGTCGCGCTGATCTTCGTGTCGATCAATCTCGCCGTCGATCTTCTCTATCTGGCGATCGACCCGCGCATCCGGCTCGGGGAGGCGCGGGCGTGATCCGTCTGCGCCGTCTTCTCGACTCCGATCTCGCCTGGTCCTTCCTCCGCAGTCCCGGCGCCGTCGTCGCCATGCTCGTCGCAGCGGCCCTGTGTCTGTGCGCGGCGTTCGCGCCGCTCATCGCCCCGCAGAACCCGTTCGATCTCGCCGGTCTCGACCTGATGGACGCGCGCAATCCGCCCGCTTGGCTCGACGGCGGCGACGCGCGCTTCCTGCTCGGCAGCGACAGCCAGGGGCGCGACATACTTTCCGCGATCTTCTACGGCGCGCGCATCTCCATCGGCGTCAGCCTGGCGTCCGTCGCGCTGGCGCTCGTGCTCGGAGTCGGGCTGGGGCTTGCCGCCGGCTATTTCGGCGGGCGCGTCGAGGCGATCGTCATGCGCGCGGCCGATGTGCAGCTTACCTTTCCGGCGATCCTCACCGCGTTGCTCATCTCCGGCGCGGCGCGCGCGCTGATCGGGCCGGGTCGGTTCGCCGGCGCCGAATTCTGGGTCTTGGTCGTGTCGATCGGCCTCAGTTTCTGGGTGCAATACGCGCGCACCGTCCGCGCCTCGACGCTGGTCGAGCGCAACAAGGACTATGTCGCGGCGGCCAAGCTGATCGGCGTGTCCGCGCCGCGCATCATGTTCACGCACGTCCTGCCCAACGTGCTCGGCCCGGTGCTGGTGATCGCCACCATCAACCTGGCGCTCGCCATCATCACCGAGGCGACGCTGTCCTTCCTCGGCGTCGGGCTGCCGCCGAGCCAGCCCTCGCTCGGCACGCTGGTGCGCACCGGCAACGACTACCTGCTGTCGGGCGAATGGTGGATCGTCTTCTTCCCCGGCGCGGCGCTGGCGGCGCTGGCGCTGTCGGTCAACGTGCTCGGCGACTGGCTGCGCGACGCGCTCAACCCGAGACTGCGATGAGCCCGCCGCTGCTCGAGATCGAGCGTCTCAGCGTCGAATTCGTCACGCGGCGCGGCAATCTGCGCGCGCTCGACGAAGTGTCGCTGACCATGGCGCCGGGCGAGATTCTCGGCCTCGTGGGAGAATCCGGCGCCGGCAAGTCGCTGACCGGGCGGGCGATCATCGGCCTGCTCGACCCGCCCGGCCGCATCTGCGGCGGCGCGGTGCGGTTCGAGGGCGCCCGCATCGACGATCTGCCGTCGGAACAAATGCGCAAATTGCGCGGGCGAAGAATCGGCACGATCTTCCAGGACCCGTTGACGAGCCTCGATCCGTTGCAGCGGATCGGCGATCAGCTGATCGAGACGATCCGCACGCATCTGCCGCTTTCCGCGAAACAGGCGCGCGAACGCGCGATCGCCTTGCTCGGCGAAGTCGGCCTGCCGGCGCCGCGCGATCGGCTCGACGCCTGGCCGCACGAATTCTCCGGCGGCATGCGGCAGCGCGTCGTCATCGCGCTCGCGCTCGCCTGCGAACCCTCGCTCGTCATCGCCGACGAACCGACGACCGCGCTCGACGTTTCGGTGCAGGCGCAAATCATCGCGCTCCTGCGCCGGCTGTCGAAGGCGCACGGCGCCTCGGTGCTTCTGGTGACGCACGACATGGGCGTGATCGCCGAGGCCGCCGACCGGGTGGCCGTCATGTACGCTGGCCGCATCGTCGAACTCGGGCCGGTCGCCGATGTCATTTCGCAGCCGTGGCATCCGTATGCACGGGGGTTGATGGGCTCGATCCCCTCGCTGCGCGAGGACGTGGAACGTCTCGCGCAAATCCCCGGAGCGATGCCGCGCATCGACGCCCGGCCTGAAGGCTGCGCTTTCGCGCCGCGCTGTCCGAAGGTCGAGCCGCGTTGCCGTCTCGGCGTTCCGCCGCTGATCGTCGCCGGCGCGCGCGCGGCCGCCTGCATGGTGGAGCCCGCGCCATGACGAAGGCGATCCTCGTCGTGCGCGACGTCCGCCGCCTGTTCGACGTGTCGCGGCCCTGGCTCGAGCGCCGCCTCTCGGGCGAGGGCCGGCGCTTCGTCCATGCGGTCGAGGACGTGTCGCTGGAGATCGCCGCCGGCGAGACGCTCGGGCTCGTCGGGGAATCCGGGTCGGGCAAGTCGACGCTCGGCCGGATGGCCGTCGGCCTGCTGCCGCCGACCTCGGGCGAAATCCTGTTTGCGGGCGGGTCGGCGCAGGAGGCGGCGCGGGCAGGGCGGTTGCAGATGATCTTTCAGGACCCGTTCGCGAGTCTCAACCCGCGCTGGAAAGTGTCCGAGATCGTCGCCGAGCCGCTGCGGTTGAAGGGCGCTCCCGACGTCGCGAAACGCGTCGGCGAATTGCTCGAACTGGTCGGCCTGTCGCGCGCCGACGGCGCGAAATATCCGCACGAATTCTCCGGCGGCCAGCGGCAGCGCATCGCCATCGCGCGGGCGGTGGCGGGCGAACCGGATTTCATCGTCGCGGACGAACCGACTTCGGCGCTCGATGTGTCGGTGCAGGCGCAGATCCTCAATCTCATGCGCGATCTGCAACAGCGGCTGGGGCTGACGCTGCTGTTCATCACGCACAATCTCGCGGTCATCCGGCACATGGCGACCCGCGTCGGCGTCATGTATCTCGGCCGTCTTGTCGAGACCGCGCCGACGCGCGACCTGTTCGCCAGCCCGCGCCATCCCTATACGCGCATGCTGCTGGAGGCGATTCCGGATGCGCATGCGCCCAAGCGCGCGCGCGATCCCATCGCCGGCGAAATTCCCTCGCCGATCGATCCGCCGCCGGGATGCGCCTTTCATCCGCGCTGCCCGCTCGCCTTCGACCGCTGCCGACGCGAAATTCCGGCGTTGATCGGCGGCCTCGCCTGCCATGCGGCGAACGAGCCTGCAACGCCGTGAGGCGCGCCCGAAGGACCGGCGCCTGGCCGCTTGCATTGACATATGCGAAAATACGAATATAAGGAATTCAGATCGGCGGCGCGTCGCCGTCCACGGGGATTTGTCATGATCGAGAACTGGCCCGAAACCACCAAGGTCCTGTCGTCAAAGCTGAAGAACCTGCGTGGCGGCGCGCCCGAGGTGATGAAGGCGTTCTCCTCGCTCGCGCAGACAGCGCTCACGCCCAAGGCGCTCGACGTCAAGACGAAGGAACTGATCGCGCTCGCCATCGGCATCGCCGTGCGCTGCGACGATTGCGTCGCCTTCCACGTCAAGGCGGCGATCCAGGCCGGCGCGACGCGCGACGAGATCATGGAGACGCTGGGCATGGCGATCTACATGGGCGCCGGCCCCTCCGCCATGTATGCGAGCCACGCGCTCGACGCCTACACGCAATTCACGGAATCCGCCCCGACGGCGGCCGGCTGAGGAACGGATCATGTTCGGCAAGCTTTTCGGCCGCGACGGCGGCTCGTCCGATCTCACCGGCTACGACGATCTGCGCCGGATGCTCGACGCTGGCGAATGCGTTCTCGTCGACGTGCGCGAACCGGCGGAATTCGCGTCCGGTCGTGCGCCGGGCGCGCAGAATCTGCCGCTGTCGCGGTTCGACCCGGCGCAACTGCCGCGGGAAAAGAAGGTCGTGCTGATCTGCAAGGCGGGCGGCCGTTCCGCGCAGGCGCTCGCCGCCGCACGTGGCGCCGGCCGCG
>MTKY01072277.1_pt1 | contig 12345 bp, 8 predicted proteins | sample 1042731 | NCBI WGS metagenome assembly MTKY01 (sample SAMN06212206, study PRJNA360538) | anaerobic digester metagenome | biome: Wastewater treatment plant; material: sludge; isolation source: anaerobic digester fed with sludge from wastewater treatment plant | place: Denmark: WWTP Soeholt ... | reverse complement strand
CGAGGGGGTTTCCAGAGGGCGGACACGACGGTCAGCCTCACAAGCCTCCGCTTGCAGATCGGTGACGGCCGGTCCGGGGCCGGTCATTGCGGCTTCGAGCGCTTCGGGTGACTCGTGGCGTTCTCCTGTCCAGCGGAAGTAGGGCAGTGTGCCGGGGTTGACGACATGCTCCGGCTTCTCTTCTGCGAGCAAGCGCTCGATCGCTTCGACGACGAGCGCGCCTTGGTGCGCGCTCACCTCGCACGTGTTACCTCCGATATGGGGTGTCGCGATGACGTTGGTGAAGGCCAGGAGGGGGTCATCCGCGCCAGGCGGCTCGGCGGCAAAGACGTCCAGGGCTGCGCCCCCCAGCTTGCCCGACCGCAGGGCGTCGACCAACGCCGTATCGTCGACCAGCGCGGCACGGGCCGTGTTGATGAGGAATGAGCCCTCCTTCATGCGAGCCAGGATCTCAGCATTGATGAGGTTGCGCGTCTCGCCGGTGACCGGAGCGTGAAGGGAGACGATGTCACTCTGCGCGAAGAGATCCTCCAGGGTGACCTTTTCCACGCCGAGAAGGGCAGCCTCCTCGGTCGAGAGGAAGGGGTCAACTACGACAATGCGGGCACCGAACGGCCGCAGGCGCTGGATCACCTTACGCCCCACGGTTCCCGCACCCACGAGGCCTACCGTCTTGCCCCAGAGCTCGCTCCCCTGGAAGCGCTCGTGGGCCATACCCATCCGGCCCATATCGCCTGCTTCGCTCCCTGGCTCACGGAGGAATCCCGTGGCTTCGGGAAGCTTCCTCAGCAACATCAGGGCAAAGGCCAGCGTGAGATCGGCGACGGCGTCCGCGTTGCGCCCCGGCGTATTGATCACGGGCACACCGGCTGCGGTGCAGGCGGTCAGGTCGATGTTTACAGGATCACCCCGGCAGACCACGATGGCCCGCAGGTCCGGCAGCTTCTGGAGCGCCTCCGCATCGACCACGTCAACCTCGGTGACGAAGACGTGGATGCCGGCCAAGGTCTCCCAGAGGTCCTCGCCGACCAGCAGCCGGCTCTCGCGCCGGTAGCTGGCAAAGGTGACCTCGCCCAGGGCGCGGAGGCGGTTGAGCGAAGCCTCATCCAGTTCCGCGCTGACGTAGATGCGGGGGCGGAAGTCGCCCGCAGGAGTGGTTGTGTGTCCCGGTGCAGGCTGGGTCATTACCTCGCGTACGATCGCTTCGGCGGCATCGGCGTCCACATCCTCGTGCTTGTCGAGAAGCGCGCGCCAGCTCTCGTAGCGCGACAGGTAGCCGGCGGCGGAAGCGGCGTCGGGAGTGTAGACGTGCGTTGCCCTAAAGGGATGTTCGCCCGCCGTGGTCAAATCAGGGTGGAGCCCGACGCCGACGGCTGCGCACAGGGCGGCGCCGTGTGCTGCCGCCTTGGTGGTTGGGCCGACGCGCACCCGGCTGCCGAGGACATCGCTGACGAGCTGCGCCCAGACCGCACTGCGGGCCATGCCCCCGGTCAGGCCGATCTCATCCAGAGGCTGGCCCGAGACCCGTTGCACTTGTTCGACATTGGCGCGGACCGCATAGGCCATGCCCTCCAGAACGGCGCGGGCCATAGCTGCGCGCCCCGCGGCATCGCCCGTGGCACTCGTCGCGGAGAAGGCCAAGGTATCGGTGGGAAGGCTGAGTGCCGTGGCGTCGAAGAGGTGAGCGCCGGCAGTCGAGAGTACCCCGTAGGCTCCCGGCGGTACCGCGGCGGCCTCGGCGCAGAGCGCTGCGACCGGGGTGGGCGCGTCGGCATACCACGCGGTTGCGAGCCAGTCGAGCGTCCGGCCCATTGCTCCGGCGTTGCTCTCCAGCACGTAGCAGCCCGGCACGGCGTGCACGCCGGTCCAGAGGCGCTTGTGAGGATCCAAGCTTGGCTCGCTGGTGACAGCCATAACCGATGCCGTTGTGCCGGTGACGACGCTCACGTGTCCTGGAGCGACGGCGCCCATCGCGAGGAGGCTGCACTGGGTATCGGCCCCGGCGCTGACTACGGGGATGCCGGCCTTCAGGCCAAGGTGTTGGGCGGCATCCTCTGAGAGCCCGCCGATCGTGGTCCCGGCGTCGAGGAGATCAGGACATAGGTGACGCGGCAGCCCCAGCGACGCGATCAGGTCGTCGTCCCACGCTTGCTGCTCGAGGGAGTAGACCATCGACTCACCCGCAAGTGTCCGGCTGGTGGTCTTGAAACCGGATAACCTGAATCCCAGCCAGTCGGCAAGACCCAGAGCAGCCGAAGCACGCGCCAGTGTCGCGGGGGCGTGTTCAGCCAGCCAGAGCAGCCGCACGGCGGAGAGGATCGGGTTGGGCCAGCGTCCCGTGTGTCGGTAGATCTCCTCGCGCCGGGGTCGTTGCTCAATTGGAGGGCAATGACCCCGGCGCGCGCATCCAGGGTGGGGGTGGCAAACAGGGAAGACCCACCGGCATCGATGACGATCATACCGTGGCGCATCGAGGCGATACCAATAGCTGCAACGTCGGCTGCGGCAATCCTGGATCGGGCCAGAACTTCGCGGGACATCTCCCCGACAGCGCGCCAGACAAGGTCGACATCGAGATCGAAGGCCCAGGGCCAGTATGCCTGGACGCGGGTGTGCGTCCAGGCACGGTTGCTCATCACGGATGTGCCGGTATCGGCATCCAGGACGAGACAGCGGCCACCGCCGCCGCCGAGATCGATCCCCATGACATATCGTGCGCGCATAGCACTCCCTTGGATCCGGTTTCGCTTGAAAAGCTTTCAGAGGGTATGGCAGTCGATCACCGCTTACTGGTGTGGTCTAGACCAGGAAGCCTCCGTTTGAATGGATGACCTGGCCTGTGACCCAACCGGCGTCAGCCGAGACGAGGAAGCGAATCAGGCGGGCGGCGTCATCGGGCATCCCTACCCTGCCCAGAGGTGCCTGAGACTCCCATTTGGCTTTGAGGTCGGCCGAGATCCAGCCAGTGTCTGTCACACCCGGGTCGACGGCGTTCACCGTGATCCCCAGAGATGCCACTTCGGCGCTGAGGCTGAGCGTGAAGGCTTCGACCGCGCCCTTCGTCGCAACGTAAGCAAGCTCACCAGGCATCGGGCCCAACGACTGGCCTGACGTGAGGTTCACGATGCGGCCGAACGTGGTCGCCGGGCAGGCTGCGTCTGTTTGCTGAACGAGAGCTTCGCGATAGCGTCTCACGAATTCCACACACATGAGCGCCATACCGCGCAGGTTCACGGCGTAGGTGCGGTCGAGCTGGCCGGCGGTCAGTGCATCGATGCCACCCTGCATCGAGTAGGTGGCATTGTTGACGAGGACCTGCACGGGCCCCAACGTATGCTCGACGGTGTTGAACAGGCGCGCCGGTGCGGCGGGATCGGAGAGATCCACCTCGAGCCCCTCAGCCCGACAACCAAGGCCGCGCAGTTCGGCGAGGAGTTCCTGTGGGTCATCCGGGTTGGGACTGTAAACCAGGCCCGATTCGTGGTCGTAAGGACGGTAGTAGGTGATGAAGACGGCGTCCCAGTCGCGGGCGAGGGCGCGGGCAATGGCAGCGCCGATCCCGGCCTTGCGGCTGGCACCGGTGACGAGGGCTACGCCCTGGGCTTTGCTGGTCGATGTCATGTAGCTCCTTCTGCTCACGCAAATTGTCTGTTCCCGCGCAATCCGACGCGCAGGGAGGTCCGGTCAGGATCGGTGCGCCATTCGTTCTGCTTGCCACGCGGCCTCATCAAGCGGCGGAATAAGGATCTCGTCCTCGGGGCGGCGGGTGAGGCTGATGGCGTCCACGGGGCAGACGAGCGTACATTGCCCGCAGCCAACGCAACGCATGGGGTCGACCGCCGCCACGCCATCGGTCACAGCGATCGCGCCGAACTTGCAGCGCTCCTCACAGGCGCCGCAGCCGATGCAGAGTGTCTCGTCGACCACGGCGAGGAATGCGGAACGGGCGATTGCGGTCGGGACGTTGAACTCGGCGACGCGCCGGAGCACGCCGCAGCAGCAGGTGCAGCAGTTGCAGATGTAGTATTGTCCCGAGCGGTGGTTGCTCACACTGTGGACCAAGCCAGCCTCTTTCGCCTCGTGTAGGATACGCAGCGCCTCTTCCTTGGTGATCGCGCGGTTGACGCTAGAGCCATCGAAGGCCCCCTCAACCGGTGCGAAGACCATGCAGTTCTCGATGGGCGCGTCACATCCCTTATCAAGGAGATGCTGTTGTGTGCGGCATATGCACGAACGCACGCCCCATGACTTCGCACTCTCGACGAGGGCTGCGGCTTGTTCATAGGGATGGATCTCGACGTTGCTGCCGATGGCCTCTCCTACGGGCAGCACACGGTGTACGGAGGGTCCCGGGACGGCCTGCATGCCTTGCGAATCCTGGAAGTAGGCCTCGAAGAGCGCCGCCATCTCGGCATCCATCCGTGGAAGTTGTGCTTCATAGGACCCCACGACAAAGGGCATCAGCGCGAACAGCAGGGCCCGGTCGCCACGCTGCATCGTAACCAGACCGTGGCGGACCATATCCTTGAGCGTGCGTGCAGCGTCCTTTGGCTCAACGCCTGCTCGGTAAGCGATAGCATCGGCAGGTTCGGGTTCCATAGTCATCACGCCGCCGAGCCGGGCCTCCTCAGGCGTGAACATCCACGCAAGTAGGCGCAGCTCGGCGGCCGTCTCCGTCGCGGGGAAGCCGTTGGGCATCGCATCCAGCTGCCGCGCCAGCGCACGGTAGAGGTCTTCGTTCTCCATACTCGGCTCTGCCATAGCCGTTCTCCTCAGGTTCTATCGGATGCCGGTAGTCAGTCGGTCAGGATCTCGGGACGCGTTCCTGCGGCCCTGGCGTGAGTCCATGCAGGACCTATGCCTCCAGTTGCGGAATGTCAACCGGAGGCACTTCGTCAAAGGAGAGCGGCTCGCTGCCAGAGGGCATCGGGGCGTAGTCGGGCATCCCGATGTTGTGTACGAGGTCGTCGATCCGGACTAACTTACCTGTGCGCATCGAGGCATTAGCTGCAACACCGGTGAGGATGGAGTAAGCCCCAGCACGCTGGTCGGCTGCTGTCAGATAGGGATCGGCGGGCGGGTTCTCGCTGAAGAGGTCCTCAAGGATGCGTCCATCGCCGCCTCCGTGACCCCCACGCGAGGTCCAGACGTCGACGTCGTAGGGTGGGCTGAAGTGCGGGATGATGCGGATCGTGGTGCCCTGCTCGATCGTCTGGCCGGGCACCGTGCCATCGGCGTTGATGTAGGAGGACTCGACGGTCGTGTGCTCCAAGCGCCCGCGCGTGCCATTGATCGAGACGGTGTAGCCCTCCCAGGGCATAAAGGCGTTGAGCGAGTAGCTCATCTTGGCGCCGTTCTTGTAGTCGACGACCAGGGCCATGGTGTCTTCGATGTCGATCAGATCGCTGAAGACGCAGCGGTCGCGGAAGTAGCCATCGTAGACCTCGTTATCGAGGTAGAGGCGTTTCATTTCCTCGTGGGCCGCCATATCGAGGCGGAAGCGGCATCCGGACTCAGGGCAGGTGTGGCAGCGCTCGGTCCGGGCCGTGAGGCCGAAGCGGTCGGCGGTCTGGGGTGTGTAGAAGCGCCGGTGGCCCTGGGCGAAGACGGCCTCGGGGACCGAGCCAAGCCACCAGTTGATCAGGTCGAAGTGGTGGGTGGCCTTGTGGACCATCAACCCGCCGGAGTTATCCTTGTTACGGTGCCAGCGCCGGAAGTAGTCGGCACCGTGGCGCGTATCGAGCAGCCAGTGGAAGTCGAGCGAGAGGATCTCGCCAATTACGCCCGACATCAGCAGTGCCTTCATCTGGGTGCGCGGCGGCGAGTAGCGGTAGTTGAACGTCACGCGGCAGCGCTTGCCAGTGGTGCGTTGGGTATCGATGATGCGCTGGCATTTCTCTGCGTCGGTGGTCATCGGTTTCTCGGTGATGACGTCACAGCCCAGCTCCATGGCGCGGACGATGTAGGCGTCGTGAGTGCAGTCCTTCGTTGTAACAATCACGGTATTGGGCTTGGTTTCGGCGATCATCTGGTCGAAGCTGCGGGCAGGATAACCCTTGACCGTCGCGCCCATCTCGCGCGCCTCCTCGATCGCGAGGGCCACGCGGCCCTCGTTGACATCACAGACGGCAGCCATCTCAGATGTATCGGCGTAGGTTTGCAGGATGCTGTAGAAGTACATCCTCGACCGTCCGCCAAGCCCTACCTGTACATAGCGTTTTCGAGACATTCAGGGTCCTTTCGAGGCTTGGATCTCACCTTATCACTGGCGACTCAACGTCGCGCTTCGGGCTGTCATGGCGTGTTCTTCAGCTTCCGCTTCGCTTCATCCAGTTGTGCTTTCTCGGGTCGCTGCTTGTAGAAGTCGTCGAGCGGGTAGCAGCCGGAGGGCAGTGCTGAGCGGGGCGCGGTGGTGCAGTCGCTGAAGGTACGGCAGATGCGGCGGCGATCCAGCGAACGGCCCGTCAGAGCGTCGGCAGCGATGTCGGGGTAGGGGAGCACCATGCGTCCTAATCCGACGAAATCAGCTTGCCCCGTGCGTACGACGTGCTGAGCGACGTTGGGTAACCACTCCTGCAGGTAGGAGTATCCCGATCCCACGAAGCACAGGTCGGGCCGGTGTTGCTTGAGCTGCGCGGTGACCCAGATCTGCCGTGCAACGCCAACCAACGGATCCTCGGGCGGCCCGTAGCCATCCGAGGGCGGGAAGAGCGCGGGGCGCTGGATGTGTGGGGCGTAGTAGGGACTGCCGCCGGTGATGCAGACGAGCTCGATTCCCAGCTTGGCAAGCAGGTCAACGAAGGCAAAGGGCTCGGTCAGGTCGATGCCGATGCCGGTGCCGTCGCCACCGAAGGCGTAGTCATACGTCGGGCCGTCGAAGGGCGCTGGCTCGCCCACGCCATCGGGCCCCGGGCGGAACGGGACGAAGTCGAACGCGCTGACCCTCACGCCAATCCGCATGTCTGGTACTTCGGCGCGGATTCCGTCCACGATCTCCCGCAGGTAGCGGGTGCGGTTCTCGAAGCTGCCGCCGTAGGGACCGGGGCGGGTTCTGGCACTGAGGAGCTCATGCCCCAGGTAGCCGTGGCAGTGTTTCACGTCGACGAACATGAAGCCTGCCTGATGGGCCAGTTTCGCCGCTGCAACGGTCCGATCGATCAGGCGACGGATAGCGTCGTCGCTGAAGATGGGAGCATCCGCGGGGATGCCGAACTTTGTATCGAGCAGGGGGTGATGGTAAGCAATACTGGGCTCAAGTCTGGTCCACGACGTGGGCTTGCAGAAGCGTCCGGAATGGGTGAGCTGCAGTCCCACCAGCAGATCGTCGGCGGTATCATACCGTTCGCGGTGGGCATCGATGAGCGTCTCGCGCAGCGCGGCGAGAGCACCGACGGTATCCGACGAGATGAGCAGTTGGTTCGGATTCGCGCGCCCATCAGGCTGCACAGCCGTGGCCTCGCCGCCCCAGATCAGTTTGCACCCGCTCAGGCCGAAGTTGCGCCATCGACGTTGGGTCAGGTCGGTGGGCAGCCCGTCGGGTGTGCAATCCCAGCCCTCCATCGCCAGCGCGCAGAAGCGATTGCCGATGGTGAACCCATCTTTCAGGGTGATGGGCTGTGCCAGTGGCGCGTCCGGTCCGGTGGTCATCTCGGCGTCAAAGCCCAAGTCGAGGTTGAGCGCACTCAAGCGCGCAGCGAATACCTCCGGCGTTCTCAACGCCGCAATCCGTGGGTAATCAGGCATTAGGTAGTGCCTCCTGGATTTGCTGATTCTTGATTCTAGAGCCCCGCCGCCACCTGCTTCACCTTCGCGATCATCGCGTCCAGATCCTCACGAGAGCGCGTCGGGTCGGTATGGAGGTAGGCCGTGCGCGACAGGACGTCGAGCGTGCGCGGGCACATGTCCTTCGAGTAAGCCACCGGCTCGGGCGCGAGCTGGTAGGCGTCGAAGGCCAGGTTGTGAGCGCCCTGCTGGTTCAGGATGGGCTCCCAGTTGCTGTAGACGTGGCGACCACTGTCGATGGGGGTGTTGGCGCCCACACCTACCTCGTCAAGGCCTGCGAGGAAGCGGCGCATTGTGGGCTCGCTGTCGAACAGCAGAGCGACTGTGGTGCCACAGTCGCCTTCAACGTCGTGGATCGGATTGAATGTGAAGGGTCCGACGCCCTGTAGCGCGTTGATGATCGTCCGCTTCTCCGTCAGCATCGCGTCGAGCATGCCGTCGAGGCGCGTGAGCTGCACTCGCAGGATCGCGCTGAGGATCTCGTTGATGCGGAAGTTCCATCCCGCGAAGATGGGGGTCTGGAGCTCTGCCGCGTGGTTCCGAAACGAACTGCCGCCATCGTGGAAGATCAGGGCTCGCTCGTAGACCTCGCGGTCATCGGTGACCAGGGCGCCACCCTCACCACAGGTCATGATCTTGAAGTGGTTGAATGAGAAGGCGCCCGCGTGGCCGATAGCCCCCAGGCGCTTGCCACCGTAGGCGCCACCATCGGCCTGGCATGCATCCTCCAGGACCTTCAGATCGTGGCGAGCCGCGATGTCCATGATGGCGTCCATATTGCTGGGCAGACCGACCATGTGGACCGGGATGATGGCCCTGGTCCGCGGGGTGATCTTGCGCTCGATGTCCTTCGGATCGATCGTCAGCGAGGTGTCGACCTCGGCAATGATCGGGACAGCGCCGACCGCCAGCGGGGCTAGTGGTGTGGCTATGTACGTGTAGGCCGGGACAATGACCTCATCACCGGGCCCGATCCCGAGGCCGACCATCCCCATGATCAGCGCTGCGGTGCCGCTGGTCACAGCGATGGCATATTTGGTCCCAATCTTCTCACACCATTCCTTCTCGAAGGTGTCTGACTCACCGCCTTCGCCCCCGCGATAGCGGAAGAGCTGCCGCGACTCAATCACCCGCTGGACTGCGTCGACTTCTTCTTTGCCGATGATGTACATGGGTGCACTCGCCTCCGGTCGTCTGATAGATAGAGACTCGTGATCAGGGGTTGATGACAGGGCCAGATCCTGGATCCCGATCGGGCTGGTCCCTGATTACCGGTCTCTCGAGCTTAGGTGAGCTGATGTATGAGGTTCGTAGTCGCTACTTCAGGCGCTCCAGTGGCTCAGGCAGAAGAACTGGTGCGTCGGTCACTACGAACCAATCTGACTGACCACTCATCACTGCCCCGGGCCAATTGTAATCTTGACGGGGAGACGTGCAAGGGCGCGACTTAGCGAAGCAGAAGTACCGGTTTTAGGTATTGCCTTCGGTGAGCCGGAGTGCCATAAGAAGTTGCTGGCGGTTGGCTTACCAGGCATCCATCAGATGATGCCGCGGGAATGATGGAGACGATAACACGGCACGTGGTGCGGGCAACCGGCCGGGGGCGCACTGGGAAGTGCGCCCTACGTCGGGAGGGGAGGGGCAGGACGGTGGCGGCTAGCGCACGAGGCGTACATCCTGGCCCGCGAGGAGTGCTTCGACGTCCTCACGGTCGATGAGAGGAAGGTTCTGTGGGACGGTGAACTTCAGCGCCGACATGGCGTTGCCATAGGCAAGGCCCGTTGGGAGATCTGACCGGATCAGGCCATAGAGCAGACCTGCGGCGAATGCATCGCCGGCCCCCAAGCGGTTGACCAGTTCCAGTTTGAAGGAGGGGAAGCGAACGACGCGGGTCCCGTCATAGCCGATGCTGCCCTGCCCGCCACATGTCATCACTACGGCCTCGGGAGTGTAGGTCTCATGAATGCGCCGGAGTGCGGCTTCCCGATCGGTGAGGTCCCACCCTGCAACGTTGGCTGACGCATCAAGCAGGATCCCCGCATCGATATCCGTCGTGATGATCAGGGCGACGTGGGGAAGGATCTCGTGCCAGGCGTTGCGTGCGGCTTCTGGTGTCCAGAGCCGGGAGCGGTAGTTCAGGTCGAACGAGACCTTCACGCCGAGGGCGCGAGCGCGGCGCGCGATCTCCGGCGTGCTTTTGCAGCATGTTGCGCTGATCGCGGGCGTGATCCCGGTCATGTGCAACCACCGGGCATGCCCGATGTAGTCCCAGTCGAGTTCGTCCGCCGTGAGTGTTGTGGCAGCGCTGTCCTTCCGGTCGTAGATCGTCTTGGTTGGGCGTGGTTGGGCGCCAAACTCGACGAAGAAGGTGCCCACACGTCCCACGTCGGCCCAAACTACGGCAGATGTATCGACGCCATAGCGGCGTGTGCCGTTGACCACCCAGCGACCGAGGGCGGTACGCGGCAATTTTCCGATCCAGCCGGCGTGCATCCCCAGCCGCTCCAAGCCCACGGCGACGTTGGCTTCTGCCCCGCCGATGAAGGCACGGAAGTCTTCGCTATGCTCCATCAGCCCGTGCCCTGGTGGGGCGAGCATGATCATCGTCTCGCCGAGGGCGACGACAGCTAGTGGGATGCGACTGGAGGAGCTTGCGGTGTCACATGGCATGGTGTGTTCCCGGGGAGCGGTCAGCCATCAGGTTCCAGCCGGACAAGATTGCAGGGCAACCGTGGTTTGTCTCTCCGGATCGGTGCTGATGGCTGACCTTTGACTCCTGTTCTTAGAGCAAGCCCATGCCCCTGAACGCAGTCAGCATTTGCTCAGCCCTGTCCTCGGGCACCGGCAGGACGGGGCGCTTTGGAACGCCCACGTCGATGCCACGCGCGTGGAGAACCGTATAGCAGGCCGCGTTGGTGGACGACGGGATGTGCAGGATCTTGCGTGCCTTGAGGATCTTCATCTGTAGCGTCTGCGCTTTCTCGTAATCGCGTGCGATCCAGGCATCCCAGAGCGAGGCCATAATCTCAGGGAAAACGTTGGCCAGACCCGAGACACAACCTTGGGCGCCTGCCATGAATGCGGGCAGGGCGATGCCCTCAGTGCCGACAATAAAGCGGAAGTCGGGATAGTTACTGGCGATTTCGAGCACGAAGTGTGCGAAATCGATGTACCCGAAGCCACTGTCCTTGATGCCTTGGACTCCTACTTCGACAAGGCGACGCAGCAATGCCGGCGAGATGTTGGCGCCGGAGGCCTTGGGGTTGTTGTAGACGCAGACAGGGATCTTCACTGCTGCGACGAGGTCCCTGAAGAACTGGACGATCGTCGGCTCATCGTGGTGTAGATAGAAAGGCGCCACCGATGCTACATAGTCAACGCCTGCAGCTTCGGCGTGCTGGGCCAGCGCGACCGACTGCTCCGTTGAGGTCGTACCGACGTGGGCCACGATCGTCAACCGGCCTGCTGCCTGGTCGACGACGATCTCGTGGACGCGCTTGCGCTCGTCGAGCGTCATCACAGGGCCGGAGCCGTAAGTGCCGCAGATGAAGAGTCCGTGCGATCCACCCGCAACCTGGAAGTCAATGAGCGTGCGGAGGCCCGCCTCATGGATTTGGCCCTCCGGGGTGAAGGGCGTCGTCAACGGTGGGATGATGCCAAATAGCTCTCGGGTCATAGTGTTCTCCTTGTGTGAAGGTGATAAGGGGACAAGCAGTCACGGAGGGGGTGGTGCCCAGAACGCCTTAGATCCCCTCCCTACCCGCCTCATCCCGTATTGCTCCATCCCTTGCTGTGGAGCGGGAACGCGGGCTCAAAGCCGATGAGGGCGCGCGCAGCATCGATGCTGACGAGCGACTGTGTGCCTTCGACCGGCGCCCGCCACTCAGCGACCGCAGGGAACCACGCCTTAGCCAGGTCTCGCGAAGGGATGCCCGCGAAGTTTTCCGTGTTGGAGACATAGAGCACGTGGCTGCCTTTCAGGTCTGCCAGGAGGCCTTTCTCGGCAGCCTGGGCTGCATCTCGGACATCGAGACTCGTCCAGAAGTTGCTACGCCCGAACATCACACCAGTGTCCTCGAGATCCCAATCGGGGCCTGTCTCCCATTCTCGCGCAGCAGCGCGGGCCTCAAACGCAGAGATGATCCCTGCGATGCGTTGGCTGCGTTCGGGCTCGGGCAGTGCCATCACTGCGATAGTCTGCTCCCGGCATTTGATGAGGAACTCCAGCAATACTAGGCCGTCCTCGGCCTGTGTGTTATAGACCGCGGGATAGCGCAGGAAGACGCTGGTGATGCCCTCCCGGCGGTGGAAGTAGGCGCCGATGTCCTCTATGGCCCGTTTGGAGAAAGAGTAGGGGTCGGTCGTGAAGGTCGGGTGAGACTCGTCGATGGGAAAGTAACGGAGCTGATGCTCGGGAAACTTGATGCCGTAGTTGTATCCGAGGGCATTGATCGAGCTGGCGCAGACTACGCGCTGGATGCCTGCGTCGGCGGCCGCCCGGTAGATGTTGAAGGTACCGCCTACGTTGACCTCGAAGATGGTGTGTTCCGGGCCCAGGTCGGG
>MTKY01053754.1_pt1 | contig 12350 bp, 12 predicted proteins | sample 1042731 | NCBI WGS metagenome assembly MTKY01 (sample SAMN06212206, study PRJNA360538) | anaerobic digester metagenome | biome: Wastewater treatment plant; material: sludge; isolation source: anaerobic digester fed with sludge from wastewater treatment plant | place: Denmark: WWTP Soeholt ... | reverse complement strand
CAACTGGCCGCGGCCGCCGCCCGCCCCTCCGGAGCAAAGGCGGGAGGCAGGGCGCCCAGGTTCGCCGCGGCAGCGGCCGGCGGAGTGGCGGCGGTCATCGCCCTGCGCCTTGTGGCCAAGAGGGTGCGGGGCTGAACGGCACGGCGCACGGGGAATGCGTGTGGCTGAAGGTGAGCGCTACGGCACGAGGTGCGTGCCGTAAGTGACAGTCTTAAGGGGGGGTTATCATGTCCGATCTGGAAGGATACCGGGAGAAGAAGAAGCGCTGGCAGAAGTTCATGTACTCCTATAACGCCGCCATGTGTTTCAGCGCCGGGCCGCCCATGGTCCTGGCGCCCGACTTCGCGAGAAAGCTCCTGAAGTGGCCCCACGACGACCCGGTGATGATGGGCATCTACGGCTCCATCGTCACCTCGGTGGGCGTCCTCTCGGCGGCGGCGCTAAGGGACGAATCGAAGTACGCGGAGTTCCTGCCCGTCCTCCTCACCCAGATCATGTACAAGACCGCCACCTGCCTGCTCATCGCCAACAGGTGGCGCAAGAAGGAGGCGTCGTCCTGGGGGATGCATTTCCTGTTCTGGTTCTTCGTGCTCTATATCGTGTTCCTGGCCCAGGCTATCCCCTGGAAGGCGGGCACGTGTTGTGGGGAAGACGACGGGTGTTGTCGCGGGTAGTCCGGTCGTCGCATCCGTCCGGATCCGGATAGAAAGGTGATACAGATGGACGCGCAAGTGGAGAGCGCTCCTCTCACGGTGGAGCAGATGCGGGACATGGTGTCGCGCCTCATACTGGGGATCAACGCCAGCGACCCCAAGGAGCTGGCAGAAGAGCTTTTTCGCGATGACGGGGAGTTCACCGCGGCCCTGGTAGAGGCGGTACCTCGCCTGGCAAGAGCGGCGACCCAGGCGGTCAAGGAATTCGCCGCGTCCATGGAGGGCATTCCGGCCGAAAAGGGCGCCGATCTGGTGGCGGGCTCCTACGCCGGGCTTGACGGCGGCGAGATCGGCGAGGCGGTGAATGCCTTTTCCCGCCTGGTCATCCGGCTGCACGAGGAAAGGCCCGAGCTGTTCACCTCCGCCCGGACGCGGATCGCCTCGGACGCGATCAAGGCCGTGGATTTCGGCAAGCTGCGCAAGGCCGTGACCTACCACGGCGGAGAAAGGCTCGATGTCCTGCGCGGGGAAGTCGAACTGCTGGGCGAGAACCCGATATCCCTGATAAACATGTTCAGCGTGGTCGCACCCCTCGCTAACGGGGCGCTGCAGGTGCTGAAGGCCGTCTTCGTGGCACTTGACTTCCCCGCGGAGGCCATGACCTATGCCCTGTTTAAAATCGTGCAGGATATAGATTGGGGGGACGTCGCCGCCGTGATCAACGGGGTGGCCGCGCTGGTCGTCAACCTGCACCGGGGCAGCCTTATCCTGGGAGACGGCAGCCTCTACACCAGGGAGCCGTTTTACCGCATCAGCTCGGACGTGATCTCCGCGCTGGACGGTCAGATCATCGCGGAGGCGCTGGTCGCCGCCGGCGAGGAAGGGGAAGCCCTGTTGACGGCGGTCGCAAGCCAGGTTCTGGGCAGCGCCGACGAGGCGGTGCCGCTGTTCGAGGCCGCGGTATTCCTGGCCAACTCCTCCTTCCGCACCGCAGCTTCGATCCTGGAGAAGGCTGCTTCCCTGCCTCCCGAGACAACGAGCGGCATGGCCGGCGCCCTCGAGGAGAACCTGGAGTTGAACGAGCTGGCGCGGGCGGTCAACAACCTCACCGCACTGGGGCGAAAGCTCAACCAGGAGCATCCCGGGCTCGCCGTGCGGCTGTCGCGAGAGCTCCTCACGGGCCTCGACGTGGACACCGCTCCCGAAACCCTCGCTGCGGGCGCCAACCGCGCCCTCTCGTCCTACAACGCCTGGGCCGGGAGGAATCCGGAACTGGTGGCGGAGAGCGTCGGCGGTTTCCTCGCGGGTATCGATGTCCGCGCACTGGAGCGGGCCGCGAAGTCCGCGTCGGGCCAGGTCGCGGACGCGCTCTCCCGTAATCCGGCGGTGATGAGGCCCCTGCTGAAGGCGGCGCTCTCCGTCATCGCTGGTGGAACAAGAGGGTACGTAAAGGGCCTTATGGCCCGGAGAAGGAAGCGGGGGGTGTGAAGACGATGGATGCGGCCACGGCCCTGGGAAGGGAGACCGAGATATACAATGACTACGTCAAGGGATGGAAGGAGAAGGGCGGCAAGGTGGTGGGGTATTCCTGCGTGGCCACCCCGGTGGAGATCATCGAGGCGGCCGGATTGCTCCCCTACCGCATCAAGGCCCTGGGCAATCCCGACACGGAGCTGGCAGACGGCGAGATGTCCCTCTTCAACTGCTCCTTCTGCCGCGCCTGCCTGCAGCTGGGGCTGGACGGCACCTACGACTTTCTCGACGGGCTCATCGAGACCAACGGCTGCGACCACCTGCGCGCCATGTTCGAGAACTGGCAGCACCGCAAGAGCCTCGATTTTTTCTTCTACCTCAAGGTGCCGCATTTCTTCCGGGACGACTCCCTGGCCTACTTCGAAGAGCAGCTGGGACAGATGAAGGACCTCATGGAGGAGAAGTCCGCCGCGCGGGTAAGCGACGAGGCCCTGGAGGAGGCCATGCTGGGCTGGGAAGTGGTGAGGGAGAAGTGGCGCGAGCTCTCCGAGCTGCGCGAAATGGACGAACCGAAGGTGAGGGGGAGCGAGGCCATCGCCCTCGAGGTCGGGGGCTCCTCCATGCGCAGCGCGGACTTCGCGCACATGCTCTCCCGCTTCATAGAGGAGAAGAAGGGCGCCGCGGGCACCAGGCCCGCCGCCAGGCTGATGTTCTGCGGGCCGGCCACCGACGAGGTCGAGTGGTTCGAGGAGATCGAGCGCCTGGGGGCGGTGGTGGTGGCCGACGCCCTCTGCTTCGGCGCGCGCGCCTTCACCCACCCCCCGCGGGGAGAAGGCCCTCCCCTGCACCGCCTGGCCGAGACCTACCTCTCCAGCATCTACTGCCCCCGCATGTACAAGGAATACGCGAGGCGGCGCGAGCTGATCATGGAGACGGCGCGCAGGGCAAAGGTGGATGGAGCCATCTACCTGTACAACAAGTTCTGCGACCTGCACGGCGTGGACTCCGTACTGGTGCGCCGGGACCTGGAGAAGGCCGGAATACCGGTGCTGGTGCTGGAGAAGGAATACAGCGCCAGGGCGGACATCGGCAGGGTGAAGACGAGGGTGCAGGCCTTCATGGAGAGGATAGGGGGTGGAGCGTGATGGACAAGGGATTCGTCATGCGGGAGGGAGAGAACGGCTTCGAGCGCGCCATTGGCATCCTGGAGATGATCTACAAGCTTCCCGATGACCTGAGCGAAGAGGACATCGAGGCCGTAAACGACTTCGTCTTCCCGGAACTGCAGCATACCTCGGTGGGCCTGCTGGAGCTGCCGGCGGACCGGGAACTCGAGCTCTATTTCTTCCGCCTCCTGCTGGGGGTGCTCAAAGAGGCGCAGAGGGCCCAGGAGGAGGGCAAGAAGCTGGTCTTCATCCCCTTCACCTTCCCCCCCGAGATCTTCTACGCCTTCGACAACATCTTCCCCCTCTGCACCGAGATCGTGGGCGGGATGATCACCAACATCTGTTACGGCCAGGGGGAGCGCTTCTGGGACTTCGCCATGGGGCTGGGCCTCCCCGATTCCCTGTGCTCGGCCAACACCATAGGCACCATGCCCTTTTTCATGGGGCCCGGCATCAGGCCCGACGCCATCGTCTACAACTCCGCCGGGAGCTGCAACCCCAATGCCAAGATCCACGCCTTCGCCTCCGACTACCTGGACATCCCCCAGTTCGTCCTGGAGAAGCCGGTGGACGAGTCGTCGCGGGGGCGCGAGCTCTATTTCAACTACATGAAGAGGCTGATCGAGGAGTTAGAGGAGTGGTCCGGCTCGGAGCTGAGGGAGGAGCGGCTGCGCGAGGTCATGGAGCACAGCTACCGGGCGGCGGAGCTGTACAACGAGTACTGGGAACTGAAGAAGGCCAGCCCCTGCCCGGTGCCCAACATCTTCAGCATGACCCTGCTGGTGCTGCGCAGCCAGATGTGGGGCCGCGAGGAGGCCGTGAAGGTAATGCAGAAGATGGTGGACATGTCCAAGGAGAGGCTGCGCAAGGGCGAGTACACCGCCCCGGAGGAACTGGCCCGGGTGTACATCACCTACATCTACTGGCTCTTCGACTTCGCCGGCTACTTTACCTGGATGGAGAAGCAGGGGATAACCATCCTCGGCGACATCCTGGCCATACACTTCTTCCCGGAGAAGGACATCTCCTCCCGGGAGAGCATGCTGCGCAACCTGGCGGATATCGCCTTCGACTATCCAATGACGCGGCAGATGGGGGGCGAGTCCATCTCCCTCAGGTGGCTCGACGACATCGCTTACGCCGCCCGGGACCTGGGGGCGGACGCCTGCGTCTTCGGCGGCGTGCACGCCTGCAAGCACACCCTGGGCACGGCGGCCTTCTTCCGGCGGGAGATGATGAAGAGGCTCGGCCTGCCCACCCTCATGCTCACCGGGGACGTCTTCGACAAGAGGCATACTCCCATGGAGATGTTCCAGGAAGAGGTTAAGACCTTCGTGGACCAGGTGGTGGCGCGCAAGAGGGCGACGAAAAGGCGCAAAAAAGCCGAGGCGTCAGGCGAGGCGGCGTCGCCGAGGGAATAGTCCGCGGTCTCTCCACCATCCCGCGTATTTCACGGCGATACGAGCCAGGTCGTCGGCGGCGCCAGGCTCGCGTCGTGGTTTGCCCGCGGGGCCCGGGGGAAATACAATGTATTGCGTTGTCTTAACCATCGGGTGAACGCGAGGAGGGAGTCTTGAGAGGTTATCTCGGCGTGGACGTGGGCTCGGTCAGCACCAACCTGGTACTGCTGGAGGAGAACGGCGAGGTCGCGGCCTCCGTGTACCTGCGCACCATGGGCCAGCCCATACGCGCCGTGCAGGGCGGGCTGCGGCAGCTGGGGGCGCAGCTGCCTCCCGACGTGGAGGTGCTGGGAGCCGGGACCACCGGGAGCGCCCGCCACCTCAGCGGCATCATCGTGGGCGCGGACATCGTGAAGAACGAGATCACCGCCCATGCCGTGGCCGCGCTGCACGTATTGCCCGAGGTGCGCACGGTGATCGAGATAGGCGGCCAGGATTCAAAGATCATCGTCCTGCAGGACGGCATCGTGGTGGACTTCGCCATGAACACCGTCTGCGCCGCCGGCACCGGCTCCTTCCTCGACCACCAGGCCGCCCGGTTGGATATCCCCATCGAGGACTTCGGCGATTATGCCCTGCGCGCGAAAAGCGGCGTGCAGATAGCCGGGCGCTGCTCCGTCTTCGCCGAGTCGGACATGATCCATAAGCAGCAGGTGGGGCATCCCATAGACAGCATCATCTTCGGGCTGTGCGAGGCGCTGGTGCGCAACTTCCTCAATAACCTGGCCAAGGGCAAGAGCATCGAGGCGCCCGTGGTATTCCAGGGTGGGGTCGCGGCCAACGTGGGCATGAAACGCGCCTTCGAGGAAGCCCTCAAGGTCGAGGTTGTGGTCCCGGAACACTTCGCGGTGATGGGGGCCATCGGCGCCGCCCTGCTGGCGCAGGAACTCGAGGTGGCCGCGACGAGCTTCAAGGGCTTCCGGGTCACCGAGATCGAATACCTCACCTCCAGTTTCAACTGCAAGGGCTGCTCCAACAACTGCGAGATAGTGAAGATCATGGTCGAGGGCGACGTCCTCGCGCGCTGGGGCGGGCGCTGCGGCAAGTGGGAGCTGGACCTTCCCGGCGCGAAGGAGGCCGCCGCTCCCGTCCACTGATCGCACATCCCCCGGCGAACGGCGCGCCCGGCGGCAGCTCCCTCTTCCCGCACGGGATGCCGCATATCGCACCCGAGATGGCGTCCGGTCTTGTCCTGGCCAGAGCGGGGATCGGCACCCCCGCCGCAACGGCGCGGCGGGGGTGTGAAAGATTCCGTCAGCCGTCCCGCGCTATTGCCGCGGAGGATACTGTGGTGGCGGTGGCGGATACTGCGACGGCGGCCCCTGGGGAGGCGGGCCGTATTGCCCGGGATAGCCGGCCGCAGGCGGCTGTGGCGGCACGCGGGGCCCGCTTCCCAGGACGTACATGATAAACAAGTTGACTATGGGGATGATGGTGAGGATGCCGTATACGCGGTCCTTGCCGCATTTCTCGGCGATATCCATCCACAGGATGACCGTCATCACCAGGCCGACTATGCCGCACAGGAAGGTCCCCAGAAGCAGGATGATGAAGAAGGTGGTGTCCCGCCCCGCCAATTCGGTCATCATCCACAGGTTCAGGATCGGCACCCACGCGTACCAGCTGTTGGGGTAGTTGAGCTTCTTTCCGATGCGGTACAGCAACCACCCGTAGAATATGTAGAAGAGTATCCCGAGCACGAAGAGCCCGAAGAAAAGCCCCCAGTTGAATCCGTTGACCTCAACGTAGTATTCCATGCTCAATGCCCCCTTTGCTCGAACGATCCGCTATCAGTGTAACGATCAAGTCTCGCGCAGGATGACGCGGTGGTCCATGAGCTCCACCCGGCTTATCCTCGCCGATACCAGCTTCTGCTCGCCGAAGACGTCCACCAGCAGGAGCTTCCCCTCCTCCGGCTTCAGCTCCACCACGTCGTCCATGACTTTTTCCAGTTCGCCTTCCCTGTCCAGAAAGACCGCGGCCTCACACATCGCCGCCTCCTTTCCGCTCCTCCATCTCTCTGACCAGCGCCACCGCCTGCTCTATCAGCTTGGGCAGGGGGGTGTCGCTGGTGCCCATGATCTCGATGCGCGGATGCGTGAGGGGGAGGAGCACCTTGCGCCCGGGAGCGGAGGCGATGGCAGTCGCCATCTCCGGAGTGAGCTCTCCCATCATGGAGTTGGGCACCAGCACGGAGATGCTGCCCATGATCACGTCCGCCTCCCCGATGCACACGCGCACGGCGTTCTCCCCCGTGGCCCCGCGGTTGGCCCTCGCCTTCATCATGTTGCCGGTGGCGATGGCGTTGGCCCCGAGGGCGATGATCTCCGTATCCTCCGGAAGGTTTTTCCTCAGCTCCAGGATTATCTGGTGGCCTATGGAGCCCCCCATGCCGTCGATCACGGCGATCTTCATCTGCCCTTCTCCCTTTTCAGAGCCAGGATTCGAATTCCTCCACGAACGCTTTCTTGGGCCTGGCGCCGATGATCTTCTTGGCAGCCTCGCCCTTGTCGAACAGGATCATGGTGGGGATGGACTGGATCTGGTAGTTGCGCGCCACTCCCATCGATTCATCGACATTCAGCTTGCATACCTTGATCTTGCCCTCCCACTCGGCGGCGGCCTCCTCCAGGATGGGTCCCATCATCTGGCACGGCCCGCACCACGGAGCCCAGAAGTCCACCAGGGTCGGCAGCTCGCTCTTCAGTACTTCCTGCTCGAAATTGCCGTCGTTCAGCTCTACAATCTTACCCGCCACGGGTAACACCTCCCATCGGTTTTCCGTCCTTGTGCCCGGACGTGACCTTCCGCCCGCCGACAGACACGCCTCCGCCTCGCGGCGGCGTTCATATATACGCCGTTCCCTTCAGGTTCTCCACGTGGAACTGCGCCCCGAGCGCCGCCCTGACGCCGTCTCCGACCGCCGCGGCCACCTGCCACACCGCGCCCGAGCGCACGTCTCCGGCCGCGAACACCCCTTTCATGCTGGTCTGCAGGGATCCGTCGGTGCGGATGAACCCGCGTTCGTCCAGCTCTATTATTCCCTCGAGCTCGGCGGTATTGGGCAGGTTCCCCACATAGAGAAAGACGCCGTCGACGGCGAGCTCCTCCTCGCCGCCGCCCTCCACGTCGGCGAGGACAATGCCGGTCACCTTCTGGTCGCCGCGAATCTCCTTGACCATCTTCTTCCATCTGAAGTCCATCTTGGGATGGGAGAGGGCGCGCTCCTCCAACACCCCGCCGGCGCGCAGGCGGTCACGACGGTGAACGATGATCACCTTGTCGGCGAAACGGGTGAGGAAGAGGGCTTCCTCCACCGCGGAGTTTCCCCCTCCCACCACCGCCACCACCGCGCCCTTGAAGAAGGCGCCGTCGCAGGTGGCGCAGTAGGAGACGCCCCTGCCATGGAACTCCTCCTCGCCCGGCACGCCCAGGGTCGCGGGGCGCATCCCCGTGGCCAGGACCACCGCGTAAGCCCTCATCTCGCCTTCCGCGGTCCGGACCACCTTCACGCCGCCCTCGTCGCGCAGGCCCTCGAGGGGATTGAAGGGGAGGATGTTCAGCCCAAAACCCTCCGCCTGGCGGCGCATGCGGTCCACCAGCTCGAAGCCCGATATGGGTTCGGGGAAGCCGGGGTAGTTCTCTATCTTCTCGGTGAGAGCGGGGGCGCCTCCGGTGAGCTGCTTCTCGACGAGCACCGCGTCCATGCGGGCGCGCGCCAGGTAAAGCCCGGCGGTAAGCCCCGCGGGCCCGCCGCCCACCACGATAACGTCGAACACCTTGTCTTCCATGCCGTCCTCCGCCGCTCGAGACACGGTTATATATGTTATAGCATTACAGCCTCGATTATAAACCCGGCTGCATATCGCGACCTGAACCATATCATGAAGCGCACATTCTTGTGGGGTCAGGTCTTGTTTCTTGCATACCGCGGTATGTTGCCTGTTGGCAACTGGGGTTTTATCGCGTGCATGCAAGACGTGACCCCATAGCATGAGCCTGTGCGCTGCCGCCAACCCGGGAACCGGGGATCGGTCCGAAGCGACCTTCGCGAGCAGCATGTCCGGCAGAAGGAATCTCGTTGGCCCCGTATGACCTGCGAGTGCGGAGCGAGGGCCGCAGTCCGGGTTCCCGGGCTGGAAGAGATCACAACAACAAAGAGCTGACGGTGTCCTCCAGGTCCTTGAGGGTGCGGCATACCCGGGCTTCCTTCAGGTAGGGCAGGTAGTCCCCCATGACGCTGTCGCCGGTATCCCAGAAGGGCTTGGTCTCGGGGTTGAGCCAGATGATGCCCTTGGCGCGGTCCCGGATCCTCTCCAGCGCGCGCAGCCCGGGGTCGTTATAGTTATTGCGGGCGTCCCCGATGACCAGGATATAGGTGCGGAAACCCACGTCCTGCAGATATTGATCGCAGAAAAGCTGGAAGACCTCCCCGAAATCGCTGCGCGCGTTGTAAGAGATGTCCGCCTCGGAGAGGGCGCGCCGGATCCCTTTCTGGATGTCCTCGTCGCGGAAGAAGTCCGTCACCTCGCCGAGGTCGTCCACGAAAACGAAGCTTCGCACCTTGGCCAGGCAGTCCTGGATGGTGTACACGAACTGCAGCATGAACTGGGATACGCGTGCGACCGAGGAGGAGATGTCGCACAGCACCATCAGCTCGGCCTTCTCCATGCGCTTGTGCTTCAACTTCAGCTCGAAGGGGACGCCGCCGTGCTGCATGTTCCTGCGCAGGGTGGCCTTTACATCCAGCTTGCCGCGCTTCAACTTTTTCTCCCGCAGGTTGATCTTGTTGCGCAGCTTCCTGGCCAGGATATCCACAACCTTGCGCATCTGCTGCAGTTCGTACTCGTCCAGCCCCGCGAGGGGGCGGTTCATGAGCCTCTCTATCCGTTCCACGTTGGGGACCTTGTCGGCGTTGCGGGCCTGTTCCCTCTCCACGTAACGCCGCACCTGCTTGCGCAGGGCTTCACGGTTCGCCGCGAAAGCCTCCTCTACCCGTTGCAGCTCCTCCTCGCTCCACCCCTCCTCGCGCAGCTGCTCGATGAGGTCGTGGAGCACTCTTTCCATATTCTCCCAATCAAAGGTGTCGAATATGCGCCGCGTGTACATGCCCACCTGCATGCGGGTGGCGAGCTGCGCCGTCCCCACTTCGCCCGCGGCCATGCGGATGAACGACTCCCACTCCCCGGCCTGCCCCGAGAGAACCATGGGAAGCATGCTGTCCATCTCCCCGCCCTGCGCCATCTGGCTCAATCTCTCCTCCAGGCGGGCCAGGAGGTCGTCGTCGAGCTTGTCGGTTTCCTGGCCGCTCTCCAGGCCGTAGAAATAGAGCGGGAACAATTCCTCGAAGATGGGGACGTCCCGGTTGCGTTTCACCGTCGCGGCCTTCAGGGCAGCTTTGAACAGGCCCGGGTCATCCAGCCCCACCGCGGCGACCGCGCCCAGGGCGTCTATGCTCTCCGCGGTGGAGACGGACACCCCGCGTCCCCGCAGTCCCTTGATGAACTCCAGTATCCTGTCCTCCAACGCTCCTCCTCCGTGACGGACCAACCGGTGCCTTGCACCCTCTCCAGGCGGCCGCGCCGGCTCCGCGCCGGGGCGGTCAACCCTCCACGACCTGGCGCAGGTTTTCCTTCGCCTTCTGGATGTCCTTCTCGTACTTGAGGATGATGTTCAGGGTGCTTCGCACCAGTTCGTGGTCGAGGGTGTCGGCGCCCAGCACCACCAGGGCGCGGGCCCAGTCAAGGGTCTCGCTTATGCCGGGGGTCTTCTTGATGTCCAGCTTGCGCAGGCGCCGCACCGCTTTGACCACCTGCTCCGCCAGGGTCTCGCTGATGCCGGGCACCTTCAGGCGCACTATCTCGAGTTCCTGCTCCCAGTCGGGGAAATCTATGAAGAGGTGCAGGCAGCGGCGCTTGAGGGCGTCGCTGAGCTCGCGAGCGTTGTTGCTGGTGAGGATGACCATGGGTATGTGCTTCGCCTTGAGGGTATCGATCTCGGGTATGCTCACCTGGAAGTCGGACAGTATCTCCAGGAGAAAAGCCTCGAACTCCGGGTCGGACTTGTCCACCTCGTCGATGAGAATGAGAGCCGGCTCCTCGGAGATTATCGCCCTGAGCAGGGGGCGGGGCACGATGAACTTGCGGGAGAAGAAGACCTCGTCCTGCTGCGCCACGCGTTCGGCCGCCTCGGCCAGGCTGCTGGCGTCCGCGAGCTCTTCGGCCAGCACGTCCTTGAGTATCTGGGTGTAGAGAAGCTGCTTGGAGTACTCCCATTCGTAGAGGGACTTGGCCTCGTCCAGGCCCTCGTAACATTGCAGGCGGATGAACTCGCGCCCCAGTGCGGCCGCGGTCACCTTGCCCAGGTCGGTCTTGCCCACCCCCGCCGGCCCCTCCACCAGCACCGGCTTCTCCAGCTTCTCCGCGAGATAGATCACCGTCGCTATGTCCGTGCTGCAGATGTAATCCTGCTTCGCCAGTCCGTCCTTTACCTCTTCAATGCTGCTGAACATGCTTCGTCCTCCCGATCCTCCGCCGCTTGCCGGCGGTGTCGTGCTACGCCGGGTTCCTTGCCGCTGCTCACCAGGGCGGCACGCCGCGCACGCGCCGCGGGGCGCGCCTCCGCTGCGGGCCCTCTAAACCTCCCCCCGTTCCGGGGGACGGCCGCGGTCAGCTTCCCGCACGCTTTCCTCGTTTTTTACGTAGACCTTCGCTAGCTCCTCGTAGAGCCTCTCGCCGATGAGCAGGCCTTTGGCTATGAAATCGGGTCCGTATTCCCGTCCCGTGGCGGTGCGGAAGGTGTCGCTTATCCTCTCTATACCCTCTATGCTGGTGCCGAAGTGCCCGAGGAGGGCGGCCATGGGCACCCCCGTGGGCGCCACCATCATCCATACCGTCTCCGTGAAGTTGTCCGGCCCCCAACGGAACTTGTCGGCGTCGTAGAGCGCGTCCGAGAGCAGCTGCAGGGAGGGGTCGCAGAGCGGTACGTCCGGCTTGAACGCCTCGTGGTTGCGGATGGCTTGCACTATGGCCGCCTTTTCCCCGTCGCGCAGGTCGAACTCCTCGAGGACGATCTCCGCCTCGTCGGCCCCTCGCTGGGCGTGCTCGGGCTGCTCCCTCCGGATGTCGTGCAGCACGCCTGCGAGGTGGGCCAGCAGCAGCATCCTCCGCGTCTCCTCGTGCCCGTCCCCGGCCATCTCTATCAACACGATCGCCCCGGCATCGATGGCGACCTTACGCACATGCGACAGCCCGTGACCCAGCACGTCGCCCTTCTCCTCCACGACGGCCAGGGCCCTGCGCACGTCGGGTTCGCTCTCGAAGGCGGCGCGGCTCTCCTCCACCTCCGCGCCCTTATCGGCATAGAAACGGGGGGGCTCCATGCCGGAAGCGATGTCCTCGCAAAGCCTCTGCGCTTCCAGATATTCGCCTTCCAGCAATTTCTCCACCTTTCGTCCGCGCCCCGGCGCCGCGCTGCGCCGTCTCCTCAATCTCAATTGTAACCCACGATGTGCCTCGAGGACCCTGACGCGTCGCCGCGGATGGGAAGGATGCGGGACGTGCGCCCGCCGTGACTTGCTTTCCGCTTGAACGGCGGCC
>MTKY01005538.1_pt1 | contig 12351 bp, 9 predicted proteins | sample 1042731 | NCBI WGS metagenome assembly MTKY01 (sample SAMN06212206, study PRJNA360538) | anaerobic digester metagenome | biome: Wastewater treatment plant; material: sludge; isolation source: anaerobic digester fed with sludge from wastewater treatment plant | place: Denmark: WWTP Soeholt ... | reverse complement strand
CCCCCACCTCGCCGCGAGTGGCCGCCACGTCCAGACCGTTCTCGACCGATCTCGGTACGGTTACCATTCATGTGGCGAAGCTGACGAAGCTCTCGCCCAACACTCAGTACAGCTATCGCGTTGGCAACGGCAGTGGAGACTGGAGCCCTACTTGCACGTTCACCACGGCCGAAACGAATCCGAGCAAGGTGAAATTCCTCGTCTTCGGCGACAGCCAGAGCCCGCCCGGTGGAGATGCGCCCTACGGCGTCTGGAAGACCACGCTTCACAACGCCTTCAAAGCCAATCCGGACGCCAGGTTCTTCATGAACTGCGGCGATCTTGTAGACGTGGGAAACAACTACGCCCACTGGAATGGCTGGTTTTCGGCAGCGGCAGGAGTCGCTGACAGGATCCCGATAATGCCCGTCGTCGGCAACCACGAAACAACCCCTGCCGCGCCTACGAGACGGCCGCATTATTGGGTCGCCCAGTTCGCGCTGCCACAGAACGGTCCGGATGGTCTGAAGACGCAGGTCTACTCCTACGACTACGGCCCTGTGCACATCACCGTGCTCGATAGCCAGCACGCTGAGCAGAAGTCGGCCGGGGAGGTCTTCGGCCCGCAGCAGCCCTGGCTTAGGGCCGACCTGGCGGCGGCATCGAAGGCCACCTGGAAGCTTGCTTTCTTCCACAAGCCGCCCTATGAGGTCCACCCGACCAGGTCCGGCAAGCAGGTGCGAGACGCGTTCTGTCCTATCCTCGAGGCAGGGAAAGTGGATCTCGTCTTCAATGGACACGATCATGGCATTGCGCGCACGTATCCGATCAGGAACGAGAACATGAAGCGGAAGCCGTCGGAGGGTATCATTTACTGCATGGTTGGGCGCAGCGGCACGAAGGCCTACTCGAACATCGTCAAGATGCCCTGGAACACGTTCTTCAAGAGCCCGCTGGACCAGCCCAACTACCAGGTGGTCGAGATCGAAGGCAAGAAGCTGACGGTGAAGGTCTTCAAGCAGGACGGCACGCCAATCACCAGCTTCTACATCGACAAGGGAAAGGACGTCTACTCCGACTGCGTCTCTGATTAGGACGATTCGCGACGCGTGTGCCCGGTACGAACTAACGGGGCTGCGATTCACCCGCAGCCCCGTTCTCATTTTTCATCCTACGTCTATCTGATTAGCGTCTCCGCGCTTCTGATCGTCCGGGGGGTCTCTACCCCGGACGCACGTCCCCGGGCATTCCTGCCCGCTCTTACTCTCGCGCTTTCGCCCTTCCGCGCCTGCACGATTCGCTATTCCACACTCCGCATCCAAGCGCTCCCATGTGCCCGCCTGCGCATGATGTCCTTCTGCACTTCGCGGTCCAGGTAGACGAAGTAGGCCGAGAACCCGCTGACCCGAACGACGAGGTTACCATACCGCTGGGGCTCCTTCTGCGCAGCCTCCAGGGTTGCATTGTCCGTGAAGTTGAACTGCAGTTCGGGGATACGGTTCTTTACGAAGGCTTTCGTCAGCGCACCGAACCACCGCGCGCCGTCCTCGCTCCTGAACTGCGCAGGATCGAACCTCATATTAATGACGCTGCCGGTAAGTACCCTGTGATAGTCGGGCTTGGCGACCGAGTTCAGAAACGCGGTGGGGCCATGCACGTCGCGGCCGAAATACGGGCTCGCCGCGTCCGACAACGGAGTAAACGCCCGCCGGCCATCCGGTGTCGCGCCGACCTCTCTACCCGCGGGAATGTTGGATATGTTCGCCGCCATCGCAGAGACGAACCGGCCGCCGCCAAGTATCTCGTGTTTCAGGCACTCGCGGCTTGCCCAATCCACAAGCTCCACCGCGATCGAGTCCACGGACTCATCATCATTGCCATACTTCGGCGCCTTGCGCTCCAGCATCAGCCGCAGAGGCTCATCGTCCCGGAAATCAGCGTCCAGCGCCGACATCAGCCGCGGCAGCGTCACCTTCCGCTCCTCGAACACCAGCTTCTTCAACGCCGCCAGGGAGTCCGCCGTCGTTGCCAGCCCCATCAGGCATATCCCGTGGAACCGCTTGAACTCCGCCCCGCCATCGTTGATATCGCGGGCTCGGCCGATGCAGTCCCGCGTCAGCGCCGAAAGAAACGGGTCAGGAAACCGATCGGCAGGAAACGCCGCTATGTGATGATTGATGTCCTTCGCGTGCTGAGCGATTGCTTTGCTCATCTGCGCTAGAAACGCCTCGAAAACCTGCTCGTAGGTCACATCCGCCTGCGTCCGCAGGTCGTTCAGTGCCGTCATCAACTGCAGCGGCATGTTGAACCTGCTATCGGACCACGCCTGCTGCCGCCCGGCGAGCATCGTCTCGATGCAGCCCACCATACAGTAATCCCTCGCCACCTGCGGCGCAATTCCGATCTCCTCGAGTCCTTCCAGCAGCACGTGATCGTTGAATATGGCCGGAAATCCGACCCCGGTGCGAATCACCCCGAAACACGCCCGGTGGAAATCGGCTGGGCTGCCATCGTGGAAACGGGCTGAGAGGTTCGTTGACGGCGACTGCACCAACCGTGTCGCATCCAGGCACAGATAGGACAGCTCGTTCGTCGCATCGGCCCCGTCGGGAGTAAGCCCGCCGATGCAGATGTTCGTTACCTCGCCGATCTCCTCGATATGCGACCACAAGTGACAGAGCAGTTCCCGCGCCTGCTCCCGCGCAATCCGGTTCGCCGCCAAGTCCCGCTTGAAGAAAGGCCACAGATACTGGTCCAGCCGGCCCAGCGCCATCGCATATCTCCCCTCGCTGGAGAACGCGATATTTGTCAGCCATACGAGCTGCATAGCCTCGTGAAGCGTCTCCGGCGGGTCGAGCGCTATCCGCTCCAGCACCTCGGCCAGATCCTTGCGACCACACCCTCTGGCCGCGGCCGCGTGCCGTTTGATGAAATCAGAAAAAGCCTCGATTACGATCGACATCGACTTGAGGCATGTCTGCTCGCTCTCACCCTTGTGCCGGGACTGCGAGTCCCGAATACGCGCAAGCAGGCCCTTTATGCCAACCGACAGCAGCGTCGGGTAGTCCGCCAGCGAATGGTCCCAACCAGCCAGGAAATCACGCTGCCCGCGCCGGTTGTGCTCCTGCACCAGCGCATCGTAGTCAACCTGCACAACACCCTCCGGAAGCTCATTTGCGAACCAGCCGCGCCTGCTGCCGCAGATAAGCTCGCCACGGTAGAGATGAACCGGCGTCGAGAGCAGTACTTTGCGAAACGCCTGCGCCCGCACGATAGGCTCGGGCTCGTCCGCGTGCTCCCGGTACGCCAGCGCGCGCCAGTAGGGCCGCATGTCCAGCCGAAATGGCTGTGACTTTGCCTGCCGCACCTGCTCCAACACCCGCCTGTAGGAGCCGTCTCCTGAGGGCAATCCGCTATGTTGTGAAGACACCCTTGATCACCTCGCCATTGGTGGCGGCCGCCAGGGCTTCGTTCGCCTGATCGACCCTATACCTGTGCGAAACACACTGCGCGATTGCAGCCTGAGTGTCGGGATATCTCTGCAGAAACTCAAGGTACGCGCCAACATCCGAAAGCTGATATTGCCCGCTGCCCGTGATCCGAATCGCCTTGAATGTGATCAACTCAGGCTGAATCGAAACCTCGCCGCTCGCTGAATACTGCCCCGGCACGAGATACCGCGCGCGGGTGCGCACCAGCTTCAACGCCTCCGGCACCGCTTGCGGAGAACCGCTCGCCTCGATCACGACATCGGCGCCGTCCCCGCGTTCCATATCGCCTGCCAGCGCTTTCACCGCATCCACGCGCTCATCGACGGAAGTAGTCCTGTAATCCCACACTTCCTCCGCGCCCAACAGCCATGCCAACTCAGTCCGGCGCGGGTCTTTGCCCGATCCGATTGCGGCTACCCGGCAGCCCGCGCGCGCGGCATACGCGATGGCAAACAGCCCCAGCGGCCCTGTCCCCTGCACGACGACCAATTCCCCGGCAGATAACCCACCGCCGTATTCGCAGGCTCTTATGATCGTCGGGCCCGCGCACGGAAACGCCGCCGCCGCATCCAGCGACAGCCCATCCGGCACCCTCACCAGGTTCTCAACCGGCGAGAACAGATACTCTCCATATCCGCCCAGGAAGTGCGGCGGTTTGTCCGGATCGGCTACGTACGTAACGCCGAAACTGAGGCAGCTTGCGGTCTCGCCCGCCGAGCAGTTGAAGCACTTTCCGCACGGGATTGCCACGCATGCGATAACCGCGTCCCCGACAGCTATCGGATTGCCGAGCCCATCGCGCGCACATTCCTCACCCAGAGCCTCTATGCGCCCCACGAACTCGTGCCCGAGCACAAGTGGAGGCGGCACCGCCAGCCGTCCTTGCGCGATATGCACGTCGGTCCCGCAGATGCCGCTGCGCTCGAGCCTCAGCCGCACCTGCCCGGCCGCCGGCTCGACCACTGGATACTTGCTTATCTCCATAGGCCGCCCCGGCCCCACAAACACCGCCGCCATTCCAGTCTTAGCTTGATTCATGCCCGCATGTTACCTCCATACCGCCCGCTTGTCTACTGCCCCAGATTCGTCCGAGAGATGCATCTCAAATCTTGCATTATCCGGCTTTCGCGCTTTCGCGTTTCCCTTTCTCTTCCGCCCTTGACGCGCCCGCCTGCTGGGGTGTATAACCTACTCATCGGGGGATGCGACTATGGCTACACGCAGGGAGTTCCTGAGGCTGATGGCAGCGGGCTCCGCTGGGCTGGCATTGGCGGGAAGCAGCGCTCTCGCGGAGGACGCGGTGAACGAGAAGACCAAACCCAACATTCTCCTTCTGATGACGGACCAGCACCGCGCGGACTGCCTAGGCTGCGACGGCAACAAGGTTATCAGGACACCCAACTACGACCGCATCGCAAGCGAAGGCATCCGATTCACGCAAGCCTACTCATCAACCCCATCCTGCACACCCGCCCGCGCAGGGCTCCTCACCGGCCTCTCTCCCTGGCATCACGGACAGATAGGCTACGGTCAGATCGCCGAACGCTATCCCTTTGAAATGCCGCGTGCGCTTCACGACGCCGGGTACTCCACGTTCGCCATAGGCAAGCTGCACTACTCTCCCCAGCGCAACTATCACGGCTTTGATGGCGCGCTTCTCGATGAATCGGGCCGCGTACAGAGCGAGGGCTTCATAAGCGACTACCGCAAGTGGTTCAAAGAGCAGGCTCCCGACAAAGATCCGGACGCGACCGGTATCGGCTGGAACGACTACCGCTCCGCAGTCTACGCCCTTCCCGAGGAGCTTCATCCGACGCGCTGGACAGGCCTTATGGCCACAACATTCATCAAGGACTACAAGCGCAAGGAACCGTTTTTCCTCAAGGTCTCCTTCGCCCGGCCACACAGCCCCTACGACGCGCCGAAGCGGTTCCGGGATATGTATAAGACCTCGGACATGCCGGCGCCGCGCGTGGGCAAATGGGCCGCGAAATACGCGAAGGGCAACAAAGAGAACTTCAACTCCTGGCACGGCGACTTCGGAGTCGATCAGGCACGGGATTCGCGGCACGGCTACTACGGCAACGTCACCTTCATCGACGAGCAGATCGGCCACATCCTAAGAGCGCTCAAGGATCGCGGCATGCTCGATAACACGCTCATCCTCTGCACAGCCGACCACGGAGACATGCTGGGCGACCACCACCTATGGCGCAAGACTTACGCCTACGACGGCTCCGCGCGGATTCCCATGCTCGTGCGGTGGCCAAAGAGCATGGGCATGGAAGCAAGAAGAGGAACGACCTCTGATCTGCCGGTCGAATTGCGAGACGTGCTGCCAACGTTCCTCGATGCGGCGAGCGTGAAGGCGCCGGTCAAACTCGACGGTACAAGCTTGCTCGACATCGTTCGCGGCAGGACTGACGGCTGGCGCGAGTTCATCGACCTGGAACACGATGTCTGCTACTCGCAGGAAAACCACTGGAATGCCCTCACGGACGGCCACTGGAAGTATATCTACCACGCCTTCGACGGCCACCAGCAGTTGTTCAATCTCGATAAGGACCCCGGCGAACTCGACGATCTCGCCGCAGACCACAGGCACGCTGATGAGCTAATGAAGTGGCGTCAGCGCATGGTGAGACACCTTGAGGAGCGGGGAGAACCGTTTGTTCGCAACGGCGACCTGGCCCCACGCCCGAGGAAAATGCTCTACTCGCCCAACTACCCTGGACGGCCACCCGAGGTTGCCGACAGGTAACGTTAGGAAAACAAGGGAGGAAACAGAATGAGAAGGTTTGTGCTGATCGCTTCGTTGCTCTGCCTGGTATCCTTTGCGCCGGCGATAGCCGCGCCCCAAAAGGTTACACTGCCAAGTCCGGTGACGGCCATCAGGCAGCCGCTGAGGTCACCCGCGGTTCTCCAGAGCATCAACAAGACGTTGACTATGGAGGGGTTCTACTATGATGGATCGATTCCCATGATCATCAACGATATGAACCTCTTGCGCGAGGATAGGCTGCTGCCTGCCGACTCGTACGTGCCGATAACCGGACTCCGGCCCGCCGGGATCAAGTGGGGCGAGCGCGTCAGCGTGACGGGAACTATCGAAAAGCCCACATCCCTATCGACCGAACCCGTCGCTATCCGCATCAACACACTGTCGAACATCCGCGTAGTGGCTCCCGCAGCCAGCAGGTTCCAGTCCAGCCTTCGCCTCTCGCCCGCCGTCAGAGGCGCGGTTGTCCAGGCGATTAAGGCCCCCTATGCAGTGCTGATCGCAGGCGGCGCGAGCCCCGCGAACAATCACATCCGCTATTGGAATGACCTGGTAGCTATGTACACGATTTTGACATCGAAAGGCTATCCGGCCAGCAATATCACTGTCATCTACGCCGATGGCGTGCCCAAGAGCAATGCGATGCCGGTCCACTATTCGGCCTCCAAGGCTAACATCGCCACCGCGTTCACAAACCTCGCTTCAAAGGTCGGCAGCGAGAATGACGTGTATATCATGCTCAACGACCACGGCTCGCAGCTAAGCGGCGGACATGCCGGGCTGTGCCTGTGGTACGATACGATGAGCGATACCGAGTTCGCGGCCCAGGTCAACAAGATCACCAAATTCCGCCGTATGGTGATCCAGATGAAGCAGTGCTACAGCGGCGGGTTTGTCGATGACCTCACTGCGCCCAACAGAGTCGTAATGGCCTCCTGCGCTGCCAATCAGGTTTCCTGGGCTAAGGCCACGCTTGACTTCGGCGAGTTCACCTACTGGTACATGTCCGCGCTGAAGGGCAGCTTTGTTGATGGAGCCGGACCAGTGAACGCCGACACCACGGGTGATGGGAAGGTCTCGATGGTTGAGGCATGGAACTACGCCAGATCTCACGATACGGCAAATGAGACTCCGCAATACGAGGATACCGGCGCAAGCCCATGCGCAAGTGGGGCTGCCCTGCCGGTCGGATCCGAAGGCCTCCTGGGCGCGGCCTGCTGGCTAAAGTGATCTGATTGGATTGAGGATTTGATGTGCTTGCTCGGAGCGCAAGGCCTCCGGGCGAGCACTTCTACTCCCATCCGTGCTCGGATCGCGCGATCACTTCCTCCTCCAGAACCCGGGCAAACTCCGCAATCGACAGCCTGCCCTGCTCGTACACAAGCGTCTTCACCGCCATCATACTGTCCACCAGGTTCGCCAATCCCACAAACGAGTTCTCGACCCAGTTGTACCTCGCCCCGCCCCGATCGAAATCCAATCCCCGCTCCAGGCAGTCGCTTACCATGCAACTCGCCAGCGGAAACGCGCCTCGCTCAGCCCTCTCGCGCCAGATGCGCTTCATGGGCGGCATTGACAACACGCGCGCACTGCTCAAGACCTACGATCTCGCGGGAAGCGACGGCGCCATCATCTGGATACACGGCCCTCAACCGTTTTCCCCCGATGCCCGCACCAAACGCCTGCAGAGCCTATATCGCCGCCATCCAGACCTGACGCCACTCTACGCGGTTGCGGCAGCGGATGGCCGCAACAGCATACTTGCCGACCTGGAGCAGACCGGGGTCACCAGGATCGCAAGCCTCGAGGAACTGGAGCGGGTGTTCTCTCGGATGGACAGCGGCAAGAAGCAATTGGTCGCAATCAGGCAGCGCGTGCCGCTCCACCAGGCGGCGGGACCTCGTGTGTCGGAGCAGCTTGCCAGGCTCTGGGCCCTGGAGGAGGTCATCAGGCTCTGCCGCAGCGGGCGCCCTACTCCATCCCGTCGTGATTCGCTTCGCCGGGCACACGTCCGCGCCGCCGCCGCGGGTATCCTGTAAATGGATTTGCTCCCGCCCCGGCGGGAGCGGAGCGAAACGAGCGTGGGGGCAAGCCTTTTCCATCTTCGTGATCGGCCCTCACGGAGGAGAGCATCATGAGTCCCGTGGCAGATAACAGGCCGTCGGAATCGTCCGCCCTGGCCACCCTGGCCATAGCTCTGGCCATCCTGGCTATCGCGCTGCTGATAGGCTACTTCCTTTGGTGGGCGCCCGGCCAGCGGACCACAGTGGTTGCCCCGCAGCAGCCTCCGCAAGTTGTCACTCCCGGCCCGCCAGGTCCTCCCGGCCCTCCCGGAGAGCCAGGTGAACCCGGAACGTCTCCCGCGCCGCCGTCAGGTGGCGCTGGACCTGATACCGACCGCAGGGCTGCGCCGCAGGACCAGCAGGAACGGCCCAGGAATCAACGAGACGCAACGCCGGATTGATGGCGTCCAACCAGGTCGGTAACTGCCCTATAAGGGGTATGTTTTGCATATCGCATTATGACAAGGGGAGGATTCGGATGAAGGAACTGAACACACTGAGCATCCTCTTTGAGGAGGAGCTAAAGGACATCTACAGCGCCGAGCAGATGGTGATGGAATCGCTGCCGAAGATGATCGAGGGCGCTAACTCCAAAGAACTCAAAGACAAGTTCGAGCTGCACTTGAAGCAGACTGAGGAGCAGATCGAGCGGCTCGAAGACGTGTTCGAGATGATGGATTTGGAACCCGAGGCCGAGAAATGCGAGGGGATGGAGGGCATCATCAAGGACGCGGAAAAGATTCTCAAGGCCAAAGGTGAACCACACGTCAAAGACGCCGCCTTGATAGCCGCAGCGCAGAAGGTCGAGCACTACGAGATCGCCACATACGGGACCCTATGCGAGTGGGCCCGGGAAATGGGACACGAGGACGTCGCTAAGACGCTCGATATGACGCTCAAGGAAGAACACAAGACGGATGAAATCCTCACGGCTGTCGCCGAAGGCAGCGTGAACGTGGAATCGCCGAAGGTATAGGCGACCGTATCAATTGTGGCCCGCAGTAGTCCACCGACCGCCGCGGGCCCTGCATCACTTACGCGCTCTGCTGCTCAGAATATGAAAAACGTATACGTCTGCACGCCCATCACGCCGCGGACGAAGCTCCACAGTCCGCCGACAGCGAATTCACCCAGCACCAGCCCCACGAAGAACGGCATTGCGGCCCTATAGCCGCGCATCCCCCAGTAGCGCAGGATCACGACCTTTAGCAGCCAACTGATCAGTATGGGCATCCAGATGTAGTCCACCCCAAACGACATCCCGATCGCAAACCCCGCCGGATGGAACGGAAAACCGAAGGACATCACGCTCAGCCGCGCCAGAATCAGCGCGATCGTTGCCCCGATCCCCGCCGCCGCCACGCCCGCATAGTTCGCGTGAACCGGATTCGTGATCCATGATGCAAGCTGGTTGAACGCGGCTTGAGAGAACCCCGAACCCGGCGCCCCCGGGTGATGTGATGCATACATCCGGCCATACCCCAAGTGCATCAGCGCCCAGAATGCAGCGACTACGCCCACCACGGCCGCCACGGCTAGCGCAATTACCATCGTGCGCATCTTCAATCCACTTTCGTGCGCCGCCTTGAGGCATTCGGCTTGCTGCGGCATCAAAATCCCCCGATGCATCCGGTTCTGGAAATACAGCAGCGAGAACACCGTCAGGTTCTGCGGGCCAACGAACGTGGTTCCGAGCGCCAGGATCAGCATCTGCGACGTTCCCACCGATCCCAGCTCGTGCGAAGGCGGGCCCAACTCTGCCCGGATTCTCGTGATCGCGCCAAGGAACAGCATGTAGAGCAGCACATAAATGATCGCCAGCCAGCCGGACATCCCCGCCGCCGCCAGGAAAACCATCATACCCGCAAGCCCGATTCCCAGCACGATCATCGTCTTGCGGTAGCTCAGCCCGCCGTCTTCCGTCATCCCGGTGCCCTGGACAACTCCCTCCCACATCTGCTTCAGATAGCCGCGACTATACCATAGGGCGGCCGCGAACAGCGCGATGAGCGCCCCGTAGGACTGCGCCTTCAGGTAGGGGAACCACGCGTCCCCCTCGAAGCCCAGGTTGAACGCCACCACCTGCTCCAGTTTGCGGAACAGATAGAAGAACCAGCTCGAAAACGCCATGTTGGACGGCATGAAGAACGCGAGCCCGATCACGAACGGATAGAACGATATCGGAAACCACCCCATCGCGCGCCAGGTCGGCGATGCCGCGAACATCGGGCTCAGGTCGGTCAGCTTCGTGTTCAGCCTTGGTATCGCCGGGAAGAACTGCGAGAACCCGTTCCAGAGGTCTATGCTTGCGGCGATCCCGAACCCTATCCACAAGAGCTTGTCTCTGAACATCCTGTTCGCGCCGCCACCCTCAGTGATCAGGAGCGGGATTTGCACTATGGGGTATTCCAGCCGCTCGTGCTCCACCCAATGCCGCCGAAGGAGGATATTGATGCACAGCATCGAGGATATCATGCACAACAGGAACCCGCTCCACGCCGCCGCCGGCACAAGCCACACCCGGATGTGGTCCCAATTGTAGAGGGACGATCGGCCCTGCTCGTAGTGCTTGATCGCATCACCGGTCTGAATCGTAAGCCAGCCCGGCAGGCGCGGGACTATCAGATCGTTCCAGCGGTTCTCGGGAGTGGCGAAGTGGCTCGCGTGGGGGATAGTCGGCACGACCATCTGCATCGTATCGTGCCCGACGAGGCTCGACCCCGTGGCAATCATCGCATACAGCACGATCAACTCGCGCCGGCACAGCGCAACCGAGGGCAGAAACCGAAGCAGCAGCGCGTTAAGAGCAAGCAGCACCAACAGGCAGAAGATAACGTTGTAGAACAGCGACGCGCAGGTAGGAAAGCCCGAATAATCCAGCGCCTCGGCCCGAGCGATCCACAGGCTGTTCACCGGAATCAGAGCAACCCCGAGGAGGATAACCCACCACCGAAACCGCTCCTTCGGCGCCGATTTGATCATCGAGGACGCGTCGTCCGGGACGCCCTTGATCGACCTGCGATTACGCTGCCGGTCGCGCGTCTGGCGCGAATCCGCTGCGTCCTCCCGGCCGTCCGCCTCGCTATTCGGCTCGACTCTCGCCCGCTCAGTCTCAGAACCCACGCCTCGCCCTGCCATTACCTAGTGCTGAGCTAGATTATACCACGGCTAAGGGCGTGAGCTCACCAGGGTTACGTCATGCTGAACTCGTTTCAGCATCCAGGCTGCGCGGTGTCTGGTCCTGAATCAAGTTCAGGATGGCAGTGCGCTCATCAGCTCGGAACTGTCACATGTGAGGCAAGGTGAACGCCTCCGCGCCTGCTTGTGGTACAATGCTTTGCAGGCTCTTGCGATTGATGGCAGAGGGTTATCCACTAGCATGGCCAAGCCGATTACAGCCGATGAAGCAACGGCGATTATGGTCGAGCGAATAGTTCAGCGTTTCAGTCCCGAGAAGATCATCCTCTTTGGATCGAGGGCTCGGGCGATGCGCGCGCCGACAGTGACATCGACCTCCTGGTGGTACTGGCCTCTTGTGACGATCGAAAGGCAGCCACGATCTCCATGCTAAGAGCGGTCGCCACCTCCCTGTGAGCAAGGACATAGTGGTGACCTGCAATCAGGAACCTGGAGACAAGAGGCAAGCTGGCAAGCACAGTCTTGTACCCGGCGCTGAGGGAGGGCAAGGTTGTCTACGCCCGATAGGATGATCCTGCAGGAAACGAAGCGCTGGCTTCAGTACGCCGACTCGGATCTAGCGGAGTTGAGCTTCTGGGCTGTCGAGTCTCGCTATCCCAGCGATCTCCCCGATGCCTCGCAGGACGACGCCGACACCGCCCTCGCAACTGCGAGGAAGGACCTCACCTCAGTCAAAGATGACCTCAGGAACAAGGGTCTGCCTGAGTAGAGCCGATAGGCTAGTCGGCTGAAATCCCTGCACCTACACTCCGACAGTCGGGACTACCCCTACTTGTGTATCGCCCTGCCCAGCGCGTCGTAAGCGGCTTCCTGAGTGACTTCGGATAGCGTCGGGTGCGGG
>MTKY01047545.1_pt1 | contig 12356 bp, 9 predicted proteins | sample 1042731 | NCBI WGS metagenome assembly MTKY01 (sample SAMN06212206, study PRJNA360538) | anaerobic digester metagenome | biome: Wastewater treatment plant; material: sludge; isolation source: anaerobic digester fed with sludge from wastewater treatment plant | place: Denmark: WWTP Soeholt ... | reverse complement strand
ATATCTTTATGGGACGCACCACATGAGCACCGCCCTGCGCGACCAGATTTTCGGCCTTATCGCTCCCTTCAACAAAAAGGGTGTCGAGCTGACCGATGCGACGACCTTTGCCGGCGACCTTGAATGGGACAGCCTGACGGTGATGGATTTTGTCGCCGAGGTCGAAGACACGTTCGACATCATCATCAGCATGAACATGCAGGCTGAGATCGAAACCGTGGGCCAGCTGGTCGCGGCGGTGGCGAAACTGCAGGGCTGACAGGGCGATGACCGATCTCTTCTCGAAATTCGATCCGCTGATCCAGCAGCGCGAGACCCTGCTCGCGACCGGGGTCACCGATCCCTATAATCTGGTGATGGAAAAAGTGATCTCGCCGACCGTCGCGATCTGCAACGGGCGCGAGACAATCCTGCTCGGCACCTATAATTATATGGGCATGACCTTCGACCCGGACGTCATCGCCGCGGGCAAGGATGCGCTCGACAAATTCGGCGCGGGCACCACCGGCAGCCGCGTCCTCAACGGCACCTATCAGGGCCACAAGGAGTGCGAAGAGGCGCTCAAAGAATTTTACGCCATGGAGCATGCCATGGTGTTTTCAACGGGTTATCAGGCGAACCTCGGCATCATTTCGACGATCGCGGGCAAGGGTGACTATGTCATCCTCGACATCGACAGCCATGCCTCAATCTATGACGGCTGCGCGATGGGCAACGCGGAAATTGTCGCCTTTCGCCACAATGACGTCGAAGCGCTGGAAAAGCGGCTGAAGCGCCTGCCTCCGGAGGCCGGCAAGCTGGTGGTGCTCGAAGGCGTCTATTCGATGCTCGGCGACGTCGCGCCGCTGAAAGAGATGATCCGCGTCTCCAAGGAAGCTGGCGCGATGGTGCTCGTCGACGAGGCGCATTCGATGGGCTTTATCGGCGAGAATGGCCGCGGCGTCGCCGAGGCGCAGGGGGTGATCGACGACGTCGACTTCATCATCGGTACGTTCAGCAAGAGCGTCGGCACCGTCGGCGGTTTCTGCGTGTCGAACCACCCGAAATTCGAAATTCTGCGGCTCGTCTGCCGCCCCTATGTCTTCACCGCGTCGCTGCCGCCCAGTGTCGTCGCGACCGCCGCGACGAGTATCCGCAAGCTGATTCACGGATCGAACAAGCGCGCGCATCTGTGGGAAAATTCGAAGGTGCTGCACAAAGGTCTGCGCGATCTGGGCTTCACGCTCGGCACCGTAGAGGCGCAATCGGCGATCATCGCAGTCATCATGCCCGACCTCGAAAAGGGCGCGATGATGTGGGAAGCGCTGCTCGACGAAGGGCTGTACGTCAATCTCGCGCGCCCGCCCGCGACCCCCGCGAACATGACTTTGCTGCGCTGTTCGCTGTGCGCCGAACATTCGATCGAACAGGTCGGCGAAATCCTCGGCCGCTTCGAACGCGCCGGCAAGCGCATCGGGATTATCGGCTGAACCGAGCCGGCCCCCGACCAGCGGATTCCTTTTTACGCCGAACCGAAGCGGCGTACGATTGCGGGGGGTTTCGGCGCTTTGCGGCGCCGCCCTTGTCCGGTAAGACGGACGCGTGTTCGAACGGGATGGCGATACCGAAACCGAGACGCGGCGAGAGCGGCTACGCTTCTGGCTGACAATCGGCATGGCGACGATGCTGACCGGCATTGTCGGGGCGCTTGTTCTGTTGCTCGTGCGCGCCAACGACAACTACGACCGCTCGCTCGGCTGGCAGACGCAGAGCCTGGAAGTCATTTCTCAGACCCGCTCGCTCGATGCCACCCTGGCGCGCGCCGAGGCGGCGCTTGGACGGTTCGCGGTCGGGTTGCAAAAAGAGGATGGCCGGGTCTTTGAACAACAATGGGGCTTGGCGCGGCAATATTTGGCCCGGCTCGACCGCACCGTCCGCGACAACGCCGTGCAGGCGAAGCTGGTCGACGAACTCACACAGGAGATGGACCGCCGAGGGAGCCAGCTTGGCGACGCGGCGCTCAGCGCCAATTACAGCCAGACCGTTGCCGCAATTTCCAAATACCACGCCGCGGGCCATGACGCCGCGCTCGGCCGTATCGACCGCCTGCTGACCCAAATCATCGGCAACGAACGCGCATTGTTGCGTGAGCGCAACCGCGTCGCCGCCGCCGACCGGGCGAGCTTGAACCAGGCGATCCTGCTCTTCTCACTGCTCGGCGCCGCCGCGGCGGCGGTGGCCATTGGCGCAACCTTTTCGCTCGTCCGCGCCGAAGCCGAACGCCGCGTCGCGCGGCGCGAACAAGCCGCCGAGAGCGACCGAGCGATGCAGCTGGAGCAAGCAGTCGAGGCGCGCACCGCCGAACTCGAACGCGCCAATATCGCGCTGCGCAGCGAGATGACCGAGCGCGAAGCGGCCGAGGCGCAGCTGCGTCAGGCGCAGAAGATGGAGGCGGTCGGCCAGCTGACCGGCGGCATTGCGCATGATTTCAACAATATGCTGGCGGTTGTCGTCGGCGGACTCGAACTCGCGCAACGCTGGCTGCCCGATACTCCCGAAAAGGCCGAGCGCCACCTTGCCAATGCGCTCGACGGCGCCAACCGCGCCGCCGATCTGACCCGGCGGTTGCTCACCTTTGCCCGATCCGAACCCGCGCGCCCCGAAATCACCGCCGTCGATGACTGCATCGCCAGCTTTGCCGAGCTGATCGAAAGAACCATCGGCGACCGGATCGCATTGACCCTCGACCTCAACGCCGACGGCCTCGCCTGCTGGCTCGACCGGCAGCAGTTCGAAAACGCGCTGCTCAACCTCGCCGTCAATGCGCGCGACGCGATGAACGGCCATGGTTCGCTGATGATCCGCACTCTGGACGATGGCAACGGCAAAGCACTGGCAGTGCAGGTGATCGATACCGGATGCGGGATGCCGCCTGAAGTGCTCGAACGCGTGTTCGACCCCTTCTACACCACCAAGCCCGCGGGTCAGGGAACGGGCCTCGGCATGAGCCAGGTCTTCGCCTTTTGCCGCCAGTCGGGTGGCGAGGTGCAGATTTCATCGATCGAAGGCGACGGTACCAGTGTCGCCATGCTGCTGCCGGTGGCAAAGCCGCAGAGGGTCGCCGCCGCCGCGAGCGACAATGATAGCGACGCTGCCGTTGCTGCGCCGACCGAAGCGCTGAGCATATTGGTGGTCGAGGATGACCAGCGAGTGCTGGCAGCAACGGTCGATGCGGTCGAGGAACTGGGTCACAGTGCGGTCGCGTGCGGCAATCCGCTTGAGGCCGAGCGGCTCGTCGAGAGCCGGTTGGCAGATGGAGGTCGATTCGATCTTATCCTGTCGGACGTGCTGATGCCCGACATCACTGGCCCCGAAATGGTCGCGCAGCTCAAACGGCGCTGGCCCGCCCTGTCGGTGCTGTTCGTGACGGGCTATTCGGGTGACGCGAGCGGCATCGCCAGCTTCGGTGACCATAACGTGCTGCGCAAACCCTTCACGCTAAACGCGCTCGATCAGGCGATCCGGCGCTGCGGCGAGGTCCGGCCGAGCGAGGAGCAGCGGCTGGCGAGTTAGGCCGTGGCGGCCTACCGGATCGCACCGCTTTTCATCAGGCGCGGCACCAGCGTCAGCGCGGCCACCAGCGGCCAGCGGCGCTGCCACGGCTTGATCTCGATCTTTGTCCCTGCATGGCGATTGATCTTCCACGCCAGATAATCGATGCCGCCGGCGTAGGTCAGGCTGGCCTTGGCGAGCCGCGCGATGCTGAGCGCCTTGCCGCGGCGACGCATCTGACCCCACCGTCGGCGCGCTGTATCGGCATGGAAGGCGTTCGCAACCTCGCCATTCGGGCCGATTCCCCGGCGCGTCGCGATTTCCGCCAAGGTCGCCACAGCGAACCGCTCGTAACGGTCGAGATCGGCATCGACGATTGATACCGATCGCCCGTTCCGCTCGGCGCGCAATTCGGCTTGATAAGTGTGGGCAAAACCGGCGCGCCATATATCTACCGGCGGCGCCGATGCGTCCGGCACCATCGTCGGTATCGTCAATTCGAATAGCGTCACCGGTGCCTCCACAACGGCAGCGACGACACGATCGGCGGCGACATGATCGACCGACCAGACCAGACGACTTGGCTGTGCAAAACGCGCCCACACCGACACATTGGATGCCTCCCCGCTGTTGAGCAGTTCAAAGTCCCGTTCACTGAGCACCGCATATTTGGCGATCAATCCGCCATGTTGAAACGGAAAGACATTGGGAGGAATCAACCGGTTTGCCGCCGCCATCCAGCGTTTGGAATAGGCGTCGCTATAATCGGACACGATCAGATAAAAATCGAGCATCAATCCGTCGAGCTCGCTCTCGCGCAGACAGCTTCCGTAAAATAGCACCGCGCGCGCGCTCCCGGGATATTGGGCGGCGATGGCCTGAGCCATCGTGGCGACACGGGGGTCGACGGGGGCCGATAATTCGGCATGGACCAAGTCGATCAGGTCGGACACGCGATCGCTCAGGCGGCGAGGCGCAGGAAGGGGACCGGCTGCGTCGAAGTCAGAATGATCGGCATGCCGGATTTCGCCTGGAAAATCTCGCCATCCAAAATGACGTTCGACCGCTCGCCCTCGATACGGATTTCGTCGCCCTGCTGGAAATGGACGCCGTTGAGCTGGTTCTGCCCCAGCGTGCCGCGCCAAGTGGCCCCGAGCATACGGAACAGCGCGCCCATGCCGCGTTCAACTGCAAGCAATTTCATCTGCCCGCTCTGCCCCGCGCTGTCATTGGTGCGGATGCTGAGCAGCAGCTTTTCCAGCGTGGTTACGATCAGCAGCGAGAATTTGCCCTTGAACTCGCCCTGGCGGATCAGCGACACTGTCATCGCTTCGGGCTTGGGCGGCAAGCGGCCGCCGCCGAGACCGAACATCATCGCGAACAGGCCCAGAATCGCGGCCAGAAAATGCGAGACGCCATTAGGCAGGCCGAGCGGGTAGATGCGGTTACGGCAATAGAGCATGACATCGGCAAGATAGGCACCGCCCAGAAACATGCCGAGCACCGGGCGCGCTTCGCCGCCGCTGTCGAGCGAGATCAGCTGGCGCTGGATCACATGATCTTCGAGCCGCCCCGATTCGACCAGTTCGATCACCCGCTGCAACGCCTTGATCGGATCACCTTCGGCGCCGAGGTCGAGCGCGATCAAATTGGTCTTCCCGTTGGGCAGCACCGCGACCGGCGGCGGCGAACCGCCGAAATGGCCGACCGAATAGAGCTCGGTCAGCGCGGCCTGGACCGTGCCATCACCGCCATTGATGACGACGACGCGTGGGCTGACCATCGCGATGGTGCGGATCGCCTCGCCGATCTGGTCGACGTCCTCGACTTCATAGTGAAAGATGTCGGGGTGCGCCGCGCAATATTCGCGAACCCGCGGCAACAAGGCACGGTTGCCGGTCGAACGCGGATTGGAAAGAAGCGCGACGCTGGCCATAAGTCCCTATTCGACCGGGTCGAACGACAGGCCGTTGACGTAGTTCAGCACCACCGGCACGCGCTTGGTGGCGCCGCCGACGGCAAAGCTGACCGTCGCCAATTTGGGCTTCCGCTTGAAGATGAAGTCGGTGACCTTCATGTCAGGATTGCCCGACAGGCCCGCACCATCGCTCCGGTCCGATTTGCCGTTGCCATTCAGGTCGTGGCGAACCGACACGACATAGCTACCCGGCTGCTTCACCGGTACGCAAACCGACATCGTGCCGCTGCGCGATACAGGAACATCAACGCGCTCGATCCACCTGCGCTTTTCCAGATAGTTGCTGTTCGCGCTGTAAATCTGCACGCGCAGCGTTCCGGTGCGCGCCTTGAAACCGCGCACATCGACCTGAACTGCGGTGGCATTGCTGTTGCACAGCGCTGCCGCCGGACCCAATGCCGCACCCTGCGCCGCGACGGGCGCGATCAGCGCTCCGGCTGCGCCAGCGGCGAGCAGGCCGGCGAGAAAAATTTTCGACATGACCTCAATACCTCCAGAGGTTATAGCCACGCCAGCGAACGCAAATTAAAGACGCTGGCACGGGTCCCTGTCGCCCTTGCATCGGCATATCGGAACCATTTGCGGCCAAATCATGGTGATGGGGCGACGAAAGATTGAATAAGCTGCCTGCCATCGACCGCTACATCGCGCGGCTCATCTTTTTTCCCATGCTGGGTACGCTGGTCTTGTCGGCGATGCTGCTCGTGCTCGAAAAGATGCTGCGTCTGTTCGATTTCGTCGCGACCGAGGGTGGGCCGGTCAGCGTTGTGTGGCGGATGCTGGCGAACCTCATCCCCGAATATCTCTCGCTGGGGATCCCGATCGGGCTCATGCTGGGGATTCTTCTGGCTTTCCGGAAACTTGCAACAACAAGCGAGCTCGACGTATTGAAAGGCGTGGGAATGAGCTTCGGACGCCTGATGCGCGTGCCTTTTGCCTTTGCAATCGCGCTTGCGGCGCTCAACCTGGCGATCGTTGGCTTCATTCAACCGGTCGCCCGCTACGCCTATGAAGGGCTCCAGTTCGAACTGCGCTCGGGCGCGCTCGGGGCGTCGATCAAGGTTGGCGAGTTCACCAAGCTGGGGGACCGGATGACGCTACGGATCGAGGAAAGTTATGACGACGGAAAGTCGCTGCGGGGCATTTTCGTGCGCGGCGACAACAAGGACGGGCAGCGGGTGTCGGCGACCGCAGCGCGCGGCCAGTTCCTTGCCACCGATGATCCGAACACCATCATCCTGCGTTTGACGCAGGGGGTGTTGATCCACGAATCGCCGAAATTTTCAGTGCCGCGCGTGCTGACCTTCGACAATCACGACCTTCCGATCCCGCTGCCCAAGATCGAGGCGTTCCGCCTGCGCGGCGGGGCCGACCGCGAAATGACCATCCCTGAGCTGTTCGTTGCGGGCAAGGATCAGCGTCAGTCCGAGCAGACACGGCTCGAATCGCGCGCCAATTTTCACTTCCGCATCGTCGAAGTGATGTCGATGTTCCTGATCCCGCTGATCGCAATAGCGCTTGCGATCCCGCCCAAACGTTCAACCTCTTCGCTCGGCGTGTTCCTGTCGATCGTGCTGCTGGTGACCCAGCACAAGATCAATCAATATGCCGAGGATATGGGTGCTCGCGGGGTGATGGACCCGCTGATTGCGCTGTGGGTGCCGTTCCTGCTGTTCGCGGCGCTGGCGATCTGGATGTATTATGTTGTCGCGCATGTCCCGGGCGGCCAGCCGATCGGCGCGTTGGAGCGGGTCGCGGCGAAGGCAGCGCAAAAGATTCGCGGCCTGCTCATGCTGTTCCAGCGCAAGCCACGGGTCGTGGAAAGCCTGCCCTGATATGCACCAGCTCCACTTTTTTCCGTCGCGCACGATGGCGCTCTACGTCGGCCGACTGTTCCTGATCCGCTCCTTTTCGATCCTGTTTGCGCTGGTGCTGATTCTGCAAACGCTCGACCTGCTTGGCGAGAGCGGCAAGATTCTGGCCGTCGCGGGCAACAGCGATTCGGACGTCTGGCGTTATGTCGGGATGCGGCTGCCGCAAATTATCGAGACGTTTCTGCCCTTTTCGGTGCTGCTCGGCACGATCCTGACGCTGATCACGCTTAACCAGAACAGCGAGGTCGTCGCGATGAAGGCGTCAGGGATGTCCGCGCATCAGGTGCTCGCGCCCTTGTTCCTCGCCGCACTGCTCGTTGCTGCGATCAGCTTTGCCTTCAACGAACGCATCGTCACCCGTTCGACCGCCGCGCTCGGCGCCTGGCAAAAGGTCGAATATGCCCAGATTCCCAGGGACAATGGGGTACGAAGCAATATCTGGGTTCGCGACGGCGACAATCTGATCAACGCGACGACGGTCGAAACCGGCGGGCCGGCGATCATCTTGCGCGGCGTCACCATCTATGAACGCACCGGCGGGGTGCTATCGTCGATGCTGAAAGCCGACAGCGCGCGCTCGGTCGCGGGCGGGTGGGAATTGTCGGGCGCGACGCGCTTCCTGCGCCGCTCAGGCACAGTCGAACCGCTCGGCACGATCATCGCGGCGAAGAATGTGCGCCCTGACCAGTTCACGCTGGCGCAGGTCGATGGCGACGAACTGCCCTTCTTGCAGCTCCGAGCGGCGATTGCCGATCTTGAGGCGGCGGGGCGGCCGGTCAACGCACTGAAAGGCGTGCTCTGGCACAAGATTTCGGGGCCGCTATCGGCGATCCTGATGCCCCTGCTCGGCGCTGTCGCCGCGTTCGGCCTTGCGCGTTCGGGCAAGCTGTTCATCCGCGCGATCTTTGGCATGGCGCTCGGCTTCGCCTATTTCGTCGCCGACAATTTCGCGCTCGCGATGGGCGACTTGGGCGCCTACTCGCCCTTCCTCGCCGCGTGGGGGCCGTTCATCCTGTTTGCGCTGATCGGTGAGATGATTTTGATCAGGACCGAGGAATAATCCGGTTTCGACCGAAAGGCGGACCCTCAACTGTCGTCATCCCGGACTTGATCCGGGATCCATCCGCCCTCTCAGCCAAAGAATTGCAAGGGGACGTTGACCCCGGATCAAGTCCGGGGTGACGAAAACATGAGGGCCGCTTGACCAACCCCCAAGGCCGGCATTCGGCAATCGCCCGATGCTTAAGCCGCCTTGCCCCGCGCCGACCCCGCAACCAGATTCATCACAAGCTCCGGCAGGCTGCCGTAATTCGCGCCATGATATTGCGAATCGGTCGGCAGCGCGTCCTTCAGGCGGCGGTGCGCCTCGGGCAGCGCATGATAGGGGACGCCCGGCAGCAGATGATGCAGCGCATGATAGCGCAGCCCGACCGGTGCCCACAGCTCGGGGAGCAGGCCCGGTGGAGGCACATTGACGCTGTCGAGGAACTGGCCCGTCACGGTCAGCACCGCGCCGTCGTTTTCCCACAGATGCGCCACCAAGGTGCGGATCTGATTGAGCACCAGTGTCGCCGCAGCGATCGCGCCGAAGATCATCAGCGCGCGCAGCGGAATCCAGCCGAACACGCCAGCGGCGATCAGCAGGCTCGACCACGCCCACGCGCCGCCTTCCTGCCACGCCCACATGCGGCGGAACGCGCCGTCGGGCGCTTTGCGGCGGAACAGCGGATTGATGATCATCCCCGAATAGCGTTCGACGACAATCCGGCGCAGCGGGGGGATCAGGAACGACAGCGGGGTGAGGACCGCGTATCGGAACAGCAACGCGAGCGGGGCAAAGGCTGCGGCGACGACGAACAGCGGCACCGTCCACGGCTTCATCAGCGCGAGCGGCAGATATTCGGGATCGTCGACCGTGCCATATTTGGTGCGGTTGTGGTGCAGGCTGTGGATGCCCTCATACATGTATGACGGGATCAGCAGCGGCACACCGACGAGCAGGTTCCAGCCGAAGCGAAAACCCGGCAGCGCATTCTTGCGGATATGGGTGAGCTCGTGGATGAAGCTGCCGGCACGGTAAAGCGCAAGAATCGCAACGAAAACGGCGGCGATCGCCCACCCAGTCGTCGGCGCAAAAATCGCGCCCGCGACGCCGGCATAGCCGATCAATGCCGACGCCATAAAATCGGTCCAATAGATGCCCGGGCTGGGCGTGACGAGGTCGCGCGTCAGCTCCGACGCCGCGCGGATCATCGCCATATCGTCGGCGATCGCCGACTTGGGCGTTTTAACGGTCGACGGAGCGAAGGGAGTCGCGACCCGGTCGGCCAAGTGATTGATCGTCGTCATAACCTGCACTCTTCACCATGATTTCGTGGCAGCAAAATGGCCAAATGCGGGTCGCCAGCGCTGCCACTATGCCCTAATGCGGCCTCACCGATATAGGGTTGGCATCGCAGGAAACCAGTATGAGCGGACATTCGGACGGCCCAATCACCATCCACCCGGTCAAGAACAAGGGCGACAAACGCGAGTTCGTCGAGCTCGCCTTTCGTCTCAACCGCGGCGACCCGGCGTGGGTGCCGCCGCTCAAGGGCGAGGTCCATAACCTGCTCACCCCGGGCAAGAATCCGTGGTTCGAGCATGGCAAGGCGCAGCTATTCCTCGCGCGCCGCAAGGGTCGCACCGTCGGGCGAATTTCAGCGCATATCGACGAACTCGCGCTCGCCCAGACCGTCGAACAGGGCATGGGGCCGGGCACCGGCAATTGGGGCCTGCTTGAAGCCGAAAACGAAGAAACGACGCGCGCGCTGCTCGTCGCCGCCGAGGACTGGCTGCGCCGTCAGGGCATGCATCGCTCGCTCGGCCCGCTGTCGATTTCGGTGTGGGACGAGCCCGGACTGCTCATCGAAGGCTTCGACAACCGCCCGACGGTGATGATGGGGCACAACAGCCCGCTCTATCGCGGATGGGTCGAGGGCACCGGCTATCGCCCGATCAAACAGCTGATCAACTACGACGTGTTCGTCAAAGAAGGCTTTTCGCCGCTGGTGAACCGCATCGTCGCGGCTGGTGAAAAGAACGCGCGCATCCGGGTGCGCAAGGTCGACAAGAAGAATTTCGACGCCGAAGCGGCACTGATCATGGGGCTGCTCAACGACGCCTGGTCCGACAATTGGGGTTTTGTGCCGCTGACCGACAGCGAAATCGCTTTTGTCGGCAAGAAGTTGAAGACGATCGTGTTCGAGGATCTGGTCCGTGTGGCCGAACTTGACGGCGAGGCGGCGGCGTTCATCATAGTGCTGCCCAACATCAACGAATTGCTGATCGACATGGACGGCTCGCTGCTCCCCTTCAACTGGGCGCGATTGCTGTGGTGGCTGCGCAAGCCGAAAAGTCGCACGCTGCGCGTGCCGCTGATGGGGGTCGCCAAAAAGCTGCAGAACAGCCGCATGGCGAGCACCCTCGCCTTTATGATGATCGAACTCATCCGCCGCGACGCCGTGCGTGATTATGGGACCGAGCGCGGCGACATAGGCTGGGTGCTCGACGATAATCAGGGAATGAAGGCGGTTGCCGAGGCGATCGACGCCAAGGTCAACCGGGTTTACCAGATCTACGACAAAATGCTCTGAACCCTGGGACAGGTTTGCGACAAAATTGGGCCAACGTGCGTTTGGGGCACGGAAAGGCATTGTCATGGCAGTCCAATATCTTGCGGCCAGTCGCTTCGGCCTCGGTCGCCGGTTTGACGATCCAGCGATCAGCGATCCCAAAGCGTGGCTGACACGCCAGCTCGGCGATTATGATCCTGCGCCCGCCGCAACCGCGGGGCTCGCCGGGCGCACAGCGATCGCGACCGCCTATGTCGAATATCGCGAGGATCGGCAGGCGATGCGCCGCGAGTCAGCCGACACGCCGATGAGCGAAGAAGAAAAGGGCATGGGCCCAGAACTGCGACGCCTGTCGCGGTCGACGATCCGGCGCCATTATGTCGACGCGGCGGCGGCGCGGCTGGCGGCAGCGGTCGCGACGCCGACCCCCTTTCCCGAACGGCTCGTCCATTTCTGGGCCAATCATTTTGCGGTGTCGGCCGACAAGCAGACGGTGATCGGTTTTGTCGGCAATTATGAAAATGAAGCGATCCGGCCGAACATCATGGGCAAATTTGCCGACCTCCTGATCGCCGCGGTGCGCCATCCCGCAATGCTGCTGTACCTCGATCAGGCGCAAAGCTTTGGCCCCGACAGCCCTGTCGCCACCCGGGTGCGCGACCGCGGCAGGCGGCAAGCCCCGGGACTTAACGAAAATCTGGCGCGCGAGATATTGGAGCTGCACACTCTTGGGGTGCGGACGGGTTACACACAGGCCGATGTGACCGCTTTTGCCAAGGCGCTCACCGGCCTCACCGTCGCCGGACTTGGTCGCGGCGTTGGGCAACGGCTGATGCCGGCCGATGCCGCGCCGGGCGCCACAGTGTTTATCGCACCGCTGCACGAACCCGGCGCGCAAACCGTTGTGGGTCGGCGTTATGACGCCGCCGGCGCCGCTCAGGGCGAGTCGATTCTGCGTGACCTTGCGGTTCATCCGGCCACCGCGCGGCACGTCGCGACCAAGCTGGCGCGCCACTTCACCGGCAACGAACCGCCGAAATCGCTGGTCGATCGGCTCGCCGCTGATTTCCTCAACAGCGGCGGCGATCTGGCGTCGCTGTATCGCCTTCTGATTACCTCATCCGAACCGTGGGTCGCCGCGCCAACGATGTTCAAATCGCCGTGGGACTGGACGGTGTCGATGCTGCGCGCGCTGAAAATCCCGGCGCTCGGCGAAAAGCAGAATGTCGCCGCGATGTTCACCCAGCTTGGGCAGCCAATCTGGCGCCCCGGGTCGCCCGCGGGCTATGACGACAAGGTCGCGACCTGGGCCGGGTCGGCCGCGCTGATGCAGCGCGTCGAACTCGCCAGCCGCATCGC
>MTKY01072699.1_pt1 | contig 12358 bp, 10 predicted proteins | sample 1042731 | NCBI WGS metagenome assembly MTKY01 (sample SAMN06212206, study PRJNA360538) | anaerobic digester metagenome | biome: Wastewater treatment plant; material: sludge; isolation source: anaerobic digester fed with sludge from wastewater treatment plant | place: Denmark: WWTP Soeholt ... | reverse complement strand
CACTTCGGTGCCGACCCGAACGGGAAATCCGAAGGCCCCGTGCAACCCCACTCTGGCAGCGGCGCCACCGCGAGGGAAATTGGCCTCCTGCACCACGTCTTTGATCCACGTTGGTTCCCCGGCCTGCCAAATCCGTCCAGGGAGTCCCTTGCCGATCGTAAAGGTATGTTGCCAGGTGTCCAACACAAACTCTTCGGCGTTTAATGCGGGCGACTGCCAGACATCCAGGCAACGCAGCACACTGCCCTGCCGATCGAGCCGCCAGAATACTCCCAACTCCCATTCGAGACTTTCGCAGATGGCCTGCAGGATCTTCGGCCCCGCTTCTTCCAGCGTCCGCGATTCCGCCAAGACGCGCGTGACCGCGTACTGAGACGCGAGTTGGCGCTCGGTACGTTTCCGAGCCGTAATATCCCGGATGAACGCGCTGAAAATATAGGCATCGCCCAGCCGGGCAGGAGAAATGGTGATTTCGACGGGAAACTCATGACCGTCGCGGTGGGATCCCATCATCTCAATCCGTCGATTGAGGAGTGCGCCCTGCCCGGTATCCAGGAAATGGCGCAGTCCGCGCTCATGCGCGTCCCGATCGCGCACAGGAATCACCGTCTCGGACACGCGGCGGCCGAGCGCTTCCTCCCGCTCCCAGCCGAAAATATTGACCGCCTGCGCATTCCAATCCGTAATGATGCCGCCCGCATCCATAGAAATGACGGCGTCCAGCGCCGTATCGACGATGACCCGGTTGCGTTCCTGACTCTGCAGCAACGCGGCCTCCGCCGCACGCGCCCATTCACTTTCCTGCTGCGCCTGACGATGCTGTTCACGCAATCGACCGGTGGCCCAGAGCAACAGGCCGACCATCGGAAGCCAGACGACGACACCGGCCATGCCCAGTTTCCACATCATGGCGCGAATCGGCAGAAGAATGAGGTCACGATCCATCCGCAGCAGGATCGTCCACTGCAATCCGGAATAGTCGCTATACCCCTTGGTTTGAGAATAACCCGTGACGACCGGGACGTGACGGCGAACATGCATCTCTTCGACGTAGCCCGCCTTGCCGGACCGGCTCAACAGCACCGATGGTAACCCGAGTTCTGTGAGATTCACCCGATCGATACCGGAGGAAGCTGAGTCCACAAACACGACACCGGCTTTCGTCAGGAATTGATACTCGAAGGGGCCGGCGGAGCCATCGGTTTGTTGAATTTCACGGACCGTTTCAATGAGGACATCCTCCAGCATCGGCAGCCCGATGCGGGTCGTCACGGCACCGAGAAACTGGCCGCCGACACTCAGAATGGGGGCCGTAAAGGCCACGGACTCGATCTTATGATTCGATTCATGGATCTCGACTTCATCCACCTGCACGGTTCCGGTCTGCCGCACCCGGTCGAACCAGCCGCTTCGACTATAGTCCTGGCCGATCACGGAGGAGTCCGTCGCCGCCACCATACGCCCATGGGCGTCCGTCACGCCCAGCCAGAGATAGACCGGCGCATAGGTTTCCTTCATCCACTGCAGATATTCGTTGATGTATTTTTTATCGAGGGCGCGATCGGAAAAGGCTCGAGCCATCATGCGAACATCCGCATGACGTTCGAACAACAACCGATCGAGTTTGTCCGCGATTTCAGCGGAGGCCAGCGTCAGATTTTCTCCGGTCGCCTCGACCATTCGCACTTCAATGGAGCGGAGCATCACCACGCCGATCACAAGCGCCACAATGGTCACGCCGACGATCAGGACCGGCAACCAGGGATAGGACCGACGCGGGGAACCGGCTGGAAGCGAGGCGGCCATACTCAGGACTCCGTCACAATGTAGTTTGGTAACAATCGTGCGGGATGATACCACTGCTTGGAACGGGCCAGACTCGGCAGGCCGGAATCATCCATCGTGTTGATCCAACATGCCCCTTTCGCGCGAGCTTGGCGACAGAATTCACGAAACACAAACGGCCCGAGCCCCACAATATCCCGATCGGCGACTTCCAGCAACACACAAAACACCGACGGGTTGAGCCACAGGCCCATCGTATAGGCCCGAATACGGCCTCCAACCCGAACCACTGCGCCGATCAGCCCGAGTTCGGCAGCGTCAGACAATGCCGTCTCATGCGCGCCGGCGGCATCCTCCAACAGCGCACAGGCCCAGTCATCAGAACCGGCCTGCTGCTTCTGTTCCCGCCATTCATGAAACAAGCTGACACAGGCTCTTTCGTCCCGCGGCTCATAGGGCTCAAGCATCCCGCCCCGTTCCCTGATAAATCGATTGCACGCGGCCCGCGGGGATTTAAACGACTCGCCGGACAAGTCGGACAGAGCTGACGCGTCGTAGAGATAGTCGGGCTCTTTCGCAGTCGCACGGTAGCCCAGTGCGCGAACCTCATCGACACAGGCCTCCGGCACATTCTCGACCCGCGTGACCCGGGAATCGCCGTTCCGCTCACGCATGAACCGCAAGGCCTCGGCCAACGGCTGCGCGAGAGGACCAGGCCCAAGCGGGGGCAGGGCCATGAACAGGCCATCGGGACAGTCGGCGAACAAACAGAGATGGTCGTGGAGAACAGCCCAGGAATAGGTCACGCGATGTCGCCAGATGTAATGGTAGGCGAAGGAAGCGGCTGCGAGCGGCGTTCCCTGAACACCGGCGCTGACGGCGAGCGCCGCGTCCATGCGCCCCCGATCCCCGAGCGTGAAGGCCTGCGTCCTCACCCGCATTCGCCCCTGCTGCAGCCGTTCGGTCACGCGTTCGAGCGGCCGCAACACGATCACGTCCTCCTGGAATCGCCCAATGAGCCTGGGATACCGCACAAGCGTCTCCACCCTGGCATCCTGCTCGATCCATCCGGCAATTTCGTCGGCAGCCTGAGCCACGAGCGGTGAAGACTGGTCCCTCATATACGGACACTTCGTGTCCCATCCCAACAGCACCTGCTCATGCCTGGCATCCCACATCAAGGCAAACGGGTAGAGTCGGCAATCGAGGGGACGGACCTCATAGATGCGACACCGCGAGGTTGCGCAATCGAAGGCCGGACAGACGTACCCGTCCCCTTCCGGATTCGGCACCAGATCGATTTGTGAGCCATCGGGGTTTGGGAACAACGCAGGGGCAAGCCCGGCCGCGATTGCGGTCCCGATTTCGTCAGCGGTAAAGAAGGGCCGCAGGAAACTGTCCCGCTCCGGGAACCGGCAACAGACATCGCAACTGAGGCAGGCGGAACTCGGCACGATCTGCAGGAGAGCATCACCCCCGGGACGAGAAGGATTTGTCGGGACAATTGGCACGAATGAACTCGTCATGAGCTGTGGGCGCATTGTAGCACTAACAAGTGGAGCGTCCTACTATTCGAAACGTTTCACCCCCGCGTTGCCGCGCTCTCACGGGGCGGTAACGAGTCGTTCTTCGAACAGCTCCGGCGCTCCGCCGACTTGTACCGGTGTCAGAGGCCATGGTACGATTTGCTCACCTCGAATCCAAACGCGAGTGCGAGGCATGCGACTGCGCTGCGAGTCTCGAGGATATTGCATTGGCACTGGCACAACATTCACGTGAGCCATTGAACTCCGACGAAGCCCGCCGACGTTGTCTCGCAATTCGTGATGTTCTCGTTCGCGCCGGGGTCTACGGCCCGGCCGAAACCGGCGACGGCGCGGCAACGACCGACTCCTCAATTCCGACGCCACGGTTCCGCCTGGCGCCAACGCCATTTCCGCTCTCCTCCTCGGACGTCACGTTTTTCCAGGAGCTGGGACAGGACCTCCTCTCCTTCTATCGGGCTCTGAACCGTCTGTATCAGGACAGCACCCGCGGAACTCAGCCCGCCTGGGTGGCGGCCTATCTCGACCAGGGCAAGCCGGAATCGCTGATCACCTATAGCCGGATGAACCGTTTCCGCAACCTCATTCCCGGCATCATCCGCCCCGACGTGATTCCGACCACCGATGGGATGGTGATCACAGAGCTCGATTCGGTACCGGGGGGGATCGGCCTGACCGGTTGCCTGACTCGCGCCTATGATGATCAGTTCACCATCGAGCGCCAGTCCCCCGGTCTGCCGCCTGAGCGTTCTCCTCTGATCGCGGGGCGTGACGGGATGTTACAAGGATTCGCCGCCATGCTGCGCGCCCAGCAAGGCGACCAGGAAGGGTGCCTCGCGATTGTCGTTTCCGATGAGGCCAAGGAATACCGGGCAGAGATGGAATGGATGGCCCAACGATTGCGTGAGATCGGGTACCAGGCCTTCTGTGTCGAACCACGGGCGGTTCATTTCTCGGAAGAGGGCCTGTTTCTTCAGGAAGAAACCGGACCACGGCCGATCGGTTTGCTGTACCGCTTTTTCGAACTGTTCGACTTGAAGAACATCCCCAAGGCTGAACTCGTGATGTATGCCGCCAAGAAGGGGCAGGTGACGGTCACGCCACCCTACAAGCCCGCGCTTGAAGAAAAGCTGGCGTTCGGCCTGTTTCACCATCCGGAACTGGCTCCGTTTTGGGAACAGGCATTACGTCCCGAAACCGCCATCAACTTGCGACGATTGCTGCCGAGAACCTGGATCCTCGACCCACAACCGGTGCCTCCTTCCGCGGTCATCCCGCACCTCACGATCAGCGGTCGCGCGGTGTCGGACTTCAGGCGCTTAGCCCAGACCACCCAAAAGGAACGCCAGTTAGTGCTCAAACCATCAGGATTCTCTGAGCTGGCCTGGGGCAGCCGTGGCGTGTCCATCGGGCACGACCTGCCGCAGGTCGAGTGGGCCACGGCATTGGAGCAGGCGCTCCAGGCATTCCCGACGACGCCCTATGTCCTTCAGGAATTCCACAAGGGCCGCCTGTTCGAGTTGTCCTATTTCGACGAGCGGAGCGACACGGTGGTCCCGATGTCCGGGAGAGTCCGCCTGTCACCCTATTATTTCGTCGTCGGCGATAAGGCCGAACTCGGCGGGATTCTCGCGACCCTCTGCCCTGCCAACAAGAAAATCATCCACGGTATGGTCGACGCGATCATGGCGCCCTGTGCCATCGCGCCAAACCTCGCGTCATAAGGTGACCTGATGATCGCTGCAGCAGAACCGGTTCATTTGCAGATATCTACTCAACCTTTTTCCCCATAGGTACTCATGGCCCTGACGCTCTATCATGTCCAATGGTGCCCGGATTGTGCGGTCGTTCGGGACCGTCTGGACGAACTGAAACTCTCTTACGAAGACGTGGTGGTTCCGGACTTTCGTCCGATGCGCACACAAGTCTTCGAGGTGTCGGGCCAATACTATGTCCCGGTCCTGAAAGACGGAGACACCGTTCTGACGGAAACCCACGACATTCTTGCTCACCTGCACACACAGTACGACAAGGCACGCCCGTGAGGATCTCGCCCGGATCTCCAGCGCGAGCGCCGATCACGGACCGACCCCGATCCCTCGGGCAGGCGCCGGCCTGCACGGCTCGGCCACTTAGCAATTTTTTGACAAACAGTCGTCGCCCATGTGCTTTTCAGAGCCGGCTGCGATCACGTATTTCCATACGCATCACCTACAGGCCGTTCCAAAAGGCCGCCCAGCAAGGCCGCAGCGAGCGAAACGGCGAATCGTACTCGTGCCGTACGGTGAGCCGCTGTGCGGTGCGAGAACGCCGCTGGCGGACTTTTTCAACAGCCTGTTAGAAAGGATAGAGACGTGGAGGACTGGAGACGCATCCTGGCTCAGAGCGTGGTCAAGCCGAAGGATTTGGCGGATCGGCTCGGTGTCGATCCGAAGGAAATCGAGGACATCGTGGGGGACTACCCCATGCGGATTACGCCGACCGTGCTGGCCACCATCAAGGAAAAGGGCGATGCGATCTGGAAACAAGTCGTGCCCGATCGCGCGGAGATGGCCGATGCGGATGCGGAAGACGATCCGCTCGAAGAAGATCTGATGAGCCCCGTGCCCCACCTGGTTCACCGGTACCCTGACCGCGTCCTCTTGATGGTCACAAATCAGTGTCCGATTTATTGCCGGTTTTGCACGCGCAAACGGCTGGTGGGCAAACCGGGCTTCCTCAAGAAAGGGGAGCTGGACCGGGCGATCGCCTATCTGCGCGACCATCAGGAAGTGCGGGATGTGATTTTGTCAGGAGGCGACCCGCTCCTGCTGCCCGATCACCTGCTGGAACGGATTCTCAAATCCCTCCGGACCATTCCCCACTTGGAACTAATCCGGATCGGCACACGCGTACCGGGCAGCCTGCCGGAGCGCATCACACCGAAGCTCTGCGAGATCATCAAGAAATATCATCCATTCTATATGAACCTGCACTTCAACCACCCGGACGAACTGACCCCGGAGGTGAAACGCGCCTGCGGGATGCTGGCCGATGCCGGGGTTCCCCTCGGTGCTCAGACTGTGTTACTGAAGGGGGTCAACGACGACCCCGAGATCATGAAACGTCTGATGCATCAATTGCTACTGGCACGCGTGAAGCCCTATTACCTGTATCAAGCCGACCTGACGAAGGGGACGAATCATTTCCGGACGTCGGTGGAAACCGGCCTCAAGATCATCAAGTCCCTGCAGGGCCACACCAGCGGCATGGGCGTCCCCCACTTTGTAATCGATGCTCCCGGCGGCGGAGGCAAAATTCCACTGTTGCCCGCGGACTACCTGGTCAACCTGGACGAAGACAGCGCCGTGTTGAGAAATTACGAAAACAGGACCTTCCACTACCCCCAGCCCAGCTCCACTCCAGGACGTGAACTGCCGATGGTCGGCGCCCATCCCTCCTGGGCCTCCACAGGAAACGGCTGCGACGGAGGGGGGGAACACCTGTGACCCGTGCCGCTTCTTCAAAAGGGATTCTGCCGTATCAGCACATCACGCAGCTGATTGCCCGTGAGTCCATCACATCGGACCATCCGATCGAAGACCGGCAAATCCAGCCGGCCAGTCTGGACTTGCGGCTCGGAAAGAAAGCGTACCGGCTGATCAGCAGCTTCCTGCCGGAATTGTCGGCTATCAGCAGCCGCCTCAATGCGCTCGACTTTTATCAGTCCGACCTCGTGATGTATGAGATGGACCTCACGCAGGGTGCCATCCTCGAGAAGGGACATGTGTATCTGGTTCCGCTCCTCGAACAACTGGACCTGCCGGCCACGCTCCGGGCACGCGCCAATCCCAAAAGCACCACCGGACGGCTGGATGTCTTCACCCGCGTCGTCACCGACCTGAATGCCGGCTTCGATGAAATCCGGGCCGGCTACCGGGGCCCGCTCTATCTGGAAGTGGTGCCACGCTCCTTCGCCATCAAGGTGCGCACGGGTGACTCCCTGAATCAGATTCGTTTCGTGCGCGGCGATGCCACGGTCTCCGACAGCGCCCTGCAGAAGCTGCATGGGACCGATCCGCTGCTCTTTCGTAATGCCTCACCCCCGAAGCCGCTGCCGCAGAAGGAGTTCCGTACGGAGCGCGGCCTCTTCCTGCGGATCGACCTCACCGGAAGTGCGCGGGAAGATGCGGTCATCGGCTACCGGGCCAAGAAGAACAGCCATGTCATCGATCTGGCCAAAATCGGACATTATGCGGCCCTGGACTTCTGGGAACCGCTGAAACGGCACCGGCAAGACAGCCTCCTCCTGGAACCGGAGGAGTTTTATATCCTGGCGTCGAAAGAACGCATTCGGGTCCCGCCTGGGTATGCCGCCGAAATGGTCGCCTACGAAGCGGCCTGCGGCGAACTGCGCACCCACTATGCCGGCTTCTTCGACCCGGGCTTCGGGTACGGAGACGGCAAGATGCGGGGCACTCAGGTCGTCCTGGAAGTCCGCCCACACGATGTGCCGTTCCTCATTCATGACGGGCAAACCTTCTTCAAAGTAGTGTATGATCGAATGCTCACGGTGCCGACACAGGTATATGGAACGGCACTCGGCTCGTCATATCAACGACAAGCCCTCACCCTCAGCAAGCATTTTAAGGCCTAGACATGGCACCACCCAGCGACCTTCCAGATCCTTCGACCCGTCCGTCCAGGCCCCCGTTGCACCGCCCGGACGACGAAAGCAATGTAGACCGCCAGACGCATGTCGTCGGGATGATGGTCGGCACGGCCTTGATGTTCATCGGCTTTTTGGACGTGTTCCTCTCTATCAGCGGTGGATTCGAGATCAACGTCGTGCCCCTGCTGATCTACTTCAGCGGCATCGCGGTCTGGGCCAATGCCGTGGTCGAAAATCCGACGATCCGGTACTCCTTGATGGCGGGATCGGTTCTGATCAGCCTGGCATTTTTTCACTATGGCGAAGTGCTGTTCTGGCATAAGCAGGTGGTGTTCTGGTCCACCGTCGTCGTGGTCATGTATTTCATGTTCAACGAGCCGAAACAGGCAACCTGAAGACTCCGTGCCCTGCCCATCTTGAGATCGGGCCGGTGAATTCATCGCTCTTCCTCCCGCACCGATGACCATTGCCGTCATCATCCCGGTTCTCAACGAAGCCTGCGGTATCGGGCAGACCCTCTCACACACGGCCACGCTCGGATTCGACGAGCTCATCGTCGTGGACGGCGGCAGTTCGGATCAGACCTGCGCCGTTGTGGAGTCGTGTGCCGGCCGCCTTCAGAACAGGCCTTGCTCAGGCCCCGCACCAGCCTCGCCGACTATCCGTCTTCTGAAGGCGGCCGCGGGGCGCGCGCGCCAGCTCAACGCCGGTGTAGCCGGCAGCCGCTGCGAGGTGCTCCTGTTCCTTCACGCCGATACGTACCTCCCCACCGACGCCCGGCAGGCCATCTCCACCGCGCTGTCCGACGAGGCTTGCGTCGGCGGACGCTTCGACGTCCGCTTCGACTCCCCTCGTCCGATAGCCCGACTCGTCGGACACATGATGAATCTGCGCTCCCGCTGGAGCGGCATTGCCACAGGCGACCAGGCCCTCTTCGTCAGACGGGATGTCTTCGAGCGGACCGGACGGTTTGCGGAGATTCCGCTGATGGAAGACATCGAGTTCTCCCGTCGCCTCAAACGAGCAGGACGCCTTGCTCCATTGCGTAGTCAGGTCGTCACCGCCTTCCGTCGATGGGAACGGAACGGCCCCGTCCGAACAATTCTGTTGATGTGGACCCTCCGCTTCCTGTACTGGATCGGAGTCAGCCCCTATCGACTCCAACATTTTTATAGCATTGTGAGATAAACCCATGAGTGCTCTCCCGTCGGACCGCAAACAGCCCGCATCGGCCGCCCTGGTGATCTTCGCCAAAGCCCCGATCCCGGGACAGGTCAAAACACGCCTCTGCCCGGGCCTGACCGAAGACGAAGCCGCCACACTTCACGGCAGCTTCGTCCTCGACACCCTCGAACGCACCAAGGCGGCGGTGCATAAGTTCAAGCTTCCTGTCGATCGCTTTCTGGCCTGTGCGCCCTCAAGCACCCATGTCTTTTTCAGAATCATGGAAGCGCGCCACGGCGTCACGCTCCTCGATCAACAAGGCGACAACCTGGGGGACAGGATGGCGCAGGCGTTCAGCACGCTCTTTGCCCGTGGGTACCGGCACGTTTTCCTGGTGGGAACCGACGTACCCTCTCTGCCCCTGACACATTATCGCGATGCCGTGCAGTCACTCACCCGGCACGATCTGATCCTCGGTCCGGCAAAAGACGGCGGCTACTATCTGATCGGCATGACGGCCCCACACCCAGACCTGTTCTCGGATATTCCCTGGTCGACGGACCAGGTCATGGGACTCACGCAGCAGAAAGCTGCGGCCGCGGGATTGAAGACCGCCCTCCTACCGGCCTGGAGCGACGTGGACACCCTCGACGACCTTCACGCCTTGATCGATGATTGTGCAGCGGACAAAAAACGCCCCAAACAGGAACGAGTGTATTCGCAACGAACGGCCGGCACGCTGGAGTTGCTCGCGAAACGCCTGCGCACGCGTGAGGCCTAATAGTTTGTCGACAAACTAAATAACGACCCCGAAAATGGAGTTGTGCCCCTCATGCACAGACAGAACCGGAATACCCCGCAGGCTGTTCAGAAAGGCCGTCCAGCAAGGCCGCAGCAAGCGAAGAGGCGAATCGTACTCGTGCCGTACGGTGAGCCTCGGCGCGATGCGAGAACGCCGCTGGCGGACTTTCTCAACAGCCTGCTCACGGAGTCCCTATGACGAATAAAGTTGCCCTCATCACCGGCGGCGCCAAGGGAATCGGCCGCGCCATCGCGCTCGATCTCGCCGCGCAACAATGGTCCGTGGCGATCTGCTACCGCACCAGCAACGCAGCCGCGGATGAAACCAGCGCGGCCATCAGGGCACGCGGCGGGCAAGCCCTGGCCGTGCAGTGCGACGTCTCAGACCCGAAGGCCGCCGGCGACGTGGTCTCACAGGTCGAAAGCCGGTGGGGAAGAATCGACGCACTGATCAACGGCGCCGGCCCCTATCACCGCGTCAATCTCTTCGACGAGACGCCGGCGGGCTGGCGTGAAATGTTCGAGGGAAACTTACACCCGATTTTTTATCTTGGGCAGGCGGTCGCACCCGGGATGAAGGCACGGAAGCAGGGACGCATCATCAACTTCAGCATGGCCAACGCGGACCAGATGGTAGCCCAGCCGGAGGTGACGGGGCACTATATCGCCAAAGCCGGCGTGTTAATTCTCACCAGGACACTGGCAAAACTGCTCGCCCCCTACGGCATTACCGTCAACGCCATCTCCCCCGGATTCATCGATTCGGGCAGCGCGCCGCCCGATGAACTGGCCGGTGTGGTCAAACGAATTCCCGCCGGATACATCGGGAGCGTGGGGGATACAGTCGCGGCCGTGCGATACCTGCTCAGCGAGGAGGCGCGCTACGTTAACGGCGCCAACCTGCACCTCAGCGGCGGATGGGGCATCTGACTCGACGGTTTACCTGGCAAAGAAGAGAATGGCTCCGATGATCGCCGCCATGAGATAACTTTTTGAATCCTTGACCGCGAACACCACCGGATCGTCGTCCATTCGATTCCGGTAGGCCAGCATCCAGACCCGACTGATCCAGTAGAGCATCACCGGACAGACCAGCCATAATACGTCCGCATGCGTGTACAGCAGCAGCACTTCTTTACTACTGATGTAGAGTGCCAACACCAACACCGCCAGCAATCCGCTCGCCGTGCCGATACTCGACACATGTTCCAGATCCGTCACCCAATACCCTCGCCCGTGCAGTTCCTTGCCTTCGGCCTCACCGGTGAGCCGCAGTTCGGTAAACCGCTTCACCAAAGCAAGGCTCAGGAAGAGAAACAACGAGAACGTCAGCAGCCAATGGGAGGGAGCCACCCCCGTCGCAGCCCCGCCTCCGTATACCCGCACGGTGTAGAGTTGGGCCAACACAATCACATCCAGCAGCACGAACTGTTTCAGATAGAACGAATACCCCGTCGTCAGAACCAGGTAGCCGGCCAGCACGAGCAGAAATGGCGAGGGCAGTGCCAGCGCCAGCAAAATACCCCCCACAAGACACCCGGCAGCCAAGAGGAGCCCGAACGGAATCGAGAGGCTGCCGGAAGCAAAGGGACGGTATTTTTTCCGGGGATGCCGGCGGTCGGACGCGAGGTCGAGACAGTCATTGACGATATAGACGGCAGACGCTGAGAAACTGAATGACAGGAATGCCAGGGTGGCCTGCAGCATCAGGGCTCGGTTGGTGATTTGATGCGAGGCGACCACCGGGATAAACACCAGCACATTCTTCGCCCACTGATGTACGCGCAAGGCCTTGGCCACCTGCTTCAGCCATTTCACCGGCTCGCTGAACACACGACTCACCGGGGTCAGCGTTTGCGCGCGGCTCACCAATCCGGCAGAGGCATTCACGACGATCGCTTCGTTAGCCTCGGCCCACACGGGCAAATCGGCGGTCGAATTTCCCGCATAGGCAAAGCGGCGAGCCCCGTATCGCTCAACCAGGAGGGCAACCTTGCGTGCGCCTTTGAGATTGGTCGAAGCATCGCTCCCGAACACCCGCTCATCGAACAACCCGAGATGAGCCGCTACGGCACGGGCAAAACTCTCATGACTGGCTGTGGCCAGCACCAGCTCACGCCCAGCCCGGCGTTCGTTGGAGAGAAACTCGACCAGAGCCTGGTCGTAGGGGAGCGCGCTGGCATCGAGCGTCACACGGCGGGCAATTTCATGCTTGAAAGAGGCTTTGCCTTTCAGCAACCAGAAGGGAAGCTGAAAGACCGAGAGCGGACTCTGCTTCAGCAGCGCCAGCAGCGATTCCCACAGCAGATCGGTCCTGATGAGCGTGCCATCAAGATCGACACACAAGGGACTTTTGGGGTGGAGATCCTCACTCATGGGACGCAGGAGGGATTCTATCGGCAAGGGGGAATCT
>MTKY01002613.1_pt1 | contig 12366 bp, 7 predicted proteins | sample 1042731 | NCBI WGS metagenome assembly MTKY01 (sample SAMN06212206, study PRJNA360538) | anaerobic digester metagenome | biome: Wastewater treatment plant; material: sludge; isolation source: anaerobic digester fed with sludge from wastewater treatment plant | place: Denmark: WWTP Soeholt ... | reverse complement strand
GGGTGACCTCGCGGGCGGTGATCAGCGTCTGGAAGTACCGGCCGATTCCCATGCTCCGCACCACCAATTCCACGTTTTCCGGCGGTCCGGATGAACCGACCGCCAACCGGAACCCGGCCTCATGACAGGCGCGGATCAACTCCGCAGCGCCGTTGACCGCCGGCACGGCATCGCGGATCAGATCGCGGTAGAGCTCCTCCTTGCGCTCGCTCAACCGGCGAATGGTCCGGGCATCATCACAGCCGAACAGCGCGGGCACGACATCCTGGTTCTGACGGCCGAACGTGGCCTGAAACTGCTGTTCGGTGACGGGCCGGCCGATCTCCTCGGCCAGTTGCTTCCAGCTCTGCCAGTGCGGTCCGACGGAGTCCACCAGCACGCCGTCCATGTCGAGAATCAGGCCGAAGGTCGTCATACGGGTACGACTCCACAGGTTCACAGACTCTTCCGGGCCGGACCGCCCGGGGGCGTCGTATCATACGGCAACCGCTGCGACCGGCCAGCAGGGATTGCGAGCCGGGCAAGGTGGTGGTATCAGATACGCCATCGATCCCGGATGGCGCGCGGGGTCGGGCGATGTGAGTCCCTCTGACAAGGAGTTGCACGATGAATCGAGCCATGCGAGGCCTGATCGGGCTGGCGGTGGGCATGACGGTGATTATGGCCGGGTGTGCCCAGAATCAGGAGCGAATCGAAGCGTTGGAGCAGCAGAACGCCCGTTTGACCAGTGAGATGGAGAACGACAAAACTGCGCTGGCTCAGAAGGACGCTCAGATCACGAAGATGAAGCAGAGTCTGGATGAGGTGAAGGCCCAGTTCGAAAAGCTCACCGCGGACATGGTCGCCAACCAGGAGAACGCGCTTCAGGCCAGGGCACAGCACGAGGAGGCCGCCGCCAGAGCCGCGGCCCTGGAGAAGGCTGTCGAAGAAGCGAAAGCCTCCGCCGAGGAAGCTGCCCGAAAAGCGCAGGCCATGGAGGGGGAGCTGATGGAACTCCGCGCGTTCCGGCAAACCCAACTGGAAACGAAGAAGCCGGCGGCCCCGGAGGGCGAGGCAGCGCCGGAGTAGGCATTGCTGGCCGGGAGGGCGCCGTGGCGGAGCCGCGCCATCGGATATCGGGGCGAGGTTCTTCTGTCCGGCCCGGCTGCGGGGAGCTCCGATTAGGGCGCGATCAGCTCGATGTTGTGAGCGCGGTGGCCGCCCACTTCCCGCAGGCCCAGGCGAAGGGTATGGCCGGAGAGCTGCGAAGCGTCGTCCAGGGCATACTCCACCACCAGCGTTCGCCCCGGATACATGCCGTTGAAGACCCGGTATTGCCGGGGGCGCCCGTGTGCCGCCAGGAAGCCGCGGAAGCTGATGGCCTGGTTTGTCCGGTTCAGCACGCCGTGGCGGACGATGAGCTGGTTGCCGCGTTTGCTGGCGTATCCCCAGACCTCGATGTCCTGCAATCCGATCTCCACCTGCAGCGGAACCTCGATGTGGTAGGCCGGTTCCGAGTCAAAGTCGATGTCGGCGAACAAGGTCTTCGTGCCAGCCGATTCGTTGTGCGCGTAGCGAATGCTGATCGGCTTGCGCAATACGCCCCCGGGCGGCAGGGCGAAGGTGAATCGGCCGGGTGACACATCCCAGCCTTCCGGCGCCCGAAGCTTGACGGTGCCGGAAACGGCTTCCCGCACCGGCGCCGCCAGCACGATGGCGTGCGAATGGGTGCCGATCCGGAATTCCACCTTGGTCGGCTCGAGTCGCAGGCTCGTCAGGAACGCCACCAGCCACTGTTCCACCCCGTCCACGAACACCGGAACCGGTGAGAGGCGCACCTTCTGGCGGCCGTCCTCGGTGCGTTCCAGCGGCGTCTCCCGGCCCCGGACGTCGATCTGCCGTTCGGCAGCTCCCAACTGCAACAGGTGCGTGCGGCCCTCCGGAGGCGCCGTGTCGTCCCAGAGCACCAGCACGGCGTCCTGCCCGGAGTCGAATGCGTAACACGTGACCTCCGGATCCAGGTACAGCACGGACGCCTGGCGGGCGTCAACGAGCAGATCGGCCATGGTGCGAAACGCGACGAACTCGCGGGTCGGCTCGGTGACCACTCCGTCGACGGTGGCGCGGGCGTCCCACGGCTGCGGCAGGAAGACGCGGTCAGCGCCGCCGCGCAGCGTGCAGACCACGCGTTTGATCATATCTGCAAACTGCGCCGCCTGATCGTATTCATCGGGTGGCAGCGGTTCGAGAAAGACGTCCAGGTTGCGATACCCCAGGGCGCGGTAGGCGTCCGTGTGTTCATGGATCCACTCGGGCTGCACGTCGTGAGCGACGGTCAGGCTCAGATTGTCGGCAGGCAGTCGCACGTTCTCGGGAACGTCATGGGCGTCGGCCGGCACCGTCAGATCGGGCTGCGTGATCAGCCGCTTCATTTCCTTGCGCAGGTTCTCGCACGCAACCACCTGGCTCTTCGGATCAATCATCGAAGGGTCGTTGTCTCCGCCGACCTGCCACGATTCAAAAACACTGGCGTATCGGGTCACCATATGGGTCATGGGACCGCGCCAGCCGGCCGGATCGTCGGCGAGAATCTCCAGCAACGGTCGGGGAAACTCCCCGGCCGTGCGGACCAGTTCGGCGGGCGGGCCGGCAAACACGCCCAGCGTGGAAACACCGTTCTTCATCAGATCGTGCAGCAATGCGTCCAGTGCCGCCGTGTCCTCCGCGAAACCCGTCTCATGACGTGAGCGGGCCCACAACGGGATTTTTACCGACCCCACGCGCAGCGCCAGCAGCAGTGCAAGCTGATCCGAGGTGACTCCCGGCCCGTTCAACACCACCCCGAAGGAGGCGGACACCGAAGCGCCGCCGCGGTACGGTTCGTGCACGAACGCGAACGTCCGCCATCGCTGCACGAGGACCTCGTCTCCCACCCCGACCCGCAACGTGGCGCGATACAGGCCCGGTTCCAGGTCACGCCAGAACAGCGGAGTGGAGTCCGCCCTCTCGGCCATGCGGATTTCCACATCCTTTGTTCCCAGCTCGTGCCCACGCATATCGGTGAGCGTCACGGTCGCTACCAGACCCGTCGGATCGCTGTCGGTGACCGTGGCGTGAAACGTGGGCACCTGGGGGGCCACGAACACGTTCCCCGGCACGCGGGTCTCGATGGTCGCCCGCGGCAGGCGGAAAATGAAAATGTCGTCAAACCACGCCCCGGCGTCCACGTCCACCGGCTCGATGTACCGGTGGGGAAGTGGATTCGTCTGCCACGTGCGCTCCTGCACGACGCGGACGGTCAGGCCCAGGCTCGACGCCTCGCGCGGGGCCGGCGGCAGGTGGACGCTGACCGTTTGCCAGCCTGATGACGTGCCGCCCACCAGCGCGCTGAATCGCTGCGTCTCGACAATAGGAAGGTGGTCCCGATCCACGTAGAATGCCGAAATCTGAGCCCGGGCCGCCACCAGTCGGTCAGGCCGGATGCTGGCCAGAATCAGATAGTCGCTGTTGGGCCGCACCGGGGTCTCGTGAGCCGGGCCGATGTACCGGTAGGCCACATCCCGGCCGTTGAGCCCCAGGTAAAACGAGGGCGGCGCGTTGCAGCCGACCGTCGGATCGAATCGGCCAACCACGAAATTCGGCAGCGTCTGAAACGAGACCCAATACTTGGGGATCGGGGTGAAGTTGTCCGGCTCGTCGAAGTTGAAATGATGGACCAGCCGGTCTCCATAGGGTGATGGGACGGACGGCGGGTCGGTCGCCGCGGAAGGCGGTCCCGTGCAGAGAACCCAAACGGCGAATACCCACGTGGCGCTTGGCCACCCGGGCCGCCGTCTTCCCTCAGGAGACACTGTCATGTGCGAGTTATCGGCGAACCGGGGGGCCGCATGCAGTTGCCCGCGGCGGGAGGTGCTCCGCTGGGCCGACGGCGGGGCGCGGGTCGAGAGACGGCACGACGGCGGCCTCCAACGACCCCTGTGCCCGGCCGGTCCGGGCAGCAGGCTTTCATGGCATTGGATTCTTCGGCCGAGTCGGATTGTCCAGACATCCGCCGGCCACTAGGATATCGGACCCTATGACCACACTGTATGACACTCGTCGCTATCTGAGCAACTTCGATTCGGTTCGCACCGGCAACATCCTTACCGACGTGCTGGTGATCGGCAGCGGCATCGCGGGAATGCGGGCCGCCGTGGAAGCCGCGCACTACGGCGAGGTGATCCTGATCACCAAAGACTCGCCGCAAGAGTCGGCCACCAGCTACGCCCAGGGCGGGATCGCCAGCGTGATGTCTGCGGAGGATTCGGTGCAGGACCACGCGGCCGACACCCTGCGCGTGGGAGGAGGCCTCGGTCACGCGGACGTGGTGGAGCAGACCGTCCGGGAGGGGATTGAACGGGTACACGAATTGATCGAATGGGGCGCTCAATTCGACAAACTGGGCGCCGGAATCGCCCTGGGACAGGAGGGCGGACACCAGCGGCGACGAATCCTGCACGCCAACGGCGACCGGACCGGCCGCGAGCTGGTTCGCTGCCTGCTGACCAGAATGCAAGGCATGCCCCGGATTCGACTCTTTGATCAGTGCTTCCTGATCGACCTGATCACGCGGGACGGGCGGTGTGTGGGGGCGACGACGTATCACCCCAAGTACGGCCACCAGCTCATCTGGTCCAGCCAGACCATTCTGACATCCGGCGGCTGCGGGCGGGTGTATCGCGAGACGACCAACCCGGAGGTGGCGACGGGCGATGCGTACGCGGCGGCCTGGCGTGCCGGAGCCGTGATGCGCGACATGGAAATGATCCAGTTTCACCCCACCACGCTCTACATCGCGGGGGCGTCGCGGGCGCTGGTTTCCGAGGCGGTCCGCGGAGAAGGGGCGCACCTGGTGGACCGCAACGGTCGCCGGTTCATGTCAGACTATCATCCGGACGGAGAGCTGGCGCCGCGCGACGTCGTCAGCCGTGCCATTCTGGATGTTCTGGCGAATGTGGGCGGAACGTGTGTTTACCTGGACGTGCGGCACATCGGGCGGACCGCGTTTGCGGAGCGGTTTCCGAACATCACGGCCATGTGCCGGGATTTCGGCATCGACGTGAGCCGGGACCTTATCCCCGTCCGTCCGGCGGCGCACTATTCCATCGGCGGCGTGGCGGTGGATGCCCAGGCACGCTCATCCGTCGACGGATTGCTCTGCTGCGGAGAGGCCGCCAGCACGGGTGTGCACGGCGCGAATCGGCTGGCCAGCAACTCGCTGCTGGAAGGACTGGTGTTCGGTGCGGTGGCCGGGCGGGTGGCCGGTGAGGCGGTGGCGTCGGGGCCCCGGTCGGCCCAGCCGGCTCGAATCCGGGAGCAGCAGCCGGATTCGCGGCGGACGCGCCTGGATCTGGAGGACATCCGCAACAGCCTGCGAAGCCTGATGTGGCGAAACGTGGGCATCGCCCGCGTCGGGGACCTTCTGGAAGAGACGGTGGAGATCATCGAGTTCTGGGGGCGATTCGTTCTGGACAAGACCTTCGACGACCGCCAGGGCTGGGAGACGCAGAACATGCTGACCGTCAGCCGGCTGATCGCGGCGGGCGCGCTGCACCGCACCGAATCGCGCGGCGTCCACTACCGCACGGATTTCCCGGGCGACCTTACGCCCGGCACGCCGGCGCGGCACATCACCCAGCAACGCGCCGACGAGCGGAACGTCGTTACGCAGCAGACGCTGCCGGCGAGCTGAATGACCCTGTGCCCGGAGTGACCGGCTGGTCTCCGCATACGACTCGCCGGGGTGTCGCTGGGCCGGCAGAACCGGCCATCTTGAGGCGTGGGTGATTTGCCGAAATGGCTTGCTCCGCCCCGTGTGGGCAGGAGGCCCGCGAGCGGACGGGTAGCGTGTCAAAGCGCCGCGGCGGCTTCGCCGGCGGAAGCCTGGCGTGCCGGGCGTTTCCTCCCTCGGTTTGTGCGATCACGATTCCTGTTCAAGCAGGACATGACCGCGGAAAACGCTTCACAGCGGGATGTTCACGTCGTAAGGAACCAGATTCTTCTCGTCATCCTCCACGTACAGAGTACCCACAATGAACGAGCCGCTTACGATTCACTTCTCAAGCAGGTGCTCTGGTATCCGTCGGGCAACAAGGAGGTCGGAATAGAGAAGACCGGGAAGGATTCTATACCTCCCCCCTCTGACCATGATACCGACGACGACCCATTTCTTATCTCGGAGAACCATCACCGGGCCGCCCGACAACCCGTATGGCGCCACGTCGCCCGCGTCGATGAGCACAACCTCCTCCGGAAGGTCAAAAAAGGACGGGTGGAAGGCTATCTTCCCGTAGAGAGTTCTTGCCGGGATGCCCTCTTCCCTCAGCTTGTTCAAGCGATCCTTGGGAATACCATGGGTGGAGAATCCGATCATTGCGACGCGCTCCCCTGGGCGAAGTTCGACCGTCGGATCCACCAGTGGGATTTGGTCTAGGGCTGACTGAAAGCGCACGTGAATCCAGTCGTCCCAGATTGTCTCCTCACTCCCTCTGTGAAGCACGGGAGCAAGCTGGCTCTCTACGTACACGTGTGCCACATTGGGCGGGAGTTCGTGTCTGTAGGAAATGACTCCGTTGGTGGAGATCGGAAAGCCGGTTCCGGACCATACGGTCATCGTGTCACCTTCTTCGTTTGGCCAGCACTGCTGCACGTGCAGCACCGTGACGTCGGGTAGCGGAGGGTCTTCCGTTCCGCAGGCCCAGTCGGTTCTGATTTCTCCGCAGCCGGCCAGCGCGGCGAGGAGCACCAACATCAAAGTACGCATGTCGTTCTTTCTCCTGAGATGCAGGCTCCAGGTACGATTCACTCGGGCCATGCGAACGAAACGGCGGTGCGACGAACACAAAGACAGTTCATGCCCTCGTCCCTTCGTGTCAAGTGAAGCCCAATCCTGCCTCACCGGTCCGTCGGCATCGACAACGCGGAGAACTCCGCCCGGCGCGGGGCGACAACACTCCCCCGGCATTCGACCGCCGGGTTGTTTCCCGACGTCGCCGAATCGACCTTCATCAGCCCGACCCGGGCGCGCACCCTGGGCGCGGATGGTTGGGCGGGCTTTGTTTTGTCGTTACGAACGGGCCCCTCACGCTTTTGCTGACGTCAGGGGCGGGACCGCGCTGGGCGATGCATCCATGCGCAGATCCCCTCCATTGGATTCACTCCTCCTACGCGAAAATAGAAACTGCCACGCGATGGACATCCTGGCTCCCCGAAACGGCCCATCCGGTACGAAGAAAGGACAGAACCCCCTCCGTGGGAGAATCTGTTCGTTGCCGCCCCGCCAGATGCTTGTAGCGTAACCATACCACAGAGAGTCCGCCGGATCGAGCGAAAGCCGCAGCGCGGGCTGCGCCCGCAGCCCAGGGGACGAAGGGACGGAGCGGCCCAGGCGCGCCGGGATGGCGAGAAAGCCGGCCCCACACAAGAGCGGGCGCTCCAGAAGAGCGGGTGGTGCGCACGAGCGCGTCTCACTGGACCGGTGACTATCGTTGGTCCAGGGTGCCGTTGCGGTGGGCGATCAGGCGCACGGAGGCGGGGTGCTGCAAGTCCCAGTCTTCGTACGCCGTCTCCAGCACCGTGGAGATGCGCGGCGTCACCCTCACGGTGGCGCGGGTGTGACCCGCCCATTCGATCTCGATTGGTCGGCTCAGATCCAGCAGGCCTTCATGAAGCCGCAATTCCAGTCGGTCGGTCCGCTGAGTGGTGATCGTAATGCGCTGGCCGTCGATTCGGCCGCCAAGGTATGCCAGCTTGCTCTGAAGCACCTTCGTGGCGTACGTGTGGAAGTCGGTCGACGGCGCGGAGAGGATGGTGATCAGCGAATCCTCCCACGGCTCCCCGTCAAAAGCCTCTTGCCGAAGCCAGCCCATCCGCCCCTGGGCCGGATATCGGAACCAGTGGGAAACGTCGTGGGCATTGGCGTCGCGGCGGGCGTTCCACACATCCACCAGCGCATCCGTCCACGGCTTCGCCGGCGACAGGGAAATATCCTCAAACCGTTTCACCCGCACGGGCAGCTTCTGGCGGTCGGCCACCGCCTCGATCACCTCCAGTGGGTCGGGCGGCGCCAGTTCGTCCGCCGGGCGCGAGGCGGGTCGCGATGCCGACGGACCCGTATATGCGATGAAAAGGGGCGTGCCGGCCAGGTTCCGGAGCAGGAACGGGTACGCCTGCCGCGGGTACGGCACGTCCGGGACCGGTTCAAGCGCGATGGCGCCGCTGATCCAATGTGTGTGGAACAGAGCCAGGTTGATCGCCGCCGCGCCGTTTCCGCCCCCCGCGCCGACGACATACACTCGATCGGTGTCCACATGACAGCGCTGCCGGATTTCGCGGAGCAGATTCGCCGGCTCCCCGGCCTCTCGGGAGGGGCTCGCGAAGGCGCCGCCGGCGAGGTCGCGGGGCATCGCAATCAGGACCGGACCTATATCTTGCGTGATGATCTGCGAGAAGGTCTCCGCCTCGGCCAGCGGTCCTTCGTACAGCAGCACCACCAGCGGATAGGATACCGACGGGTGGTAGCCCTCCGGCACAATCAGCCGCGCCGTCCGTTGCCTTCCCGTCGCGGTTTCGCAGGCGATGTCCGTCGGACCGGCCCGCATTGGCTCCCATACATTTGCACGGCCCAATGCCTCGATGACTTGGGCTACATCCACTCCCTCGCACGTTTCGATCGACACTCTGATTTCCGCCCGCTTCGACGAATCGGTTTCCGTAAAGTATCGCTGAATCAGGTCGGTCAGGTTTGAATCGGGGGCAGTCGCAGGGGTGCTGTCCGCGCGTCCGACCGAGGAACCCATTGCAAGCCACGCGGCCAGAAGAAGCCAAATCCGTGCGACTGATATTGGCCTCCTCCTTGCTTGTAACGGCTTTTCTGTGAAAGGGTTACGCAAAATAGTGACCCAAAAATGCTGACCTGAACAGGTCGGTTATAAATCGCGCCAGCTCGTCCTGTCAGCGGCGATTACTCGTGGCTCACGCTCACCGTGAATCCGTACCCTGTCTGCTGATACGTGAAAGTGATGGTCGCGCCGCAATCAAACACGAGACCCTGCTGGAGAATGCGGGGAGTCCCGGTCCCCAGTTCCGCGCCTGAATTGGGGTCGAGGAATCGACCACCAGCCACACCAACGATCAGCCCATCACTACAGTGCCACTTGATCGTGTCCGCAGACTTGGGGATAAGAAGCCCTGTCCCGGCCACCCCGATGTCGTCCACCACCAGGTAGGCCGGGACGAACAGAGATTCTACGGAACCACCTATATCATCGAAAGTTGCGTGGAATTGCGCTTCAACCACCACGTCTGTTTCGTTCACGAACCGAACCAGCACGGAAGCATCCCCTGGAAGGGAGCCATTTGTGTTGTCTCCAGCCGAATTGCTGTTGTCGGAAGGGCCGTGAGTGCCGTCGGAGGGCGGAGGGGCGGCGCAGCCGCCGAGAGCAGCAGCGATGACGAACACACTCGTCCAGCCGCAGATGCGCAGCGTATGGTGTTTCATGGGCAGCTCCTGAGGCGCGATTGAAGGTTTCCGGCGGCACGTCTTTCCGCGACAGGTACGGGGCGCCTGGTGTCCGGGCCGGAAGCAGTCTACCGATTTCCCGTCCTTCGACAAGGATCGACAGCTTTTAAGCCATGATTCCACCGTAGGTAACGATTGACAGGGCCATTTGACAGCCTGTTGTCGGTTCGTATAATGCGTGTTTTCGGACCGGTGTGTGTGAGAAAACCCACGCCGGGGCTGTAGAGATAGTGCGCATCGAATGGCAACCGTCACGCTCGAGAACGTCGGCAAGGTATATCGCGGTGATCGGGGCGAAGTGACCGCCGTGGAGAACGTGTCGCTGGCCATTGCCGACCGCGAGTTTGTGGTTCTGGTGGGCCCGTCCGGGTGTGGCAAAAGTACGACGCTGCGAATGGTGGCCGGTCTCGAAGAGATCACCACCGGAACCATCCGCATCGGCGATCGGATCGTCAACGACGTGGCCCCGAAGGACCGGGACATCGCGATGGTGTTCCAGAACTATGCCCTGTACCCGCATATGACGGTGTACAACAACATGGCCTTCGGGCTGAAGATGCGGAAAATCGCCAAGGCGGAGATTAAGACCAAGGTCCACAAAGCCGCGCGGATGCTGGGCATCGAGCACCTGTTGCAGCGTAAGCCCAAGGCCCTCTCGGGCGGCGAGCGGCAGCGTGTGGCCGTCGGCCGGGCGATCGTGCGCAGTCCCAAGGCGTTCCTGTTTGACGAACCGCTGTCGAACCTGGATGCACGGCTGCGCGTCCAGATGCGGGCGGAACTGAAGAAACTTCACCGTGAGTTGCAGACGACGGCCATTTACGTGACCCACGACCAGGAAGAGGCGATGACGCTGGGGGATCGGATCGTGGTCATGAAGGCCGGTCGGGTCCATCAGTGTGCGACTCCTCTGGAGGTCTATTCCCGCCCGGCGGACCGGTTCGTTGCGGGATTTGTGGGGACTCCGCCGATGAACTTCCTTTCGGGCCGGTTGCGGGAGACGGACGGGGGCCTGGTGTTCGACGAGGGCAGCGGCTCGATCCGCCTGCCCAAGGCGTTGCACCGTCGACTGGCGGGCCGATTGGGGCAGGAGTTCGTGCTCGGGGCACGGCCGGAGACGCTGTCGTTTTCCGCCTCCGCGCAGGCGGAGACGGCCGCCGGCGGCAATGGTCTGCCGGTGCAGGTGATGGTCGTGGAGACGCTGGGCGCGGATCAGGACGTGTATCTTCAGACTCGCGCCGGCGTGCAGATGGTGGCCCGGGTTCCTGCCGATCTGGGCGTGAAGGAAGGAACGAGCGTCGAGGTGTACCTTGACAGCGATCGGGTGCATCTGTTCGAGCCGGGAGAGAACGGCGTGAACGTCAGTTTGGATGGACAGGGAGTTCAGACCAGTGCGGCCTGACCGGGGCCGGCGCTGGAGGTTCACCCGTCAAGGGGCGCCGGAGCACGTGGTGGCGACGGTCGGGCGCAGCGGAAGGAAGTTCCCGATGCGTTGAAGACCTCGAACAACCGGCAGGCGTGTCCGTCCAAGGTGGGTTTGCCCGGTGCACAGCCCACTTTTTTTACCGGTGCGGAGGGGGCGGAACGGTGTGAAAGCCAGGGCGAGCACGGACGCCGGCTGATCCGTGCGTGAGAAGTGCATTGCGGAACAGTCGAAAATGAATTCACAGGAAGTCTTGCGGATTATCGACTCGATCTGTCGCGATAAATCCATCGACAAGGAGATGATCTACGCGGACCTCGAGGCGGCCATGGTATCGGCCGTTCGAAAGGCGTACGGACAGATCGAAGACGTTTCCGTCAAGATCGACCGGATGACCGGGCAGATTTCCGCCCTCCTGGAAGGTCGGCCCATCGCCATGACGGAACTGGGACGGATCGCGGCACAGACGTGCAAGCAGGTGATGATCCAGCGGATTCGCGAAGCCGAGCGGGGCAGTATCTTCGACGAGTATTCCGAGAAGGTCGGGACCGTGGTGACCGGGACGGTGGCCCGTTTCGAAAGCGGTGCCCTGGTGGTGAATCTCGGACGGGCGGAGGGCTTTCTGCCTCGCAGTGAGCAGATTCCGGGCGAAACGCACCACGTGGGCGATCGGGTGCGCGCGATGGTGCTGGACGTCGAGGAGAAGCCGAACCAGGTGCGGATCGTGCTTACGCGCAGTCACCCGGACTACATCCGCCGGCTGTTTGAGCTGGAGGTTCCGGAGGTCGGCGAGCGGATCATTGAAATCCGGGCATTGGCCCGGGAGGCGGGATACCGGACGAAGGTAGCGGTGTCGTCCATCGACTCGAAGGTGGACGCGGTGGGTGCCTGCGTGGGCGTGCGGGGCAGCCGCGTGCGAAACATTGTCGATGAGCTGGGCGACGAGAAGATCGACATCGTGCGATGGAACGAGTCGTCGCAGATCCTGATCGCCAATGCCCTCAAGCCGGCGGAAGTGCAGGAAATCGCCCTGTGCTTCGAGTTGAATCGGGCGACGGTGGTGGTGGCGGATGATCAGTTGTCGCTGGCCATCGGCAAGCGCGGGCAAAACGTGCGCCTGGCCGCCCGGCTGACCGGCTGGGACATCGATATTCTGACCCCCGTGGAATACAACAAGGGTCTGGATGACATGGTCAAGGCCCTGCGCTCCATCGAGGGCGTGGACGACATGCTCCTCGAGAAGTTCATGACCATGGGCCTGATCTCCGTCGCGGATATCGAGGAGATCGGGCCGGAGCCCCTGATCAAGGAACTGGAGGTGTCGGAGGAACTGGCCAGCCACATCGTCGCCGAATCGGCGGAGGCGGCCAAGCGGTTGGCCGCCGAGGCGCAGGCCGCCAAGGCGGCG
>MTKY01004145.1_pt1 | contig 12367 bp, 9 predicted proteins | sample 1042731 | NCBI WGS metagenome assembly MTKY01 (sample SAMN06212206, study PRJNA360538) | anaerobic digester metagenome | biome: Wastewater treatment plant; material: sludge; isolation source: anaerobic digester fed with sludge from wastewater treatment plant | place: Denmark: WWTP Soeholt ... | reverse complement strand
CCTGTGCCGACCTGATCGAGGTCGCGTGCGGCTGGAAAGGCGGCGCCTGGCAGGGGACGGCCACGGAGTGTGGCCCCGCCACCTGCCCAGAAACCCAGGCCTGTTGCCTGCCCGACGGAACGTGTGGCGATCTCTGGCCTGAGGCCTGCACGAACAGCCTGGGGACGGCACAGGGGGCGGGAACCTCGTGCGCTACGACAAGCTGTCCGCCGCTGCCCCCCGGGGCGTGTTGTCTGCCCACCGGGGCCTGTACAGTGCTTACCGACTTCGCCTGCAATGACGCGGACGGGCTGTGGCAAGGAGAGAACACGACGTGCGGTCCTTCCACCTGTCCGGCCGGCGGCGCCTGCTGCCTGGCGGACGGAACCTGTGCGGAGCTGGCCGAGTTTGGGTGCGAAGCGGAACACGGAACGTGGTCAGGCGCAGGCACGGCCTGTGCGTCAACGACGTGCCCGGGGGCGTCCTCGCCCGTCTGGTGGTCGACGTTTGATGCCGACGCAGACGGCGTGGCGCAGTTCATGAGCCTGCCGCCCTCCGGTTTTGACATGCTGGGCACACCTGCGGGCGGCGAGCTTCCGGTGGCGATCCCCATGCTGAACCATCGGCAGGGGGGCAACCTGTTTGTCAAATCGGGGCGTCCGTTGATAGCGCCTGGGAACTATGGCGATACGTCGACTTCGCACAGCGGGTTGTACCGTTTCCGCTGGACGAGTCTATACGAAGCCCCGCCTAACTCGATCGTGGCGAACCCTGCCCTTCCAGGCGGATTCACGTATGTCGGCTTTGTGTCGACGACCGCGCCCAGCGAATGGCCTCAGCAGGGCGACCTTGGCGCGATCCTGGTGAACTACAAGGATGCGTTTACCGGTGAGTACTGGCTCGGCATCTACGCCAATGCCGCGGCATACGGGACCGGCGGTGGTCCCCAAACACACGGTCCGGTGTGGGCTAGTCTGGGAACGGATCCGTTCTCCAAGACGTATCAACTCATCGTGGCGTTCGATGCCGCGACATCCGCACAGACCATCGCTCTGTACGACGATACGGGCATAGAACTGGTGACCGTGTCGCAGATGGTGACCGAGGTTCCATCGTTTGACTACCTGGGTTGGCAGTCGTACACGATTGAAGCGGGAGGCGTCATCAATCTGGTGCCCCAGGCCATTGCCCTCGATGACCTGGCGTATTTCGACACGGCGAACGGCGCCATCGCCGCAGTTCGATCGGTTGCGGTCGGAGCCTGCACGCTGCACGACACGTCCTGCACGCTGGCCCGCCTTGGCGACTGTCAGAGCCGGGGCGGTACGTGGGGTGGCCCTGAGTCCGTGTGCGAGCCGGGGGCCTGCTGCCTCCCGTTCGCACCGTGCGCGGATGGGCTGTCGGTGCAGGACTGCATGGAATTCCACGGACAGTATTTCCCGAACCAGGCATGCATTGAACTGCCGTGTCTGCCTCTGCCTTGCCCCAATCCCGACATCGTGGTTGATGCAGACGGCGACGGGGACGTGGATGAGCTGGATTTCGCGATGTTCCAGGTCTGTTACACGGGGGCATTCAACCCGGGAGAGCAGTTCGTGGGATCTGCGTGCCATTGCTTCGACGTGGACGCGGATGGAGCGGGCGACGGAGATGTGGATCTGGCGGATTACATGGTGCTGGAGCAGTGCCTGTCCGGCCCGAATGCTGCGGCTGAGGCAACATGCACCGGGTTCTGACGGACAGTCGGGTAATGCGTTCCACCGGCCGGGGTACGGCCGGCGGGTCGGATCCCGGCCAGCGGAGTTGTAGAGTCTACTCGGATCGGCACGGAAGGAGAGGAACAAGGTGAATCAGGCGAGCTTCATCAGTGCTATTTGCACACCCCTTACGGACGACGAAGATCTGCACGAAGAGGGCCTGGCAGCGCACATAGAGGCTCAGGCCCGCGCGGGCATTTCCAGCCTGTTTGTGGCGGGTTCTATGGGCTGTATGCAATTGCTTCGTGATTCGACCTTCCGCACCTTGGTTCAGCGATCGGCGGAACTGGCGAAAGGGCGCTTTGAGTTGCTGGCCGGTGCGGGAGACACGTCGTTTGCCCGGACCCGAGATCGGATCCGCTTCCTGAACGACCTCCCGCTGGACGGTGTTGTGGTCCTGACACCGTACCTGTATGCCTTCTCCCAGGACGAGTTGCTCGAGTACTTTTGTGCCCTGGCGGACGTGTCCCAGGCTCCGGTGTACCTCTACGACCTGCCCCAGGTGACAGGTACCAAGATCGAGTTGGAGACGGTTCTGGCCGCAGCCCGGCACCCCAACATCGCGGGAATCAAGTGCTCGGACGAACCGGGCTATGCGCGACAACTCCACGACCTGACCAGTGATTCATTCCGGGTCATCATCGCGCAGCCCGACCTGATTGACGTGTTCATTCGCCACGGATTCCGTGATCATCTGGACGGGATGTATGCGGTGGCACCGCATTGGGCAATGGCTATCGCCCGCCACGCGGCTGCCGGCCAGTGGAAAGAGGCGGCGCGCTACCAGGAAATGCTGTCAAGTCTGAAACGGACTCTGCTGCAGTACGGCGTTGCTGCGTTCACGGCCGTCTTAAACGCGTACGGAATCCCCGGCAACATGGCGCCGCGACCTACGCGTTCGCTGACCAAGGAGCAGCGGGAGCGGCTTCTGGCCGAACCTCTGGTTCGTCAGTTCATTCGCGGCTACACCGCGGCAGCGTGAGAAGTGGGTTCGAACGTAATGCAATCTGACGCGTGGGTTATTCGTCGAAATCAACCGACGCGGCCGGGACTCTTCCCATGCGGTCGCTCGCGAGACACATCCACCGCGGAACGCTCGATTCGGCCGATGATCTGCCTCGCCGGGTTCCGCTGGATCATGCATCTTGTGGACGATTCTGAACGGCGTTGACCCTGTGGGCGTCGATTCCCCAAGCGTTCAGGAGAAAGTTATGAGGATGCTTCTGTTGCCCGCATATGTCGTACGCGGGCGCCGCCGGTTGGACTGCCTTGCCGTGCTCATGATCTCGCTCACCATGACCGGAGCGCTCTTCGGCACGATGCCCGGCGATCGGTCCGTATCCAGTGAATCCGACTCCCCTGCAGCCCAGCGCTCGGAGACGACGCCGGGGCAGCACCCGCGAGCCTCGACGCCCCGCGTGTTGCCAGACTTCGGCCTGATGCTGAACGACGATGGTGACTATTCCTTCACGAGCATGGATCCGGCTGAATCGGTGCGTAACCTGCAGGCCAGCGTGGACGCCCTCGCGGGCACGCCCGTACGGACGCTCATGTATTCCGTGGGGGCCGGGTCTGACGTGCTCTACTATCCAACGAGGGTGGCCAGCGTGTGGGGGTGGAAGGCGTTCGCGGAAGGCCAATCGCCGGACTGGTCGGTGCGGATCGCCAATGCGAAACGAGGAATGGAGGCGGGCGTGGACCCAATCCGAGTGGCGGGCGAGCGGGCCCGACAACTCGGGCTGTTTTTCGTGCCCTCGTATCGCATGAACGACGATCACTTCGCGTTCGCTGCGGACCCGGTGGAGTACCCGCTGACTGGAGAGTTCTGGATCCAACACCGGAAGGAGTTCACGATCGGCGACTCGCCGATCGTTTCCGATGTGCGGTATGGGAACCTGCTGGACTATTCTCATGACGAGGTCCGGCAGTACCGGCTGGGGGTGATTTTCGAGGTCATCGACCGGTACAAAGAGGTGATGGACGGCATCGAGCTCGATTTCAACCGGGTTCAGGTGCTTTTTCCCAAGGGCCGAGCTCGAGAGCGGGCTCATCTGGTGACGGGACTCGTCGCGGACGTTCGCGAGCGTTTGAATTCGGTGGGTCGAACCACGCACCGGACATACGCCCTGTTCGTCCGCGTGCCGCCGACCCTTCAGAACTGCGAGTGGGCCGGCCTCGACATCCGGGCGTGGATGGATCGGCGACTGGTTGACGTTCTGATCCCCTCCCAGCTGATGACCCTCGCCCACGATATGCCGGTTGCCGAGTTCGTGGCCCTGGCCGGCCCAGCTGGATGCCGAGTCTGTCCGAGCTTGTACCCGCGAACATCGTGGGCGTGGCCGTTTATCGCACACCCGGACCAGGACAGCTACGCAGGCGCTCCGTCGCGGGCCGTTTCTCCCGAACTCGTGCGGGGTGCGGCTGCGAACTACTGGCACATGGGGGCTGCCGGGTTTCAATTGTTCAACTTCCACCACGAGGATCTCGGCTGCCGCCCGTTCTCCGATCGGCTGTATCGTATTTTGCGGGATCTCGCCCGGCCAGAATCACTCAATTCAGCGACTCGGATCTATGCCATTACGCCGGCGTACTACCTCGATCACGAGGATACGTATCAGTACAGAAAGCAGCTTCCGGCGACACTAACGCCGGGTCGGCCCCATTCCCTGATCCTGTACGTGGGGGATGATCTTTCGGACCGGAGGACCCATCCGAATCCCGCGTATTGCGGTCTGCGGCTTGGCTTCTGCGGCGTGGGCGCGGAGCGAGAAGTCACCGTGACCCTGAATGATCACGTGCTGCACGCGGGGCCGATGGGACACCTGTTGGTGCGCGTGCCGGTCCAGAAGCGATCACCAGGGGCGCACCCACCATTCCCGACGGGCTTTTTGCAGCTACCGATCAGCGATCCGAACTGCGTACGTCAAGGTCCCAATCGACTGAGCGTATTGCTCGCGCCCGCTGAGGAGGGCGGTGAGTTCATGCTCGTCGAGGCCCAACTGGGCGTGTTCTTCAATCGGAACTATCTGGAGATGCTTACCGCGCCATGATCGCTACCTGATGATGCGCGCGGTAAACTACGCACAATACGTACCGAAATCGCGAACGGCTTGAACCGCCGCCCGCCAGCATTCGATGGTCGTTTCCGGCGCTGCGGCCTCCGCGGTGCCGAGAACGTACCCACCGCCGGCCCCCGCATCCTGGATCGCCTCGCGAATAGCCTGGCGGACCTTGTCCGGCGAGCCCAAGTCGAAAACGTAGCAGGGATCCAGTCCGCCCATCAGGGCCGCGCGCTGACCGTACTGTGCCTTGGCATTCTTGAGCACGACGTCACCCAGTGGGGGTGGCTGAAGCCCGCTGATCACGTCGGCGCCGGCGTCCACCACGAACGGTATCACGTCGCGCATCCTTCCGTCATCTTGATAGATGTAGAGAGCCTCATATTCGTGGGCGAGGTTGATGCATTCTCGGACGAGGGGCAGAAAAACGTCTTGGAACGTTTGAGGGGACCAGCCGTTGGACGGGCCGGCCTGGAACCAACTGTCGAAGACGACGCGGATTCCTCGGTCCAGCATGGCCCGCAGATTCCGCAGGTGTACGTCATTCGTCATTCGACAGATGCGGTGAAACAGCGCCGGCTCCGCAATGGAGCATATTAGCCGTTCTTCCACGCCGAGCACTTCCAGCCCCCACGATCCCAGGTGTGTGTTATCACTCGCGGCGACCAAGGCACGACTGCCGATGTCGGCAAGAAGAAGAGGAATGTCCGCGAGGAGGTCGGTCCGCGGAGCAGGGATGAGGTGGGCCAGGGCATCCAGATCCGATTCCGTCTTCACGAGGGGTTCAACGCGGTGCGGATTGGGGCCGTCGCCGTAACCCATGTCGGAGCGTGGCCATTCGATTGCGTCGTGGAGCGAGCCCGCCGGAGTTTCGAAGGTCCTCCGGTAAAACACGCGGTCCTTCTGGTTCTCGATCTGAAGCTCGACGCTGACGTCGGGCAGGTCTCCATACAGACCGGTGGCCGCGTATGCGTATCCGCCCCCGGGGGCATAGGTGTAGTCGTTGCTGATGGATTGCCAGACGTACTGCCCGAAGTTCAGTATGGGGTCGAAACCGAAGTCCTCCGCAAGCTTGAGCTGGTGCCTCGGGCAGGTGCACCGGTAATGGTGTCGGAGCCAGCGGATATTGTTGGGAAAGCAGGGGATGCGGTCGGGCACGCCCCTGCTCAGGGCCGTCATCAGGCGCTCACGCGATGTCATCTCAGCCATGGGAACCTCGATTCGTGAAGAGACGCGTGTTACACGTCGCGCCCGTACACTCCGAACTCCCGCACGGCACGGGCGGCGGCCCACAGGCATTCCTCCGGGGTCTCTGGTGCTGCGGCCAGGGCGGTCCCGACGATGTATCCGCCGTCCGGCCCGGCATCGGCAATGGCTTGGCGTACCGCCTGGCGTATCCTGTCGGGAGATCCAAGATCGAACACGTAGCAGGGGTCGAGACCCCCGACGAGCGCGATGCGTTTTCCGTACTGCCTTTTGATATCCCGGAGCACCACGTCGCCCAGAGGAGGGGGCTGCAGTCCGCTCAGGGCGTCGACGCCGGCCTCGACGAGGGAGGGCACGATGTCCATCATCTTTCCTGCGTCGTAGAAGATGAATATGGCGCCGTATTCGTGGGCCAGGGCCGCCGTCTCGCGGACGAGCGGCAGGAACAGGTCAGCGAAGGTTTGCGGCGACCAGCCGACGGACAGGCCGCACTGGAACCAGCTGTCAAACACGACTTCGCAGCCCCGTTCCAGCATGGCCCGCAGGTTACGTAGATGCACCTCCTGCGTCAGGCGACAGACCGCGTGGAGCAGAGCCGGGTCGGTCAAGGAGAAGAGCAGGCGTTCTTCGACGCCGAGCACTTCCAGGCCCCAGCCGCCGGCGTGCGTACAGTCATAAGCGGCTACGACAGCGCGGCTGCCGATGTCGCGGATGAACAGCGGCAGATCAGCCAGGAGGTCCTCACGCAGTGGGGGGACCAGGAAGCGCAGGGCCTCCAGGTCTTTGGCCGTCTTGACCAGTGATTCGACGCGGTGAGGGTTGGGGCCGTCGCCGTATCCCGTGTTGGGGCGAGCCCATTCGATGATGTCGTGAAGGTCGCCGGCCGGAGTGTGGATGGTGCGGTCAAACGAAACGGTTTCGGAGCGGTTCCGAATGCGCAGGTTAACCCGCACATTCGGGAGATCTCCGTAGAATCCGATCGCGGAATGCGTCTGACCGCCACTCGGCGCATAGACGTAGTCGTTGCTGATGGACTGCCACGTGTACTGGCCGAAGTTGATGATGGCGTCGAAGCCGAAGTTCTCTGCGAGCTGGAGCTGGTGTCGCGGACAGGTGCAGCCGTAGTGGCCGCGGAGCCAGCGGATATTGTCTGGAAACGCCGGCACGCGGTCGGGAACTCCGCCGCGCAGCGCGGTCATGAGCCGTTCTCGCACCGTCATCTCGGCCATGAACATATCCTCCGGCACTCGTCACCGAGTCAGGCTGCGCGGAAGCCGATACACTCGAAACGTGCCTCCTGAGCGTCTTCGTGGCGGTGGGCACGGCAAAGTACGACCGGGTCCGAAGTCCTGAGCGAACCTCCGCGGCAGATGAGGTTCGGCGATCAGCTTGACCTTCGTCGGGTTCACCACCGTTACCTTCGCGCCCATGGCCACAAGCGCTTCGTACACCCACGCCGTCTGATTCTCCGTCTCGATGGCGATCGAGCGTCCCTCCCGGATAAACCGCGTCAGCCGCCGCATAAGGATCTCCCGGTCCGTCGCCACCTCACCCGCCGCCGCCTTCCGGGCTCTCTCATTCGTTACGTACACGTAGCTGGACACACCCGCCGAGCCGATGCCACAATAGATCACGAGCCAATCTCCCCTCGTTACGGTGTTCAGATACTCACGAAACATCGCGAGCATTTCAACGACCAGACCGAGGTTGGCTCACTTCATAGCTTCTCCCTCCCGCCAGCCGGATGTCGGCACCGGTCCCCCGTGCTTACTTTCTGCGGACCGGCCCTCTTCCTCTGTTACGCCGGCGTGGAATACCGGCATCGGCGTCACCAGGCTGATGACATACCCGAACACGAACGTCGATACGCTGCTGACCGGAGCCGTCCACATCCAGTTCACCTGTTCCTTCACCTCTGGAATGTCGACGGCGAAGGACGCGATCAGGCCGATCACCGCACCGCCGAGCACACCCCAGAGGTGCGCCCGTCGCGTGAGCGCGCCCAGGAAAAATATACCCGTAATGGGCCCGATGAATTTGGAGGCCAGGGCCGCCACCGTCTGCAGAATCGGCGTCTGCAGCGTGCTGATCCAGACGGCTGTCCCCGTGGCCGCCAGCCCCGCGACCAGCGTAAACACCTTGGCCAGCCGGAAACTGTGCTGCTCGGACTTGTCGGCCCCACCGAAATGTCGGCGATACAGGTCCACCACACCCACCGCGGCGAACGAGTTGAGTCCACCGCTCAGGGAGGACATGGTCGCGGCCAGGATGGCGGCCAGAATCAGCCCGCGCACACCTACCGGCATCACGTTGGCGACGAAATGGGGCAAGATCATGTTGGGTTCTCCTACGGTCGCCGCCAACTCCGGGCGCCGGTGGTAGTACACCAGGAGCATCAGGCCGAAGAACGCCAGTAGAGCCACTGAACCCAGGTTGACGAAGCCCGAGCCGATGACGGACTTGGCGATGTCTTTGAAGTTTCCCATGGTGAAATAGCGTTGGGCCACCACCTGATCGGTCCCATACGTACCCACGTTATAGACGAAAAAGAAGAAAACGATGGCCCAAGCCGTAGCCTCGGTCTTGAAGTCGAAGTGCCAATCGACCATCGTGGTGTAGGGCGTGTTCGTATCCGGTGCAATCAGGCTGCCCGCCTGCGACCACACTATTCCTACGTCCCAATGGAAGGCGTTCAAGACCATGCCCATCATGAGAAGCAGCCCGCCGATCATTACCACGAACTGTAGGAAGTCCGTCCAGATCACCGCCTTCATTCCGCCCAGCACCGTATAGACAGTAGTGGAAAGACCCACGATGAGCACGCAGATCACCACCGCGCCGACGGAGGGGGTCACACCCGTGGCCGCCACGATAGCCAGCGAGGGGGCATAAATTGCGCAGGCCAGCCAGACGCCCCGCTGGAAGAGAAACAACACCGAGGTCACAGTACGGGCGGCGGGGTGAAAGCGGACCTCAAGGAATTCGTAAACCGTGAACACACGCAGCCGAAAGAAGATGGGTACGAAGATCGCCACCACCGCCAGCATGACAAGTGGCATGAGTAGGTTGGCCGTGCTGTACTTCAGGTCGTGCGTGTACATCCAGCCGGGCACGCCCATATAGCTGATCGCACTCAGGTCGGTGGCCACGATGGAGATACAGGCAAGAATCCACGGGGCCTTGCGGCCTGCGAGGAAGTACTCACCGATAGATGATTGGCCTCGACAGAGCCAGCTGCCCAGAGTGATACAAGTGGCCAGATAAACCACAACCACGACATAGTCCACCGCGGTAAAGGCACTCCGAGCGGCCATGAGCCCCGATGCGATCATCATGAGTGAGGTTCCTGCGCTTCGTAATCCTGGATTCGCACGTAGTCAAACACCTGGCTGCCGGGGACGTGGCTGCCCTCCAGTTGATCGCGGAGCAATCGTCCAATGGTGTAACCCATCTCTTCGCCTGGCCAGATTAGCAACGTAGTCCCGGGCGGTAAGGCGTCGTGCGGCTCACTGTTGACATCGTACGCCACGTGCATACGGGGGCCACCGGCGGCCCGCATCCAGCTTGCCAAGGCCGGGCCCGTGCAGACGGCCGCCGTGATGCCCTCTCCTTCTTCCACCACGCGCCGGAGCTGGGCCAGCGCGGTTGACCGATCAAAGGGGACGCACATCTCGCACCGTCGCAACTCTACCTCGTCCGCAATGCCCGCCGCAACCAAGGCTCGCCGAAACCCCCGCAAACGATCCTCATGGCCCGCTACACGGGGTGCACCGATCACGTGGATGATTCGACGATGGCCGCGAGTCACAAGGTGCCGCGTCAAATCGTAGTGCGCTTGTTCCTCACTGCTCGATACGAATGGCAGGTCGATACCTTCCTCCACGTTGCCTGCCACCACCGCGGGCACACCTGCCGCCTCGAAGTACCGCTTGACGTAGGCGGGCGCCGAGACGAGGCAGAAAGCCACGTTTTCCGGGGTGGTGATCAGCGAATCAAGATAAGCCTGCGCCTGCTTTTCGAGCAGCAGTTCACTCGCGAGTTCCAGGGAAACCGTATGCTCGGGCAGAGCCAGGCGGAGCCCCTCCAGAATCGACGCGACGTGGGTCTGCAAGCTGGGCGACACGGATCGCGACGTCGGCCAGAGTGCGACGACCCGACGGGTGGCCGCGCGGCGACGGGACCGGGCGCGTCGAGGGTACGCCCGCCGGGCCACCACGGTGGCCCGGCCTCTTCCGCCCCGTACGAAGCCTTCGTGGGCCAGCCGGGCAAGGGCCCGTTGTGCGGTGACGAAGCTCACCACGTATTCCTGCTGCACCTCGCGTACAGTCCTAAATCGCTGTCCTACCTTGCACTTACCGTCCGAAAGCCGTCGGCGCAGATCCTCGGCCACCTGGTAGAACAGAGGCAAGGGGGACGAGCGATCCACAGGTTGGGGCGATGCTACATGCACGAATACGTCTGCGGGCCTTGCGTTCAGATTGATATACTGATATATATTATAATACACGCGGGAGGGGGGAGGCAAGCTCGGTTCCAGGCGGGCCCTTCCGGTGCGAGGGGGCCCCGTTGTAGGACGCTCGATTTTGGAGGTCTATTTATGGGCAGCATGGCATGGCGATTCAGCGGCCGCGAGTTGGAATACGTCAAAGAGGTGCTCGACTCGGGCTTCGGCAGTTCGACGAGCGGCACCATGAACCAGCGACTGGAGCGGGCATTCGCGGAACGGTTCGGTGTGCGATATGCGGTGACGTTCAACTCTGGAACATCCACGCTTCATGCCGCCTTGGCCGCGTTCGGCTGCGGTCCTGGTGACGAAGTGATTGTGCCGGCCCTGACCGTCATCTCCTGTGCATCGGCGGTGCTGTTCAACAACGCAGTGCCCGTCTTCGCGGACATCGATCCGGAGACGTTCGAGATGGATCCGGATGACGTGGCGCGAAAGATCACGCCGCGCACCAAGGCGATCATGCCCGTCGCACTCTATGGCACCTGTCCGGACATGGACCGAATCCTGGAGATTGCCCGGAAGCACAATCTGCGTGTTTTGGAGGATTGCGCGCAGTGCGTGCTAGGATCATACAAAGGCCGTCTGGTGGGAACGATCGGAGATGTGGCCAGCTTCAGCTTCGAGAATTCCAAGCACCTGTCCACCGGTGACGGCGGGATCATCATCACCGACGACGAGAACCTGGCCGTACGAATCCGAAAGTATTCATCCCTGGGCTTCCGCAACCTGGGCGCGGGGGAGGGCCGCGTCCGGCTCACCAAAGACATGTTCCAAGACCCGCACTTCAAGCGCCACGACACATTTGGGTTCCAGTACCGCCTGCCGGAGGTGTGTGCCGCCCTAGGGCTCGCCCAACTGGAGCGGGCTGACTACTTCATCGAGATGCGTCAAACGATGGCCAAACGCCTCATTGAAACCATCGGTGACAACCCCCTGCTGCGTCCCCAACGGACCCCTGAAGGATGCGTGAACACCTACTGGACGCTGGCGTGCCGGTTCGAGGGAGAGGATTATGGCATTCCCTGGCAGGAGTTTCGCCGCCGGTATGTCGAGAATGGCGGTGACGGCATCTACGCGGCGTGGAGCCTGCTGTACAACGAGCCAGTGATCAAGGAGAGCCAGTTCTACGGGCTCGGTTGCCCGACCGCCTGTCCGCATTACCAGGGCCGGTTCAACGTGTCCGACGGGCAGTGCCCCAACGCGGAGAAGGTGCAACCGAAGATCATGCAGTTCACCACCAACCAGGGCACGCCGGCGGAACGCGAGCAACAGGTGGAAGCCATGCGCAAAACCCTGGCCGACTTCGGCCGATGATGGCCGATGCACACTCGAACCCGCCCCATGGCGGCTCTTGTCGGAGTTCCAGAAGCTCGGGCGGCCGGCATTCGAGTCGATCAGGTCCACGCGCGAGTTCGGATCATAGAGCATGCTCAGCGACTATAGACCGCAACGCGGTCCTGCAGCGCGCTGCCGGACAACCGGTGCAGCGGCTCGCCGTGAATCTTTCGGCAAAGATAACTCAGTGCCATCTTCAGCGCCGCCACGGCATTCACGACCAAGCTCCCTCGGCCGGGCGTGGCCTGAATCAGGTCTGAGCCGAGGCGATGAACGTGCCGCGCGTCTTGCTTGAGCAGGAACTCCGCCAGCCTCCACGGTCTTTGCTCGACAATGGGTCGAATGGCATCCACGGGCGCATGAGCGCCGCCATTCTTCATTACGCTTTCATCGGGTCGTGATCCTGACCAATGCCACGGGGAGGTCTTTGCGAAGCAGGTGGATGCCCTCAATTTTCATGAACCCGCTCTTTTTCGAGTGTCGTGTCGCCGGGCGGGCAGAACCGGCCAGGAGCGGGTGGGTGA
>MTKY01052623.1_pt1 | contig 12379 bp, 10 predicted proteins | sample 1042731 | NCBI WGS metagenome assembly MTKY01 (sample SAMN06212206, study PRJNA360538) | anaerobic digester metagenome | biome: Wastewater treatment plant; material: sludge; isolation source: anaerobic digester fed with sludge from wastewater treatment plant | place: Denmark: WWTP Soeholt ... | reverse complement strand
GCCAGCGCCGAATCCGCGCCTGCCAGGGCCGACAGCCGCGCCAGCGCAGGGCGAGGCCTGCGCGCCGTTTGACCATCGCCACGCGAAAATTGCCCCCTCTGGGCCTTATCTTTTATGGCAAGTGGATGTATGATGGTGGTGGTGAATCCCTGCGAGTGCGGTGCGCTGCCGTAGGGCCGACGTCGCGCCACGGCGCCGGGCTCGCAGGGGGCACGCCTCGGCCACCGGGCGCCAGAGAAAGGAGGCGCCGCCGGACCGGTCTGTGGGCTCGTGGGGCAGAGACGCGCCAGCAGTGTGGGTGTGGTTGGGCTTGGCCTGCAATAGGCGGCCTCGGTCGTCGCCTGGCGTCAACAGCCCGAGTGTCGGCCGCGCAGCACTTGCGCGCTGAGGCCAGGGTGGCGGGAAGGTGGACGATGAAGCCCGAGTCAGTTGCCCTCTTGCGCTCCCCTCGTTCGCACGAACCACTGCGTCTGGTGGCAGCGACAGACCCCGATGGCAGCTCGCGCCAGGCGCTGCTCGGCATGCTGTCTGGCGAGCGATACGCCATCCGCGACGGCATACCGCTGCTGCTCGACCAGGAGGCTGTCTCTGGCCTCAACCGGCGATATCAGGCCATGTACAACCGGGTGGCGCGCCTGTACGACCCGGCCCTGCGACTGCTGGCCTTGATCATGGGTGGGAACGAACAGCGCTTTCGCCAAGAGTACCTGCAGCGGCTGGGGGTCAGCGCCGGATGGCGTGTGCTCGAGGTGTCGGTGGGCACGGGCGCCAACCTGCGCTCGCTGCCGGCCGATGCCGACTACTTTGCACTCGACATCTCTTGGGGCATGCTGAGCCGTTGCCGCCATAACCTGCACAGGTGGCATCGCGAGGCCGAGCTCTTTCTGGGCAATGCCGAGGAACTCCCCTTTGTCGACGCAAGCTTTGATGCCGTGTTGCACGTCGGCGGGATCAACGCCTTCAGCGACCGCGGCCGGGCGCTGGCCGAGATGACTCGCGTGGCCAGGAGCGGCGCCCGCCTGCTCGTGGCCGACGAGACGTCCAAGGCGCTCGAAGCACTGTCCTGGAGTCGCACGGCCAGGAGACTGCTCCAGCAGCACCGTGACAGGTTCGCCCCCCCGGTGAGCCTGCTGCCGGCCGGAATGCTGGACGTTCAGGTTACGAGTATCTTGCGCGGCTGGCTCTACTGCATCACATGGGTCAAGCCCTAAGGGCGCGATAGAGATCGGGGCACCGATCGGGAAGGAAGGCAAACTCTATGCCATTCGCAACCAGGCAGATCCTCGAGCACCACGCCAAGGCCCTCGCCGAGGGCAACATAGCCGCGATCATGGCCGACTATGCCGATGACGCCGTTCTGGTGATGCTGGATCGCAACTATGTCGGCAAGGCGGCCGTGCAAGAGTACTGGACCAACGGGCTGGCGGCCTTCAAGGGCGGCAAGCTGACCCCCCTGGGCCTCGGCGTCCATGGCAACCTGGCGCTCACCACGTGGAGCTTTGCGTCCAGCGCGGTGACCATCCCCGTGGGGGTCGACAGCTACGTCATCCGCAACGACAAGATCGCCCAGCAGACCTGCTACTATACGGTCGTGCCCAAGGGGGCATAGCAGCAGGGCTGCGTCGTCGATCTGACTCTGCCGAGCGTGGCGTAGGGCCAGCAAGGCCCTCGACTCGCGACCGTGGCGCACGCCTGCGCGATGGGGCCCGTGGGCGCCCATCGCCCGCTGAAACGAGCACACGCCGAGCCCGAGGTTCGCCCCTCTGAGCTCGGCGTGTGTGCCATACGGCGGCGTTGGGCCGCCAGCGCGGCCTGCGCGCCTATTGCCGCACGGCGCGAGCGCGGTTGTAGAGGATGAGCAACAGCACCATCACCGTGCCCTGCACGATGTTGCGCACCGGCTGCGACAGCGCCAGCACCGTCAGCCCGTTGCTGAGCACCACCATCAGCAGCGCGCCCGCGATGCTGCCGGCAAAGCTGCCGATGCCGCCGCTGAACGACGTGCCGCCCACGATCACCGCCACCAGCGAGCTAAAGGCGTACTCGTCGAAAATCTGGCAGCGCGCCGTGCCCATATAGGCGGCGCCGATCACGCCCGCAAAGGCCGACAGCATCGCCGAGAACACGTACATCAGCACACGAATCCGGTCGACCCTGACGCCGGCCAGCCGGGCCGCCACCGGGTTGTTGCCCATCAGGTAGAGCTGCTTGCCGAAACGCGAGCGGTTCAGCAGGAAAAAGATCAGCGGGAACGCCACCAGAGCGTACAGCGTCAACGACGGCAAAAAGCCGCCGATCTTGCTGATGACCGAGTTCACAAAGCGGGGGCCGGCCCAACCGCTGGGCAAGCCCTGGGTGAGCACATAGGATGAGCGCGTCAGCACATTGCTGATGGCCATCGTCACGATCATCGGCGGCAGGTCGATCTTGATCGCGCACAGGCCGTTCACCAGGCCCACCGCCGCGCCCATGGCCATGGCCAGGCAGAACACCAGCAGGAACCTGCCATCCTGGCCGCCCATCACATACGTGGTCAGGATCGCCGCTGACGACATCATGGCGCCCACGGTAAAGTCCAGGCCCGCGCCGATGAGCACCATCGTCTGCCCGGCCGAGGCAAAGCTCAGCAGCAGCGTCAGCAGCAAGATAGACGACAGGGCGCTCATGTTCAGCGACTTCGGGTTGATGGCCACGGTGATCGCAAAGAGCATCACCGCAATGATCACGGCCATGCGCGCCGGGCTGTCTTGCACAAAGACCCGCGTCTTTTGCCCCAGAGTCATCTTGTCCTTCAGGCTACTTGCTATCACGCTCAGCCCCCCTGAACTGCCTCACAAAGCCCTGCTTGAGGGCTTCCTGGCGACCCTTGGCCGTGACGATGGTCATCAACAGCCCAAAGAACACGATGATGTCAGACACCAGGTTCTGCCAATACGAGGTCACCGTAAAGCCAGGAATGAGCTTGTACAGCAGGTCGAAAAAGTAGTAGACGGCGTTCTGGATCATCACGAGAAAGCCTGCCCCAAACACCGCACAGCCCATCGAGCCCCAGCCGCCAAAGCCCAGCCCGCCGATGATGCACGCCGAGAGCGCGCGCAGGCCGTAGGCCTCGCCCTGCAGCGGGTTGCCCGAGGCCGTCATGAGCGTCAGGCTGACGCCGGCCAGCCCCGTGATGACCCCTTTGATCAGAAAGGCCTGCAACTGCACCCGCGACGGGTTGATGCCGGCGGCAAAGGCGTTGCGCGGGTTGCCGCCCACCGCATAGATGTTCGGCCCGAACTTGGTGCGCATCAGATAGAACCACACCGCGAGCACGAACACCAAAAAGAGCACCGAAAAGGGCAGAAACCCGCCGATGAGCGAGTCATACGTCTTGTAGAATGGCGCTGGCACCCTGCCCTGAGGGTTGCTCATGATCAGCACGCTGACGCCTTTGACGATATAGATGAGAGCATAGCTGGCCAGCATGGCGGGCAAACGCAGCACCGAGACCAACACCCAGCAGAGCGCCGAGGCCAGCAGTGCAGCCAGAATGCCCAGCAAGAATCCGGTCGCAAGCGAGATGCCCCACTCTTGCGCCGACATGATCGACACGACATTGACCAGCGCCAACTGCACACCGATAGAGATGTCGAGCGTGCCCGAGATCAGCAGCGGAGCCATGGCCATGGTGGTCAGCAACAACGGCATGTTCTTGGTGAACAGCGTGTTCATGTTGCGCACGCCAAAAAAGTCGCCGGGCCCCTGCACCACCACATTGAGCGCCAACACCGAGACAAAGAGCACGAACCCTGTAAAGGCCGGGGTCCGTCGAAAGCGCATGAACGCCTGCCTGACGCCTATCATGCTGGCTGCACCTCCCTGGCGGCGCTGTTCTGCTCTCGCGTCAAGCCCATCATGGCGGCGGCCAGGCGCTCCGGCGTCTTGGCGGCGCCCGACAGCATGCCGCTCACTCGACCTTCGTAAAAGACATAGATGCGATCGGCGATCTCGAGCAGCTCGTCGTTGTCGCTCGATGAGATGATCACCGTCATGCCGTCGGCGGCGCACTCTTGCAGCAGGCGATGGATCTCGCGGCGCGAGTGTACATCCACGCCCTTGGTGGGGTCATCGAGCAACAGCAGGGTGGGGTTCATGGCCACCCAGCGGGCCACCACCAGCTTTTGCTGGTTGCCGCCAGACAGCGAGCTGGCCGGGTGCTTGAGCGAGCCGACCACGATGTTGTATTGCTCCACGGCCGCGCGGCTAAAGTCGCGCATCGCCTTGGCCGTCACATAGCTGAACAACGGGCCCTTGGCCGCGCGACCGGCAAAGATGTTCTCGGCCACCGAGCGATCATGGAACATCGCCTCGCGGTTGCGCTCGCCCGAGATAAAGCCGATGTCGTGATTGACCGCGTCGGCGGGCGAGTGAAAGTGCACGTGCTCGCCGCGATAGTTGATGACGCCGCCGTCGGGGTGCGTGGCCCCCAGCAGCGTGCGGATGAACTCGGGCTGCCCCTGGCCCTCCAGGCCGCCGATGCCCACGATCTCGCCCCTGTAGGCCCGCAGCGAGATATCGCGCACCGTCGGAAAGAGCGCCAGCCCCTGCACCTCGAGCACCAGATCCTCTTGCTGGCCCGCGAACGGCTCGGTGTGGCTCGCCTCAACGGCCTCGGGCCGCTGCCCGGTCATGTGATAGACGATCTCATCCAGCGTCACGTCGCTGGTGTTGACGTGCGCCACCGTCGCGCCGCTGCGCATGATGGTGGCCGTGTCGCAGATCTGAAAGATCTCGTTCATGCGATGGGTCACATAGACGATGGCCGTGCCGTTGGCTTTGAGCTCGCGCAGCACCCCAAACACGATCTGCACCTCGTCGCGGTGCAGAGAGGCCGTCACCTCATCGAGCAGCAGCAGCCGCGGCTTGAGGCGCACCGCCTTGGCCACCTCCACCATGCTGCGCAGCGAGGGCATCAGCGTCTGCACATACGCGCCGGGGTCGCAGTCGATCTGGAAGCGCTCCAGCAGCTCGACCACGTCCTCCAGCGCCTTGCTGCGGTCGATCGTCGCCAGCCTGCCCATCGGCTCGTTGCCCAGCAAGATGTTGTCCATGACGCTCATGGTGGGGATCAGCGAGAGGTCTTGAAAGGCTGTGGCGATGCCGAGCCGGCGCGAATCCTCGCCCGAGTGAATCTCCACGCGCTCGCCATCGATGAGGATGTCGCCGCCATTGGGCTTGACGGTTCCGGCCAGGATCTTGACCATCGTCGACTTGCCCGAGCCGTTAGAGCCCAGCAACGCGCGAATCTCGCCCGGCTCTACGCGCAGTGACGCCTCCTGGCAGGCAACGACGGCGTCGTACCGCTTGTCGATATTGCGCATCTCATACATGAGTTGCCGCCTTTGGCTGATGAGCACCTGATCCGAGCGGCCTGCCGAGAGCCGGCAGCGGTCGTCCCCCCTCAGGCGCAGTGGCCACCTGAAGCCTGGTCGGCGGTGCAACCACCGCCGACCAGGCGCTGACCGGCTACGGCTGTCCGAGGCGGTCGGCCTACTTGAAGTAGTCCTTGGCGATCTCGTCGATGGTCAGCCAGTAAGAGATCACGTCTCCAGGCGCCATCGCCTCGGCCATCTCACGATAGTCTTCCTGATTGTCGCAGGTGTACCACACCTTGGACGGCAAGTAGATGCTGTTGTACTCGGGAACCGAGTACACGTCGTCCTTCAGCTCCTTGCCCATCAGCAGGTTCAGGCCAAAGTTGAGGGCCGAGCCGCCGACGCCGGGCGGGTTCGAGACGACGATGTAGGGCAGCACGCACTCGTCGGCATTGATCTTGAGCATGCGCTGCATGTACTCGCCGCTGTCGGCAAAGCCGATGAACTTGGGCAACGGCGCGCCCACGGCTTCATAGGCTGCCAGCGCGTTCTCTGCGCCTTGTGAAATCAAGACGCCGTCGAACTCAAGGCCCGAGTTCAGGATCTCGGTCATCACTTGCTGGCCTTTGACCGAGTTCCAGTCGTGGTTGTAGGTGCCCACCACTTCCAGACCCTGCTCCTCGATGCCCTTCTCAAAGCCGGCCTGACGCAGCGTGTTGGCCGCGTTGCCCTCGAGAGCAGCGATCATGACCACCTTGGCGCCCTTGCCCAGCACCTCGCCGGCATAGCTCGCCGTCTTGTAGCCCAGATAGTACTGGTCGGTGGCCACGTTCAGGATCTTGTCCGAGTAGTACTCGCAGTCGCAGTTGATGTAGACGATCCCGGCATCCAGGGCCTTGTCGATGATCGGGTCCAACCCTGTGGGGGCCACGGGGTTGACCAGAATGATGTCATAGCCCTCGTTGATGCTGGCCTCGATCTGCTGCGACTCGGTGGCCGGGTCCCAGTTGGACACAAAAGACGCGTACGATACGTCGAGGCCATGGTCAATGGCCGCCTTGGCCGCATCCTGAATGTCCTGTTCATAGCGGACGCGATAGGCGTTGCCTTCGATCACGGCGTTGTGCGAGGCCAACTTGACCTTGCGCACGGTCTCCTCGGCGCCCTTTGCGGCGCCTCCACCCTGGGTCGTGGCCGGCGCCTTGCAGCCCACGGCCGCGACGACCAGCAGACAAAGGGCTAGAAAAACCGATAGGTACTTCATTTCCTCCTCCATTGGAAGCCAGACATAAATGGAGTCAATCGGGCGCTCTTTCGGCGGCGGCGATGTACGGGCCTTGCAGGTCCAGACCGCCCTCCAGAGCACCACGCACCGCACACTCTACTATCCCGCAACCACACCTCCTTTCCCTCCTCGATACAACGCCTCGTCGTGACTTGTAGCCAGCGCCGGCCGCCAGTCTACTGCCATGCACCAACTGCTCGGCCGCGCTGTCCACGCCGCCGCTGTTCTCTTTGCTGCGCTCCAACGGCGCGCCGTAGCGCGCCCTAGGCGGTCTCTACCAGATGGCGGAAATACCGCTGCGCCAGCCCGATCTGCTTTTCGATGTAGGCATAGCCCAACACCTGCCCGCCCTGGAAGGGCATGTGGCAGAATTCATAGTTGACAAAGCCATCATAGCCGATCTGCTTGAGCGCCCGGAAAAAGGCGGGATAGTTGGTCAACACCGGCTGCACGTGCGGATCGAACGAGATCATCTCAATCGAGCCGTCCTCGTTCTCCACAAACTCGGCGTTGGCGTGCGAGATGACCTGCAGAGTGCCCACGTCGCGCACGGCCTGTTCGACATACTCGTCGGCCTGCACCGTGGCGTTCCACCCCAGGCAGGGCGCGTCGAGGCAGCACTTAAAGTTGGGCGAATCCACCCACTCGACAAAGTCGAGCATGTCGGTATACAGATCGATGATGGGCTGGTGGTTCTGCAGCGCCAACACCACCCCGGCATCCTCGGCCCACTTGGCGCACTCTTTAAAGCACTTGACCGCCTGCTGGCGCAGCTCATAGTCGGCGGCGCCATAGTAAGTGTGGTCGCGATGGGTCTCTTCATAGGTGGCGATGCCGTTGCGATAGGTGATGCCTCGCCAGGCCGCAAACAGCCGCAGCACCGGCGCGCCAAGCTGCTGCGTCACGCGGATCTGTTCCTTGACCATCAGCAGCTCGTTCTCGATCTGCTCGGGGACGATCGAGCAAAAGTTGTTGTTGGCCGCTGCGCCGCAGATGGGCAGCCCCTTGCTGGCGGCATAGGCCTTGATCTCTGCGCAGCGCTCGGGGGTCAGGTCGATGGGGGAGCCATGCGGACGCTTCAGGTCGAGCTCGACGCCCTCATAGCCGTGCTTTTTGGCGGTGTCGATGAACTCTTCCACCGTCAGCGCGGGCTGGTCTTTATACCACGTGCCTGAACAGGATATCGAGTACAGTCCGATCTTCATTGTCTGTGCCTCCCTTGCCACGTCTGGCGCGATTGTACGCCACGAGTCTGTACGACGCAAAGTAAAAGGGTCAGATTCTTAACGGCCGCCACCTCGCGCGCCGCCTGGGGCCGCCCCGCGGGGGCATCACCAGTCGATCTCGATCGGCTCCTCGCTCCACAGGCGCCCCAGCGCCTCTTGCACCCGCACCGCGTACATCTCGCGCATGGCGAGCTCGGTCACGCCGTTGACATCGACATAGACACGGCGCGCATCCCCACGATACAGCGTCATCGTGTCGGGCGCCTTGCCCTCATCCAGATAGCGATAGGTCACCTGCAGCAACGGCGCGCCGCTCGGCGCCGCGTTTTGCAGCAGCCGCCCGTCGTGGGCGGCGCTCGTCAGCAGGCCATAGAGCACGCGAAAGCGCTCGATATCCAACGGCTGGCCGTTGCAGGTGGCCTGCTTTTCAGCGTTGGTCTTGCCGGTGATGACGCACTCCAGATGCTGGTCGGGCGTGCGCACCTCCACCGCGCTCACGTCGATCAGCAGCGGCGACAAGAACCAGCGCACCGGCAGCCGGTCATACTCGAGCTGCAAAAAGCGCGGCGCAGGCACAAGGTAGATAACGCCGTTGTCGTTGCAGGTCAAGTAACTGGCCTCGCCCTTGACCAGCACGGCCAGCTCATAGTGCGCCACCTCGGCGTCCAGGCCGTTCTTGAGGTCAAAGCCCACCCGCATGGTGGGCCGCGCAAAGCCAAAGGCGTCGATCTCTTGCTGGCTGAGGCCATAGCCCACCACGTCGGTGGCGGTGATGCCCAGCAGCGAGCCCAGCATCTCTACGCCATAGGTCTGGTCGAGCTCATAGACGCCGCGGCCCCGCACGATGTGCGTGGGCACGCCAAAAGAGAGCGCCGCCCGCGTCACAGCGGGGTCGCCCGTCGCCACCGCCTCGACCGTCACCGGCTGGGCCAGCCTGCCGCCCTCAAAGGTCACGTTGAGCAGCGCCGACAGCGGCGATGACAGCGCCAGCTCGGGCGTCACCTGGTCGTCGACGTAGGCCTTGGCCGGCTGCAAGAAGCCCGCGCAGCGCTCGGCCGCCAGCAGATACACCGCCGGCCCGTCGCCCACCTGCGCATAGCAGCCGCCCGAGACCGGCTCCTGAGCGCCCAGCCGCAGGTCCAGCTCGCTCTGATCCGTATAGTCGATCTCGACGCGCGCGGCCGGCGCCGCCAGCCCATAGAGCGCCAGATCGCGCGGCTCGGCCTCCACCAGGCGCTCTGCCTGCACCTGCGCGCAGCCGTTCAGCAGGGCGCCGAGCTCTTGCACATCCACCAACTCGGCCGCCATGTCGCCCGCCACAAACCCCTCGCCCGAGCGCACGATCTCGAACACGCCCTGGGCGTTCTCCACCGTCACCCGCGAGAGATCGGACAGCGCGCCCGCTCTGAACGTGATGGCGACCTCGGGCTCCTGCGGCGGGTTGCGCCATAGCAGCAACGCAGCCAGCGCCAGCGCCGCCACCACCGCGGCGGCCGCCAACACCAGCCTGACCTCTCTGCTCATGCTACTGGTACCTTCTCGCCAGCCAGACGACCACGCCCGCCAGCAAGATGCCCAGCGGCAACGCGCCCGCCAGCACCGCCCCCAGCGTGCTGGCCTGCGCCGTGCTGATGGCCAGCCTGTCGCCCGCCAGCGACTTGGGCGCGATGGTGACCGTCTCGTGGCGCTCGCACAGTCCGCCGAACAGGTTCAGCAGGTAGGCGCTGTTGGCCAGCGACGTGTTCTGCATCGAAAAGGCGTCCAGCATGGCCGTAGAGGTCGAGACCACCAGGTTCGAGCGGCCCTCGACCAGGCCGCTGGTCCCATAGATGCGCTTGCTCGACAGCACCAGCGCCGGCATGGGCCCCCAACGCTCGGCCTGCTCCACTTTGAACCCCTCCACGGCGCTGGCCGGGCGCACGCCGCTCGTCTCGGCAAACTGCAGCAGCAGCTCGTTATACACCCTGTCGCGCGACTCAAAGAGCAGCCCCATCGGCCGCGAGAGCGGCATCAGCACCGGCGCGTTGCGATCGATCAGCTTGTCGCGGTAGGTCTCGTCGACATAGGCCGCCGTCGGATAATAGGGCTGGTACTGGTAGGTGCGCTCGGCGGCCGTCTCGAACACCGCACCGGCGCTCATGGCGATGCCCCATTCGCGCAGAAACGCCTCCACGTTGGGCAGCTCGGGCTGGGTCACATCGGCCGTGTAGACCAGCGTCTTGCCATAGGCGCCACCGTTGTACAAAAAGGCGTCCAGCTTCTTGAGGGCGTCCTCTGAGAGGTCGATCTGCGGCGCCAGCAGCAGCGCCAGGTCGTAGCGGTCGTCCAGCGCAACGGTGGTCAGGTTCACCTGGCTCACCGCATAGTTGTTCGCCGTCAACAGGTCGGTTAGCGCGGGCATGTTCGCCATGCCGTTGCCCGTGAGCAGAGCCACGCCCGTCTGCTCGTCGCTGATGACGTACAGAATGGCCCCCGTCACCGCCTCTTCGGCCCGCGACGAGAGCACCGTCATGCCGCCAGCCTCGTTCTGGCTATAGTTGAACAGCTCTGACAGTTGCAGCAGCCTGGTGCGCTCGCCGCAGACCACCAGCACGCTGCCCTCGCTCAGCGTCAGGTCGGGGTAGCGCGACGCAAAGCTGGGATCGAGCACATAGTCCACATAGGTGAGCTTGACGCGCGGCGCCAGGCGCGGGTATTGAGCGAGCATGCGCTGCGCCTGCTGCAGATAGACCGAGCCCTGAAAGGCGTCCTGGCTGGCCAGCACATAGATCTCGACGTCGCGATCCAGGCCCTGCAGCAGTGCGCGGGTCTCTGGGCCCGGCTCAAAGGCGCTGTTGGCGGTCAGGTCGAAGGAGAGGTCCAGGCGGCCCGCCAGTTGCTGCGCCACCACATTCGCCAGCACCACGGCGGCCACCAGCAGGCCGAGCAACACGATGAACAGCGCCCGGCGCTGCCTGCCCTGCGCGCCCGCGGGCCCTGGCGCCCGGTCTCTTTGCCTCGCGGCCTTCGATGGCTCCATCGGCACCTCTTAGCTCCAACGGTCCTTGTCTAGCACGGCCACCGCCAAAAGCAGAAACAGGGCGTCGATGCTCAAGAAGAACACCACGTTGGGCAGCTCGATCACCCCCAGCGTAAAGGCCCCATAGCGGCCGTTGAACGAGAGCTGCCGGAACAGGGTTCGCAAGAAGGGGCTATCCACCACCAGCGCCAGCGCGTCGATCACCATCAAGAACAGGCTGACCACAAACCCGGCCACGGCGGCAATGACCTGGCTCTCGGTCAACGACGAGAGGAACAGGCAGATGGCGATCAGCGCCGACCCCAGCAACAGCAGCCCGATAAAGTGGCCCAGGACGGTCGGCCAGTGCGGCGTGCCCAGCGCCGAGAGCACCAGCGCCGCAACCAGCGTGGCCGCGATGGCCAGCACAAACACCAGCAGCGCGGCCACATACTTGCCCAGCACAATGCTCGCCCGCGACACCGGAGCCGTCAGCAACAACTGGTCGATCTTGAGCCGCTTGTCCTCGCTGAGCAGGCGCATCGTCAGCACCGGCGCCACAAACAGCACCACCGGAAACAGCAGCGTGAACAGCATGCTCAGGTTGGTGGTGTTGCCATACAGGTTGTATGTGAAAAAGTAGAACCCGGAAAAGAACCAGACGGCCGCGATGATCACATAGCCGAGCGGCGCCTGAAAGTACGCTCGGAACTCGCGCTTGAGTATGGCCAGCATCCAGCTTTACCCCCTCAGCATCGCCTAGCCCAGCCCGCCCACCAGCCGCAAGAACACCTGCTCGAGCGAGCTCTCCTCGCCGTGCGTGCCCAGCAGCGGCAGGTCGGCCCGCGCCAGGGCGCGAAACAGCTCGGCGCGAATGTCCTGCCCCTCGGCGCTCTCGATCATATAGTCGTACGCGCCCGGCTCCCTTTCGGCCAGCACGCTCACCCGCCCGATGGCCGGCGCCCCGGCCAGGGCCGCCGCCACCTGCTGGGGCGCGCCCTGAATGCGCGCCTGAATGCGGTGCGTGGGCTCCAGCGCCCGGCCCAGGCGCTCGGGCGAGTCGTCGGCCACCACCCGGCCATTGTGCAACACCAGCACCCGCGCGCAGATGGCCTGTATCTCTGAGAGCACGTGCGACGAGATGATTACCGTGCTCTTTTGGCCGATCTCGCTGATCAGCGCCCGGATCTCGACGATCTGCGAAGGATCGAGGGCCGAGGTGGGCTCGTCGAGCAGCAGCACCTTGGGGTTGCCGATCAACGCCTGAGCCAGCCCCAGTCGCTGGCGATAGCCCTTGGAGAGGTTGCGGATGAGCCGCGCCGTGACGTGGTCGATGCCCACGCGCTCGCAGATCTCGCCCAGGTGCGCCCGGCGCCCCACCTTGACCTGCTTGAGGTCGCACACGAATTCCAGATACTCGCGCACCCGCATGTCGCTGTAAAAGGCCAACTGCTCGGGCAGATAGCCGATCACGCGCCTGGCCGCCATCGGCTCGCGGGCCACGTCGTGCCCG
>MTKY01047674.1_pt1 | contig 12387 bp, 11 predicted proteins | sample 1042731 | NCBI WGS metagenome assembly MTKY01 (sample SAMN06212206, study PRJNA360538) | anaerobic digester metagenome | biome: Wastewater treatment plant; material: sludge; isolation source: anaerobic digester fed with sludge from wastewater treatment plant | place: Denmark: WWTP Soeholt ... | reverse complement strand
CCGACCTGCCGGTGGTCGCGGCCGAACCGGGCCCGCGCTGGGACCGGCGCGCCTTCGACTGGCGCCGCATGCTGCGCGAACCGTTCGCCGCCGGTGTGGCGCTGCTGGCACTGGCAAGCCTGTGGCTGTTGTGGTCGCTCGGCGTGCTCGGCGGCACGCATCTCGCCAACCATCGGCTCGCAAACCGCATCGCCACGCAGCAGCAGAACCTCGCGCCGCTGCTCGAACAGCGCGAGCAGGCACTCGCTATCGCCGCCCGCAATGCCGCGCTCGCCGCATCGTTCGAGCAGGTATCCGCGATCGAAGCGGCCGCCGAATTCGAGTACCTGGTGGGCGCCCGCTACCAGCGCATGCTCGACTGGGAGTTCAGCCCGCGTGCGCTGCGCGTGACGCTGCAGGACGCGACCCCGGACAACCGCGCCTACGTGGAGGCGCTCGAGCGCAGCCCCTGGTTTGACCGTGTCGGCGTGTCACCGGCACCGAATCCCGACCAGATCACGCTGCAGATCTCGCTGGCGCCGCGCGCCACCGACGCCCCGCTGTATGTGCGCGAAGCCCTGGCCGGAGGCCGCTCGTGAGCACATTGGCCACCCGCCTGATCGACGCGGGCCGGCAATTGCAGTCCGAGTTCGCCGCCAACCGGCGCCTGGCGACACTGTTGCTGATGGTGCCGACGATTCTCATCGCCTATCTCGCGCTGCTCGTCGGCGACCGGGTCGCACAGGCCACGGCCGATCGCGCGCCTCTCGAGCGGCGCGCCGCGCGCCTCGATGCGCTCGCCGGCAGTGGCGACTGGCAGAGCCGCATCGATGCCGGGCGGCGCCAGCTCGAACACTGGGAAGCGCAAACGTGGCGTGCACGCTCGGCGGAACTGGCGGCTGCCGATCTGCAAACGGCGTTGCGCCGCATCACCGCCGAGCACCTCGCGTGGAACCGCCTGAAACTTTCACCGGCCGAGCCGGTCCCGGAAATCGATGGCTGGCGCATCAAGGCCGAAATCAATGGCAAACTCAAGGAAGATGGCGTGATGGGCATGGTGCAGGCCATTGCCGAGCACCAGCCACGAATCCTGATCGAGCAGCTGAGCGTCTCGCTCCAGCGCGGCCAGACCCTGCGGCTGCAGCTCGGCGTGGTGGTCACACGCGAGGAGCGGGCACCGTGAACCGCCCCGCCTCGTGGCTGCTGTGGAGCGCGGCGCTCGGTTGTGCACTGCTCAGTCTGGGCGCAGGAACCCTGATGGGCGCTTGGGGCGCGACCCGCGGTGAGCCCGGCGTGCCCGATGCGAGCGCCGCGGTCAGCGCCGCGCCCAGGCCTGATGCTGCTGTGACGCTGCGCACGCTCGGCAACTATAATCATTGGGGACGCTATCGTGCCCCCGCGGCCAGTGTCAGCAAAGCAGCGCCAACCCGGCAGGTGTCGAGCGGGGCCGGAGCGCAGGCCGTGGCAAGGAGTTATCGTCTGGTCGGGATCGAGGGCAGCGGATCGAGGCGCAGCGCGCTGCTGCTGCCGCTCGCGGCATCGCGTAGCGGAGTCGCCGACCTGTTGCGCCTGCGCGCCGGCGATAGCGTCGTCGACGGCGTCACGGTCAGCTCGATCGCTGCCGATGCGATCAGCGTGCAGACGGCCAGTGGCAGCGCCACGCTTTATCTATATGGGAACCCGCAGTGATATTTCAGTTCAGACCGATCGCCAGCTCGAGTCGCGCGCGCGCCGCGCGGGGGCTGCTGGGCGCGTGGCTGGTGCTGATGAGCGGCTGCGAGAACCTCGATCGCGAACAACTCGGTATCAGCAAGGGTCCGGCATTCGACAAGAACGCCGAGTCCAAGGAAGCGTTCTATACCCCGCTGCGCGAGCCGATCGAAACGACGCCTGACCAGGGCGCACCGGTGCCGACGGATTTCTCGACCCAATACAGCGCCACGCCCCATGTGCGCGTCAACGAGGGCGTTTCGAGCCTTGCCGCCAACGATCTCGCCAGCGGGCTGAAAGGCGCACCGATCACGGTCAACTACAACAATATCCCGCTGCCGAACTTCATCAACCAGGTATTCGGCGAACAACTCGGAATGTCATTCACGCTGCAACCGGAGATCCACAAGCAACCGGACCTGGTGACGCTGCGCATAGCGGCCGCGGTCAGTCCGGCCGAACTGTTCCGGATCGCGCGCACCACGCTCGCCGCCTATGGCGTGGTGATCAACCAGGAAGGCGGCGTGTTGGTGTTCCTGATCGACAGGACCAGCAAGGGCGGCCAGACACCGCTGCTGGTCAGCGGACGGACGCTACCCGACGTGCCCGACAGCCAGCGTCCGATCTTCATGTTCGTGCCGCTCGAGGTGGTGTCCAACGCCAAGGTGAAAAGCTGGCTCGGCAGCGTGATGGCCGGGTTTGATCTCGAGGTGCAGGAAGACCCGGTGCGCAATGCCGTGGTGCTGGTCGGCAAGCAGCAGGAAGTGGAACAGGCGCTCAGCATCATCAAGTCGCTCGATCAGCCTTTGATGCGCGGCAAGTTTTCGATGAGCGTGCGCCCGGCCTATGTCCCGGTGAAGGAACTCGCCAACGATCTCGAGCGCATCCTGCAGTCGGAAGGCTACGATGCCTCGCAGCGCCCGCCGCTCGGCAGCGTGATCGTCCTGCCGCTCGAGGGCAGCAATTCGCTGGTCGTGTTCGCCCCGACCCAGCAGACTCTCGATCACGTGCGCCAATGGGTCGACAGCATCGATCGCGAGCGCCAGATCGGCATCGATGACGGCATCTTTTCCTACCAGGTCAGCAGCACTGCCGCGGACAATATCGTCGAGGTACTGAATTCGCTCGAAGGCGGCGCCGGCGCGGGGCGCAGGACCTCACGCCCGCTGCGGGTACAGCCGAGCGATGCGATGGACCAGGACTCGGGCGAGCCGGCGGGCCTGCGCGATCGCGCGGCCGGTCGCGCCACATCGAGCGGGCGCTTCGTGGTCGATGCAAACCGCAATGCGGTGGTGTTTCGCGGCAGCGGCCAGGAATGGCTGGACCTGCTGCCTACCATTCGCGCCATGGACCGGCCGGCACCGGCGGTGCTGGTCGAGGTGCTGATCGCCGAAGTCACCCTGACCGACAAGGAAGCCACCGGTGTCGAATGGCTCGCCGACGGTTCAATCACGCTGAACGGCACCACCTACAATGCCATAGCCGGCACACTCGGCGGGCTCGGCATCGGCAGCTCGGGCTTCAATCTTACCCTCGACAATGCCGGGGAGACCCGTGCCGTGCTGAATTTGTTTTACGAAAACAAACGCGCCGAGATCCGCTCGCGCCCGCGCCTGATGGTGATGAGCGGCCAGAGCGCGCGCATCGATGTGGGCGACGAGATCCCGATAGTCAGCTCGTCTTCGCGCTCCATCGATAATCCGGATGCACCGATCGTGAACAACGTCGAATACCGCCGAACTGGCGTGAAACTCGAGATCAAGCCCACCGTGCACGCTTCAGGCTACGTGGATGTGGAGGTCAACCAGGAGCTGAGTCAAGCCCAGGAAACCACCACCAGCAGCATCGATTCACCGACCATTTTCAACCGCAGTATCCAGACCACGGTCAGTTTGAAAGATGGAGGTTCGATCCTGCTCGGCGGGCTGGTGTCATCGATTGGTGGCAACACCGCGCGCGGCGTGCCGATCCTTGGACAGTTGCCGGTCATCGGCAAGCTGTTTCGCACCGATGGCGAGTCCGAGAACCGCACCGAGCTGATGGTGCTGGTGATTCCCTACGTGGTGCGCACCCCCGAGGAAGCGGCGGAACTTTCCCGCACCCTCACCCAGCCATTGTGAGCGCATTCAGGCACGCCAGAACGCCGGCGTAAACAACACCAGGATGGTCATCAGCTCCATGCGTCCCAACAGCATCGCGAACGACAGTGTCGAGATGCCAAGATCGCTGAGCGGAATGAAATTGCTGCTGGCCTCGCCGAACGCGGGTCCGGTGCAGTTGATCGTGGCCGATATCGCGGTGAATGCGGTCCAGGGGTCTACCCCATCGATCACCAGGACGGCTATCAACAGCATCGACATCACCAGGTAGAAGAACAGGAATCCGAACACGCTGCGGAAGATATCCGCCGGCACGGTCCGGCGTTGATACTTGGTGGTGATAATGGCCTGCGGGTGGAGGATCTGGCGAAATTCGGCCGCCAGCGCCTTGGCGGCAATGACCACCCGCACCACCTTCATGCCACCGGAGGTCGACCCCGAACAGCCGCCGACATAACTCAGGATCACCATCGTGAAACCGAGTGCCAGCGGGAAGTGCGCCATGTCGCCCGACACATAACCGGTACCGGTCATGAACGACACGGCATGGAGCATACCGAGACGCCACGCGCCTCCCACCCCGTCGCCAAGCCCCGCATGCCAGAGCTGCAGCCCCGCCAGCAGCCCGCCCACGCCCGCAATCTGGAGAAAGCGCCGGGTCTCCTCGTCACGCCAGTAGGCGCCCATGCGACGGCGGTTCAGCGCTCCGAGATGCAACGCGAAATTGATCCCGCCCGCAGCCATGAACACGATGGCCACCCATTCGACGGCCGGGCTGCGAAACTGGCCGATGCTCGCGTCATGCGGGGCAAAACCGCCGGTTGCAATGGTGGTGAAACTGTAGGCCAAGGCGTCGAAAACACCCATGCCGGCCAGGTAATACGAGCAGGCGCAGAGCAATGTGAGCAGTACATATACCCCCCACAGATAGCGCGCGGCATTGGTTGCCCGCGGCACCACCTTGGCTTCCTTCATCGGGCCCGGCACTTCGAGCTTGAACAGGCGCATGCCGCCGACATTGAGATCGGGAGCAATGGCAACCAGGAAGATGATCACGCCAAGACCACCGGTCCATTGCAGAAACTGCCGGTACATCAGCAAGGCGCGCGGCATCGAGTCGAGCCCGACCAGAATCGTGGCACCGGTGGTGGTCACTCCCGAAACCGCCTCGAACACGGCATCGGCCCAGCCCAAACCCGAAATCAACCGGAACGGAATGGCCGAAAGCAAACCAAACAGCATCCAGGTGCCCGCAACCAGCAGCAAAGCGTCGCGGTTGACGACGCTTGGCAATGCGCCACGCGCCCCCCTCAGGCCCCATGCGAACAGGAGGAAAACCGCAACTCCGGGCAGCAGAAAATCAAGGGCAATTCCCTGCTCGAATACCAGCAGGTCGAGCAGCCCGAACAAAAAAAACGTTGCGCTCACCACGCCGGTGACGACTGCCAGCAGACGCATCAACAGAACCGGCTTCACGAGGATGCGGCCACGGTTGCCGGCAGCACGACCAGTGCCAGCAAGGCACACAGTGCGAACACCGCGCCGGCTGCAAAGGTCGCTTGCGGACCCAGCTTGCTCCACAGGAAACCGGCGACGAGACTGGCAACCAGCAGCGCGATCCCGGCAGCGAAATGCAGCACACCGAACGCCGATCCACGCAGGGCCGCCGGCGCGGTATCCGCAACCAGCGCGGAGAGCAGCCCCTGGGTCGCACCCAGGTGCAGGCCCCAAAGGACCGCCCCGAGCGCGGTGAGCCACGGGGTCTGTGCAATCGCGAGCACTGCATCGGCCAGGATCAACAGCGCGATTCCCAGCCCCAGCAGCGGCTTGCGTCCGAGCCGGTCGGACAGCACGCCCACGGGCCAGGCACTCGTTGCATAGGCGACATTCATCGCGATCAGGATCAACGGAACGAGCGCCGCGGCGAGGCCCAGTTCGCTCGCCCGCAACAGCAGAAAAGCCTCCGAAAAACGCGCCAGCGTCAGCAGCATGCCCAGCAACACGGCCATCCAGTAGACCCGGGGCAAGCGCGCCAGTTCGCCCGGGCGCCACAATGGCCGCGCGCTATCGGCAGGAGCGCCGCTGTCGGGCTCCTTCACGTAGCGCAGGATCACCAACACCGCGATCCCGGCCGGCACCGTGGCGGCCCACAACACGGCGCGAATATCGCCGGCCAGCACCAGCATCAACACCATCGCGAGCAGCGGGCCGAGAACCGCACCCACGGTGTCCATCGATTGACGCAAGCCGAAGGCGGCGCCGTGCAGCGCGGGCGGCGTCACATCGGCGAGCAACGCATCGCGCGGCGCACCGCGAATGCCTTTTCCGATACGGTCCAGGAAACGCGCGCCCATCACGGTCAGGGCGCTGTCGGCGAGCGGAAACAGCGGCTTGCTGAGCGCAGCCAGCCCGTAGCCGGCAAGCAGCAACGGTTTGCGGCGCCCGAGGCGATCGCTGATCGCACCCGAGAACAGGCGCATGAAGCTTGCGGTGGCCTCGGCGATACCCTCGATCAGCCCGAGCAGCAACGGACTGGCGCCAAGCGTGCCCACCAGGTACAGCGGCAGCAGGCTGTGGATCAGCTCCGAGGAGGTGTCCATGCACAGACTGACAAAACCAAGCGCCACGACGGTGCGCGGCAATCCCTGCTGTTGCATACGACGTTCAGATTTCCCCGGAGCGCATATGGACATCGCTGATCCGGGACGCATGATAGACTGCCGCGCCCTCAGCGTTAAGCTCACAAATGTTCACAGAACGATTGCGCGTCACCGATCCGAAACACACCCATGCCGCCCGCGCCGTTGCGACGGACACGCGCGATACCTCGCCATGCTGAGCTACCGTCATGGCTTTCACGCCGGCAATCACGCCGATGTGCTTAAACACCTGGTACTGGTACAACTGCTCGATTATCTCGCCATCAAGGACAAGAGTTTCTGGTATGTGGACACGCATGCCGGCGCAGGCCGCTACGCACTCGATAGCCGGTTTGCCACGAGCCGGGGAGAATCCGCCACCGGCATCGCGCGGCTCTGGGAGGCAGATCCGCTGCGCCTGTCGAAACCGCTGGCGCGCTATCTCGGCATCGTGCGCGCCCTGAATCCCGGCGGCAAGCTGCGCCACTATCCCGGCTCGCCCTGGTTCGCGCGCAGTTGCATGCGCCCGCAGGACCGCATCTGGCTCCACGAAATGCACCCCGCCGATTACGCGGCCCTCGAAAAAGCCTTTCGTGACAGCCCGGTTCCCGCAAGCGTCGCCGACGATGATGGCTTTGCCGCGCTCAAATCACTGCTGCCGCCACAACCGCGACGTGCGCTGATCATGATCGACCCGTCCTACGAACTCAAAAGCGACTATGCGCAGCTGATCACCACGCTGCGCTCGGCGCTCGCCCGCTTTGCCACCGGCGTGTACCTGGTGTGGTATCCGGTGATTCCGCGGCGCGAGGCGCATGAACTTCCGCGGCGCCTGGAATCGACCGCGAACGGCAACTGGTTGCGGGTGAGCCTCCAGCCCCGCGCGCCGCGCAACGAAACGAGCGGCCTCTACGGAAGCGGTGTGTTGGTGATCAATCCCCCCCATACGCTGCGCCCGGCACTAGAAGCTTGCATGCCGCAGCTCGCGGAATTGCTTGCGATCGATGCCGGGGCCTCGTTCAGCATCGACTCGTCCCGGGATCTGCCGGGCTGAAGCGCGGCCCGCGCCAATCCGGACTAAAGCGCGAGCGGATTCAGCCGCTAACGAGACGTCATACCCGGTTGGTTCGTTCGCCTCCCATGCAAATCGTCGCCTCGCGTATCGCCCTGCAGGGGCAGCACAGCACGCTCGTCGAGCAGCGCCGCAGCGAGATGCTGCGTATCGAGCGCGCCCGCCCGGCACCGCCTGCGGTTGCCGCGCCCGAGCCAACCAGCGCCGATCCCGCCGCCGAGCAGTTCGCGCTCGAGCAGGAAGTGCTGCTGCTCAAGATGCTGGTGGAGACGCTCAGCGGACGCAAGATCAACGTCGCCCGCATCGATACCGGGGAGCCGCAGGAGAGCGCGGCACCCGCAATGCCGACCGCGCCGCCGTTGAGCGTCGAATACAGTTCCTCGGTGTTTTACCGCGAATCCGAGTCCACCAGCTTTCAGGCCGCGGGTTTGGTGACAACCGCCGATGGCACGCAGATCGCGCTCGCGCTCGAATTGACGATGAGCCGCAGCTTCGAAAGCAGCATTAGCTTTGGTGTCAGCAGCGGCCAGCGCCAGGATCCGCTGATCCTGAATCTCGCCGGTAACGCCGCACAACTCAGCAGCGCAAAATATTCCTTCGATCTCGATGGCGACGGTCGGACCGAACAGATTTCGTTTGCGACCGGCAACAGTGCATTCCTCGCCCTCGATCGCAACGGCAACGGCCGGATCGACAACGGGCTGGAACTGTTCGGAACACGCAGCGGTGACGGATTCTCCGACCTGGCGCGCCACGACAGCGACGCCAATGGCTTCATCGACCAGGGCGATCCGGTATTTTCGCGTCTCCTCGCCTACGCCAGGAACAGCGCTGGCGAGGAGAGTACGCAATCTCTCTCCGAGCTCGGGATCGGTGCCCTCTACCTGAGTCGCGTCGAAACCCCTTTCGAGCTGCGCGACGCCGGCAACCAGACGCTTGGCACGGTGCGCAGCAGCGGATTGTTCATCACCGAGAATTACGCGAGCGGCACGCTGCAGCAGGTTGACCTGGCGGTCTAGCCCGGATGGTTCATGCTCGCGAGCAACTCGTCGTGGGTCAGGGCGCTCATGTGTTTTACCACCGCCCCGGCATGGCCGGGGGATTTCCCGTTCTGCTCAAGGGCACTCGATATCCATTCAGTTCACGTTTTTGTGCGGCGCGTTTTTGTAGTAGTCCTTGTTCCAGGTCTGCTCTTCCAGTTTGAGATGCTTGATGCGCCAGCCATCAGGTGTTTTCACCGCATCCACGTAGTAGACGCCGCCGGCGGCCAGCACGCGGTTGTGCATATAGGCGGTCAGCTTCGCCTGGTCGCCGTTCAGAGTCACGATATGATTGCTGACAAAGTGCCAGGGAAGACCATCGTGCCCCTTCCTGTGCCCGACGCCTTTTACGATCCAGGCATAAATGGCATCGATTCCCTCAAGACGGTCGTCGAGATCAATGGCGTCAGCACCCACTCCGATGTAGTGCGCTGTTGCGTCCGGTAGAAAAACCTCTTCGAATACCGCCTTGTCCAGCGTGTCCACTCCCCACGTGTAGCGGTTGATCAACTGCATGACTTCAAACTGGTCGCTGGCGGTGTCCGCCTGCGCCAATGACGAACAGCCTAGAATCAGCGCAATGATAAAGGTATTCAGTGCTTTCATGGTTCGACCCTCGAGTTGAGCTTTGCATCCGAAGGCCATTGTGCTCCGGATTGCCTCCATCGGCTATTACATGCCTCTCGCAGACAAGCTCAAAATTCAGCCCCACACGCCATCACCGCAGGCGCTATCACCCGCGCCGTGGCAACAAGCGCCGTGCGGCATTCGTAACCGCGTGCGGCCCCGCACCGCGCGGGAACCGTGGCCACCGACGTTCAGAGGCTCGTGCGCGGCATTGTCACTTGCGAGGTCACGATGCCGCCGTTGACTCCGATCACCTCGCCGGTCACATAGGCCGCGGCCGGCGAGGCGAGGTAGAGCGCGCAGGCCGCAACGTCCTCGGGATCGCCAAGTCGGGCCATCGGGGTGCGCGACGCCATCGTGCGCTCCATCTCGTCGTTCATGAAATTGGTGAGCGCCGTAGTGCGCGTGGCGCCTACACCGATCGCATTCACCCGCACCTTCGGCGCGAAGTCCTGGGCGAGTTCCTGGGTCATCCATGACAGCGCCGCCTTGCCCACGCCGTAGGCCACGAAACCAGGCTGCGGATGGCTGCCGGCCATCGAGGAGATGTTGATGATCGCACCCTTGCCCGCCGTAGCCACCATATGCGGAACGCTGAGCCGCGACATCGAGAAAGCCGTGGTGACATTGAAGCGAAAGCAGGTCTCGAAGTCCTCGTCAGTGGTCTCGAGCGCGGATTTGGGCCCCCATCCGCCGGCATTGTTCACGAGGATATCGAGGCGCCCGAACCCGGCGATGGCACGCGCGACCAGCGCCTCGCGCTGAGCCGCGTCCATCACATCGCAGGGCAGCACCAGCGCACGTCGGCCGCGTGCACGCACCTCGGCCGCAGTCGCATCGAGCTCCTTCTGCGTACGCGCCGAGAGCACCACGTCGGCGCCTGCGTCGGCGAAGGCCAGCGCGCAGGCGGCGCCGATGCCGCGGCCGGAGCCAGTGATGATGGCGACCTGGCCATCGAGACGAAAACGATCCAGCATGCTCATCATGAAACTCTCCCGTGATTCGACGATTGGAGTTCGACAGGGAGCTATTGTGAGCGAACGGGCGGGCGTTAAGCTATAAGCCATCCCTCCGCCAAAGCAGAAACCAGCAGTGCCGAGGCCTGCCACGCAAACCAGGGGCGCCGAAGGCCCGGGCGGCCACTCAGCGACGCGTCGGGGCGTACTGGCGCGCAGCGAGTTGTACCGCGCGCCCCGCGATATCGACGCGACGGCTCTCCGGCGGCAACGAGAGCGGCAAGTCGGCCAGTTTGAGCAGTTGCGCCGACGGCTCCTCGTCTGCCGTCAGCGGCGCCGGCAGTCCTTGCCAGCGCATGAAGACATACCCTTCGGAGAAACCGGCCGGATCGAGCCAGTTGGCCACGCCTGGGTCGCCGGAACTGATCACGAAGCGGATCCGGCCGTCCGCGTCCACCGCGGCCTGCGCCCGTGTGAGGCTGGACTGGTGATCGATCCAGTTCGGCGTGACGAACCACGGATCGCCGAGCTGGATACCCTGATACCGCGCACGACTTGCCTTCACCGTGATCAGCAGCACTTCGTCCGGCGCAAGTCGGTAGCGCGCCATCACCGACTGCTGCCCGGCAAGGCCGCCGGCGCTGGTGTCGCTCGCACGCGGCGGCGGCAGCACGTTCACCGGCAGTCTTCTGATCATCGGCAGGTAGTTGCCATTCCAGACGCGATCAGCCGCCGCCACGTGGTCTGCCGCGGAGGCTCCCGGCAGCGAGGCATCGACCGACGCTGCGCCCGCATCAAGACGCTCGATCGCCACGGTGGTCGGCGTTTCGCGCGACCAGTCCTCGAAGCTCTGGCGCACCAACAGCGCCCTCACGCCGCGCGGGAGCGCGCGCCAACGTCCCTCGCGTGCCGGGCCGCCGAGCCACCATTCGAACGCCTCGCCCGGCCGCACCCCCTCGGCATCGAGATCGATCGCCAGCAGGTTGTGGCCCAGCGCGACTATCGGATAGGCGTCGAGCAGCTGGAACGTAAGCATCGCGTGCGTGCCGCGCCGCCCATGGATGCGGTAAGCGCCACCGTCCACGATCAGCGCCGTCTCATAGATGTTGTCGGGATTCGCGAGTCCGGCGCGGCCGTCGATTCCCTGGCTGCGCGCAAAATAGGGCTTGTCCAGGTGCCGGGACTGTTCCCAGATCCCGAGCGCCGCGCCGACGATGCCGGCAGCGTAGCGCGCCGTGGCCTCGGGGCCCGCAGCAGCCGCAACGGGATCGGCGGTGAGCCCCGCCTCGAGACGGGTTACCGCGATGCCCAGCGTGACCGGCTCCTGCGCCACGGCAAGGCTCGCAGCGCTCCAGGCGAGCAGCAGAGCCCAGCACCCTGACGCGCGCATCAGCCGAAATCCACCAGCCGACAGGGATTCGCGCCGTCCCGGCTCGCCGCCTCGGTGGCGCAGGCCTGGTAGCCGGCGATGTAGTCCGGATCGGATTGCAGCAGTTCGACAACCAATCCTTCCATTCATCGCGGCATCGATGTCCCTCACGAGAAAACCCCATTGCGCGATGGGGCCAAACAGCAGCTCGAACATGGCGCAGTGTCTCTTCGTGGGGTTCGTTGTGATCATGCCCGTGCAATCGCGGCACGTGCCCGCCTTGCGGCCGGCCCGGATGCTACGGAGTTTCACGGTGACATTCAACGTGGATTGGGCGATGATCGGCCGGCCCTGACGATAGCGGAGAAAGAAGATGAAAGCCGTTCGCTGCAAGGACCACAAGGCATGCCTGGCGCACGTGCCCGCGCCCGCCGGCGAGGGTGTGCGGGTGCGCATCGCCGCGGCCGGTATCTGCGGCTCGGACCTGCACATGATTGCGATGGGCTTCCCGCTGCCCTTCACGCTCGGACACGAGATTTCCGGCGTCACGGACAACGGCACGGCGGTTGCCGTCGAACCGATCGCAGCCTGCGGCCACTGCGCCTGCTGCCAGCGCGGCGAGTACAACCTCTGCACGCTCGGCTCCCAGACGGTGCTCGGCGTTGGCCAGGACGGCGGCATGGCCGAGGAGATGATCGTGCCCGAGCGCTGCCTGGTGCCGCTTCCTTCCAACCTCGCGGTGCACGACGCCTGCCTGGTCGAACCGCTGGCGGTCGCGGTGCACGGCATCGCGATGGTGCGGCCAGCCCATCGTGACCGGGTTGCCGTCGTCGGCGGCGGCACGATCGGGCTCTGCGCGGTCGCGATCGCACGGCTCGCGACCCGGGAGGTGTGCC
>MTKY01095421.1_pt1 | contig 12391 bp, 9 predicted proteins | sample 1042731 | NCBI WGS metagenome assembly MTKY01 (sample SAMN06212206, study PRJNA360538) | anaerobic digester metagenome | biome: Wastewater treatment plant; material: sludge; isolation source: anaerobic digester fed with sludge from wastewater treatment plant | place: Denmark: WWTP Soeholt ... | reverse complement strand
GGCGTCACTTGTGAGACTAACGTGACGCTCGTAGAATTCAGTCAGAACCACGCGTATTAGGGCGCTTTTCCACTGCGCCCAGTCCGACGAAAGGAGGAGCATGGCCGATCTGATGCGCGTGTCAAGCGGCGTGCCGGGGCTGGATGCCATGCTGGGCGGCGGCTACATCCCCCAGTCGGCGATTCTGGTGCGCGGTGCGCCGGGGACGGGCAAGACCACCTTCGGCTTGCAGTTTGTGCTGGACGGCGCGCGCCAGGGCCAGGCGGGATTGTTCGTCACCTTCGAGGAGTTCCCCCAGTCGCTCTACCGCGACGCGGCCAGCCTGGGCTGGGACCTGGCCGAGGCCGAGGCCAGGGGGACGGTGCACCTGCTCTTCACGTCGCCCGAAGTGCTGCTCCAGAGCCTCGCCGCGCCCGACAGCAATCTGCTGCGCCGCATCCAGCAGGGCGACATCCGGCGCGTCGTGCTGGACAGCCTGACCCACTTCACTCGCATGGTGCGCGACGATCACGCGCTGCGCCGGGCCTATCACCAGGTGATCAGTGCGTTCCGGCGCGAGGGCGTCACCGCCGTCTATCTGGACGAGGAAGGGCGCGCCGACTACACCCGCCAGGAGCGCGGGGGCCTGTCGTTCATTGCCGATACGCTGATCATGCTGCGCTACCTGGAAATTGACAGCGCCATCCAGCGTGCGATTGTGGTGCTCAAGATGCGCGCGTCGGCGCACGACACAGCCATTCACCGCTACACGATTGCGTCTGGAGGCGGTGCCGTTGGCGAGCCGCTGACCGGCCTGAGTGGGCTGCTCAGCGGGCTGGCCGAGCGCCGCCTGATCAGCACGGTGCAGTGAGGGAGCAGTCGAAAAGCGCCGTGCCTTCACCCCAATTGACACGCGGACCGGCGAAGCGTCCACCGGCAGAATTAAGCGAAAAAGAAGCGAGGTCGCCCCAACGGGCGACCTCGCTGCATGTCTTGAGTCCGGCCAGGCTCAGTCCTGGAAGGAAGCGTGAATCTCGTTGGCGGTGTTGGTCAGCTCGGTCAATGCCGTCTCGACATCGCCGCCGCTGGCGAGCAGGTTCTCGAACGTCGCCTCGGCCTCGTCACGGATCACGTCGTAGCTGGCAAGCTGCGGCTCGACCATCGTCTCGCCCTGCAGCAAGTTCCAGGCTTCCTCGAACTGCGGCAGGTCAGCGAAAATCGCGCCCATCTCCGCGCCGGTCGAGTAGCGAACCGGGAAGTAGTTGGACGCCTTCGCCCAGCCCGCCTGCTGCTCCGGCTCGGTGAACCAGCGCACGAACAGCCAGGCAGCCAGCTCTGCTTCCGGTGTGGTCTTGGGGATGCTCACGCTCGCGCCGTAGACGTTGGCCACCGGCACTTCGGCGTAGGGGATCGAGGTCACGCCCCACTCAAATGGCTCGGCGAAAGCTTCCTCGATGCCCGAACGGACATAGGGCAGGCCGGAAGTAGACCCCATGAAGAAGGCCGCCTTGCCAGCGGTGAAAGCGTTCTGGTCGCCGTACTGCTCGGCAATCAGGCCCGCGCAGCCCTGGTTATAGAGGTCCACCATGAACTTGATGTAGCTAACCGTTGCCGGGCTGTTGTAGACGAAAGCGCCGTCGGCGAAGATATTGCCGCCCTGCGCGAATGTGCCAGCAGCGATGTTCGAAGCGTCGGTGCGGATCAGGTAGCCGATCTGGTCGCCAGCGTCATACCCGCTCCAACCCTGCTCTTTGAACGCACAGACCATCTCGCCGAACTCTTCCAGGCTGGTGGGCGGGCCGTCGTACCCCAGTTCCTTGAGAGCGGTCAGGTTGTAGTAAAACCCTTCCAGCGAGCGGTTGGGCGGGAAGCCGATGCGCGCTGAGCCATCCGGCAGATAGTCCTGGTTGAAGAAGGTCGGCACGAAGTCGGCGATCTCCGCTTCGTTCAGGCCCCACTGCGGGTCAAGCACAAAGGTATCCAGGTCGTCCACCAGACCACCCGCCTGATGGTAGGCCGCCGACTGGTTCTGGTAGGCCACGACCAGGTTGGGCACGTCACCGGAGGGGATGCCCGCGATCATCTTCTGGTAGATGTCGCCGTAACCACCCTGGTTCGAGCCTTCGACGGTGATGCCCCAGGGGTTGTTGGTGTTGAAATCGGCGATCAGGCCGTTGAGGAATTCCTCACGACCGCCGCTGTGCTGGTGCCACCAGGTGATGACCTGGCCGCTGGGATCCACACCGGCCAGCGGGCCTTCGGCGGCTGGCTCAACCGGCAGATCGAAAGTCTTGACGAAGCCTTCCTGTCCCTGAGCGTTCACGACGGCCAGCGGGATGGCCAGGGCCACTACCAGGATGAGAATTACGAGCTTGCGCATGGTTCCATTCTCCTTGAAAGTCCCAATAAGCGATGAGGGGACACACATTCCCCCACGAACCGAGAGGATGAGATGAGAGTGTGAAAGGCAAGGCCGCAAACGCTTGAGCCAAGCTCCCGAAGCGGCTGGAGATATTGTACTCGTTTGGCCTCCTCTGTGGCTAGAATCCGAAGTGCATACCCGATGCTTGTAGTCTATCGCGACCTAATTCGATCTTCAACCTGTGTGGACAAAAGGTAGTGTGTCGAACTCGGTTGAAATGGCGTGGGTACTGGCTGCCGTGTGACCCCCCATCCCCCAGCCTCTTCCCCCGCGCTGCGCGGAGGGAAGGGGCGCAGGCTCGCCGCTCTTCCCCCTTCCCCCCTCGTGGGGGAAGGGCCGGGGATGGGGGGCCATTCCTGTGTGACGAGCTTCAACCGACAAGGATACACTGCCGGGATTTCGCGATGGGGACAAGATTGTTGAGCCGCAGAGAGCGCAGAGAGAAGGTTGGTGAAGAATTCCCTGGTTTTTCTCTGCGTCCTCTGCGTCTCGGCGGTGACACTCTCTCCCCGGAAACAAGGAGGTGAGGCTCAACCCTCGAAGCGCCACTCTTGCAGGCTGCGGAAGCGGTCGCTGGCCGTGCTCATGAAGCCAAGCTGCACGCCCTGTAACCGGGCGTCCGCCGCGTAGAAGCACAGCGGATAGTAGAGCACCAGTGCTGGCACCCGCTCGGCGAATAGCTCTTGAAAGCGCCGGTAGTGGGTGATGCGGTTGAGGCCGACGGGGTCGCGGCGGGCGTCTTCCAGCGCCTCGCTGATGCGCCGGTCGTCCATGCCGCCGTAGTTCTGGCCCGTGCCGTACTGCCCCTGGTGCCAGAACACGAACGGGTCTGGGTCGGCGTTCGGCTCGAAGCTGAACTCGACCAGCGCCGCGTCGAAGTCGCCGTCCTGCAGGCGGGCGCGCAGCTCACCGGCGCTCACTGCCTCGACCGATGCGGCGAAGCCAAGCCCCTCCCAGCCCGCGCCGATGCCCTCGGCCAGGGCGATCAGGGCGGGGTCGTCGGCGGTCAGGATGGTCAGCGCCAGGCGGATCGGCTCCTCGCGCTCCTCTTCGGGCGTGGCTTCCTCGCTGCTCTGCGCTTCTTCAGCGGGCGGAGTCTCTTCGGCGGCGGGCGTGCCTTCTGGGGTGGCCTCGCTCTCGCCAGGCGGCGTTTCTTCTTCGGGCGTAGCCGTCGGCTCCGGCGTAGCGGCCTCTTCCTCGAAGATCAGGCTGGCCGTGTCCAGCAGCGCCTTGGCTCCGGCGGGGTCGTAAGCGGGCCAGGCCAGGCCGGGCGCATACGCCCAGGAAGTGGGCAGCAGCGGGCTATCGGCCAGGATCGCCCGCTTGTCCAGGGTACGCGCGACCAGACCCGCCCGGTCTACCGCTTGCGCCAGCGCCAGGCGAACGCGCGGGTTGCGCACGAAGCGCACAGCGCTGCGCTCCCAGTTGTAGATCAGCACGCCGACGCGCGGCGCGACCGTCGTATACAGGCTGAGGCCCGGCGTCTGCCACGCGGTGTCCAGCGCCTCCGGCGGGATGTCCCCGATGCTGTGCACTTCGCCCGCGCTGAAGGCGGCCAGGGCCGCTTCTGCCGTGCCGTACGTGCGGAAGACGAGGCGATCAATCAGGTAGCCCTCAGCGCCTTCCGGTCGCTGGCGAAAGACGGGCGCAACGCGCAGTTGGATGCCATCAATCTGCCCGCCGGACGCCGTCAGCGCCTCGATCTGGTAGGGGCCGGTGCCGATGGGCGATTGCAGGTTGAAGGGATGGTGCCCCAGTTCCTGCACGGGCGTGCCCTCCAGGACGTGCGCCGGGATGATGCCGATGCGTACCTGGTCAGGGAACGAGGCCAGCGGCTGCGTCAGGCGGAAGCGCACCAGCGACTCAGACAGCGCGTCCACTTCCACCGTGCGCCAGAACGCGCGCAATGACTCCGCGCCGGGGAAGAGCGGGTCGCCCAGCAGGCGGAAGGTGAACACGACATCGTCCGCCGTGAAGGGCAGGCCGTCCTGCCACAGCACATCCTGGCGCAGCGCGAAGAAATACTGCAACCCGTCGGGCGACACTGTCCACGACTCGGCCAGGCGGGGCACGATCTCGCCGTACTCGTTGGTGGCCGTCAGTCCTTCGAAGATCAGGGAGGTGATGTCGCGATCCACTGGGTTATAGGTTGCCAGCAGGGGGTTGAGCTTGACGATGCGGCCTACCAGGGCTTCGACCAGCACGTTACCCGGCTCGGCAGGCTCCGCAGGGAGCGGCAAGGCAGCGGGTGCGGGCGTTGGGTCGGTCGGGCGCGGCGTCGGCTGGAGGGCGGGCTGAGCGGTCGCCGTCGGCGCTGTAGGGGGAGTCTCGCCGGAGTCATCCGGGCGCAGAATCAGCGCGGCGACCAGCAAGGTGCTCGCCAGCAGCAGCGCCAGAAACGGCCAGCGTAATCCTTTGAGCATCGTCCCCTCCCTGCAAACAAAGGGGGTGTTCTGCTCGCCGCAAAACACCCCCCACTATCTACCTTATCCAGGCTGTAACGCCAGCAGCGTCTACCGCGCCGCCGCTCAAATCTTCTGGATCAGCAGTTGGATAATCGCGTTAGCCAGGAAAGCCACCGCCAGGCCGACCGTGATCTGGAACAGCGTGCGCTCCAGGCCGCGACGGGTCTTGGTGATGCCCATCGAGTCGCCGCCGCCGAACAAGCCACCCAGCCCTTGCCCCTGCGCTTGCAGGATGATCACGACGATCAGGGAGGTGGAGGTGATAATCTGGATGAACTGGAGAGCGTCTTGAACCGTCATGTTTTGATCCGACTCCTCAGGATGGCAAGCGCGGCGATTATAGCATGGCCCGGCTGAGTTGCAAGGGCCAAAGAAGAGTGCGACGCGCCTGACCTCGCCCCCGCTCGGCGCGGGGGTATCTCATCTCCGGGCCAAAAGATCACCGCTGAGGCGCAGAGAAAAGATAGGTCGGAGAGGGTGCCAGTTCTTCTCCGCGTCCTCTGCGCTCTCTGCGGTTCAAGCATTTCGCCCCCATCGTGAGATGCTCCCTCGGCGCTGTCGCGCAGCGCGCACGCCCGTTTTGTGTTAATATAACGACCTAGAAACATTGATGTTGCCTGAATTCTCCCAGTGACTCCGGGCCTATGGTCGAGATACCCAGTTCGGACAGCTTACTACGGCGCAACGAGCTTCTGTCGCAGGAGATCCGCCGGCGCGTGGATCAGCTCGCGGCGCTGAATACGGTTGCGGCGACCGTCAGCCAGTCGCTGGACTTGCAGGCGACGCTGCAAACGGCGCTGCAAGCCGTGCTCAAGGTGATCCCGGTTGATTCGGCAGGGATCAGCCTGGTGGACGAAGCCGCCAGTGAGCTAGTGCTGCGCGCCCAGCATGGCTGGCACCGCGATTTCGTCACCCAGCCGATGCGCGTCCCCCTGGGCAGGGGCATGTCCGGCTTCGTCGTGGCCAACGACGAGGTGATGGTCACCGGCGACCTGACCGGCGACCCTCGCCTGGCCGTGCCGGAGTTCGCCGACGAAGGCGTGCAGGCGATGGCCCTGGTGCCGATGCACGCGCGCGGGCGCGTGGTGGGCATCCTCAGCGTGATGAGCCACAAGCCCTACGAGTTCGCCGACGATGAGATTCGCGTGCTGCGGGCTATTGCCGACCAGGTGGGTATTGCCCTCGATAATGCTCGCCTGTACGAGAGCACCAAAGAGCAGTCGAGCCAGTTGGAAGCCATCCTGAACTCGTCGGGCGACGCCATCATCGCCACCGACAATCACGGCCACATCAGCCTGATCAACGCCACCGCCGAGCAGCTTTTTGACCTGCGCCGGGCCGAGATCATCGGGCTGCCGCTGCGCCAGGCCCCGTTACACCCCAAGCTGCGCGCCGGGCTGCGCCGGGCCATGAGCGCCGAAAAGGGCGGCGACATGGTCTTCGAGGTGCCGCTGGAGGATGGGCGCTTCCTGTCGGCCATCGTCTCGCCGGTCTACGCGCACCAGGAGCCGGAGAGCGACCGCCAGACCGAGGGCTGGGTGATGGTCGTGCAGGACGTGACTCACCTGCGCAAGGCCGAGCAGGCGCGCGTCAACTTCATCCGCGATGCGGCCCATGACCTGCGCAATCCGCTGGGGGTGACGCTCAACGCGCTTTCCCTGCTCAGCGAGGAATGGGGCGATTCCGGCAGCGCCGCCGAGATTATTGAGATTGGCCTGCAAGGGCTGAACCGTATGCAGGGCCTCATTGACAGCCTGCTCAACCTGGAGCACATCGAGAGCGGAGTCGGCTTGCAGTGCAAAGACCTGGACGTGCGCGACCTGATCGAGCGCTGCGTGTCCGACATCCAGCCGTCCATGCTCCAGCGCCACCAGACGCTGCGGGTCGAGGTGCCGGAGACGCTGCCGCTCATCCAGGGCGACATGCACTGGATGTACCGCGCCCTGATCAACCTGCTGAGCAACGCGCACAAGTACACGCCGGAAGGTGGGGCGATTGCCGTCTCCGCCTACGTGCAGGACGATGACCTGTTCGTGGAGGTCAAAGACAACGGGCCGGGCATCCCGTCCGAAGCGCAAACGCGCCTGTTCGAGCGCTTCTATCGCGTCCCTGGGTCGAGCCAGGACATCAGGGGCACCGGCTTGGGGCTGGCCATTGTCAAGACCGTCGTAGAGCAGCACGGCGGGCGGGTGTTCGTGCAGAGCAAAGTCGGCCAGGGCAGCATCTTCGGCATGGTGCTGCCGCTGAGCACCCGGCGCGGGGGTTGCTACGCCCGCGCAGGCTGAGAGATCGCAGCACACCTCACCCCCTAGCCCCGCCGCAAATGCGTCCTCTGAAAGAGCCAGACACCCCCGGCAAAATACAACACGGAGAGCGCCAGAAGTGCAGCCAGCTCAAACTGAATGGCGCTCAGGCCCTCGCCCAACGTCAGCACTTTGTTCAGGGCGACAACGGCATGAGTCGGGGGCAGCACATCGTAGATGCGGAAGATGTGGTCGCCGAGCGTGAACAGCTCCCCGCCCGGCACAGGCATGAACGTGCCGGTGAAGAACATCATCAGAAAGAGCACGAAGGTGCTGACCATGAACGCCTGATAGGTCGTGCGGGCGAAACAGGTCACGATCAGGCCGACGCCCACCGCGGAAAAGGTGGTCACTGCGCCGATCAGCACGGCCACCCACACCGGCCCCGCGCTGTGAAAGTCGAGTGCCAGCGCCGTCAGAAACGTCAGCACAACCGCTGCCGCGCCGATGAGCACCTGGGACAGGCTGATGCCGCCCAGCAGGTCGAGAGCCGAGAGGCGCGTGATGCGCAGCCGGTCCAGCGTCCCTGCCTCAATCTCGCGCACCACGACCATAGACGCCTGATAGACCAGCATCAGCACAGCGAGAATCAGCAGCCCCGGCACGTAAAGCTCGAACTCGGTGCGGGCTGACGATCCGCCCAGGGCTTCTTCGGTGACCTCAACCGGACGTGTCTGATCGGTCACGGCATCCAGATAGCTCGTCAAGGCGGCGTTAGCTAACGTGGAAGTCACCGTGTAGTATGTGTTCGTGCGATCTCCCACAAAGGTCACGACGCCGGGCTGCGCCTCCGGGGTGGTCAAGGTCTGGGTGAAGTCCTGGGGAATGATCACCAGCAGCGTGGCATCACGATCCCTGAGCCGGCGCTCGGCCTCCGCCCGATCTGCGACCTGCTTGACCCGGAGCATGGACTGCCCGTTCTCGTAGGTGATGGTCTCTTGCAGCATGGCGATGATGTCGTCGCCAGCGTTCCAGACCGCGCCCGTCGCGTCTGTAATCCCGCGATCCTGGTTGATGACCAGCACGGCATAGCTTGTTGAGCCGCCGCCAAAGAACAGCCAGTACACAAACACGAAAAACGGCGCTGTGGACAGAGTGAGCAGCAGGGATAGGACGTCACGCCGCTGCTCGCGCAGGCTTTTCAGCAGCACGCTCCACAACTTCATTCGCGCAGCCTCCTACCGGTCAGGGCGATGAACACGTCCTCCAGAGTGGTGGCGCGCAGCCGTACTTCGGCGGGCGGCAACCCGGCAGCGTCCAGCGAAGCCAGGATAGCGGGCAGTCGCTCGGCCATGTGGTGCGACCGGAGCACCAGGGTACAGCCAGTGGAGACGATGCGCGGCACGATCTCGCTCAGCGCGGCCACTGCCTCGGCAACCTGTTGGCCTGGCACGGTGGAATCGGCGGCGGCCAGGGTGACCTCAAGCACGTCTCCCTCACCGGCCTGGCGCTTGAGCGCGTCAGGCGTATCCAGCGCGAGCAAGCGTCCGTGGTCAATGATGGCCACACGGTCGGCCAACCGTTCGGCCTCGTCCATGTTGTGGGTGGTCAGGACAATGGTCTTGTGCCGCGCGAGCGAGCGGATGTATTCGCGGACCAGGATGCGGCTTTGCGGGTCTAGCCCGGCTTCCGGCTCGTCGAGCACGATGATGTCTGGGTCGTGCACCAGCGCCATGATCAGGTTCAGGCGGCGCTGCATCCCGGCGGACAGCGTCTTGGCGAGCGCGTCGCGTTTCTCGCCCAGCCCCATATCCTCCAAAAGCTGCTCGCCGCGCCTGCGTGCCGACCGGACGGGCATCCCGTACATTTGCCCGATGAAAACCAGTTGTTCGAGGCAGGTCAGGTTGCCCCACAGGACGATATGCTGGGGGCAGACGCCTACCCGTGCCAGAACGTTGTCCGTGCCGTCGTGCAGGGGATGATCGTGGATGAAAACGCTGCCGCTGTCGGCCTTGAGCAGGCCACAGATGATCTTGATTGCTGTCGTCTTGCCCGCGCCGTTAGGCCCCAGAAAACCGAACACTTCTCCTTGACAGACGGCCAGCGACAGGCCATCTACGGCCAGCACATGCCCAAAACGCTTGGTGAGTCCCTCCGCGCGCAGCACCACGCAGCCCGCCATTCTTCGCCCCCGTTCGTTCCTTGTGACGCGAGCTTCTATCGAGTTCTTCGTTGTTCAGGGCGCGACAGAAGTAAGCGCAGGAAAGTTTTGCGAAATCCGGTGATTTACCTCACCCCCAGCCTCGCTTCGCTCGGCTTGCCCCCTCCATGCATGGAGAGAGGGCGGCGAGGCGCACTAGCGCCGAGCGGGGGTGAGGTAAACCGGGGCACGGCAACTCACCTCTTCAATTCTTTACCTGAGCTTACTGGGCAGCGCCCCTACCGAGAAGCCTCCCGCCCATCAGGTCTCTGTCATGCGCTAAGCAGGGCGGATGCTGCGCCGCACCTGCTCGCTCAGCGCCACGAACTCCGGCTCGTGCAGCAGGGCCAGGCTGCGTGGACGCGCCAGCGGGATGGGCACTTCAGCCACCAGGTGCCCCGGTCGCGGCCCCATGACCAGCACGCGGTCGGCCAGCAGCACCGCTTCGGGGATGCTGTGGGTGACCATCAGCACCGTCTTGCGGTGACGCGCCCAGATGCGCAGCAGTTCTTCGCTCATCTGCTCGCGGGTCAGCGCGTCGAGCGCGCCGAACGGCTCGTCGAGCAGCAGTACTTCCGGATCGTGAATCAGCGCCCGGCCAATCGCCACCCGCTGAGCCATCCCGCCCGACAGCGCCCCCGGATAGGCCCCGGCGAATCCCTCCAGCCCCGTCAGCTCCAGCATGGCACGCGTGCGCTCCTCGCGCTCAGCCGGAGGGATTCCGGCCAGCTCCAGCGGCAGCGACAGGTTGCCGGAGACCGTGCGCCAGGGCATCAGGTTTGCCTTCTGGAAGACGATCCCCACACGGCGCTGGGCGCGTGTCAGCGGCTGCCCGTCCAGCAGCACGCGCCCCTCGGCGGGCCGCAGCAGCCCGGCCAGGATGCGCAGCAGCGTGCTCTTGCCGCAGCCGCTCGGCCCCACCAGGCACACGAACGATTCACCGGACAGGCGCAGCGTCACATCATCCAGGGCGGGCACATCCCCGCCCGGCGTGCGGTAGGTGTGGCCGATGTGCTCGGCGCTGAGCAGGGCGTGGGCGGCCATGCGCGCTAGGGCTGCTCCGGCAGGAAGTCCATGTTATAGCAGGCGGCCAGGTCGTCCAGTGGCGCGGTGAGCAGGCCCGCCTCGATCAGGATGTCCTGAGTGACGACCCAAGCCTCTGGGTTGGTCAGCCCCAGCGCGTCCGAATGCCACAGCTTGACCGAGTTGAGCAAGACCTGGCGCTGTGTGTCGTACTGGTCTTTGGGCAGGTCTTTGACGTAGTGGGTCACGGCGATCTCGAAGGCGGCGTCCGGGTCGGCGATGGTATCGGTGATGCCGCGCTGCACGGCGCGCACCATGCCGCGCACCAGGTCGGGCTTGTCGCGGATGGTCTGCTCGTTGGTGACCACGCCGTTGGAGACCAGCGTGGCGTAGTCCGAGACCTCGATCACGTTGACCTCGGTGCACTGCTGCTCGATGGTCAGCGGCTCGTTGACGATGTAGACGACGGACGCCTCGACCTTGTCCTCGCAGATGTTCTCCGGCGCGGCGAAGCCAATCGAGCGTAGCTCGCCCAGGTCGTCTTCGGTCAGGCCGGCGGCATTGAGCAGCGCGCGCAGCCCGATGTAGCTGGCCCCCTGCGGCCCCGGCACGCCGACCACACGCCCGGCCAGGTCTTCGGGCTGGGTGATGTTCAGGCGGGCGGGCGAGACAACGCCCACCGGGAAGCGATGGAACCACTCGAAGACGTAGACGACGGGCCGCTCCTTCGCCCGCGCCAGCACGACCTGCTCGCCGCTGATCAGCCCGAACTGCAAGTTGTTGTTGGCAATGCGCTCAACGCCGTCGGCCTCGTTGAGGCTGTTCTCGAAGGTGATGGCGATCCCCTCGTCGGCGAAGTAGCCGCGCTGCGCGGCGACGTAGACCGGCGCGAACTGCACGCTGGGGACGTAGCCCATGAACAGCGTGACCTTCGTCCGATCCCCGCCGGTCTCGTCGTCGCGCGTCAGGGCGTAGGCGGCGATCAACACCAGGGCCAGGGTAATAGCAAGCGCTGCCAGCAGCAGCGCGCGGCGGCGAAAAGGCAGGGTTTTTGCGGGCATGGTCTCGGACTCCGTTTCTGTCTGGAGCGAAAAGGTGTGAGCAAACGTTGTCGGCGAATCGCTTGGCACCGGGGCATTGACCTTACCCCCCAGCCTCGCGGCGCTCGGCCTTTTCCCCTCTCCGCAACGGAGAGGAGGAGGCGCGGCGCGCCAGCGCCGAGCGGGGGTGAGGTAAACAGGGTACGGTCAAACGGCCTGACAGATTTCGTACACACCCCAGCGAAATCACCAGCAGCAAGTTTACCGGGGTTGGAGCAGAATGCTAGGGAGTGCCGCTGGCGCGCTGCCAGCGGAGCAGGAGGCGCTCCAGCCCGGCGGCCAGGCCATACAGCGTCAGAGCGAGCGCGGTCAGCGTGAACACGGCGGCGATGACCAGCGGCGTGTCATAGGTGCCGCGCCCGAAGTTGATCAGGTAGCCCAGGCCCACGCTGGCGCTGACGAACTCGCCGACGACCGCGCCGATCACCGACAGCGTGGCACTGACCTTCAGCCCACCCAGGACGATGGGCAGCGCAGCGGGCAGCTCCAGGTGCCAGAAGGTTTGCAGCGGCGTCGCTTCGAGCGAGCGCAGCAGGTCATGTAGCTCCGGGGGGATGCTGCGCATCCCGATCACCGTGTTGACCAGCATGGGGAAGAAGACGATCAGCGCGCAGATGATCACTTTGCTGGCTATGCCGGAGCCAAACCAGATGATCAGCAGGGGGGCGATGGCAACGATGGGCACGGCCTGCAACGCGACGAGGTACGGCGTCAGCGTGAAGGCAATAGCCCGGCTCTTGGCGATCCAGTAGCCCAGCCAGAAGGCGACCGCTACGCCGATTACCAGGCCCGTGAGCACCTCGCGCAGCGTCACCGCCGCGTGACGTATCAGCGAGCCGTCCGAAGCCAGCCCCCACCACCGCTCGGCAACGCTCGCCGGCGAGGGCACGATGAACGCGGCGTACATGCCGGAGCCGGCGACGAGCGCCCAGCCCGCCAGCAGACATAGCCCGAACATG
>MTKY01052687.1_pt1 | contig 12394 bp, 9 predicted proteins | sample 1042731 | NCBI WGS metagenome assembly MTKY01 (sample SAMN06212206, study PRJNA360538) | anaerobic digester metagenome | biome: Wastewater treatment plant; material: sludge; isolation source: anaerobic digester fed with sludge from wastewater treatment plant | place: Denmark: WWTP Soeholt ... | reverse complement strand
CAGGCTGCTGGGCGGGGAGATGAGGCTGGCCTCGCGCAGGGGGGACGGGTGCCGGGTGGAGGTGACGGTGCCGCTTGCGCGAAGGCGCTAGCAGGGGCCTGACGAGGGCGGAGACGGCGCCGTCGCGGGCCAAGTCGAAGCCGGAGGAGGGGGCGCGGCCGAACGCCTCTCCTTCGACAGGCGGGCGCGGGCCTTCTATTTTGTCGCAGTTGCGATATACTGTACATATTTTACGGCGAGGGGCCGGGGGTCCGGCGGAGGGCTTTCTTTTTCACCTGGGAGAGGGGAGATTGTCATGTTTCGCAGGATGAAGATTGGTGTGAAGCTGGCGCTGTCGTTCGGCGCGCTGCTGTTGATATTCGCCGCGGTCGGAGGCCTGAGCTGGGTGAACATGAACTCCGTCAGGACCGAGGCGGACGCCCTGGCCGAGCAGTACGTGCCGGAGTCCAACATGGCGGGCGACCTGCTGGACTCGATCAAGGACATGGTGTACGAGATCAGGAGCTTCGGGGACACCTACGACAAGCAGTACAGCGACGCCGGCAACACCTTCGCGGCCAACGCGAGGAAGTACCTCGGGGTCGCGGGGGAGCACGCCGCGAAGTACCCGAGGCTGGTCAGGCTGAGGGAGGACCTCCCCAAGGTCGAGTCCAGTCTGGACGAGTACGCCGGCATGATGAAGCAGACGGAGGACGCAGTCAACGGGATCTTCGAGCTTCGCGGAGCGGCCGACGCGGCAGCCCGGACCTTCGTCGAGAACACGGGAGCCTACTACGAGTCGCAGTTCAAGCTGATGCAGGAGGAGATCGCCGCCGAGAAGGGGCCGGATGCCCTTGCGGAGCGCCTGAGCAAGCTGAAGATGATCGACGCGCTCACCGAGGGGGGCAACGCCGCCCGGCTGGACAACTTCAGGGGGCAGGCTCTGCGCGACATGTCTCTGATCGAGAGGGCGATCGAGCGGCTCAAGGGGATGGGCAAGACAGTCGAGGAGATCCGCAAGGTCACGAGCCGGAAGGAAAACCTCGACCAGCTCGACAAGATACAGAAGGCGGCGGACGACTACAGGGCGTCGATGGAGAGGATGCTCACCGCCTGGAGAGGGCTCGATGAGCTTGGCGACAGGCGCGACAGGGCCGGGATCAGCGTGGCCAACATCGCCCTCGAGGTGCAGCAGGCCGCGACCGAGGCGACGGTCAGGATAGCGGACGACACGGTGAGCAGCCTTGGGACCACGATACTGTTCATCACGATAGCCATAGCCTTCGCGGTGCTCTTCGGCACGATCGTGGCCTTCGTGATGACGCGCAGCATCACCAGTCCGCTGCGCAGGGTGCAGGAGCTGGCGGCGAGGGCGCGCGACGGCGACTTCACCTTCGACCGCGACGACTTCCACATCGTCAATCGCGACGAGCTGGGCGCGATGGCGGACGCCCTGGCCGAGATGATCTCCGTGCAGCGCGACATGATCAGGGACCTCAAGAAGAAGTCCGTTCACCTGTCGGCCATATCCGAGGAGACCGCGGCCTCTACGGAGGAGGTCACCACCACCACCTCCGAGGTGGCGGAGAGCAACGCGAAGCTCGCCGAGCAGACCCGCAGCGGACGGGCCAACGCCGTCGAGTCCTCCAAGGTGATGCTCGAGATGAGCAGCCTGATCCAGATTGCCCAGAGTCTGGCGGCCAACGCCGACAAGAACTCCACCGGGATGGCCTCCGCCGCGTCCGAGGGGAGCGAGACGGTGGTCAAGACGATTGACACTATGGAGAGCATCAAGGACTCCGTGCGAGAGACGGAGGAGCTGCTGAAGCAGCTGGACACCTACTCCCAGCGCATTGGAGTGGTGGGCGACACGATAACCGGGCTGGCCGACCAGACCAACCTTCTCGCGCTGAACGCCGCGATAGAGGCGGCCCGCGCCGGGGAGGCCGGCCGAGGCTTCGCTGTGGTCGCCGAGGAGGTCAGGAAGCTCGCGGAGCAGTCGCAGGACGGCGCGCGCGAGGTGGCCGACCTGGTCGAGAAGATACTGGCGGGCACCAACTCCGCGGTCGCGTCGATGAGGAAGAGCCGCGAGGAGGTCGAGGAGGGGGTCAAGATCGCCCACGTCGCCGGCGAGGCTCTGAACCGCATCAAGACGGCGGTGGACAGCTCCGTCCACGACGTGCGCAGGATCATCCAGACCACCGACGAGGAGGTGGCGAAGTCCGAGAAGGTGATCGAGCTTATCGACGCGACGTCGAACGTGATGGAGAACACGGACGACCACGTGCAGAACCTGGCCGCCTCCATGGAGGAGACTGCGGCGGCGATGGAGAACGTGGCCACCGGGTCGCAGGAGGTAAGCGAGACGGCCGAGGAGCTGAAGCAGATGACCGACAGGTTCAGGGTCGACGAGGACGAGGAGCTGCGCGCCAACGCGCGCGCCCTGCCCGCGCCGAGGAGCTGAGGAGAGAGCAGGTCGCGGACGGGCCCGGAGCCCGCCCGCGGATCTTGTGTTGGGAGGGGTGTCCATGTTCAGAAAGATGAAGATTGGAACCAAGCTGGCGCTGTCGTTCGGAGTTCTCCTGCTGATCTTCGCGGGGGTGGGGGCCTTGAGCTGGGTGAACATGAACTCGGTGAGGACCGAGGCGGACGCCCTGGCCGAGCAGTACGTGCCGGAGTCAAACATGGCGGGGGACGTTCTGGACTCGATCAAGGACATGGTCTTCGAGATCAGGAGCTTCGGGGACACCTACGACAAGAAATACGACGACGCCGGGCGCACCTTCGAGGCCAACGCGAAGAAGTACCTCGAGGTCGCGGCGGAGCACGCCGCGAAGCACCCGAGGCTGGTCAGGCTGCGCGAGGACGTCCCGAAGGTCGAGGCCAGGCTCAAGGAGTTCGCCGATATGATCGCCCGCACCGAGGAGGCGGTGGCCTCGATCCACGATATTCGAGCGGCGTCGGACAAAGCCGCGCGGCAGTTCATGGACAACGCGGCCGCCTACCTCAAGTCGCAGATCAAGGTCATGGAGGAGTCCGTCGACCAGAGGCTGGAGACGAAGAACCTGAGGGACAGGCTCGTCAAGATCAACCTGATCAACTCCATCATCGACGAGGGGAACGCGGTCCGTCTGGACAACTTCAAGGGACAGGCTACCAGGGACACGGAGCTCATAGAGTCCGGCATCAAGCGCTTCGACAAGATCACGGCCATGATAAAGGAGATACGTGCCGCTACCGTGCTGCAGGCCAACCTCGACCAGCTCGACAACATCCAGAAGGCCGCCGACGACTACAGGGCCGACATGGAGGGCCTGATATCGCGCTGGAGGGGGCTCGAGGAGCTGGGCGCGAAGCGGGACGTGGCGGGGAACAACGTGGCGGACATCGCCCTCGAGGTACAGCAGGCCGCGACCGAGGCGACGATCAGGATAGCGAACGACACGGTGGACAGCCTCGGGACCACGATCATCTCCATCGTGTCGGCGATACTGGTCGCGGTGGTGATCGGCCTGGTCGTGGCATTCGTAATGACGCGCAGCATAACCAGGCCTCTGCGCAGGGTGCAGGAGCTGGCGGCCAGGGCGCGCGACGGCGACTTCACCTTCGACAGGGAGGACTTCCGGATTGTCAACCGCGACGAGCTGGGCGCGATGGCCGACTCCCTCGCCGAGATGATAGCCGTGCAGCGCGACATGATACGCGAGCTGAAGAACAAGGCGGTGCACCTCTCCGCCATATCCGAGGAGACCGCGGCCTCCACCGAGGAGGTCACCAGCACCACCGCCGAGGTCGCCGAGAGCAACGCCAAACTGGCCGAGCAGACCCGCAGCGGCCGGGCCAACGCGGTCGAGTCGTCCAAGGTGATGCTGGAGATGAGCAGCCTCATCCAGATAGCCCAGACCCTGGCCTCCAACGCGGACAAGAACTCCGTCGACATGGGGGAGGCCGCATCCCAGGGAGGAGAGACCGTCTCCAAGACCATAGATACGATGGAGAGCATAAAGGAGTCGGTCCAGGAGACGGAGGAGCAGCTAAAGCAGCTAGACGCCTACTCCCAGCGCATCGGAGTGGTCGGCGACACGATAACCGGGCTTGCCGACCAGACCAACCTGCTCGCGCTGAACGCCGCGATAGAGGCCGCCCGCGCGGGGGAGGCCGGCCGCGGCTTCGCCGTGGTCGCCGAGGAGGTCAGAAAGCTCGCGGAGCAGTCGCAGGAGGGCGCGCGGGAGGTGGCCGACCTGGTGGAGAAGATCCTCGTCGGCACCCGCTCGGCGGTGTCGTCGATGCAGAAGAGCCGCGAGGGGGTGGAGAACGGGGTCTCCGTCGCCCACGTCGCCGGCGAGGCCCTGGAGCGCATCCGCAAGGCGGTGGAGAGCTCCATCAGCGACGTCCGCAGGATAATCAGCACCACCGACGAGGAGGTGGCCAAGTCGGACGCTGTCATCGCGCTGATCAACTCAACGGCCAGCGTGATGGAGAACACGGACGACCACGTTCAGAACCTTGCCGCCTCGATGGAGGAGACAGCGGCGGCGATGGAGAACGTCGCCACCGGCTCCCAGGAGGTCAGCCAGACCTCCGAGGAGCTGAAGCGCATGACGGAGAGGTTCATAGTGGACAGGGAGGGCGCGGAGGGACAGCCGGCCCTGCCCGCGCCGAGGGCGTGAGACAGTCTAGCCCCGAACCGGTGGACTGCGGGGCGCGGCTTTACTCCCGCGCCCCTCTGACTGTATAATATTTATGGTTCGTAAACATTACGACAGGGAGGGGTTTGCATGAGGAGGTTTCTGCTGGCAGTTGCGTTCCTGGCCGTCATGGCCGGAGTGGCCCGCGCGGACGGGGTGATCAGGATGGCGATGATCGTCGAGAGCACGATCGACGACAAGGGGTGGTGCCAGTCGATGCACGACGGCATCACGGCGGCTCAGAAGGAGCTCCCGGGGCGCATCGAGTACAGCTACAGCGAGAAGATGAAGCCCGTGGACGCGGGGTCGGCGGTCCTGCAGTACGTGTCGCAGGGGTACAACGTCATCATCGGGCACGGCGCCCAGTACAAGAACCTGATGCTGGAGATGGCCGAGGAGTACCCTGATGTGACCTTCGTGTTCGGCACCAGCGCCGAGATCGGGCCGGCCAATGTGTTCACCTACATGCCGGAGAGCGAGGAGACCGGCTACCTGTCCGGGGTCATAGCCGGGATGACGACCAAGTCCAACATCGTCGGGGTCGTGGGGCCGGTCGACGGCGGGGACGCGGCGCGATACAACCGCGGCTACGTGCTCGGCGCGCAGGCGGTCAACCCCGGCGTGAAGGTCATAGTGGCGCACTCCGGGTCGTTCGGCGACTTCGTGAAGGCCGGCGAGGTGGCGGAGACCCAGATCAAGGCGGGGGCCGACGTGCTGACCGGCTCCTCCCAGCAGGCGCTGGGCGCGCTGCGGGCGGTGGCCGACCACAGGGACGAGCCGATCTGGTGGGTCGGGCAGGAGACCGCGCAGCTCGGCATCCCCGAGGGGTACAAGTGCATCGGGGCATCGGAGTACAACTACGCCGCCGTCATAGTCGACCTGGTCAAGAAGCTGGACGCGGGCGTGAAGGGCGGGGAGTGCATCGCCCTGAACTTCGCCAACGGCGGGTTCAACTTCAGGTTCAACGACGACCTCAAGGCGATGTGGGAGGGGCCGATCGAGCAGAAGATCTCCGAGACCCTCGCGAAGTTCCGCTCCACGCCCGGCTCCATCGACTGGAGCAAGGTGGACTACTCGAAGCTTTAGCCTTTTGTGGGGGGCTCCGCGGACTCTGTCCCGCGGGGCCCGATTTTCTATCTCGAAACCGCCGCACGGAGGTCCGCCTCATGCCACAAGAGATCGTCAACAGAATTTCAAGCCTCCGGATGGAGGGCATAACCAAGCGCTTCCCGGGCACCCTGGCCTGCGACGACATTTCGCTGTCCGTCGGGGAGGGGGAGATACTCGCCCTGGTCGGGGAGAACGGGGCGGGCAAGACCACTCTTATGAACATCCTGATGGGGCTCTACCGCCCGGACGAGGGGCGCATACTGATCAACGGCTCGGAGGTGGTCTTCCGCTCCCCCAACGACGCCTTCGCCGCCGGGCTTGGGATGGTCCACCAGCAGTACATGCTGGTGGCGAACATGACTGTGCTGGAGAACATAGCCCTGGGGTACAAGCGGGCCTGGTCGCCGCTCAGGGTGGACCTGGAGATGGTCCGGGCCCGCATCGGCGAGGTTGCGGACAGGTACGGGCTGTCGGTCGACCCGGACGCCTTCGTGTGGCAGCTCTCGATCGGGGAGCAGCAGAGGGTGGAGCTGGTCAAGACCCTGTGCCTAGGCGCGCGCTTCCTGATCCTCGACGAGCCGACCAGCGCCCTCACCCCCCAGGAGACCGACGAGCTGATCGACCTGCTCAAGAGGATGCGCAGCGAGCTGTCGATCATCTTCATCAGCCACAAGCTGCACGAGGTGAAGAACCTGTCCGACAGGGTGGTGATCCTGAGGCGGGGCTCGGTGGCGTTCGAGGGGAGCACCTCCGAGCACTCCCCCGGCGAGATAGCTGCGCTGATGACGGGGCGCGAGGTCGTCCTGCCGAAGAACGAGGCGCCCTGCTGCGAGGGGTGCGAGGCCCTCGCGATCAGGGGGCTGAAGGTCAGGAGCGACAGGGGGTTCCTCGCGGTGGACGGGCTGGACCTGTCGATCTGCTCGGGGGAGATAGTCGGCCTGGCCGGCGTGTCCGGCAACGGCCAGAGGGAGCTGGCCGAGGCGATCAACGGTCTGAGGAGCGTCGAGGAGGGGGAGATACTCTTCTTCGGCCGCGACATAGCCAACCTCAAGCCGGGCGAGGTCATAGCGGAGGGGATGGGCTACATCCCGGAGGAGCGCAACACGGAGGGGATCGTGCCCCCCTTCTCGATGAAGGAGAACTTCATCCTGAAGGACTCGGGCGACCCGCACTACGCCTCGCGCTCCTTCCTCAGGCTGAAGGAGATCGACCGCAACGCGGACAGGCTCCGCGAGGAGTTCGACATCCGCAGCCCGGACACCAGGGTGGCGGCCGGGTCGCTGTCGGGAGGGAACATCCAGAAGGTGATACTGGCGCGCGAGCTGTCGCGGGCGCCGCGCTTCCTGGTGGCGGTCTACCCGACCCGCGGCCTCGACATGGGGGCGGCGGAGTTCATCCACAAGAGGCTGCTCGAGAAGCGAGCGGAGGGGATGGGGATACTGCTGGTGAGCGAGGAGCTGGAGGAGGTGCTGGACCTGTCGGACAGGATCGCGGTCATCTTCAAGGGGCGGATCATCGACACGCTGGACAGGGATTCCGCGGACAGCAGGAAGCTGGGCGTCCTGATGGCGGGGGTGAAGGAGAGCGGAGATGAAGCGGTTTAAGACCCTGTACACGGCCGCGGTGATCCTGCTGGCGGCTCTGACGGCGGCCTTGGCCGGGGCCCTGATCCTGTGGACGATCGGGGCGGACGTGACCAGGACCTACTCCGTGATAGCCTTCGAGCCGCTCAAGAACGCCATGCAGATCGGCGAGGTGATGATAAGGGCGATTCCGCTCACGATCATAGCCCTCGGCATCTCCGTGGCCTACAGGTGCGGCATAATCAACATCGGCGCGGAAGGGCAGATGTCGATGGGGATCCTCGCGGCCACCGCGGTGGCGCTAGCGATGCCCGACGCGCCGAGGTACGCCCTGCTGCCCATGGCGCTGACGGCGGGGGCGCTGGGCGGGGCGGCCTGGGGGTTCATTCCGGGGGTGCTGAAGGCGAGGCTGCATGTCAGCGAGCTGCTCTCCACCGTGATGCTGAACTACATCGCCGCCCAGTTCTACACCTTCTGCCTCAGGGGGCCGATGCTCGACCCGGCGGAGATCACGATGGGGAGCGGCACCCCCCAGTCGATGAGGCTGACGAAGGCGATCTGGCTGGACCGCCTGGTGCCGGGGACGCGCATCCACGCGGGGGTCTGGATAGCCCTGGCGCTGGCGTTCCTCACCTGGCTGCTGCTCTTCCGCACGTCGTGGGGCTATCGGATGAGGGCGTCGGGCGCGGGGGAGAGGGCGGCCAAGTACGGCGGCATCGGGGTGGAGCGCTACCTGGTCGCCGCGATGGTGATCAGCGGGGCTTTCGCCGGGCTGGCGGGCGCGGTCGAGATATCCGGGGTGCACCGCAGGGCCATCGAGGGGGTCACCAGCGGCTACGGCTTCAGCGCCATTGTCGTGGCCCTGTTCGGGGGGCTGCACCCGGCGGGGATCATACCCGCGTCCCTGTTCTTCGGGATGCTCCTGGTCGGGGCGGACATGACCCAGAGGATGGCGGGGGTGCCCGCCAACGTGGTGACCGCGCTGCAGGGCGTCATCATACTGGTGATCGTGGCCGCGCGGATGGTGCTGGAGAACCCGTACCTGGCGGAGCGGGTCAGGGTCAGGCTGTTCGGCTCGGCCGAAGGGAGCGGGGAGGCGTGATCTCATGGACTTCGCGGTAAACATCCTGGCGCTTGGGGTCCCGTTCAGCGTGGCCCTGCTGATCGCGTCGCTGGGCGAGATGTTCAACCAGAGGGCGGGGGTCTTCAACCTCGGCTGCGAGGGGATTATGGCGATGGGGGCGTTCCTCGGCTTCCTCGCGCCCTTCCTGGTCGGCAGGGGGGGCCCGACGGCGGAGATCTGGAACTACGCGGGGATACTGATGGCGATGGCCGCGGGGGCGCTGATGGGGATCTTCTTCGGGCTCGCGGTGGTGACCTTCCGCGCCCCGCAGGGGATCGCGGGGATAGGGCTCCAGATGTTCGGCGTAGGGGTCGCGGGGACCTTCTTCCGGCACTTCGTCGGGGGGACCCAGAGCATCCCGGGGATACCGGCCATGCCGATCCCGCTGCTGTCCAAAATTCCGGTGCTGGGGCCGATACTCTTCTCGCACAACCCGCTGGTCTACGTGGCCTTCCTGCTGCCCCCGGCGGCGTGGTACGTGCTGTTCAAGACTCCGTGGGGGCTTCGCGTGCGCGCTTCGGGGGCGAACCCGAGGGCGGCGGACTCGATAGGTGTAAAGGTCAACCTGGTGCGCTTCCAGGCCCTGGCGGTCGGAGGCGCTCTCGCGGGGCTGGCGGGGGCGTACCTGAGCCTGTGCCAGGCGAAGATGTTCAGCGACGAGATCATAGCGGGGCGCGGGTTCATTGCGGTCGCGCTGGTCTACTTCGGCCACTGGAGGCCGCTCAAGATAACCGGGGGAGCACTGCTGTTCAGCCTGGCGCAGGCGCTGCAGCTCGCGATACAGGGGCGGGGGATAAACTTCCCCTACGAGTTCGCGGTGATGCTCCCCTACGTGCTGGTCATAGTGGTGCTTGCCTTCAGCCGGGAGAACCTGCTGCTCGGGCCGACCGCGCTGGGCAGGCCGTTCAACCGGGAGATACGGACGTGACAGGGGAGGTGCGACGATAGCATGAAAAAAGGCGGGATCATTCACCCCGAGCTGATGTTTCAACTGGCCTCGTGCGGTCACGGCGACCTGGTCTGCATAGCGGACGCGGGGCTGCCTATACCGCCTGAGACGCCGAGGGTGGACCTGGGGTTCGCGCAGGGCAAACCGGGCTTCTTCGAGGTGCTGGACGCGCTGCTGCCGGAGATCTGCGTGGAGGGGGCGGTCTGGGCGCGCGAGGCGGCCGCGAGGAGCCCGGAGGTGAGCGGGCGGCTCGAGGAGCTGTTCGAGGGCACGGGGACGGCCATCCCCCACGAGGAGTTCAAGGACCTGCTGCTGGACGCGCGGTTCGTGATCCGGACCGGGGAGTTCACCCCCTACGCCAACGTGATCCTGCGCTGCGGGGTCCCCTTCTAGGGGCGGAGGGCGGATTGTCCTTCCTGCGCCGCCTTGACCAGAGGGCCCTGCTGCTCCTGCTGCTGGCGGGGCTGATGCTGCTCGCCGGGTCGCTGGAGGGGCGCTTCTTCACCGTCGCCAACCTGCTGAACGTGCTGCGGCAGTCGTCGATCATCGGGGTCGTCTCGCTGGGCATGACGGTGGTCATCCTGACCGGCGGGATCGACCTGTCGGTGGGGAGCGTGCTGGCGCTCTCCTCGCTGGTGGCGGCCTCAGCGGCGAAGTCGGGGTTGCCGGCCCCGCTCGCGTGGGGCTGCGCCCTGGCCGCCGGGGCCGCGCTGGGGTGGGTCAACGGGCTGTTCACCGCCAGGCTGCGGCTGCCCCCGTTCATCGCGACCCTGGGCATGATGGGGCTGGCGCGGGGGCTGTCCTTCATATACACGGGAGGGGCCCCGATCACGGGATTCCCCCCCGCCTTCCGCCTGCCCGGCGCGGGGGTGGTCGCGGGCCTGCCGGTCCCGGCGATCATCTTCGGCGCGGCGTTCGTCGCCGTCTACGCCCTGCTGGAGCGATGCCCGTGGGGAGAGTATGTCCGCAACACCGGGTCGAACCCGACGGCGGCCTGGGGGTCCGGGCTGGACGTGCCGGGCACGGTGGCGAGGGCCTACCTGCTCAGCGGTCTGCTGGCCTCCCTCGCGGGGCTGATGCTGACCGGCAGGCTGGACTCGGCTCAGCCGGGCGCGGGCGTCGGATACGAGTTCGGCGCGATCGCGGCGGTGGTCCTCGGGGGGACTAGCTTCTCCGGCGGGACCGGCACCCTGTCCGGGACCCTGCTCGGCGTGCTCATCATGGGGGTGCTGGAGAACGGGATGAACCTGCTCAACGTCAACCCGCTGTCGGAGCAGCTGGTCAAGGGGCTGGTCATAGCCGCTGCGCTGGCCGCGCACGGCGGCCTGGGCAGGAGGGGGAGGGTCGAGGGGTAGCTCGGACGGACGCCGGGCGTTCTCCCCCTGGACGGGGACTCGCGCGGACTGGCCGTGCGATCCGCCGGTTTTTTCAGGCTTCAAAGGCTCGGACGCGAGAGCGGGCCGCGCCATAATTCAAGGAGGTGCGTGTCTAATGAGGAAGTTGCTTGCGGTACTGTTGGTGGTCATGCTGTTCGCGGCGCCCGCCGCGGCGGCGGAGAAGACCCTGGGGCTCGTGATATCGACCCTCAACAACCCGTTCTTCGTCACCCTCAAGGAGGGGGCCGAGGAGGCGGCGGCGAAGGCCGGGGTCAAGCTGGTGATCCTGGACGCCCAGGACGACTCCGCCAGGATGACGGCGGCCATGGAGGACCTGGTGCAGCAGAAGGTCGACGCGATACTGGTCAACCCGACCGACTCCGACGCGGTAACCCCGTCGATCATGAAGGCCAACGAGGCGGGGATCCCGGTGCTGACGATCGACCGCGGGGCTTCGGGCGGCAAGGTGGCCTGCCACGTGGCCAGCGACAACGTCGCGGGCGGCGCGATGGCCGGAGAGTTCCTGGCTGGCAGGCTGGGCGGCAAGGGCAAGGTGGTGGAGCTGGTCGGCATACCCGGCACCTCGGCGGCCAGGGACCGCGGACAGGGGTTCAACGACGCGGTGAAGGCGTATCCGGGCATCGAGATAGTGGCCTCCCAGGCTGCTGACTTCAGCCGCGACAAGGGGCTCAAGGTATTCGAGAACATCCTGCAGGCCCAGCCGGAGATCGACGGCGTGTTCGCTCACAACGACGAGATGATCCTCGGGGCGGTGGCGGCTGCCGAGGCGGCCGGGCGCACCGGGATCGTGTTCGTGGGCTTCGACGCGGTGGACGACGCCGTGGCCGCGGTCAAGGAGGGCAAGCTGGCCGCCACCGTGGCGCAGCAGCCCGCGGTCATAGGGGCCATGGGCGTCGAGAAGGCGGCGGCGCTGCTGGCGGGCGAGGAGCTGCCGGAGTTCATCCCGGTGCCCCTCCAGCTGGTGACCGAGTAGGCATGTTGAACGGGGCGCGCCGCTCGGACTTCGGGCGGCGCGCCCGCGAACGGCGGTGACGGAGATGGCCCCCCTGCTCGAGATGAGAGACGTGCACAAGCGCTACCCAGGCGTCCACGCGCTGAAGGGGATCTCCTTCGCGCTGTCGGAGGGCGAGGTCCACGCGCTCGTCGGCGAGAACGGCGCGGGGAAGTCCACCCTGGTCAAGACCCTGGCGGGGGTGGTCGCGCCCGACGAGGGGGAGATACTGATCCGCGGCGGGAGAGTCCGGTGGAGCGGCCCCGGCGACGCGATCCGCGCCGGCGTGGGGATCATCCACCAGGAGCTGAGCCTCGCCCCACACCTTACCGTGGCGGAGAACGTCTACCTGGGGCGCGAGCCGATGCGCGGCCCCTTCGTGGACCGAAGGAGGCTCTACGACGACGCGGCACGGCTGATCGACGGCTTCGGCGTCAGGATCGACCCGAGGCGGCGGGCGGGCGCCCTCTCCCCCGGCGAGCAGCAGCTCGCGGAGATTGCGAAGGCGATCTCGCAGGACATCTCCATCCTCGCGATGGACGAGCCGACGTCGAGCCTGTCGGCCCGCGAGACG
>MTKY01047222.1_pt1 | contig 12408 bp, 5 predicted proteins | sample 1042731 | NCBI WGS metagenome assembly MTKY01 (sample SAMN06212206, study PRJNA360538) | anaerobic digester metagenome | biome: Wastewater treatment plant; material: sludge; isolation source: anaerobic digester fed with sludge from wastewater treatment plant | place: Denmark: WWTP Soeholt ... | reverse complement strand
ACGGGGATCCGGATGCGGCCGGCCTCTACCAGGACGCGCAACCGACCGGCCAGCTCGGACTTGATCGCGGCGGTGAAGCTCACGGGCTCCACCCGATGGGCTCCGAACGCCTCCACCGCCTGCTCCGCCAACTGCATTCCCAGGCCCCCGGCGTCGATGCAGCAGCGGCGCAGGGAACGAAGCGACAGAACGTCGGAAAGCAGCGCGAACTGCTCGCGGAACGGGGCGGTGGACAATTCGTACACGGCCTGTGTCACCAGTTCCTCACCGTCGGACGAGAGAACCCAGACCACGGTGAGGTCGCGTTTACGCCCGACGTCCACCCCGGCGTAGAGGTCGGCGCGAAGCGATCGCAGCTCGGCAAGGTCGCGGTCTTTGATCAGCCGGGGGTCTTCGCAGGCCGCGATCTGTGCGTAGGTCAGAAATGCGGCGGCCTCGTCCAGGAACTCGCACAGAAACTCCTGGCGAAACAGTTCCTCGTCGCCCATCGAGCGGCGAATGGCCTCGATGTCCACATTCAGCCCCTGGGCGATGGCGTCCGGCAGGGTGACGATGGAGTGGCTGAACCGCTCGTTGTCGCGAAGTTCGGCGAACACGTTGGACAGGCCGCGGGGCGTGGAGGCCACGTCCAGCTCGCCGTCGCCGCGCAGCACGGTCGGAAAGACGGCCGCCCAGATTTCGCGGTCGTCCTCGTGCATGGCGAACTCGTCGAGGAGCACGTCGCCGGTGAAGCCGCGGACAGTGCGCGGATTGGCGGGCAGGGCGATGATGCGAACCTGGTGCGGCAGGATGATCTCGCATCGCTTGCAGACGAGATCGGTGCGGTCTGCCCCCAGGTGGGAGTCAAAGGCGATCTGAAGCGCCTGGCAGTGCATGCGGGCCTTGACCATCAACTCCAGGCTCTGGCGTTCGCTGGCGGAAAGAAAGACCTGATTGCGCCGGCGAGCCAGACCGCGAAGAATGCGGCGTAGCGATTTGGTGAACGATTTTCCGGTCTGTCGCGACCAGCAGCACCAGCGAAAACGGGCGGCGGAGAAGACGTCGTCACGCTGGTATGGCAGCAGCGGCACGAGGCAGCGCGGTTCGGCGGGTTGGGAAGACACGGGTTCTTGCATGGCGACCGGCCCGGGCGACGTACCCTGAACATACGCGGCGATTGGCCGGTGCCTGCCCGGCGGCGATCGGTTTCCGCAGCCCCGGCCCAAAAATCGGGAACCCGTGCGGGGCTGACGACATCCAATGGGGTGATGGACGTGCCGGCAGACCGGTCGGGAAGCCGGTCCCACGCGAGGACAGCGGCCACGAGTCTTTTGGCGGAGGTGTCGAACTTATGAGACCATTTGAGGTTATGGCAATTGTCGGCGGGCTGGTGGTGAGCGGATTGGCGGTGTCGGGGCCGGCCTGGGGGCAGGAGAAGATCACCGAAGGCATGCTCCAGGCGACGGGCCCGGATGGGCAGCACTTGGGTCCCTGCCCGCTGGAACACACAGACGTGGACGTCCGGATCACCGGGTTCGTGGCCCGGGTGGAGGTCACGCAGAAGTTCCACAACCCCTTTAACTACAAAATCGAAGGGGTTTACGTTTTTCCGCTGTCGCAGAACGCGGCGGTGGATGACATGACGATGACCGTCGGCGAGCGCGTCATTCGCGGCGTCATCAAGCGGCGGGAGGAGGCCCGGCAGATCTACGAAAATGCGAAGGCGGCCGGGCATGTCGCCAGCCTGCTGGAGCAGGACCGGCCGAACATCTTCACGCAGTCCGTCGCGAACATCGAGCCGGGCGCCCGGGTGGAGATTCGCATTGCGTACGTGGAGACGCTGGACTGGGAGGACGGCACGTACACGTTCGATTTTCCGATGGTCGTCGGCCCGCGGTACATGCCGGGTGCGCCGACCGCGCCACCGGTGAGACTGCCCGAAGGGCTGCAACCGCTGTGCGGTGACGTTCTCAAGTCTCGGCAGGTGGTGGAGTTTGTGCTCCAGGAAGCAACCGCCAACACTGACCAGCGCACCGCCCTGAGCGAAGAACAGGCCCGGGCCTGCCTGCTGCACGCCACGCTTGTGCAGAAGCCCGAGAAGTGGCAATACGCGCCGTGGCATTCGTTCACCATCACGTACGCCGACGGCACGACGGAAGACGGCGACTTCTACCTGGACGGACAGCTCGGCCGGATCGGCGATCGGTACTTCGTGTATGACCTGGCCGCTCCGATTCCGCAGGGCACGGGGTGGGCGATCGACACGGACCAGGTGCCAGACGCCAGTCGTATCAGCCCGCCGGTGGTGCCGGAGGGGATGCGGGCCGGGCACGACATTTCGATTTCCGTGGACATTCTGGCCGGCTTCCCGCTGCTGGATGTGCAATCGGTCCAGCACGCGGTGGACGTGGAGTACACGGACGCGGCCCAATCGCAGGCGATCGTCAAGCTGCAGGACAGAACCGCCATTCCGAACAAGGATTTCGTATTGAAGTACACGACGACCACCAAGGACATCGGCGACACGCTGCTGCCGTACTTCGACGCCCGCGGCGGGTTCTTCACGCTGATTCTCCAGCCGCCGCAGCAGGTCCCGCCGGAGTGGATCGTGCCCAAGGAGATGATCTTCGTCATCGACAAGAGCGGATCGATGAACGGGTTTCCCATCGAGACGGCCAAGAAGACGATGGCCCTGTGCATCGAGAACCTTAACCCGAATGACACGTTCAACCTGATGGCGTTCGAGGGCGACGTGGGCTTCTGCTTCCCGGGGCCGGTGCCCAACACGCCGCAGAACCGGGCCAAGGCGCAGGAGTACCTGATCCACCTCAGAGGCAGCGGCGGCACGGAGATGATGAAGGCCATCGAGGCGTGCCTGGCGGACCAGCACGACGCGCAGCGCGTACGCATCGTCTGCTTCATGACGGACGGCTACGTGGGCAACGATATGGCGATCATCGAGGCCGTGCAGCGCAACGCCGGCACGGCCCGCGTGTTCTCGTTCGGGATCGGGCGGGGCGTGAACCGCTTCCTGCTGGACGGCATGGCGGCCGCCGGTCGCGGGGACGTGGAGTACGTGCTGGACGAGACTCACGCGGGGTCGGCGGCGCAGAAGTTCTACGACCGAGTGAGCACGCCGGTGCTGACGGACATTGAGATCGACTGGGGCGGGCTGCCGGTGGAGGAAGTGCTGCCGGCGCGGATTCCGGACCTGTTCAGCGCCAAGCCGGTGGTGGTGAAGGGGCGCTATGCGGGTGCGGCGTCCGGCGTGATCACACTTCGCGGGCAGCGGGGCACGGAGGATTTCGAGCGGCAAATCTCAGTGGACCTGCCTGGCGAGTCCAAGCGATCGGAGGTGATCGCCACGCTCTGGGCGCGGGAGAAGGTGGAGCACCTGATGAATCAGAATCTGGCCGGAATCCAGCAGGGCCAGCCGAACCCCGAGATCAAGCAGGCGATCGTGGACCTGGGCCTGGCGTACCGGCTGCTGACGCAGTTCACGAGCTTTGTCGCGGTGGAGGAAATGACCATCACCCGCGGCGGCGAGCCGGTGAAGGTGACGGTGCCGGTGGAGATGCCGGAGGGCGTGAGTCACGAGGGTGTGTTCGGCTTCGATAAGAGCCCAGCCGGGGGCGTGGTCATGTATTCCTTCGCGGTTCCTCGGAAGCGCTGGGCCGCCAAGGGAGTGGACGGCGTAGGATACACGAGCGCGGGGCTCGTGGAGTCAAAGCGGCAATTTGGCATCCGAGCGGACGACGTCGACTTCGACGGATTCACGGAAGCGCGGGCAAGCAGATCGCCGGAAGCGTACGAGGCTTTCCTGGAGATGATGGACACGATGGAGAAGGAAGGGAAGCTCAAGCCGCGAGAGAAGCGGGAGCGCCTGCTGAAGGTCAAGCTGGCGCCGGAGCTTCAGGGGCTGGCCGGCAAGGTGAAGAAGAACGGCTCGTTCTCCGAGGGCAGGGTGCAGGTGAAGGACGGCCGGATCGAGGTGACGGTGCACCTGGCCGATGCGTCGGAGGCGACCATGAAGAAACTGGCGGAGCTGGGCTTTACGGTGATATTGAAGCCGCAGAGCGCCAACATGGTGATCGGCAGCATCGGGGTGAAGAAGTTGGAAGAGCTGGCCCTGCTACAGGAGGTGCGGCGCGTGCAGTTGGCGATGTATTCGGAGAGCAAATGACGCGGGGTTGGCGAAAGGAACCTGCTGACGGCGAACCCATGCGGCCCGGCACCACGCCGGGCCGCGTGCGTAGCAGGCGCCGGCGTCGTGCTGGACCACGGCGGTTCACTCCCACGACCAGGCGAAGCGGTCTTTGAAGTGCCGGTAGTACAGCCCGATGATGCGCATGGTGACAATGTTCAGATACAGGTTCACGCCCTCGAGCAGCAGGACGATCGCAATGCCGTTCACCTGCAGCGTTCCCCTGACGGCCGCTCTGTCCAGCGCGTAAGCGACGACAAAATAGGCCGTGAATGCACCCGCCGTCAGCAGGGAGATCGCCACGTACGGCAGAAACGTGCGGACTACCGTTCTCACGATGAGGTCCATGCGGATCAGGTCCGACAGGTTGCCGATGGCCACCATCAGCGTGGCGATGGGCGCCAGCAGAACGCCCGCACCGGCCAGCAGGACGAACGGGATGATGATCGTGGCGTCCGCGACCGTCAGTGTGGCAATGGGGTTGAGCAGTGCATTCACGGCGCCAGGCGTTCCCTGGGACGTCCTGCCGACGGCAATGCTCAGATACAGCAGCGACGGCATGGCCAGCACCAAAAACAAACCCAGGAACTTGAACATGGGACGGACGACATCTTCCCACCAGCCATCCGAGAACCGCAGAGAGGGGAGATCGTCATCGCCGCCGGCCGACTCTGAAACGCAGTTCAGCAGAAACGCACAGATAAGACCGTTGATGAGGAAAGACAGAATCCCAATCCCGGGGATCGCTCCAGCGATCCCGGCCATCAACGACATGCCCCAGACCACCATGAACGTGACGGCGTTGTTCGGCGTGGTCACAAAGAAGAAGCTCCAGCCCACGTCGGCCCAGAACCCGCGGCCGGGCGTGCGACGATCCGGCGAGCGACCGACCCGCACCATCTCCTCCGCCTCCTCCAGCACGCGCCGATTCGAGACGGCGGGATCGTGGACCACGATCTGGCTGCCGGGCGCCGGCTCGCGGGATCGGGTCGCGGCGGCCGCCGCCTCGTCGAAGAAGTCATCCGGCTCGCCAGCCAGCGGAATGGGGCCGGCGTCCCCTGCTTTTGCAGGCACCTGGGAAACCCGACCACATTTCGTGCAGCGAACCTTCCGGCCCTCGGCGCCGGGAGGCAGACGGAACCGGGTATTGCAGCCGGGGCAGGTGAAAGCCGACATGGCATGTCCCTCTGCGTGCGGCCGATCAGCGTCCCACACCTGCTCGACACCTTACTATGCCGATTGTGCGGAGACTATTACTCTATCGGAGGGTTTTTGTAACCGTGCCCCGGACGCGGCCGCCGGATACGTTTTCGATGCGGACCGCCACCACGTCGCCCGGCGCGGCCTCAGCAGCTTGGAACCAGACGGGAAAGTAGCGATCGGTGCGGCCGTGACGCCACGCGGAGCCGTCGGGAGCGGGCGGCGGAGCGTTTTCGTCGTCACCGGCTTCGATGATCACCCGTTCCGTGCGGCCGATGAAGTGCCGGCGGAACGCGAGGGCCGTTTCCCGCTCCAGTTCGGCGAGGCGGGCCATGCGGTGGCGCACGACATCCGCCGGGATGAAGTCACGGCTCCACTTGGCGGCCGCCGTGCCCGGGCGCGGGCTGAACGGGAAAGAGTGAACCTTGCAGAAGCCGCTTTGGCGGGTGATCGTCAGGGTCTTCTCGAAATCGGCGTCTGATTCGCCCGGGAAACCCACCACGATATCCGTGCTGATGGCCGGCCGGTCCAGTGCGGTCCGCACCCGGTCGATCATGGCCTGGAACTGCCCGGCGGTGTATTGTCGGTTCATGCGGCGGAGGACGGCATCGCTGCCGGATTGCAAGGGCAGGTGGAGGTGGGGCGCGCAGCAGGGGTTCCGCCGCAGGACTGCCAGCAGGCGGTTGTCCACGTCTCCCGGTTCCAGGCTGGACAAACGGAGGCGAACCAGACCCTGCACGGCGGCGAGAGCCTCGACCAGGTCGGCCAGGGGGTTGGTGGCGGGGTCATGCCGTCGGTGGCGGGCCGTGGGCCGGCCGTAGGCGCCGAGGTGGATGCCGGTGATGACGATCTCTTTGTGTCCGGCCCGCACGAGGTCGCGGGCCTCCGACACGGCGATGGAAAGCGGTTTCCAGCGCAGGACGGGCCGCAGGCGGGGGATGATGCAGTAGGTGCAGTTGGCGTCGCACCCATCCTGCACCTTCAGGAACGCCCGCTGGTGGCCGGCGAAGGCGCGGATGGTTGCTCGATCGGTTCCGTCGGCATTCTTGACAGCCGGTGAACGACTGGGAATAATCGTATTGGAGGCGGGTGTCTGGTCCGTCTCCTCCGATACTCGGGCAATCCGCGGCGGAGCGGTTGCTCTCATACGTACGTCATTCCCGACCGCCGATTCGTCCGGGTAGGACGAGCCGCAGGCGGCAGCGAAACGGCCCGCGTCCTCCGCATGATGCCGGCAAACCCAACCTGAGTGTAACGGATCGGTCACGACGCGACGCAGGGCCAGATGTACGTTCTGATCGTGCCCGAGCACGGCAATGACGCCGGGGATGCTTTGCAGGGATGCCGTCGCGGCAGAGGCGCCGCATCCGACCACCACGGTCGGCACTCGTCCCTGGCGGGCGAGGCGTCGGATGGACTGGCGGCTTTTGCGGGTGGCCGAGGCGGTGACGGCGCAGGTGTTGACGATGGCCAGGTCGGGTTCGTCCGTGGGTCCGGCGGCGGCGAACCCCAGGGATTCGAGGGTTTCGCGGAGCAATTGGGACTCGTATTGATTGACTTTACAGCCCAGCGTGGTTAGCCGATACTTGCCGCCCATAAGGCCTCAGTCTACTCCCGGACGGGGGTACGGACAACGTCGGGGCGGAGTTGGCCCGGAGGAGATGCCATGGCCGGCGGTCAGACAGTCTGGGGAATCGACGTCGGGAGAAGCGCGCTGAAAGCCATTCGCTTGCGCGCCCTGACGGAGGGTCTGGTGGAGGTTGTGGGCCAGACCTACGTCGAGCATGAAACGATCCTGACGGACTCGAGCGCGGATCGCGACCTGAAGATCACCCAGGCCCTCCAGAGGTTTCTGTCGCAGAATGACATATCGTCCGACCAGATCGTGGTGAGCGTGCCGGGCCAGCATACGCTGGCTCGCTTTTCGCCGTTGCCGCCGGTGGACGCCAAGAAGATTCCCGATCTGGTGCGATACGAAGCGGGCCAGCAGATTCCGTTCGACATGGATGAGGTGGTTTGGGACTACCAGACCTTCCAGGAGGAGGGGGCGCCGGAGATTCAGGTCGGCATTTTCGCGATGAAGCGGGAGCTCATTCGCGACTACCTGAGCCACTTCGAAGTCGCGGGGGTTGAGCCGGGGATGGTGCAACTGGCCCCGTTGGCCCTTTACAACGCGGCGCTGTTCGACGGGTTGCTGGGCGAGGGCACCACGGTGCTGATGAACATCGGCACCGAGAGCACGGATCTGATTCTGGCCGGCCGGGAGACGCTGTGGACACGGTCGATTCCGATCGGCGGCAACAACTTCACGGAGGCGCTGGTCAAGGCCTTCAAACTGTCGTTTTCCAAGGCGGAGAACCTCAAGCGTCAGGCGGCGACGAGCAAGTATGCCCGGCGCATTTTCCAGGCCATGCGTCCGGTGTTCGCCGATCTGGTGCAGGAGCTGCAACGTTCCATCGGGAGGTTCACGTCCGCCCACCGCGACGCGGAGCTTACGAAAATCATCGGGGTGGGTAACGCGTTTACTCTGCCCGTGCTTCAGAAGTATCTGCAGCAGAACCTGCAACTGGACGTGGAGCACCCCAAGGCGTTTGACAAGATGCAGTTTGGTCCGGGCGTGGACGACGACGAGTTCAAGAGCCGGCTGCCGAATTTCGCCGTGGCCTACGGTCTGGCCCTTCAGGGCCTGGGGCTGACCAAGATCGAGACGAACCTGTTGCCGCCGGAAATCGCGCGGCAGGTGGCCTGGCGCAAAAAGCGGCCGTTCTTCGGGGCGGCGGCGGCGTGTCTGCTGCTGGCGGCGGGCATGGTATGGATGCGGTACTCGTGGGACAAAGGGGCGCTGGCGGACGCGGGGTCGGGCCGGACGTTCGTGTCGGCACAAGATGCGGAGGACTTCATCCGGACGCCGCGGAGCGGGTCGTCGGCTTCCTGGTCCCGAAGCATCCTGAATGCCTGGCAGACGCTGCAGAACGAATACAACACGGTCTCTCAGGGCGGCCGATCCGAGGAGGAGAAAATCGCCCAGATGAGGGCGTTGCAGGACAACAAGGCGGTGTTGCCGCGGATCCTCCAGATCGTGCATGATGCGCTGCCGATACCGGAATCGTTGGTGGAAACCCGTTCACCGGAGGAATACGCCGCGGCGTTCAAGGCGCTGGGTCCCCGCGCCACGCGCCAGGTGGTGTATGTCGAGGAGTTTCAGATCTACTACATCGACGATCTCAGCGACCCGAGCCACGAGTCCGAGTTCCTGGACGTATCCCAGGACACGCCGGAGTCGCTGCTGGCCTCCGGGGCCGGACCGGCGAAAGGGTTCCTGGTCCGGCTGCAGTGTCGAACGCCGGTCTCCTCCAGGGCGGCGCTCTTCATCCGCAATCACTTTCAGAAGGCCCTCCGAGAGGTCGGCCGCAAACCGGGTCTGGATCTGTACGTCAACCGTGTTGCGTTGACCGAGGTGCAGAAAGTCGGCGGGTCCAAGGATTCCGGGGGCGGAGGGACCAGGCCCAAGGATCGCAAAGCGCCGTCCAAGCCGCCCTTGAGCGGACCGCCCGGTTTCAGCGGTCCTCCGGGATTCGGCGATCCGACTGGACCGAGTTTCGGCCCGAAACCACCGCCAACCGGCTCAGGCGGGATGGCGGGTGGTCAGACGGCTCAGACGGCGGAGGTGGACCCGTTGACGGATGAATCCATCGCGTCGGACTGGCTGTTCTCGATCTCCTTTGATGTTGTATTGGGCCCCCTCCCGGAAGCTGCCGGAGCGCAGGATGGTGTTGTTCCCCCGCCGGAGGCCGGTTCGGCACCGGAGACGCCGCGGGAATAAGCGGCCAGGAGAACCCGGCCGCTCGAATCAGGATATGCCCCGGAGACCAGGGATATGGAAGTCATCCAGAAGCATATGTTCTTCATTCTTTGCGGAGTGATCGCGCTGGCGGGCATCGGGCTGGGCGGCTGGGGTCTCAGCAAGATGTCCGCAATTGACGCGATGATGGACGATGCGGTGAGCCTGCACAGCCAGCTTCAGGGCGCGAGGCCCAGGAACCTTGCCGGGATCGCGGCTGAGCAGGGGCGGGTGGAGCAGGTGAAGAAGAGTTACGAGGAGGTGCTGAAGCTGACGGACGAGCACGCCGGCCACAAGCCGCTGCTGGAGGGGTTCTTCCCGGATCCGGATTATGAGACTCAATTTGAGTTCCCGCGCGCATATCGGGAAGCGCTGGATGGGCTGTACCGGCGTTTGCGGGCCGGATCGGTCCCGACGGACGCGGAGGTGCATGACGCGGAAGAGAGCATTCGCGACGAGGAGCATGCCCAGGCCAACGCCGCCTTCGGGGTGGATCCTGGCGAGGCCCAGCAGTACGGAACCGGCGTTCCCCCCGAGGGCGAGCAGACCAACGCCTCGGGGCTGATTACAACGGCGGAGGCGCAGAAGAATCCCTATGTGCGGGCGAGCATCGCCAAGGCCCGGCGCATCTATTGTTACGCGGCGCCGCCTAGCGACGAAAAAACGCCGTTCAGCGTCATTTCCGAGGTGTATGACCCACCGAGCGGCCGGGCTCCCTCACCTCTGGACTGCTGGGAGGCCCAGTTGCAACTGTGGGTTCAGCAGGACGTGGTTGAGTCTCTGGCCCGCGTGAACGAACGAGCGGCCCGGGATCTGCCCCCCGAGAACCAGTGGGTGGGCTACCTGCCCGTCAAGCGCGTGCTCGAGATCTTCGTGAATCCCCGCTACGTCGGGACCCCCGATGGCCCCCCGCAGGAGTCCTTCACGGGCAATACTTCCGGTCCGGAATACGAGGTCCTTTATTTCACACTGAAGCTGGTGGTGGATGCTTGCGAACTCAATACCGTGATCGCTGAGGTTTGCAATAATTCCTACACGACCCTGTATCGGCTTGATTACCAGGTCGAGCCTCCCAACCTCAGGATGGAAGACTACATTTACGGCTCGGCGCCGGTGGTCCGCGCAGAGATGAACTTCGAGAGAATCCTTTACTCCAAACGCTATCTATCCCTGATGCCGGACGTCGTGCTGAACGAGTTGGGCAAACAGCGCCCCGAACCCGAGCCGGAGACAGCGGAATGACCAATCGGCAGTACGGCCGAGGGCTTGCACCCCGAATCGCCGTCGGGAGGATCTGTTATGGCTAAGCAGGCGATCAGCCCGCTCGAACAACACGTGGATAAGGCCGTGCTAGGAGTCTGCGGCCTGCTGCTCCTGGCCGCGATCGCCCTGTTTCTGGTCTCGTCACCCAACAAGAAGGAGCTGGGAGGGGAGTCTGCCGCGCCGGCCTCCGTTTACAACGTCGTGGCCAATGAGGCCGAACGCCTGGCTCGTCGGATTGCGGAGGAAGCCCCGCCGTCGACCGCGGACAAGGAAAACCCGATTCCGGTTCTCCGAAGATGGATGCAGAATCTGCTTTCGGCGGCCAGCCTGAGCCCTCTCCTGCGGCCGCCCGTGCCGCCCTTGCCGGCGGTGCCGCGGGTCGGCCCCCAGGGCCCCACGTCGGACAAGATCGAGTTGGCCCGTATGTTGCCGCCGACGCAGGTGAAGGTGGCGGCGTCCGGGCGAACACTGGCCGTGATGGCCCCGCCCTTCATCCTGGGCGGGCAGAGCTACACCGATCCCGGCGCCGGCACGTCGGATTTCGAGGTCGCGTTCAACTGGGTGACGGTCTCGGGCGTGTTCGAGCGTGCGGAACAGGAGCGGCTGTGCCGCGAGGCGGAGTACCATGCCGGCCGGCGGGATCCCTACGTGGTGGGGGTGGATCTCCAGCGCCGTGAACGACGTTGGGACGGCACCTTCACCGAATGGCAGGATATTACGACCTACGCGCCCATTGTGGTCGGTTCGCCGCCGGAGATCACGGTGATCGAATCGGGCCTGATCAAGACCGTTTCTGAAGACGATCTGGAGATCGTTGCCGAATTTTCCGACCCGATCCGCAAACAGGAGAACCAGCTTGATCTGATGCGGCCTCTTTTTCCCCTGCCATTGGCGGGGGACTACTGGAAACTGCCCGTCTACCCGGACATCGACATTGTGGCCCTGGATGAGGAATACTACCTGGCGGCCGGTGCAACTCCCGTGGATCGATACGAGGCCATGTTGGAGGTACCGGAGGAGCAGACCGGACAGCCGGACCCCCGGCAGGAGTTGGAGCGAGATATCCAACGTCTGGAGAACCAACTGAGGCGAGGGTACCTCACGTTGGCGGCTGCTCAGGCGGCGGAAGAGGAGATCAAAACAAAGCTCAACCGAACGGATCTGAGTGCGACCCAGACCCGCCGGCTGGAGGATTTGCTGATTCGGACGAAGAAAGAGGTGGAGCGTCTGGAGTCGAGTCCCCTGCCCCAGGGCCCGTCGGTCGTGCAGTCTCCGGAGCAGGTGGTCTGGGCACACGACGCGCTGCGCAACAGCGTGGTCAGCGGCAAGACGTACCAGTATCGCATGAGGCTGCGGCTCTACAACCGCTACTGCGCGTTTCCTACCCCGCTGGCCAACCCCGAAGATGCCGAGAAGGTGGTGTTGGCCACCGATTGGTCCGATCCAACCGAGCCGGTGACGATCAAGCTGGATACGGAGTTTTTCCTCGCCAGCGCCTCGGGCGAGCGGGTCCGGGCGGACGTGTTCAAGTGGGTGGAAGGCAACTGGATCCGGCAGACCTTTGACGTGGAAGCGGGCGAACCCATCGGCGGGATCAAGCGGGTCTCGTTGCCCGGCGATCCGCCCGTGAAGGAGCTGGTGGACTTCAATACGGGGGCTGTCGTGTTGGAGGTGGACCTGCTGCGGAGTTTCCGTCCGCCAAAAGTAGGAACCGACGGCTGGTCGGCGGGTCCGCCAAGAACCACGGTGGCCGTCACTTACGTGGATGCTGGCGGCGAAGTCCGCGAACGGCTGCTGGACCTGGACAGGTACAGTGCCGCCTACAAGGCCTTCAAGCAACTGGCCCAGCAGACGGCTGCCAAACGCCCACCGCCCCCCAAGGGCCCGCCCACTGGGGCTCCTCCCGGCTTTGGTGGCCCCG
>MTKY01055220.1_pt1 | contig 12414 bp, 7 predicted proteins | sample 1042731 | NCBI WGS metagenome assembly MTKY01 (sample SAMN06212206, study PRJNA360538) | anaerobic digester metagenome | biome: Wastewater treatment plant; material: sludge; isolation source: anaerobic digester fed with sludge from wastewater treatment plant | place: Denmark: WWTP Soeholt ... | reverse complement strand
CCGGCCTGCTGACCGGCAGCGTGGCCCCCGCCTCCGCGCGCGCGCAGTTTGCCGCGCGCTCCCCGCAGACGGGGCTACTGGGCGCGTCCAACGTGGGCGGGCACTTCGGGGCGGCGCTGCGCCAGAGCGGGATCGCCATGCTGCGCGTCACCGGGCGCGCGCAGACTCCCGTCTCCGTGTGGATCGAGGGGAAGCAGATCACCATCCGCGATGCCGCGCACCTGTGGGGGCTGGAAGTCCCGCGCGCGATCGAGGGGCTGCGCGCCCAGGCTGATCCCGATACGGAACTGCGCGCGCTGGCTATCGGGCCTGCCGGCGAGAACCTGGTGCGCTTCGCCTGCGTCCTCACCGAGGACGTGCACGCGGCGGGCCGCACGGGGATGGGCGCGGTGATGGGATCGAAGAACCTGAAGGCGCTCGTCCTGGCGCGGCCTGAGCGCGAGCGCCGGGCGGCGGGCGAGCTTTCCGACCTGGCCCGCCAGTACGCCCGCGCGATCCGCGACGCGGAGCGTTACGACCTCTACGCCACCATCAACAACAGCGCCTATCTGCGCGACAGCCACGACCTCGGCTTGCTGGGCACGCGCAACTTCCAGCAGACGCAGTTCGAGGGCGTAGACGCCATCAATGGCGAGCAGTTCTTACCCTATGTGCGCCGGTACAAAAGCTGCCATCGTTGCCCGGTGCACTGCAAGGCAGAAGTGCGCATCGAGCACGGGCGCTTTGAGATGCTGGTCGGCGAGCGCCCCGACATCGAGCCGCTGATGGGCTTCGGCCCGCGCATCGGCGTTGCTGATCCGGAGGCGGTTCTCTACCTGTACAGCCTGACCAACACGCTCGGCCTGGATTCGATCTCCGCCGCTGGCGTGCTCGCCTTCGCCATTGACCTCTACGAGCAGGAGATTCTCTCGTCGCAGGACACTGGCGGCCTGCCGCTGCGCTGGGGCAATGCGGATGCCGCCGTTGCCCTCATAGAGCAGATCGCGCGGCGCGAGGGGCTGGGCGATCTGCTAGCCGAAGGCGTGCGCGAGGCGGCGCGGCGCATCGGCAACGGCGCAGAGTGGTCGGCCATGCACAGCAAGGGGCTGGACTTGCCAGGGTACGATCCGCGCGGCGCGCAGGGGACGGCCCTGGCCTATGCCATCTCCAATCGCGGCGCGGACTATGCCAGCGTCTACCCGTCGCTGGAGTACTTCTGGACGCCGGAGCAGGGCAAGGCCACCTTTGGCGATGAGGCTTCCGTAGACTCGTCGCGCTCGGAAGGCAAGGGGCGCATGGTGCGCTATGCCTACCAGGTCTCCGCCGCTCTGGACGCGCTCGGCGTGTGCAAGGTGCCGATTCTCTCGGTCATCGGCGACTTCAGCCTGGAGCAGGAAGCGCGCCTGGTGAGCGCGTACACCGGCTGGGACATCACGACGGATGACCTGTTCGCCATTGGCGCGGAGATCATCACCGCCGAGCGGCGCGTCAACCTGCGCTACGGTCTGACCAGCCAGGACGACACCCTGCCCGCCAGGTTCCTGGAGGAGCCGGTACCGTCCGGCCCGACGAAGGGCAAGGTGGTAGACTTGGCACGCATGGTGCGCGACTATTACCAGGCGATGGGCTGGGACGAGAATGGCGTGCCCCCGGACTGAGCGGGCAGCGTTCTGTTACGCTTGTATGCACGAGCGCAGAGATCAGACGTCCGAAGTCTTCGAAGACTTCGGACGTCTTGCTATGGCCCGCTCGCCGTGCCCTTCGCTTGACGCTGCGGGGATTGGACTCTATAATCTCATATATCAGTTACTCGCAGTTGATATAGCCAATCCAGCTTGGAAATATAGCAAAATTCACCCTCTGGAATAGGACAGCCATGATTGAGACACACGGATTGCGCCAGACCAGTGCTCACTACTCGCGCATGGGGCCGCAGGAGTGCGAGCGGATTCACGCCGGCTGCCTCGAAGTCCTGGAACGCGTCGGCGTCGAGGTTCACGACGAGCGCGCGCGGCAGATTCTCGTCAAGGGGGGCGGCAAAGCGGACGGCATTCGCATCCGCCTGCCGGAGCACCTGGTGCGCTGGGCGCTCGAAACGGCTCCCTCGCGCATGACGCTGTGCGACCGCAACGGCAAGGTCGCCATGCGCGCCTGGGGCTACAACTCCTACTTCGGCGGCGGGTCGGACTGCCTCAACATCCTCGATCACCGCACCGGCCAGCGGCGGCGCGCCGTGCTGCAGGATGTCATAGAGGGTGCCATCCTGCAAGACGCGCTGCCCGAAATAGACTTCCTTATGTCCTCTGTGCTGCCCTCGGACGTTGACCAGCGCATCTACGACCGCTACCAGATGGAAGCGATGCTCAACCATTCCACCAAGCCCATCGTCTTCGTCTCGCCGGACTTCCAGGGCTGTGTGGCGGCGGTGGAAATGTGCGAGATCATCGCTGGCAGCGCGGAGGCGTTCCAGCGCAGCCCCTTCGCCACCTGCTACATCAACGTCACCTCCGGCCTGATCGCCAACCAGGAAGCCTTGCAGAAGTGTATCTACCTGGCCGAGAAGGGGCTGCCCCTGCTGTGGATTCCGATCAACGCGGGCGGCGTCAACTGCCCGGTGACGACGGCGGGCGTCCTGGCGACGCTCTACGCGGGCGTTTTGCTGGGCATCGTGCTGGCCCAGTTGGTGCGCGAGGGCACGCCCGTAGGGACGACAGGCTGGAACGGCGGGCCGTACAACCTGCAGAGCATGGTCGGCAACTACGTGCTGGCCGATGAGCAGGGCGTCTCTATTGCGATGGGCAAGTACTACAACCTGCCCGTCTTCGGCCTGGCCGGCTCGACCGACTCCAAGGTGCTCGACCAGCAGTGCGGGGCTGAGGTCGTCTACAGCCTGCTGTTCGCGCTGCTTTCGGGGGCGAACATCAACCACGACCTGGGCTTCATGGACGCTGGCTTGCAGTATTCGTTCCAACTGCTGGCGCTGTGCAATGAGCACCTGGGCTTCCTGCGCGCGGCGACGGCAGGCGTCTCCGTCACCGACGATGACCTGGCGCTGGACGTGATCGAGGAGCTTGGCCCCACCGGTGATTACCTAACCCACGAGCACACGCTCCAGAACTTCCGGCGGGCGTACCATTCCAAGCTGGTGGACAAGAACGTGTATTCGCAGTGGGAACAGCGCGGCGCAACGACGATGGAACAGCGTGCCGCCGCCTGGGTTGACAAGATTCTGGCCAGCCACGAGCCGCCGCTCCTCCCCGCCGACATTCAGCGCGACATCCACAAGATCGTCGAGCGCGAATTGGAGCGGGTCAGCTAGCGAGCGCGGCTCCGTCCCGCAAAGGATAAGCTGTGCACGACAAAAAGCCGTTCTTCATGCGCGATCCCTGGCAGTACAGCCCGGCAGACAAGCCCGGCCCCGGCCCCGACGCCGGGCTGGGCTTCGATACGCGGGCGCTGCACACGGGCTTTTGCCCGCTGCGCGATGTGGGCAAGTTCCGCTCCTTCGTGACGCCGATTGCCCAGTCCATGACCTACCCCTACGAGCGCTTCGACCAGTTCCCGGATTTCATCTACGGGCGCAGCAAGACGCCCACCGTCAGCGTGCTGGAGGAGCGGCTCGCCGCGCTCGAAGGCGGCGAAGGAGCCGTGACCGGCAGCTCCGGCTCGCAGTCGCTGTTCAGCCTGATCTTCACACTGGCCCGGCCCGGCGATAATGTAGTGACCAGCCTCAACATCTTCGGCGAAGGGTACAAGCAGGCCGCGTCCATCTTCCCGCAGCGCACGGGGGTGGAGTTCCGCTTCGTCAGCGACCCGGCGAATCCGGAAGCGTGGGACGCGCTGCTGGACAGCAGGACGCGCCTGGTGTGGGTCGAAACGCCCAGCAACCCCTGCCTGTTCGTCACCGACATCGCCGCCGTCGCGGAAGTGGCTCACGCGCGCGGCGTGCCGCTGCTGGTGGACAACACCACCGCCACGCCCGCGCTGCAACAGCCGTTCGCCCTGGGCGCGGACATCGTCTTGCTCTCCATCACCAAGTTCATCTGCGGCAACGCCAGTGTCATCGGCGGGGCGATTGTCGGGCCGGAGGCGCTGTGCGAGGACATCCGCTGGAACACGCAGGAGTTCGTCGGCGCGGTCATGCAGCCGCTCGAAGCGTGGCTGGTGCTGCAATTCCTGGAGACGCTGTCGCTGCGCATGGAGCGGCACAGCCACAACGCGCAGGCGGTCGCTGACTTTCTGGCCGCGCACCCGAAGGTGACTCACGTCAACTATCCGGGGCTGCCGGGCCACCCGCAGCACGCGCTGGCCCAGCGCCAGATGAAAGCGCCGGGCGGCCTGCTCTCGTTCGTGGTGCCGGGCAGGATGCGCGGGGCGGCGACGGTCATGGACAGCCTGCAACTGGTCATCCACGCGGTGACGTTTGGGACGAGCCGCACGATCTGTATGCACCCGGCGACGATCACCCACGAGCACATGACACCGGAAGAGCGAGCGACCGCCGGCATTGACGACGGCCTGATCCGGCTCTCGGTGGGCCTGGAGAACGCCGAAGACATCATCGCCGACCTGGATCAGGCGTTGGGCAAGCTCTAGGCGCGGGCAAAGGCGAGAATCGCGTGTAGGGGAGGGTTTGAAACCCTCCCCTACGATTCCTTTCCCGTCCTGGATATTCTACGAGCCATCCATGCGCGCTGCAGCGGCCCTCAGCACAGCCTCGATCTTCTCGACGACGCCGGGCGGCAGCGGCGGCGGGGTGTGCGTCGCCAGGATGTGGCGCACCCGCGCCCGCACCCGCTCGTGCATCGTGCTCGCTCCCGCCGCCTGCCAGTTCACCCACCGCTGGCGATCCATCAGGCGCGGCACCCAGATTTCCTGGCGGCAGCGGCGCGCCGTCTCCTCGGCGGACATGAAATCCCCGGCAGGGCCGACCTGGTCAATCAGGTCGAGCATCAGCGTGTCGTCGCTGACCTCCACCCCGCGCATGATGCGCCGCGTCATGGCGATGATCTCGTCGGTCATCACCAGCATGTCCAGCGAGCCGGTGTCCGTATTGTCCAGGAAGCCAACGTCGTGCACCAGCGTCGCGCCGCTCAAGCCGGAGAGCACCACCTGGATCGCGCTCTCGATGGCCGCCTGCTGGTCGAGCACCTTCGCCTCCGACGCCCCGGCGGTGCCCATGAAGGGCAGCCCCAGGTAGCGCGAGATGTCGGCCATGGCCGCGCTGTAGAGGCTCATCTCCGGGCCGCCGTAAGCGGGCGTGCCAGTGCGCAAGTCCATCGGCTGCGGCACGCCGCCGATACACACCCTCGCCCCGCGCTGCTTAAGCTGGATGGCCGCCAGGCCGCTCAGCGCCCCGGCCAGGTAAACCACGAACAGCCCGGCCCCGGTCACCGGCGCGGTCGCGCCCGCCGTCCCTCCGCCGATGTAGATGACAGGAACGCCGCGCTCGGCGGCCCACAGCGCATTGCCTAGCTCGACATCGGTGTGCTGCAACGGCGCTTGGTAGGTGGCGAACAGAGCGAAGAAGGGGTATTGGCGCAGGCTTTCCGCGCTGCCAGCGACAGCCAGGGCTATCTCATAGATGTCGGCCAGGTTTTGGCGCGTGAAGGCCCAGGGCAGGACGGGCTTGCCGGTGTTGGCGATCATCTCGGCGAACTCGACCACCGGCGCTAGCTCCGGCGGCACATCGTCGATCAAGCCGAGGCCCATCGCGTAATCAATGTGCTCCAGCGCATCGCAGACGCGGGCGGTCAGGGCGGGGTCGCCCCGCTGGGCGCGACGGCGCTCGCCCGTCTGCGGGTCCATGTAGTAAGTGCAGGTGGGGCCGGGGCCGAAGTAGACCCGGTCGGGCACGATCTGCATACGATGCTGGCGGTCACGCCCCCACAAGGTGAAGGTGCGCGGCGTTGCCGCTAGCGCATCCTGGATGATGTGCGGCGGGATGCGCACCCGTACCCCATCGGCGCGCGCGCCCGCCGCAACGAGCAGATCGCGCGCCTCCTCATTGAGGACGTTGACGCCGGTGCGCTGCAAGCATTCCAGCGTGGCCTGGTAGACTTTCTCGATCTGCGCGTCCGACAGGACGCGAAACTGGGGTGTCTGGTGCGCGCTGTAATTGGTGTCCATAGAAGTAATCCCGCGTAAGGTGTTGAAGAAATGGGTTGCCATGCCCTGGCTTACCTCACCCCCGCTCGGCGCTGACGCGCCTCGCCGCCCCCTCTCCATGCATGGAGGGGGCAGGCCAAGCGGAGCGAGGTCGGGGGTGAGGTAAACTGCTGGATTTCGCAAAATCTTCCTGAGTCTGCTGAGAGTCAGACGTTTCCGGTTGGGCGCGCGGGCTACACTTCCCGCACGTCAATAATCTCCTGGCCTTCAACGGCGCTGAGCGCCGCGATAACCTCGTCTTTGTCGGCGCGAATCTTGACGACGGCATCCCACTTGTCGGGGTCCTTCAGGCACAGAGCGCCGCCCATTGTCTCGATGGCCCAGCCCTGCCGGGCAATGACCGTGACCAGCTTGGCTAGCTCGCCTTTGATCATCGGCATGCGGATGGTGACGCGCACGCCGGAGACGCTCCCGGCCATCATCTCGGCCAGGACGGTCAGCAGGTCGCTCTCGGTGATCAGCCCGACGACAATGCCCTCGCTGACCACCGGCAGGCAGCCCACGCGGTGCTTGACCATGACGACGGCGGCCTGCTCGATGGGCGTATCGGGATTGGTGACGATCACGTCGCGCGCCTGCACCATCACATCTCTTACCTTCAGGTCGGACAGCAGGCGCGTGATCTCCCAGATGTCCAGGCTGGCCAGCCGCCGGGGATCGATCAGCATGGTCTGCGGGGTGAGCAGGCCCAGCAGCCGCTTGCCATCGCCGACAACGGGCAGATAGCGCAGATTGTTCTCCGTCATGTAGCGCTGCGCGGCCACGATGGACATCTCTGGCTCTGCCATCAGCGGGTGCTTGACCATGTAGTCTTTAACCAGCATGACGACCTCCCTTCTCGATGGTGACCACGGCCTCCATCTGGCGCAGCGCGTCTAGCGGGATGTGGCAGTAGATGCGGTGCTGCTCCGTGTCGAACTGGGCGGGCGGGGACTGCTGCTCGCAGATCGCGCCGCCGTCCGGCAGCAGGTTGCGGCGCGGGCAGCGGGTGTGGAAGCGGCAGCCGCTCGGCGGGTTGAGGGCGCTGGGCACCGTCCCGCTCAGGCGGATGTGCTTCTGTTCGGCGCGCGGGTCGGGGATGGGCACGGCGGAGAGCAGCGCCTCGGTGTAGGGGTGGTACGGCGGCAGGTAGATCGCCTCTGCCGGGCCGATCTCCGCGATCTGCCCCAGGTACATCACGGCCAGGTGATCGCAGAAGAAGCGCACCACGCTCAGGTCGTGAGCGATGAAGATCATCGTTGTGCCCAGCCGTTGCTGGATTTCTAGCAGCAGGTTGAGCACCGCCGCCTGCACCGACACATCCAGCGCCGAGACCGGCTCATCGCACAGCACCAGCTTGGGCGACGCGGCGATGGCGCGGGCGATGGCTACCCGCTGCTTCTCGCCGCCGCTGAGCTGGCGCGGCAGCCTCCGGTAGTAGTTCTCGCCCAGCTTCATCATGTCCAGCAGGCGGATCACCTCGTCGCGCACCTCGCCGGGCGGCACTGCCTTAAAGCGGCGCAGCGAGCGGGCGATCTGGTAGCCGACACTGAACGACGGGTTGAGCGTCGAGTCCGGGTTCTGGAAGACCATCTGTAGCTCTTTGATCACGTCCAGGCTCCGCTTGGAGACCGGTTCCGAGATGTCCACACCCATGAACTCGATCTCGCCACCGGTCAGCTTCTCCAGGCCGATGATCGTCTTGACCAGGGTGCTCTTGCCGCAGCCCGATTCGCCGACGATGCCCAGGGTTTGGCCGGGCGTGGCTTCCAGACTCACGTCGTCCACCGCCTTGACGTACTGCTTCTTGCCCCCGATCAGGCGCTTGGACGCGACCGGGTAGTAGGTCCTGGCCTCTTTGACGGACAGGATCGGCGGCGCGCCGTCCGGCTGTGGGGCCTGGCCCAGCAACCGGCTCACCCCCTCGCCGGACAGCGTGTCCTTGTGCTCATGCACCTCGTCGGCGAACAGGCAGCGCGACCAGTGGCCGGGCCGGACTTCGTGCATCGTCACCGGCCCCTGGGCGCACACCGCGCGGGCGAGCGGGCAGCGCGGCTCGAAAATGCAGCCCGGCGGCAACGCCGTTGGCGAGGGCACGCGCCCGCGAATCGGCTGGAGGATGCTGTTGGTCTTGGTCGTGTCCAGGCGGGGGATGCAGCGGATGAGTCCCAGGGTATAGGGGTGGCTCGGCTGTAAGAAGATGTCCTGCACGCTGGCCCGCTCGACCATCTCCCCCGCGTACATGACCCCGATCGCGTCCGACACGCGGGCGATCACGCCCAGGTTGTGGCTGATGTACATGATCGCTGTGTCGAACTCGTTCTGCAGGTCGTTGATCAGGTCGAGCACGGCGGCTTCAACGGTCACGTCCAGGGCGGTAGTCGGCTCGTCCATGATCAGCAAGGCGGGGTCGTTGAGCAGAGCCATAGCGATGACGATGCGCTGCTGCTGGCCGCCGGAGACCTGGTGCGGGTAGCGGCGCATGACGCTCGCCGGGTCGGGCATATAGACGCGGTGCAGCATTTGCTCGCAGCGCTCCAGGGCGGCGGCCCGCTTCATGCTGCGGTGCACGATCAGCACCTCAGCCATCTGATCGCCAAGCTGCATGGACGGGTTGAGCGCCTGCATCGGGTCCTGGTAGACCATCGCGATGCGGTCGCCACGCAGCTTGCGCAGCTCCTTCTCGGAACGCTTGACCAGGTCTTGGCCCTGGAACAGGATGCGCCCCCCGCTAATCTTACCGTTGCGCCCCAGGAAGTTGACGATGCTGAAGGCTACCGTGCTCTTGCCGCAGCCGGACTCGCCGACGATGCCGAAGGTTTCGGCGCGCTGAATGTCGAGCGAGACATCGCGCACGGCGGCCACGTCGCCATGCCGCGTCTCGTAGGCGACGGCCAGCCGGTCAATCTCCAGGATGGGAACCTGTCTTGGCCCACGCATCAATGTCTCGCTCCTTCGAAAACAGCCATGCGGGGCGCTGCTCTGCCACGCCCTCAGCCTCACCCCCAGCCTCGCTACGCTTGGCTTGCCCCCTCTCCACGACGTGGAGAGGGGGCGGCAAGGCGCGTCAGCGCCGCGCGGGGGTGAGGCTGCTCGTCAGCGCCAGGCGGGTCGGTGATTGGCTTCGCACACACCCGCCGCCCCTACTGGTAGCGCGTCGTCTCCTCGCGCAAGCCGTCGGCGAACAGGTTCAGCCCCACGACCAGGCTGGCAATGGCCAGGATCGGCCAGAGCACGCCCAACGGATTCGTCCAGATGAACTTGCGCGCGTTGGCGACCATGCTACCCCAGTCGGGCGTGGGCGGCGGGAGACCCAGCCCCAGGAAGCCCAGCGTGCCGATGGCGAAGATGGCATAGCCGACGCGCAGCAGCCCGTCAATGATCAGCGGGCCGCGCACATTGGGCAGAATCTCGACGAACATGATGTAGAACGGGTTCTCGCCCCGCGTCTCGGCGGCGCGAATGTAGTCGCGGGTGCGGATGTCCAGCGTCAGGCTGCGCACCAGGCGAGCGATGCCCGGCGTGCCCACGAAGGTGATGGCGATCACCACGTTGATGGCGGACGGGCCAATGGCGGCGATGATGATCAGGTAGAGCAGGATAGTGGGGAAGGCCATGATCGCGTCCAGCAGGCGCATCACCACCTCATCCACCAGGCCCCCGAAGTAGCCACCGATCAAGCCGAGCACCGTCCCCAGGGTCACCGACGCCAGCACCGAGATCGGGGCCAGCGTCAGGATGGTGCGCGTCCCGTAGATCAGGCGCGACAGGATGTCGCGGCCCATGTGATCAGTGCCCAGGAGGTACTGCTCTGAGGGCTTCTTGTTGATCGCCGACGAGTCCTGGGCCAGCGGGTCGCACGGCGCGATCACCGGAGCCAGGATCGCCACCAGCACCCAGAAGACGATGATGCTCAGCCCGATGACGGCCACCCGCGAGTTGGAGATAATCGCCGCTTCTTCCCAAAGCTGAAGCAGCCGGTGCTTGCGCTTCTCGACGGTTTTGGCTCCCGTAGACATGGCTGCTCAGCCCTTCACGTGTAGCGGATGCGCGGGTTCAGGAACGTGTAGATGATGTCGGCGACAAGCTGCGTGCCCACCGCCAGCCCGACCATGACCATCGCCCCCGCTTCGATGGCATTGATGTCTTTGAACAGCGCCGAATCGAGCAGGTACAGCCCCACGCCGGGATAGCCGTACACGGCTTCGACGACGACGATGCCGCCCACCAGCCAGTTGACGTGCAGCATGATCACGGTGATGGGGGCCATCAGCGCGTTGCGCAGCGCGTGGCGAAAGACAATGCGTCGCCAGGGCAGCCCCTTGAGAATCGCCGTGCGAATGTAGGGCGCGTTCATCACCTCGACCATGCTGGCCCGCGTCATGCGCGCCACATAGCCCACCTCAACCAGCGTCAGCGTCAGGACGGGCAGCACTAGCATCTTGGGATTCTGCAGCGGGGCGGAGTCGTCCACAAAGACTGCCGCGCCGGGCAGCAATTCGAGCCAGAATGAGAATACGAGGATCAGGAATACCCCGCTGGCGAATTCCGGCACGGAAGTCGTGATCAGGCTCAGCAGCGAGATCGTGCGATCCAGAAAGCTCCCTTCGCGCAAACCGGCCAGGATGCCCAGGGCGAGTGCGACGGGCATGATGATGACGAAGGCGATCAGGGCCAGGCTGAACGAGTTGCGCAGGCGACGCAGCAGCGTCGGCCCGACGGGGCGGTTGGTGCGCAGGGAGATGCCCGGATCGCCGCGCAGCAGCCCCTTCTTCAGCGGGTAATATTCCTGGCCGCTGCCGCTGGTGAAGGCGCGTCCGGCGGCAGCCGGGCCAGTGGTCGTCGCCGTCTCCTTAACCCACAGCACCACATGACCGGCGTTGTCCACGCCCCAGAGAGTGCTCAGGCCGTCCTCGTTGATGTGCCAGTCGTCAAAGGGCACGACCTCGCGCTGGCCGTCCGGCGAGATGCGCGTCTGCTCCAGGCCGGTGGACTTCATTTTCCACTGGACGAGCGTGCCGTCCGGCTCCTCGGCCCACCACTGGGGAACGTCGCCGGGCCGGGCGGCGGTCAGCTTGAGCGGCATCCCGACCTTGCCGCGCAGCCGCCAGTCGTTACCAACCAGCCAATCGAAGTAGCGCGCATAGAGGGGCCGATCCAGCCCCATCTGCTTGCGCAGCAGGTCAACCTGTTCCTGAGTGGCGAACTGGCCGAGGATATGGCGCGCGACATCACCGGGGGCCACTTCCGAGACAAGGAATATGACTATGGACACCAGCAGCATGGTCAACAGCATGAAGCCGAGGCGACGGACGATGTAGCGAATCATGCGGCCTCCTGGCGAGCAATGGGGAACAGGCGGGATGAAGCCAGTTCATCCCGCCCCCCGCAAGCCTCACGAAGCTGGCAGGTTAGCCCGCCGTTTCGTCCCATACCTCGTCGAACAGATCGTAGTTGGTGGGATGCGCCCGGATGCCCTGGAAGCGCTCGTGGCAGACATACCACACGTTGGTGAAGAAGGGGATGGCGCAAGCCCCGCGCTCGGCCTCGATGTCCTCCATCTTGCAGGCGATGGCGCGGCGCGCCTCTACGTCGAGCGTGCTCTCGGCCTGGCGCAGCAAGGTCAGGTACTCCTCGTCCACCCAGCGCGTCTCGTTCCAGGCGGCGGGTGTGCCGTCTGCCTCGGCGGAGAACGCCAGCGCCGGGACGATGATGCCCAGCGGACGGTGCGCCCAGATGGTGATGCCGAACGGTACTTCTGTCCAGATGTCCCAGTACTGCGCCGACGGCAGGATGTTCAGGTTGATGTTGAAGCCGCCCGCCGCCGCTGTCTCCTTGAGCGACTGGGCCATCGCCGGTTCCGCGCGTGCATGCTGCGTGGACAGATCCACAGTGACGCCGTCAGGATAGCCAGCCTCGGCCAGCAGCGCCCTCGCCCCTTCGGGATCGTAGGCGGGAATCGGCTTCTCACAGTATTCGGGGTGGATCGGTGCAAAGGCCGAGTCGTGGCCCAGCACGCCCTCGCCGAACCAGGCCAGGTCGAGCATCTTCTGGCGATCCACGCACTTCTTGAGCGCCTGGCGGACGCGCACATCGTCGAACGGCGGCTGGTCTACGCGCATACGGATGTGGAACGTCTGGGCAGTCGGCGAGGAGTAGACGCCGATGCCCGGCAGGTCCTTGACCGCCTGCCAGACATCCGCCGGCGGGTTGAAGATGTTGTCCACCTGGCCACTCTGCAGCGCGGCGATCTGGGCGGCGGTGTCTTCGCCCAGGTCCACGAAGATG
>MTKY01010667.1_pt1 | contig 12417 bp, 11 predicted proteins | sample 1042731 | NCBI WGS metagenome assembly MTKY01 (sample SAMN06212206, study PRJNA360538) | anaerobic digester metagenome | biome: Wastewater treatment plant; material: sludge; isolation source: anaerobic digester fed with sludge from wastewater treatment plant | place: Denmark: WWTP Soeholt ... | reverse complement strand
CAACGCGGTCACGGCGCTGGTAGGCGTCATTCAGCAGAGATAGAATGGCGCCCTTTGTGGCGGCCATGCGTTCGGAGACGGCCATTGACCAGGAGGCATCTACGAGGAATAGCACCAGATTGGCCGCGCGCCGCACACGCACCTTGCGCATGTAGTCGTTGGGGCGCACGGCAAAAGAAACCTTCCGTTCGGCCTTAAGCTCGTCGCGTTCTCTCTGAAACGGCGCCGCCGCGCGGATCGTGGCATCAAAGGCGATGTCATCCCTGAGCCTTTCCGCCGGACGGGCGTAGATATAGCGCCCGCGTTTGCGGTCGGAATAGGTGCGCGAGCGGCGCCCGGAGTTGCGCCGCATCATCTTATCGAGCGGCGTATCGAGCCGCCGCGGTTCGAAAGCCTCGCCCACCTTGGCGGGTTTGCCCCCATCCCACCAGTTGGCGTTGCCGTCATCAAACGGGTTTTGGGGGACGGGTTCTGCGTCGTTGGCGGACTGCTCGTGCTCGCCCTCTTCGGTCTCAGTTACTTTTTTTTTTGTGATTCGCGCTCTTTGTCCTCAGAGCCTTCTTTTTGTTCGCCCTGTTCGCTCTGCCCGGCCAGCTGTTCAATGCGATCGGCCAGCTCCTCCATCGAGGTGGTGGCCTGCTCGAAGGGCGTGTGCTTCAGGCGATGCGGCAGCGCCAGTTCGGCTGCCAGGGCAATGTCGCGCGGGGTGATGGCGTTGCGGCCGTCAAAGGCGGCTTGCGCGCGCGCTGTTTTGAGGATCACCAGGTCGGGGCGGTGCCCATCCACCTGCATTGAGGCGGTCAGTGAGGCGATTGACAGCAGATCGCGGCTTGTATAGGTGACATTTTCGACCAAAGCCCGTCCGCGGCGGATTTGTTCGGAAAGCTTGTTTTCTTCCTCCGACCATTTGCTGATGAACCCCGGCCCATCAGACTCGTAAGCCAGGTTGCGCTCCATGATTGCCACGCGCTCGCGCGCGTCACGGATTCCGTGGATATCGACCGAGAGGGCGAAACGGTCCAGAAGCTGCGGCCGCAGGTCGCCTTCCTCAGGGTTCATCGTACCCACGAGGATGAACCGGGCCGGGTGGGTGAAGGAGATGCCCTCCCGTTCGACGATGTTCATGCCCATCGCCGCGGCGTCCAGGAGGATGTCGACAACGTGATCGTCGAGCAGATTGACCTCATCGATATAAAGCAGGCCGCGGTTGGCGGCTGCCAGTACACCAGGTTCGAAGTGCCGTTCGCCCTTCTGGATGGCGGCTTCAATGTCGAGGGTGCCCACCACGCGATCCTCGGTGGCGGAAACCGGCAGGTTGATGAAGGGGATGCGCCGCTCGGCGGTGGGCAGCGCTTCCCCGTGGGCATGGCGTTCCTGACATTCAGTGCACCAGGTGTTGGGGCGGTCAGGGTCGCAGCCGAAACGGCAGTCCGAAACGGCGCGTACCTGCGGCAGGAGGGCCGCCAGCGCCCGGGCGGCGGTGGATTTGGCTGTGCCGCGTTCTCCACGGATCAGAACTCCGCCAATACGCGGTTCAACCGCGTTGAGCACCAGAGCGCGGCGCATGCGATCCTGACCTACGATGGCGGTGAAGGGGAAAATAGGCGGCATGGTTGAAGGTTTCCTGGATGTTAAAGTTCGTCATTTTACCACCAGCGGCGGGTATCGGAATTGCAACAATCCATATATGTCGATGAAGAGGCCTGGTTAACCATGCAGGATAGATCCTGGTTCATCAAAGTCCTTTATCTGCTGATCAGTGTCGTTTTCTCGGTGGTCAGCACGGTTTTTACATTTGCCCTGGTCAGGGGAAAAGGTGACATTAACACGCGCTGGAACTCGATTAAATTCTCGTTGTTCAGTGAACCGCCGCCCGCTGCAGATGGCTGGAAGGTGTGTGAAGTCCTGGGCAGCGCCAACGGATACGTCAGCTTGCAGCTTTGTTCAACCAGCGGCTGGGTGGTCAATACCTTCAGTGATCAAATGGCGCTGTCCGCGCCTCCGCCTGAAACTGAATGCGCCATGCTGGGAAAAGCAGAATTCTGGTGCGGGTCAGATGCGTACCCTCTGCTGCATATTCAGGAAGTAATCCGCCAGCCTGGAGTTGCCGTTCAGGATGACGCCGGCAGCCTGAAAGACGAGAAATTGTTTTCTCAACCGGAAGTTCCGGTCAGCATGGATAAATCGTGCGCCTGGCTGATCAGCAAAGGCGCGGCAGGCTGCGCGGGGGGTGAACTCGCCGGCGTGCTGGTCATAGCCAGCGGGCTGATGCTGCTTGGCGCGGCTTATTTCCTGATGAGAAGGAGTTGAACTTGAGCAGAAAACAGTTGGCAATTTTAGCGGGCATCGCGGGGATCTTTCTGCTCGGCGTAGGCGTTTGCATCCTGGTCACCCGCTTTCAATCTGTACTGGACCGCGGCGAGGGGAAACTGCAAGCGCTTCTCCCCAAAGGTTTCTCCCTGCTGGGCAATGACGGGCTTTACTTTCCTTTTGTCAGCCATGAGAATGTTCCGACTGACGACCAGGGGGAGGATAACGACGCTCAGACCAAGGCGGACTCTGACCAACCCGTTGAAGACCTGGTTCATGAAAACACCTTCTCGCCATTTATTGCCAGAGGACAGGAGGGTATGGTGCGCGTCACGCCCGCTCAGGAGGGGAAACAGCGTCAGCCCTTTACGGTGCGTTTCAAACCCGGTGAGACCTGCGGTTTGGGCGAGGAGACCGTCTGTACCAATCTGGTGTGGGACAACTGGGTGGAGCTGATTACGGTCAGCTCGGGGGTCAGCGACCGCAGCGAACCGCTCAGGGCAGCCGTTGAGGGCGTTGGAGCCTGGGGGCTGGCGGCTGACTCGCTGAAGGAGATCCAGCGCAATATGGGCGCGCTGGAGGGCGCAGCTGTGACGCTGGAGGGCAATGGACAAACGCGCGATGACATGCGCATCCGCGCCGTGGCGCGCGTCCCCTCTGACCGAGTGCTGGAGTATTTCAGCCTGCCTTTCAATGACGCGGTCGCCGCGGCTGCGCAATACAACAAGAGCCTGGGCGATGCGTTGGACAACGGCCGTGACAGCGTGATCCTTGAGTTCAGCGGCTGGCAGGTACGCGATGAACCGCTCGGTCCGGGCACCACGCCCACCAATGCCTCGGTCTACCTGATCGTGCTTCAAATTCCCTGAACCATGGCTGAAACCTTCACTCCCTCCGGCTCCTTCCTGTTTCCGCCCGGGTTCCTTTGGGGCACCGCCACCTCGTCACATCAGGTGGAGGGGGGCAACACCAACAATAACTGGGCGGAGTGGGAAACGCGCCCGGGAAAAATCCATAATGGGGATAAAGCCGGACTGGCCTGCGACTGGTGGGGCGGGCGTTGGCGCGAGGATTTTGACCGCGCTGAGGAGTCCGGGCAGAACGCGCACCGCCTCTCGCTGGAGTGGAGCCGTATCCAGCCCGAACCGGAGCGCTGGGACGAAGACGCGCTCGAGAGATACCGGTTAATGCTGCGCGGACTGGATGAGCGGGGGATGACTGTCATGGTGACGCTGCACCATTTCACCGATCCGTTGTGGGTGGTGGAGATGGGCGGTTGGGAAAACCCCAAAGTCCCGGAGCTGTTCGCCGCCTATGTCCGGCGAGCCGTCGAAGCGCTTAAGACCTACTGCAGGATGTGGGTGACGATCAATGAACCGAATGTATACGCGGTGAGCGGTTGGCTGCTGGGAGATTTTCCGCCCGGGAAAAAGGATATGAACGCCGCCATCCGGGTGTCCGCCAACCTGCTTCGCGCGCATGCTCTGGCATACCAGGTGATCCATGACCTGCAGCCTGAGGCTCAGGCGGGTATCGCCCAGCATTACCGTTCGGAACGGCCGGCTGGGCCGGCGGTGTTCCTGAATCAGATCCCGGCTGGCATCATACATCGTAATTTCAACTATTCATTCCTGGATGCGATCCGCGGGGGGACGCTGCGCATGATGGGCAAACGCTTGCGCATCCCGGAAGCGCGCGGCACGCAGGACTTTATCGGCATCAACTATTACACGGTCGAGCTGGTGCGTTTGAACCTCCTGCGGCCCGGCAACCAGTTCACAGACCGGTATTACGATCCCTACGCCCCAAAGAGCGGAACGGGTTATATCGCGCATGTCCCTGATGGTCTGCGCGAAGCGCTGCATTGGGCGAAGAGTTTTCAATTGCCGCTTTATATAACCGAGAACGGCACCGAAGATGCCATGGATGCCACGCGGCCGCGTTACCTGATCGAACATATTCATCAGGTATGGCGCGCGGTGAACTGGAATTACCAGGTCAAGGGCTACTTCCATTGGTCGCTGGTGGATAATTTTGAATGGGAACGCGGCTGGTCGCAGCGTTTTGGGCTGTGGGGGCTGGATCCGCGGACGCAGGTGCGCCAACGGCGTCTTTCCGTTGATCTCTATTCACAAATCTGCAAGAGCAATGCGATCAACCGGGAAATGGTCGAACGCTATTCGCCTGTCAGCCTGCCGAGCCTGTTTCCTGTGTAGGCGTCAGGCTGCGCGTCATATACGTTTGTTCAAGCTGGTACCCGCGTTCGCGGTACCAAGGACGCGTGCCCACGGAGGAGATCACCGCCATGCGCTTAAATCCGGCGCGGAGCGCGATTTCCTCAGCGCGGCGAAGCAAGCCTGTGCCCAGCCCAATGTGCTGGGCCGCTCCATGGTCACTGCGCCCCACCGGCAGGGATTGCCCGTAGACATGCACCTCGCGGATCAGCGCGGCGCCGGCCAGGTCAGGAAGGACTTCGCTGAGGTCTGGGCTGGATGGGCCGGGCATCGAGAGCCGCAGATATCCCGCCACGCGATCTGAGCCAGTCAGATATTGGATGAATACCTCCTTGGCCTCACCAGCGGGGTAATTCAATTCCACAAGACGCAATTCTCCCGGGACCACCTTCTCCCCGCGCACCTCGCGGCAGCGCAGGCACTGGCAGCGCTGCCCGCGCCGGGCCAGTCGCTCAAGGATGTCTTTGCGCAGGCTGGTGCGGCGATTGCCCTCCACCACATGCGGCGAAGGGATATCGCGGATCACGCGGTTGACCCGGCACCAGGGCGGGATGGCGGTTTTTACATCCGCCACCAGCTCGATCAGTTCGTCCGTGGTGTAAGGGGTGTAGCCGCCCTCCCGCCAGATCTGGTAGAGGCGCGTGTTTTCCAGCAGCTGGCAGGGGTATATCTTGATCTCGTCCGGCTGACAGCCATCATCGAACAGACGCTGGAAATCAGTGCGGTCGCTGTCGGGGGTTGCCCCCAGCAGGTTGGGCATCCAATGCAGCACGATTTTGAAGCCTGCCGCGCGCAGCAGGCTGCAGGCGCGCAGCGCTTCGGCGGCGCTGTGTCCGCGCTGGTTCAGCTCGAGCACGCGCTCATCCAGCGATTGCACGCCCATCTGCACCTTGGTGACGCCAAGCCGGCGCAGCCGCGCAAGCTCGCGCGGGCTGATGGCGTCCGGGCGTGTTTCGATCACCAGACCCACCAGGCGGTGGCGGGCGGATTGATTGCGCTGCTGGGCCTCTTCCAGCGTGGCGGAAGGGGTCTGGTTGAGCGCGTCCATGGCTCGCAGGATGAACTCCTCGCGATAAGCGGCTGGATAAGCGCTCCAGGTGCCGCCCAGGATGAGCAGCTCGATCTTATTGGTAGGGTGGCCGGTGGAGTGCAGCGACTCCAGACGACTGACGACCTGACGGTAGGGGTCAAAATCGTTTTGCAGGCCGCGCATCGCCCCGGGTTCGTCATGAAGATAGCTCTTGGGCATGCGCGCGTCATCCGGGCAGAAGATACATTCGCCCGGGCAGGGCCATGGTTTGGTGAGGATGGTAATTGTGGTTACGCCGGAGAGCGTGCGCACCGGCTTCATGCGAATGCGTTCCATCAGCTGGGCATCCTCTTCCAATCGACCTTCGGCGACCATTTGACGGTAAACGGCGATCAGCATCGACTTGGAAATCAGCCCGCCGTCCGCCTGCGGGTGACGCCGCACGGCGCGATCGAGCGGGCGCCCGGCGATCAGCTCATGCAGGATCTGCTCGGAGAGCTGGGCGCGTTCTTCGGTGAGGATATGCCGGCTATGCCAGTCCATGAAACGCATCATACCCAAATTGGCGGGGTATGTTAAGCTTGAAGCTATGGATGGAAGGGCGGTGAGGGCTTTGGCGGAGATCAACCGGCGTTTCTATGCGCGGCAGGCGCGGGCGTTTTCCGCTTCGCGCCGCCGGTTGCAGCCGGGGGCGCGAAGGGTGCTGGAGGGGCTGCGCGTAGAACCAGACGGTACCTGGCTGGATCTTGGCTGCGGGAACGGCTGGCTGGGGCATGAGTGGGTTCAACAGAACATGCCGGGGAGCTATGTGGGGCTTGATTTCAGCGCTGAGCTGCTGGCGGAGGCGCGCGCGCTGAACAATCATCCGGCGGTCTCCTTCCGCCAGGCTGACTTTATGCAGGCGCGGTGGTCTGAGGAGATGCAGGATGGGATCTATCAGGGGGCGTTTTGTTTTGCCGTGCTGCACCATCTGCCATCTTTTGCCCTGCGGGTCGATTTTCTGCGCCAAGCCTCCGCCCTGCTCGAGCCGGGGGGCTGGTTGTGGCTTTCGGCCTGGGCTTTTCTGCGTGAGGAGAAATGGCGGGAGCGTATTCAGGATTGGAGCCTGGCCGGGCTGAGCGCGGCTGATTTGGAAGAGGGCGATTATCTGCTCGACTGGCGCCAGACGCAGGATGGGCAGCCCGCCTTGCGCTACGTGCACAGCTTCAGCGAGGGAGAATGGGATCGTTTGTTCCTTGAATCCGGCTGGCGGGCGGCTGAGCGTTTTGACAGCGATGGGGAGAGCGGGCGCCTATCGGTCTACTTTGGCCTGCGGAAAACCAGCTGAGGAAATCGCGCGGTCGACCAGTTCAGCGCGCGTGGCGGCCTGAAAGCGGATTTTCAGCCGGGAGACGTGCAGGTGAACGGTGCGCGGGGCGAGGTTCAGCCGGCGCGCGATCTGACGGGTGGTCAGGCCGTCGCGCAGGCATTGCAGTACCTGCAGCTCACGGCGCGGGAGCAGCCTGGCGGGGGAAGAGGACGGTTGGAGCGAAAAAGCGGCCGCCAGCACCAGGTCCTCCTGGCGGCTGACCTGCAGTTTCCCTGCCAGATGACCATAGGGGGAGGGCGGGATCCAGCCTCCGCTGGAGACGAGCTGCTCCAGCTCCTCCGGCTGGAGCGGGGATTCGTAGAATAAAAAGGCGTTCGCAGTGGGGATCAGCAGGATTCGCGTCATTTTAACCTTAACGAAATAGAATATTTGTTCTATAACAAGTATGCCAGAAATGCGGCCCTGAGTCAACAGGCAGTTTTTCCGGCGGGTAAAATGGGGGCATGAAGCGCTTTCTGACGATGCTGCTGGTTCTGCTGCTGGCGGGCTGCGCGATTCTTCCGCCAGGCTTAAACACCGATGCGCCCACCGGCGATCCTGGAGAAACAACGAACACGGCCATTCAGGTCTTTTTCAGCGGGGACAAACAACGCGGTGACCGGCTGGTGAACGCGCTGGTGGATGACATCCGCGCCGCCAGGGAGAGTGTCGATGTGGCGATGTACAACTTCAGCCTGGATGAGGCTGGCTTTGCGCTGATCGAGGCGCAGCAGCGGGGCGTGCGTGTACGTATCCTGCTGGACAGTGACGCGGGAGGCAACCGCTGGGTGGGGCGCTTTGACCAGGCGCGCGTGCCGCTCACCACAGACGGGCGGGAATCATTGATGCATAACAAGTTTGTGATCATCGATGGGCAGAAACTTTGGACCGGTTCGCTGAACCTGACCCGATCGGGCATCTACAAAGACGCGAACAACATGCTGCGCTTCGAATCTGCCGAAATGGCGGGAGTCTATACGAGGCTGTTTGATTTGATGGCAGTGGAACGCCAGTTCTCGCAGCAGCGCACAACCACAACCTCCGCGGATCTGCGGGTGGGCGGCAGCGAGGTGGAGGCGCTCTTTTCCCCGGAGGACGGCGCGGCGGCCCGCCTGATCCGCCTGATCGACAGCGCCGACAGCAGTCTGGATATCCTGGCTTACAGCTTCACCAACAACCGGCTGGCGGACGCCATCCTGCGCGCACAGGAACGCGGGGTGCGGGTGCGCATGCTGTTTGATGAGGATCAGACCCATGAAACAGGCTCCGATTATGGCTTTCTGCGCCAATCCGGCGTGGAGGCGCGTCTGGATGGCAGCCCGGAACTGCAGCATAACAAGGTCATCCTGGTGGATGGCGAGGTGACCGTCAGCGGATCCTATAACTTCACCCGTTCAGCCGACCGCAGCAACGATGAGAACATTGTCATCGTGCACGATTCCTCAATCACATCGCTGTTTACCGTGGAGTTTGAACGGTTGTATGAGATGGGCGAGTGACCTGGGAAGCTGGAGAGGACGCGCCGCGCCTGGACGGCGCGGGAGCTTCGGTTGTGGGAATAAGCGCATCCGCGGCTGGGAATTCATGCCAGGGATGATTTTCCCGGAACGCCTTTTTATTGACAAAGCCCGCGCAGCATATTATAGTAGGCATTAATAAACCGACCGTCGGTTTATTAATGGGGGTATGGCGCGGAAACGCATTGCTGAAGATCATTCCTTACGCCGAAATGAGATCATCCAGACCGCCTGGAAGCTGGTCAGCGCCCGCGGTTTCGAGACCATGTCGATTCAGGAGCTGATCGACGCGCTGGGGATGTCCAAAGGCGCTTTTTATCATTACTTCGCCTCAAAAACCGATCTGCTGGATGGTATGGTCGAGACCCTGCTTGAAGATTCCTGGCGGCAGGTGGCGTCGGTGAGCGAGCGCGGCGACCTCTCCTCGACCGCGCGTTTCATCGAGTTTCTCAAACAGACCACGCTCTGGAAAACAGCCAACCAGGCTAAGTATCGCGGCATTCTGGCGATGTGGTACGCGGATGCCAATCTGGCGCTGCGCGACCGGGTGCACCGCCGCTCCTATGATGTCTATCTGCCGGTGATGCGGGAGATCTTTGACGCGGGTTATAATTCCGGTGAGTTCAAACGCCAGTTCACCGATCAGTCAGCCCTATTGCTTTACTCCGCCATGGCGGGGTTGGGCGATCATATCGCGCGGCGGATGCTCGCGCTGCCAGCACACGCCAGCCGGACTGAGAAAGACGCCCTCTTAGAGGAGATCTATCGCGTTAATCTGCTGTTATGTGAGACTTTCGAATGGCTGACTGGGGCTGAACCCGGTTCGCTGACGTTTTTTGACCGCGAATTGATGCGCAACTGGGTGGAAAGCCAGTGAACAAGCCCGCTGGCGCAGGGAGGGGAGACTGATGCTATATATGCGTCTGGCCTGGCGTAATCTATGGAGACATAAACGCCGCACGCTGATCGTGGTGCTTTCCATCGGGTTGACGCTGGGATTGATGATGATGTATGACGGGCTGGTGGCGGGCTTTCAGGACGCTATCTATGGCAACGCGATCAAGGTGCTGGGGGGTAATATTCAAGCGCACGCGGAAGGCTTTTCCGCTGAGGCATCCGGCAATCCGCTGCTGCCGATCGAGGAGCCGCAGAAATTGATCCTGAGCCTCGAAAATCAGCCTGGCGTGGAGATGGTCTCCCCGCGCATCGTCTCGGGCGGGCTGGTCACCAGTCGCGCCAGCGCTTATGGGGTGCAGATCATCGGTATCGACCCGGCACGCGAGGCGGCGCACAGCCTGATCGCTTCCAATGTGAAAGATGGACGTTATCTGCATGCCGCCGACCAGGACGCGGCGCTGATCGGCCGCGGGCTGGCGGACGCGCTGGAAATTGGCGTGGGCGACAAGCTAAGCCTGGCGGGCAACGCGCTGCATGATCAGACCGCGCGGCGTACTGTGCGGGTGACGGGCATTTATGACCTGGGCATGCCGGACATGGAACAGGGGGCTGTTTATCTTCCGCTGGCCGAAGCCCAGGCAATGCTCGGGCTGGATGGGAAGGTCACCGAGATCGTGGTGCAGCTGGACAAGCTGGGAGGGGAAAAGCAGCTGGCGGGCATTTGGCAAACTCGTTTTTCCGGCCCCTATGAGTGGAAAACCTGGCGCGAGGCCTACCCGGAGCTGGAGAGCGCCCTGGGCACCAAAACTAAGGTGATGGATATGTTCGGGGTGATCATGCTGCTGGTGGCGGGAATCGGGGTATTCAACCTGCTGATGATGGCGGTCTTTGAGCGCACGCGCGAGATCGGGGTCTTGGGCGCGCTGGGCATGCGGCCGGGCAGCATTTCGCGGCTTTTCCTGCTGGAAGGATTGTTCATGGGGCTGCTCGGCGTATTGGCTGGTGTGGTCTTCGGCGTGGGTACCAACCTCCTTCTGGGACGCGTGGGGCTGGATTACAGTCAGTTCGCCGGCGGGGGAAGCTTTTTTGCCCTGCTTTCCAACAGGGTTTATCCATCACTGGGTCTGGATAAGCTGGCTCAGCGCGCCATCACCGCGCTGGTCATCACCCTGTTCTCGGCGCTGATCCCTGCCCGTGACGCGGCCAGGCAGGAACCCGCGAAGGCGCTTCATTTCGTATGAGGTGCGCATGATCAACACGGTTCGCATTTCCCTGCGCAGCCTGGCGCGCAACAAACGGCGCACGTTTTTCTCCGCTCTGGCTCTCGGCATTGGCGTGGCGCTGGTGATCTTCATCGCCGCCGTGCTGCGCGGCGAGATGAACACCTCGCGCGAATCGCTGGTCAGGTTGGAATCCGGACATCTGCAGATCCAGATGATTGGGTATGAGAGCAGCAAATCCAGCCTGAAGTTTGAAACGCTGCTCGCGCAGCCCGGGGCGCTGGCTGAAAAGGTCAACAGGCTGCCTTATGTACGAGCCGCCACGCCGCGGCTGGTGGCGTCCGGGGTGATCAGCACGTTCCGGGATTCCGCGGGCGTGCGGATTATCGGCATCGACCCCGCCTCGCTGGTCAATGAACCGGTTGTCGGTCAGCTGAGCTCGGGCAGCGCCATCACCGCCGAAGACCGTGACGGATTGATGATGGGCAAGGCGCTCGCCGACCAGCTGCGCCTCGCCGCGGGCGATCGCGTCAGCGTGATGGTCAACACCAGCTCCGGCGAATCAAGCGTACAGGATTTCACCATCCGCGGCCTGTTCAACACTGGCTATCCCAGTTATGACCGCACGGCGGTGTTCCTGCCGCTATCCAAAGCGCAGACGATCACCGGCGTGGGCGACCGCGCCAGCCTGATTTTCATCCTGCTCAAGGACGGCGGCCAGATGAACCAGGCAGCGGCGGCGATGCACAGCGGGCAATACAAGGTGCTGACCTTCAATCAGCTGAATATTCTCTACGCCGAGATGGAGCGCATGTCCAATGGCTACCTGGCGGTGATCTACATCATCGTGCTGGGCATCACCTCGGCGGTGATCGTCAACACACTGCTGATGTCGGTGTTTGAGCGCACACGCGAAATCGGGGTGCTGGCGGCGATTGGCATGCAAAGCCGGCGCATCATGGCTCTTTTCCTGACCGAGGCTTTCTTCCTGGCCTGCCTGGGTGTCATCATTGGCGTCCTTCTGGGGGCGCTGATGGGGCTCTACAGCGAGCGGGTGGGGTTTTTCATCGGGGAATACGCGGTCTCGGGTTTTTTATTGTCCGATCGATTGTATGGTCAGCTGGCTTTGCAGGATGTGATCAACCTGAGCCTGCTGGCATTTTTCATAACCCTGGTTGGGGCCATTTATCCCGCGTGGGTAGCCTCCCGGATGGAACCAGTGGAGGCGATGCGCGGTGGAAAACTGGAGTGAGGGAAGCATGGATGTGGTCCGCGTAGAAAATGCTGTGCGTATTTATAAAACCGGCACCCAGGAGGCGCACGCGCTGCGCGGGGTGAACCTGCGGGTGAAAAAGGGGGAGTTCACGGCCCTGGTGGGACCATCTGGTTCAGGGAAAACCACCCTTCTTCAGCTGATCGGCTGTCTGGATCAGCCCACCAGCGGCAAGGTGTTCCTCAACGAACGGGAGGTGAGCGGGCTGGGCCGTGTCCAGCGCGCCGATATTCGCGCGCATGAGCTGGGTTTCGTCTTTCAGTTTTTCGCGCTGATTCCCACGCTCACCGCCTGGGAAAACGTGGAGATGCCGCTGCTCCTCAACGGCATGCCCGCCGCGCAGCGGCGCACGCGCGTGGAGCAGATGCTGGACTGGGTCGACCTGCGCGACCGCGGACACCACCGCCCGGACCAGCTCTCCGGCGGTCAGCAGCAGCGCGTGGCCGTAGCGCGCGCGTTAGCCACTGATCCGGCGCTGATCCTGGCGGATGAGCCGACCGCTAATCTGGACACCTCAAATGGCAGGCAGGTGATGGAGATCATGCAGCGTCTGAACCAGGAGACCGGTGTGACCTTCCTCTTTGCCAC
>MTKY01091036.1_pt1 | contig 12420 bp, 10 predicted proteins | sample 1042731 | NCBI WGS metagenome assembly MTKY01 (sample SAMN06212206, study PRJNA360538) | anaerobic digester metagenome | biome: Wastewater treatment plant; material: sludge; isolation source: anaerobic digester fed with sludge from wastewater treatment plant | place: Denmark: WWTP Soeholt ... | reverse complement strand
GGCTGCGAGTGGCTCGTGCCGCAGGCATCCAGACCGGGCCGCGTGAACGCCTACCACATCTGGGCGATGATCTTCGAGGGCGACAAGGTCGGCATCAGTGCTGAGCAGTTCAAGCAGGCAATGGCGGAGAAGGGCCTGGGCTGGAATATGGGCTACATCGGCAGGCCCGGCTACGCCCCGCCATGCATCGCCGACCACCTCGGCTCCGAGCCCTACTGCGAGGTCGCCGAGTACCTGATGCCGCGGCTCGTGCTGACGGGCACCGGCGGCGATCCGCAGGGGCATATTGCGGCAGCCGAGAAACTGTCCGAAGTCATCGACAGCTTCGGGTAGCACAGCGCACGTGGGACCGCCGGTGTGCGGGCTGCCATCCTGAGGGCCAACTCGAGTATGGATGTCTCCATCGTCATCGTCAACTGGAACACCGCGGGCCACCTGCGCGCCGCCATCGCGTCGTGCTACCGGCACCACGGCGACCTGTCGGTCGAGGTCATCGTTGTCGATAACGGATCGTCCGACGACAGCGTAACGATGGTGCGGCGCGAGTTCCCCGAGGCGGTTGTCATTGCCAACGACGACAACGTCGGGTATGTGCGGGCCGGCAACCAGGGCATAGCGGCGGCCACGGGCCGCTACATCCTGATGCTCAACAGCGATGCCGAGCTGACCGAGGGGTGCCTGCAGGAACTCGTGCGCGTGATGGATGCGTACGCCGACATCGGCACCGCGAGCGCATTTCTCACCTACCCCGACGGCGCTCCACAGGTGTGTGCGTTTCGCTTCCCGACGTTGTGGACACGGCTGCTGCCCGCCGGACGCGTGCACTCGGTCGAGAGCATCCCGATTGGGAGTGGGGAGGGCGCGGACGGTTGTATCGATGTCGGCTGGGTTCTGGGGGCGTGCCAGATAGTCAGAGCGGCGGCCGTCGCCGATGTCGGGCCGATGGATGAGCATATCTTCATGTGGTACGATGATGCAGATTGGTGCATGCGAATGCGCGCTGCCGGCTACAGGCGGGTGGTGGCAACACGCGCCGTGTGCGTCCACAAGGAGCGGCGCTCCGCGGCAGCGGTGCCCTCGCTGCGCCGCAACCTGCAGGTCACGATGTCGGAGTTCACCTACTTCAGGCTCCATCACGGCAGACTGATCACGGGCATTCTGTGGACTGCGCGCACGGCTGCCAGCGCGCTGAAAACACTCGTATGGGCGATCTGCAATCTGTTGACACTGGGCCGGCGGAAGCGACTCGTCGAGGCGCTGCACTTCAGCAAGGGACGGCTCTGGTTCCACCTTAAGTATGCCGCGCGCATCCTGTGGCTGGCGCCAACACCCTGCAGAGCCGAGGATTTCTGACTTCAGGCGGATTCGGTATCGCGAAGCGTCCGGCAAACTGGGGGCTGAGATCACTGAGCGAGAACCACAAAGCCGGGAGCGACCCTGCCCGGCCCTACGGGTATAACCCGGCGGCCTATGGTTCGCATGCCAAGCCGATGGCACTCGTGCGCGACGGCGCCCGAGTGCTTGATGTCGGCTGCGCTGAGGGCTATATCGCGCAACGGCTCTCAGCACGCGGCTGCACCGTGTACGGAATCGAGCTGGATGCCGGGGCGGCAGAGACTGCCCGGCAGTACTGTGATGATGTGCTCGTCGCCGACGTCGATGCGCTGACTGCCCTACCCTGGGAGGGGCTTCAGTTCGACGCAATCCTCTGCATGGATATCCTCGAGCACCTCAAGGACCCCCAGCGTGCCCTGCGCATGCTCCGGGACTATCTGGCTCCCGATGGTCTGATGGTCATTACCCTACCGAATGTGGCCAACTGGTGGATCCGCTTTCGCCTGTTGCGCGGCAAGTGGCAGTACGATGACCTCGGCATCATGGACCGCACCCACCTGCGCTTCTTTGACCTTAGGGGCGCTCGGGCGCTTGTCGAGGCGGCGGGCTACACCATCGAGGCGATGGATGTAACACCCGGGGTCGGCGCATGGGCGCCATATCACTACACCATCGGTGCCCTGCTGCGCGCGCTTGGACTCGCCGAGCGTGTTGACTACACGCTCTCGAAGTGGTTTCCACGGCTGTTCGCCTATCAGTTCATCTTCTCCGCCAGGACGGGTCAGAACGTGTGACACCCTCCATTGCCGGCGGGGACAGATCGGCCGCAGCCGGGAAGAGTGTTCTCTATTGAGCTACATGTAACCAAGCGCCCGCAGCCGCTTCTCCACCCGGGCGAGGTCATCGTCGCTGTACTCGGGTGTGACAGCGGCAGCCACATCGGCACAGGCTGTGGCCGGCTGTAGCGAAACAGAGTCCCGGAGTACCTCTCGCAGTAGTCGACCCTCCACGTGCGCGGGCACCGGCACATCCAGCAGCGCAAGTGCGGTGGGAGCGATGTCTTTCAGATCGCCATCGACCCGCTCATCGGTGGGCCGGATATCGGGTCCACAGGCGACGAACACGCCGTGGCTTCGGTGCAGTCCTGGTGAGGCAGTGAAGACCTCAGGCGGCGGCGCCACGGTGATCTCCGTGCCATCCGCCAGTCGCGTCGTCAAGCCACCGACTTCGATGTCGTCTCTGAACCGCACGTGGATGTCGGGGATAACGTCCATGTGCGGCCCGGCAAACAACTCCTCCCGTCGGCGGACCTCCGCGACCGGGCGCTGCCCGGTGCGTGGGTCGCGCGCTTCCATGAACAGGCGGCGGATGTACTCGCACAGCTCATCGGCCTCGCGCCCGGGCTCGACGAGTCCATCCGGGTCGCGGCCGCGCAGGTTCAGCCATATCTCTCCTGTCTGGATGCAGACGTACGCGAAGGCCTTGCTCCGGCCAAAGTCGATATGAGAAAGGAGCGATGCGGTGAATCCCTGAGCGCGTGTCGCCGCCTCGAGCGGCTTGAGGCGTCTGCGGACATGCCAGGGGATGCGTTGCGTCAGCGCGCTCCTGGCACGACTGAGCAGCCCCACGCGCGGTGGGGTCTGCTGCCTGCGCACCGTCAAGCCTGCCGCCTCGAGCAGCGGAGCGACACAGTGAGGCCCGTACAAGTGCGGCCCCGAGCCGTGGTCGGAGATGAGCAGCAGGTTCCCGTTGAACTCGTTGGAGTTGAGCAGCCACCCGAGGCGCCGGTCAACGCGCTCGTACACGGAGAGCAGGCCGTTGCGGAGGTGCTCGGGCGCGCGGGGATCATGGCTGGCGTGTGAGGCGTCGTGGTGGTGCCAGAGGGTATGTGAGGCGATGTCGGTCTCGGACGCGACCCCGAAGAACAGATCGAACCGCTCCCTCTTCAGAAGGTGATCAAAGACCGCAAACGATGTGTCGGCGTTTCGCAGCAGGCGGCGGAAGGCCATTGCGCACTTGTCGGGCCTGTGCAACTGCGCGTCGCCCCAGTACTCTCCCCAGTGGGTCCACCCGAAACGCGTCACCAACTCGGCGGCGAGTTCGGGCGGGTGTGTGAAACCGTGGTGGCGCGGGGAGGGAGCCAGCCAGTCGGCTACGCCGACACCATTGAACGCCCGCAAGGGGTAGGTCATCGGGACCCTGACAACAAGGGCCCTGCAGCCTGCCTCCCCCGCCGTCTCCCAGAATGCCGGCGTTTTTCGGTTGGCCGAGGTCGGCAGGTTCAGTCGATACTGCCCCGGAACCCGCTCCTGGAAGTTGTACACGCCGTGTGCGCCGGGGTTCACTCCCGTGGCAATCGTGACCCACGCGGAGGCCGTCAACTGGTTGTACGTGGAGAGCAGCTTGCCGCTTGCGCCACGCTCGATACAGCGGGCGATGTTCGGGAGCCTGCCGGCGGATACCCACCTGGTCAACAGCTCGGGTTCCATGCCATCCAGGCCGACAATCCACAGCGGTCGCGCCATTGGGCCCCATCTCTTCCGTATCCACGCAGCATCGTGGAGGATCGGCGGCACGCGCGCATGCTCCGTTCAAGCAGCAACAGATCGTGGCAGGTCGTGTCGCGCGGTCTGCTGGGTGCAACTGCGGACGCCCCGTCGAGAGAGCGCCCCCCGAAGCATCGGGGTGACGGTAGGCGTTGCCGTACGGCCCGGACCCACAGAACGTGGGTCACACCTATCGGGCGGTGCGGCGCGTGCGGGGGTTATGCCCGGGCGCCCGATGTCGGCTCCGCGAACGGTTGTGTCGCGTCGGAACTGGCGGCACACCCGCTACGCGCATGGCAGGACAGCACCACGCCGACATCGCTATCGCCGATCCAGACCGGCCCGGAACACTGTCCGTGGCCAACCACTCAAGACGACGTATTCCCGGGCACAGATATTCCAACAGATCCTGCGGTTATCGCAGGGGATTGCGGAATTGTGGAACCGGGGGCATGCGCGACCGGTGCGTGCGGCCGATGGCCGGACCCGGCCCCCCCTGGTAAGGAGTTCACTGCCCCCGTCCGCCAGGGCGGCCGACACCGGCTCACGCCCTGCGAAGCAGTCCCACCAGGTCCTTGACGAAATGGCGGAGGCTCGCATCGGTCCGGCCGGCACGGTAGAGGTCCATCGCGGTGACAATCTCGGAGGCGAACTCAAGGCCTCCAAGCATCGGGGGGTGCCCGGCCCTGACGACGGCCTGCGCGAGCGTCTGCTTGTAGTAGTCCCTCTCGCACTTGCCCTGTTGCACAGCGGGCGTGACACCCACAACGGTGTGGAACGACGGCAGATCCGCCAGAAACCAGCGCTCAATGTGGGGGTCCGGGCACGCGGCGACGACTCGCTCCCTGAGTTGATCCCCCACCTCGCCAAGCACACGGTCGCGCACCTGCGCGTAGCCCTGGCAGTTGGCGTCGATGGCGACAATGAGCAGATCGGGCGGTTGGCTCCGGAACAAGGCACGGGTCTGCTGGTAGACCCTCAGTTCCTCGTACACACGCCCGTGCCCGCCGAGAGTGGCACGATCGCTGATACGCACCTGGCGGCGCTCCTCAAGCGCGATGCGCTCGATCAACGCCCTCAGGAATGCTTGATGTGCATGATCTTCGGCAAACAGGTCGATGGTGGTGAGATCACTCATCGAGTATCCCCCGCAGGATGAGCCCCTCAAAGATGCCGTCGGCTGTCTGCGATGAGAACCCTTCTGCCAACTCGCCGCTCTCGAACAGGCTGTCTGCGAACTCGATCTGCTTCACCGTGGTCCCGCGCGCATCTCGCTGAACGTTGAGCATCGCCATCTGCTCACGGCAGCCCGCGGTCAGCCGCAGCATGGCGGCGCAGAAAAGCGGGGAGTGCGTAGTGACGATCAGTTGCCGTCCCTGGTCGATGGCGATGGACTTCAGCAACTGGGCAAGCAGCTCCAGACGCCGCGGGTGCACACCGTTCTCCGGCTCCTCGAAGGCCACGAGACCGTGTGTCCACGGATTGGCTGCGATTGCGCAGACGGCCAGCACCCGAAGCGTCCCCTCCGACACGATCCGTGAGGACACTCTCCTGCCCTCCTGCTCGATGGAAATGTCAAGCAGACCCCGCTTCTCGTCCAGTTCAACTTCGAGGTTTCGGATGCCCGGTATCAGCGCCGACAGCGTCCGCTTCACCGCGGCAAACGGCTCTGGATGCTCAATCTGAAGCCGATGCAGGTACGGAGCGATGTCCTGGCCCAGCACACCGATATCACGGACCTCCCGCGGCGGGCGAGGGGCACGCATATTGACGCGAGGATCGAGGTAGTAGACCCTCCACTGTTCGAACTCGCGCCTGCAACGCTCGATGTGCTCGTAGCGCTCCCCGCTCAGACGTCTGTCTGAGATGAGTGTGTGGTTGTAGCCCAGTTGCTCCGAGACGGGTCGGCCCCTCGCGCTCCGGCGCACGACCAGGTGTCCATCGTCGGGCTCTATGAGAGCTCCATGCTTCGGGACTCCGTGCCGGTCGAGGCGGGTCAGGTACTCGTCATCGACCGTGAGGCTGCCGGATTCCGGGCGCATCTGAATGCCAACTCGGTAGCGCAGGGTCTCCTCTCCAAGGGCGAGGTCTGCCTCGAGGGTCAGGCCTGCTCGGGACCGCTCCAGCAACGCGGGCAACCCGCCTGCGGGGAAGGCAAATGCCTCCAGAGGGTTGCCACGGATCGTGAAGCCGTCGAATGCATCGGCCAGCGTCCAACGCGTGGTCACAGCCGACAGCAGTTGCGCGGCCTCGATGATGTTGCTCTTGCCGGCCGCATTCGGGCCGAAGAGGACGGTCAACTGCGGCAAGGTGAGTTCGACGTCAATGAGCGACTTGAAGCCCCGGGCGCGGAGTCGTGTCAGCATGAGTACCGCCTTCTGTCAACGGAGCGACCAGACGGGTGTGACGGATGCGCACTGCCCCTTCCACGGGCTCATTATCGCCCATGCCCCCGCCACAAACAAGGGAGGGGACAGTCCCAGATCACGCTCGGTCGCGCACCCGATATCACGCAGCCCTGTCGCAGGGACCCAGAGCCGTCCGCTACACGTCGCTCCCCAGGAAGCCCTCGGACCAGAAGCAGGGTTCGTAGCCGTTCTCGGCCGCCCAACTGACGGCGCGGCGCACCTTCTCGGTGACATCCGGCTGGTAGATTGGGAGGTCCCTGCGGAAGTACTGCTCATGGATCAGGAACTCGATCATCTCGCCGGTGTGCGGGCTGGCGGCCTGCCCGATGATATGGGGGACGACATCATCGAGCGCCTTGCCGTTGACGACCTGGTCGCACATCACGAAGGTGAAGTCCTCGGCCGTATCCTGCCAGGCGTCGCGGGTGGCGGCGTGGCCTGCGCGCTCGGGGTCGAGATAGTACATGGTCGTGTACTCGCGTCCGTACGGCGCCGGTAGCGCGATGAAGGTATCGACACCGCGGTCTCGCAAGGCCCTGAGGCCCTCGACTGTCGCTTCCGCCCAATGGACCGTCGTCACGTTGCCATGGACGCATTCACCGGCGAAGCGGTCGATCTGGGCCATCACCATCTCAAAGTGCGTTGCCATCACGTCATAGCCGGCGTCGCGGTAGAGGCGGTTGGGGAAGTTCTGCAGGGCGTGGAATGACAGGTGCAGCCAGTCGGAGTTGGCCTCCCACTCGCCCCTGTAGGTGTCGGGGAACATGGTGAGGTTGAAATCGCGCGCCTCGTTCTGATAGTAGATATTGACGTGCACCTTCGTCCCGAACTCCTGGTGGATCTGCCGCCAGAAGCCGAGGAATGGGTGATCGAACAGCGACGGATACGCGCCGGGGTCCTTGCCGATATCGACGAGGAACTCGATGTTGTCATCGACGGAAAAGCGGTACCGCTTGCGGCTGTTGAGGTTGACCGTTACACCGATGCGGTGCTCGGTGATGCGCCCGCCGCAATCCCATCTGACGGTGATGAGCTGCCGCCCTGCCTCCAGGCTCACCGGCGCGCTGAACCATCCATCGGTCATCGTCGCCGGCACTCCGTTGACGCTGACGGCGCCTCCGCCGAGTATGGCGCCCGAGGCCGTGATGTGCAGCTTTCCATCTGCGATCTGCCCGTCATGGCGGCAGAGGACATCGCCGTCGACGGGGAAGTTCATGCTGAGTTGCTCTGCTACTGGTATGCTCATGTCCTGTCCCTCTTCAAGCGAGACAATCCCGCAGTAGTCTGTGACGGCTGCCGGGGGGACCATGCCCCTCGGCGCCGAGCTGCTTCCCCGGCCACACCATCCGTACCTTGTGCTCCGACCTGTCTGGCCTACCCGGGGTGCTCATGCTGCTCGTGTTGCTGGTCGTCATGCTCCGCCGTGTCCGGGGGCGAAGGCTCCGGGGCGGCCTGCGCTTCCCGCTGTTCGGGCTCTGCATGCTTTCGGCGGTCGCCGCCGTGGGCTCCGGGCCGCATCAAGCCCCTGGTGCGCCAGTCGCAGATCGAGTCGAGCAGCCGGCCGCGGTAGTACTCGACCCGCTCCCACTGCTCCTGCGGAATGCCGCCCTCGAAGGGCAGTTGCGTGGCGCCGCCCATGTGCCAGACCATGTTGGCGACGGCGCTTGCGGTGTGGGCGAGAGCATCGAAGGATATCTTGTCCAGAGTATCCTCCGCGCTGTGATGGTAGTAGCGGGTGGCGCCGAGATTCGAGCGGTAGAACCACAGCGACGGCACGCGCACGAGGTTGAACGGGAACATGTCCGAGTAAGGGCTGACCTCGATGTTGACGTCGGCGGCATAGCCGGTCTCATGCAGGCGCTTGTTCGTCCAGTCGCGGAGGCTCTCACTGCCGACGACGTTGACGATGTCGCGACCGATCCACGAACCGACGCTGTCGACGTTGATGACGAGGGCCGTATTGGCGGCACGGTCTATGTTGGATGCCACGTAGTGGCGCGCGCCCTCCGAGAGTGCCTCCTCCCAGCCGCAACTGACCATCTTCACCGGACGGGGTGGCGTTCCTTGCCCCAGCGCCTCTGCCACGGCCAGCATCACCGCCATTCCGCTGCCGTCGTCCTCGGCGCCCTCCCCGAGCGAGACGGAATCGTGATGGCATGTGACAACCAGGGGCGGCAGGGTGTCATCCTGCGCGCCGAATGAGGCAACCACGTTCTGCGACTTGGCCTCCCCACTGCTCGTGCGCAGAAACAGCCGCGCCATCGGCTCGCGCATCCGGGCGATCTCCCACGCCTCCGTGTAGGCGACGGTTGCCGCGGGGATGGTCAGCAGGTCGATCCAGCCCGCGGCCGTCCCGGCGTGGACGACCCAGGGCATCGGCAGGCGCTCGTCAACGAAGATGAGCGCGGCGAGCCCGCTGCTGCACAGCCGCTTGAGGGTGCCCGGCTCATCTCCGCCGAGCCCGAAGATGAAGCCTATCTTGCCCTTGAGGTCCTTGCCCGAGAGGTCCATCTCGCTGCCGGTGCCCAGGTAGACCATGGGCGCCTCGATGCCCTCCTCCGGCGTCGGCGGGGTGTAGGCAATCGGGTGGCACGCGGACTCGCGCCACTTGCCGTTGATGCTCACCTGCAGTTGCGCCTGCTCGAAGCTCCAGACGCGACACGGGAAGGTCTCAATCTGCACGTTGAGCCCGTACTTCTCCATCTGGCTGGCCATGTACTGGGCAGCCTGGTGCTCCGCCTCCGTACCCGCGGGACGGGTCCCAATCTGCTTGGCGATGTGCTGCAGACGCTTCTGTACGGTGTCTGGGGAGATTCTCAGGTCGCGTTGTCGGTTGGGCAATTGCTCCACTCCTTGGAGTATCGTTGACATGCCGGCAGGCTGCAGAGCCGGCCTCGACAGGGAGAATGGCACGGGGCGACGCCGCCCGGTGGCGGACGCGCTAGGAAATGACACAACCTTTTCCGGGCACGCACACGGGACAATCGGCGTCCGGCGACGCCTCCGTATCCTGCCCGCCCAAAACACTCTCCGGGATCAGCCCGGCTTCGAGCCACCCCACTGCTCATACATGACGATCTCGGAGAGTTCCTTCCGGTTCTTCGGTCGGCTGCCCATGGCGGGGACTCCGAGCGTCATCAACTGAACAATGCGGATGTCGTCGGGCGCACCGATCACCTTGCGCGCCTCATCCTCCGAAAAAGCGCCGACCCAGCAGGTGCCGAGGTCCTCGGCGGCTGCCTGCAGAGCAATATGCTCGAGCGCGATGGCGACGTCGATGGTGTAGGCACACTGCCCGCACGACATCACCCGCTGATCTGTCTGCGCGCAGGCAACGATGACGACCGGCGCCTCACGGACAAATGGCTGGCCCTGGGCGGCCTTGCACAGCGCCTCCCGTTTGGCCTCGTCCGTGACGAGCACGAAGCGCCATTCCTGTGTGTTGCTGGCCGAGGGCGCCAGGCGCGCGGCCTCCATGATGCGCAGCAGCTTCTCCTCCGGGACGGCCTCCTCGAGGTACTTCCGTACGCTGTATCGCTTCCTGATCGGCTCGATGACATCCATCTGCGTCACCCCTTTCGCCCCGGCCACAGCCGACGACTAGGGCACGTCTGATGCTGTGACGGTGGGGCCACGAGGCACTATAGCTCACTAAGTGCTCCGCAGGCTATAGATTGGCCGTCGAGTCGCGCAGCACCTGCCCGCGCTCGGCGAAGACAAACCCGGCGCAGGGAAGCACACATAGCCGGGGAACTATTCAGATGGCTGCAAGCGTCAGTCTTGCAGGCAATGACGACTCACGCACCCGAAGGTTGTCTCGAGCGCGCGTATCATGGTACCCCGGGTAGCTCGGGTTTCCAGCCCGAGATCATCCGGAGCTGCCTCTGACGCGCTATGGGGCCCAGCCGAGGAGAGTGCCGTGGCACGCAAGTATACCAGACGAGCCGACCCAACAGCCCCGGGATCGTCCCACACGGTCTCCGGCAGCTCCGGCCGGGTTACCGGCGGGCCCACCGGTGCGCAGATGGGCAGGATCAGCGCGGAGAACCCCTTCTACGCGCTTCATCCGGTGTCGCCCGGCCGACTGGCACTCTACTTCGACCAGTTCTCGCAGATGCTCCACGCTGGAGTGACCATGCACGAGGCGCTCTCGCACCTGGGCTCGAGGGGCATTGACGGTCGCCTGCGCCGGGCCACGGAGCAGATGGTCGAGCCGATCGCCCAGGGCGCACCGTTGTCAGAGCAGATGGCGCGCTTCCCGGAGCTGTTTCCGCCCCACGTGCGCGGCCTGATGCGGGCGGGGGAGGCCAGCGGGCGGCTCGACACCATCACCGCCGAGATCGCCGAGGAGTACCGCGGCCAGCAGCGGCGGGCATGGGTCATCATTCTGACGAAGCTCTGGTTCGCCCTGCCGCTGTTGCTCATTCCGTTCATCATTCCATTGCCGAAGATTCTCGAGTTCAACCCGGACCTGCAGGCGGGCCTGGACTGGTACTTCGGCTTTCTGCTGCGGGTCTCGCTGCCGCTGGTCGCGGGCGTGATCATGCTCTACCTGCTGCTGAAGGTCGTCATCAACCTGCGCGCGGTGCGCGGGGTCAGGGATCGGCTGGCCTACGCGACACCCGTAGCCGGCATGCTGGTGCGCCAGGCAGCGATGGAGCGGTACCTGATAGCGCTGGAGGCGCTCATCGGCGCCGGGGTGCAGATACAGGAGGCTATGTCGATTGCGGCGGAGGCGGGCGGCAACTCCGAGGTTGAGCGCCAGATGGATGAGATCGCCCGGAAGGTCCGCAACGGCATGCCTGTCGGCGCGGCACTGGCCAAGGCCAGGGTCATCCCCACCGATGTCAAGCAGTCGCTCGAGACGGCCGAACGCGCGGGCAGCTATGACCGCACGCTTGACACGCTCCGGCAATGGACGCGCGAGAAGCGCGGCATGACGACCAAGATCGCCGGCATCGGTGGCTATACGTTGCTTCTGCTGATCAGCAGCGCCATCGTCGGCATCGCCGTCGGTTACGGCTACAAGCTCTACATCGAGTCGATGATCAAGGGGACGGAGAAGTGGCTTGAATAGCATATACAGGCGGTTCATGGATAACCCGGCGGCGCTCGCCGGGGTCGTGCTCATTCTGCTGCTGTGCACCGGCAGCCCGGCTGCCGCCGACGGCCCGACCAACCCGGGCTTTGAGACCGGGCTTGACGGCTGGCGCGCGGAGGTGACAGGCGCTGCGTCGGTTGCGCCCTCCAACACGCAACCCGCCTCCGGGAAGGGCTGCGTGCTGCTGCGTGCGACCGCCGCCGAACGCGCCATGCTCACCTCGGAGACGGATGTGGCTGTGCCGGATGGGGATGGCATCTGCCTGAGGGCGCGTGTACGCCACCTGTCGGGGACGGCCGGCCTGTGGCTCGGGCTGAGGCCCTCCGGCGCCGACACACCGGATATCAGCACCTGTGCAGGGCAGCTCTTCCAGCCGTTCGGGGACACCCGCTGGCACACCGCTGTGGTTGCCGTCATCGCCCCGCCGGATGTCTCGCTGCAAGCGGCCTTCGCCGTCTCCGGTGAGGGCGAGTGGGCGGTCGATGATGTTGAGGTCCTGCCGCCGGCCGGTCTTCGGCAGACGCTGTTGCCGCGGGCCCCAGGTACCGAGCCGCCCGTGGCCGAGACGGCAGTGTTCCCGGAGCCCCTCGAGCCGGGTTGGGACCCCGGCGGCAACCTCGATGCCCGCGAGCGCCGAGTGCTCAATCAGACGGAGCTGTTGCTCGACGTCGGCGGCATTGCCGTGAGCATCCCCTCGGAGGTCGACATCACGCGTGGGAGCCGCAGCGGCATCGTCACCTACTGCGCCAACCGCGGGACAGTCGACAAGGAACTGAGCATCACCGTGCAGGGCCCCCCGGACGTCCGCCTGCCGGTGTGGCGCATCCCGGTCGCGGCGAAGCGGTCGATGCAGTTCCGCGTGCCGGTGCAGCGGCTGCTGCTGGATGACTGCCGCCTGAAGCTGACCTTCGCGGTCAAAGACGAGGCGGTCTCCGCCCCGGTGCTGGTCCATACCAGACCGGCCTACCCGACGACGGGGCTGAGTTGGGCATCCGCGGATGCCCTGCCCACGGCCGACGAACTGATCGCG
>MTKY01052931.1_pt1 | contig 12434 bp, 11 predicted proteins | sample 1042731 | NCBI WGS metagenome assembly MTKY01 (sample SAMN06212206, study PRJNA360538) | anaerobic digester metagenome | biome: Wastewater treatment plant; material: sludge; isolation source: anaerobic digester fed with sludge from wastewater treatment plant | place: Denmark: WWTP Soeholt ... | reverse complement strand
CTACACCGAGTTCGGCGCGCTCGTCCAGGCGCTCATCGTCGGCGATGTGGACGCCATCCCTGTGGACGCTGCCTCCGCACGCGGCTTCATCAGCACGACCGGCGGAGCCGTCAAGACGGTCGGCGACTCCATCTCCGACGACAAGATGGGCTTCATCTTCCCCAAGGGCAGCGACCTCGTCGCCCCGATGAATGCCGGTATCGCCAGCCTCAAGCAGGATGGCTTCCTCGACTTCCTCATGAACAAGTGGTTCTTCGACTACCAGCCGCCTGCCTAAGGCGGGCTGCGCGCTGAGCTCCGGGGCGGGCGCTCAATCACGCCCGCCCCGACCTCTTCTTGACCGCACAGCGCTTCTGCCTGGAGCAACCAGCCTTTGCCCGCGCCCGGCGAACCCTCTACAATTACCAGCAGGTATGTGCTACGCCGCGCCTGCGGCGCAGCAAGCCAATCAGACGGGGAGCGTGCGGGATGAATCTCAGCGAGCAGACCACTGATGGCGTGGTCATCATCGTCCTGAATGGCCGCATTGACACGGACGGCGCAGTGGCGCTCGACGAGGCGCTGCACGCCCGGCTGGATGCGGATCAGTACCGGATCGTGCTCGACATGGCCGGGGTGCAGTACGCCAACAGCGCCGCCCTGCGCAGCCTGGCCGAAGCGATCCTCACCTGCCGCGCGCAGGGTGGCGACCTGAAACTGGTCGCCTTGCAGCCCAAAGTACGGCGCGTGCTGCAAATCGTGGGCTTCGACCGCTACTCCGCCATCTACGAGACGCAGCAGGCGGCACTGGCCGATTTCTGAGGCCAGGCCCGCCAGCAGACTCCCGATCATGTCCTCGAATCCGGCGGCGCTTGCGGCGCACCCGCCGCCGAACCTCCACACATCCCGGCGCGGCGTGCGAAAAGACGTTACAATCTGAATATCCCACCTACAACGTAGCAGCAGTGCGGCAGGCGTGCCAACTGGCAGCACGCAGGTTTAAGGAACCTTTAACAGGGTTTAACGAAACTGCCATGACAGCTACCCGAAACGCGTTATGATCAGACCCGTGCTCAGCCGCTCGTTAGGGGGACGTTCTTATGAAGAAGATTCTGCTGGTCGAAGACGATGACACGCTGCGCAAGACGCTGGCCTATAACCTCTCTCAAGAGGGCTACAAAGTCTTTCAGACCGGTGACGGGGCCCAGGCTCTTGACCTGGCACGTGATAGCTCGCCCGACATGATCGTCCTGGACGTGATGCTGCCTTCGCTCGACGGCCTGTCGGTCTGCCGCATCATTCGCAACGAGTCCGATGTCCCCATCGTCATGCTGACTGCACGCGGCAGCGAAGTGGATCGCATCGTCGGCCTGGAGCTTGGCGCGGACGATTACATCGTCAAGCCGTTCAGCCTGGGCGAATTCCTGGCCCGCGTGCGCGCTGTGCTGCGCCGCGCTCCCTCGGCGCGCGCCGTCGTAGACCGCCTGGAGAGCGGCGACCTGGTGCTGGACTTGATCGCCCGGCGTGCCACGCGCGGCAGCAAGGAGCTACGCCTGACCCACAAGGAGTTCGATCTGCTGGCAATGCTGATGCGCAATAAGGGAGCCGTGCTCTCGCGCGATCTGCTGCTCGACCGCGTGTGGGGCTACGACTACAGCGGGCAGACAAAGACCGTTGACGTGCATGTGCGCTGGCTGCGCGAGAAGATTGAAGACGAGCCATCCCACCCGCGCCGGATCGTCACTGTGCGCGGCGTCGGCTATCGCTTCGAAGGATGAAATATCCCCATGCTTCCCTGGATCATCGCTATCCTCGCTGTGCTGAGCACCTTCGCCCTGGCCGTGCTGCTGATGCGTCTGCGTGCCGACGAGCGCGCGGCGGCGGCAAGCCGCGCCCATTTGCAGCAGGCGCACGCCCAGGCTTTGGCGCAAGCCGAGCTGCTCAAGAGCGGGATCATGGAGAGCGTTGAGGATGCTCTGCTCATCCTCGACACGAACCTGACCATCGTTGAGACCAACCAGGCCGCGCAAAAGCTGTTCGGCCAGGAATTGACCGGCAAGACGCTGATGAGCGCACTGCGCCAGCCCGACCTGGAAACCCTGTTCTACGACGCGCGCCGCGTGAGCAGCGAGACAGTTGAGCGGCGCATCGAGCTAGATCATCGTGTGTTTCACGTGCGCGTCCTGGCGCTGCCGGCGTCTGACGCTGAGTTCGAGATCATGACTCTGCGCGACACGACGGAGCTTCAACGTCTGGAGCGCGCCCGCCGCGAGATGGTGTCCAATATCTCGCACGAGCTAAGCACACCGATCACGTCCATCGGCCTGCTGGCGGAGACTCTGCTCAGCGCCGCCGAACGGGAAAAGCCCAAGCGCCTGCGCAAGATGGCGAAAGATATCCGCCGCGAGACGGACACGCTGAGGCACCTGGTTCAGGAGATGCGCGACCTCTCGCTGATCGAGTCCGGCCAGATGCCCATCCGTCTGACGCCCACGCCGCTGCTGCCCATCGTCACCAACACGCTGCAACAGCTTGAGTCGCTGGCAGAAAACAAAGAGCAGGCAGTCACCATTGAGGTGCCCGAAGACATCCTCGTGCTGGCCGATGAAATGCAGATTCAGCGCGCGCTGAAGAACATCACCCACAACGCGATCAAGTTCGCCCCCAGAGGCGGGCACATTCACATCAGCGCACAGTGCAGCGACGCCGAGGCGGTGCTTGCCGTGTCCGACGACGGCCCCGGCATTCCCGATGAAGACCTGTCGCGTATCTTCGAGCGCTTCTTCCAGGTAGATCGCGTGCGGCGCGAAGGCACCGGGCTGGGGCTGGCCATCGTGCGCCATATCGTGCGCGCGCATGGCGGGCGTGCCTGGGCGGAGAGTGTGCAGGGCGAAGGGGCTACCTTCTACATCGCCCTTTCCCTGGCCGACGCTGAGCCTGAAGACGCTCCCGATACCCCGGACGGCTCCTGATTGCTCCGCCAGCCCGGACTGGAATCAAACGCGGGAGCCTGCGCCCCCGCGTGCTGGTTGTTGCTGGCGCATCCGGCACAGCCCCGCCTTCACCAATCACCAATTACCCTCTTCGCATCACAGCCAGGGCAGCACCTCACGCACCAGGTCGGGCAGACTGCCGGGCGCGAACTCCTGCACCAGCGCCGCCCGCCCGATTGCGCCTTCCCAGGCCACCAGGCCGTAGCCGCGCGCGTAGTAGTAACGCTCGAACGGCGTCCCCTGGGGCTTAGCGCCTGCATCCTCGTACACCGCCAGCACCGCCACGTCGCGCAGGGTGACACCGCTCGACAGCGCCAGCGTCTTGTGCACCGCCTCCAGCACGATCCACGTGACGTGAGCAAACGCCTTGCCCGGCACGCCAGCGCCGTCGCTCTTGCGGCGGAACATAACCTGCGGCATCCGCTGGAACGGCACTCCGACCGTCATCTTGCGCGGAATCCAGGGGCTGCCGTACAGCCCGCTCTGGGTCAGCGTGCAGACTTCGCCGCCGACGGCTGAGGTATCCGTGCCCCGGTAGATGAAATGCTCGTCCGCCCACATCTCCTCCCACTCGCCCTGCTTGACGTGATAGAACTTCGCGCCCTCAGTCTGCGTCTGCACGCGCTGGCGCGCGCCGCCGAGCCAGCCGCAGGCCAGCTCGTACACGCGCCCATCGCCGCGCAGGAATTCCAGCATGTCATACGTCTGGCTGGGGTCCACCACGTCAATCAGCGCGAACAGGTCATAGTCGAAGAAGCGGCCTTGCGGGTCGCGGCCTTTCCACGTGCTCTTGTGCGGGCCGGGAGCCTGGGGAGCGGTCAGCATCAGCGACAGCTCGGCCATCTCGCCCGGCTTGACCAGCGGCAATGGCACGCTGTCCGGCCCGTCCAGCTTATCATCGCTGAAGAAGGCCAGTGCAAACGCAGGCCCCCAGGTCGTGGTGCCGGTGTTGCGCACGCGCCACGTTTTGACGAACGCTTCGCCGGGCTGCAAAGCCGCTCCATCGGGGATGGTGACATCGGCGACGTAGCTCAGCTCACTCAACTGCGGCGACGGCTGCGCCGGATCGCTGACGTGAATGAGGGCGTACAGGTCGAACTCGAAGAAGTCGCCCTGCGGGTTGCGCGGCTTCCACGTGCTGCGCTGCAAGCCCGGCTTGTCCGGCGCGGTGAGCGGCAGCGAGATATCCACCACGTCGCCCGGCGCAGCGGGCGGCAGCGGCACGCTCTGCGGGCCACCCATCCGCTCGTCGCCGAAGAAAGCCAGCGTATAGCCCGGCCCCCAGGTCGTCTCGCCGGAGTTGCGCACGCGCCACGTCTTGACAAACGGCTCACCGGCTTCCATCACCGTCTCGTCGAGCACCGTGACATCAGCGAGCCAGCGTAGCTCGTCCAGCTTCTGCACGGGGGCTACCACGCGCGGCACCTGAATCTCGGCATACTGCCCGTACTCGAAGAGTTTTCCGGCGGCGTTAGCCAGCTTCCACGTGCTGCGATGCCGTCCTGCCCGTTTCGGCGCGCGCAGCCGCACCGACAATTCGACGACCTCCCCCGGCTTGACCGCGCGCGCCAGCGGGACGCTATCCGGGCCGCCCATCTGCTTGTCGGCGGCGAAGCGCAGCGCGTAGTCGGTCGTCCAGGTCGTGGTGCCGGTATTGCGCACGCGCCACGTCTTGACGAACGTCGCGCCGGGCTTGACGACGGTGCCATCGGGCACAGTCAGGTCGGCCACGTAAGAGACCTCGTCGAACGCGGCAACAGCCTTGACCACGATCTCAGCGTAGAAGGTGTTGGGGAATGGCTGGCCGTCCGGCCCACGAAGCTGCCACGTGCTGCGATGGCGGCCCGCCTGGGCGGGCGCGGTCAGCTTGATGCTGACGTTGGCCGTCTGGCCAGGCAGCACGGGCGCAGCCGGCAGCGGGGCTTCGTCCGGCCCATCCATCCTGTCTCCGCTGGCAAAGACAAGCTTGGTGCCCGCGTCCCAGGTCGTGCTGCCCGTGTTGCGCAGCCGCCATGTCTTGGTGAAGACCTGGCCCGGCTGCATCTGCGTCCCGTCAGCGACGGTCACGTCGGTCACAAAGGACGCCTCGCTGAACAGCGGCATCGCCCCGGCGCGGATGAAAGGCTCCGGGTCTACTACGTCGTCCACTGTGTAATTGGCCAGCCCATGCCCGATGTGCTGGAGCGTGAGATGCAGATGAGTGCCGCTCGAAAAGCCGGTAGTCCCCGCGACGCCGATCTTCTGCCCGGCCAGGACGAATTGCCCCTCGCGCACGCTGGTCACTGACAGGTGGCCGTACCATGTAACATAAGTCTGGCCGTCCCAGGCGTGCACGATACGCACATAGTGACCGTAGCCCTGCCCGCTGAAGGCCACCCGGTCTACCACCCCTCGCTGGGCGGCGAACACGGCCACCGGGTTACCCTGGGCGTCAAGTGCCATCAGGTCTACGCCCTCATGAAGCTGCTTCTTGGTTGGGGCGAAGGCATAGGTGCGCGGCGCGTTGAAGCGGTCGGCAATGACCAGGCTGCGCGCCACAGGGTTGACGAGGAAGAAGGGAGGCAGAGCGGACATGGCAGCGACTCCTTGCCAGGACAGGTCTTGCCGCGAGACATGCAGAGAGATGTCGTATGATCAAATACTAAGGGGAATCTTGTGGCCGCGCAATGCGCCTCTGATCGGCGTGCCTTCCAGAGCTTCGTAGGGGCGTATTGCGATACGTCCCTACCTCACCCCCGGCCTCGCTTCGCTCGGCCAGCCCCCTCTCCGCATCGGAGGGACGGACAAATTAGACAGTGTTGATTTAGCGTAACGACAAGCGATCATAATCAACGGAAGAGGCGAGCGGCTTGAGCGAGAAGCTCGGATGCCTCGTAGGGCCTGTAGGGGCGGGTTTGCAAACCCGCCCCTACAACCGGTTCCCCGAAGTCGCCTTCTTCGTTCGTTTCTTCCCTTGAGTTGATCTCCCGTAACCTACCATTAACCGTCAATACAATCTTATTTGTCCATCCCTCCGCATCAGAGAGGGGGCAACGAGGCGCGTCAGCGCCGAGTGGGGGTGAGGTAAACGAGGCAAGCCGATCTCTATGCTCTCTGGATGGCTGTCCGCCCTTGAACCGGCAAAGCCAGGGCGAAAACGCCATCAGGCGCTCATGTTGTTGATCAGGGCGGTGGCGAACTCGCTCGTCCTGACCTCGGTCGCCCCGTCCATCTGGCGGGCGAAATCGTAGGTGACCGTCTTCTGCTGGATGGTGCGCTCGTAGGCGCTTGTGATCAGGCCGGCGGCCTCTCCCCACCCCAGGAACTCCAGCATCATCACCCCGCTGAGCAGCAGCGAGCCGGGGTTGACCCGATCCTGGTCGGTGTACTTGGGCGCGGTGCCGTGCGTCGCTTCGAAGAGCATCACCTGGTCGCCGATGTTGGCCCCCGGCGCGATGCCCACCCCGCCGACCTGCGCCGCCAGCGCGTCGGAGAGATAATCACCATTCAGGTTCGGCGCGACGATCACATCGAACTCCGCCGGGCGCAGCAGCACGTGCTGGAAGATGATGTCGGCAATGCGGTCTTTGATGACGATCTTACCCTCAGGCCGCACCCCGCCGTGCCGCTCCCAAAGCTCGTCCTCGGTGATCGTGTGCTCGCCGAACTCATCGCGGGCCACTTCATAGCACCAGGTGCGGAACGCGCCCTCGGTGTACTTCATGATGTTGCCCTTGTGCATGATGGTCACACTCTGGCGCTGGCGCTCGATGGCGTAGCGCAGGGCGAAGCGCATCAGGCGCTTGGTGGCGAAGGCGCTCATCGGCTTGACGCCCAGGCCGCTGCCTTCGAAGAACTCAACGCCCATCTCCTCGCGCAGGAAGCGGGCCAGCTTCTCGTTCTCCGGCGTCCCGGCCTGGTACTCGATCCCCGCGTAGACATCCTCGGTGTTCTCGCGGAAGATGATCATGTTCACGTGCTGCGGCTCGCGCATCGGCCCTGGCACGCCCTGGTAGTACCTGACCGGGCGCACGCAGGCATACAGATCGAGCACCTGGCGCAGCGTCACGTTCAGGCTGCGGAACCCGCCGCCGACGGGGGTCGTCAGCGGCCCTTTGATCCCCACCAGGAACTCGCGCAGGGCGTCGAAGGTCTCGGCGGGCAGGTAGTCACCGCCGTAGAGCTTGGCAGCTTTCTCGCCCGCGTAAATCTCCATCCAGGCAATCTGCCTCTCGCCGCCGTAAGCTTTCGCAACGGCGGCGTCCCACACGCGCCGGGACGCGGTCATGATGTCGCGGCCAATCCCATCCCCTTCGATGAAGGCGATGATCGGATGGTCGGGAATACAGCCCTGCCCGGAAAGACACTTGATCTTCTCTCCCTGCGGAGGAACCACAATGTGCTGGTAGGCCATACGCTCGGCGCTCCTCATCTGGTGAATTGCTGCTGTCTGCGACGGGATCACTCACGGCGGGACTAACTGGCAGCCCACCTACTTCCACTTGATGGTGCAGCCGACTGCGTCCGTAACCGTCACCTTAGGTGTCTTGCCATCCAGCACCGCGTCCAGCGCGTCGCGCAGGAAAGCGAACTCCACCGAGCCTGGGTCTTCGTAGTTGTCGTCAATCGCACCCTGGTAGCGGAGCACGCCCTGTGCGTCGAGCAGGAACACATGCGGTGTGTGCGTGGCCCCGTAGGCGCGGGCGATTTCTTGCGTTTCGTCGCGCAGGTAGGGGAAGTTGAAGCCCTGCTCCTCCGCGCGCTCCTTCATGTGGGCAAAGTCATCATCGGGATAGCGGGTTGCGTCGTTGGAGCCGATGGCAACCAAAGTCACGCCGCGCGCGGCGTAGTCGCGCTGGATGGCGATCATGCGCTCTTCCCAGGCCCGCACATACGGGCAGTGGTTGCAGCTAAAGATCACGGCGACCGCCTTATGGCTGGCCAGCAGCGCCGCCAGCGAATGGTCGGTACCGTCCACGCCGGGCAGCGTGAAGTCGGGGGCTTTCTGTCCAATCTTAGGCATCGTCAGATTCCTTTCTGCTCTAGCTATTGTTCTCGCGCCTGGGCAACAACCAGGGCGCGGCGGATCATGCTTTCGGGCGGCAGCGGAGACGGGCGGCCATCGTCGCGGTAGTACAGCCGGCAGGTCAAGCGCGCCGGGAGTCTCCCCGCCGCCGGGTCAATATCGTGGCCGTTAACCAGAATGGTCGGCGAGCCGGGGAAGCTCCAATGCTCCGCCTCCTCCTCGGTCGTGATCTCAACGCGCTGAACTTCGGCTTGTATCGCCAGCGCATCGAGCGCGTGCAGCAGGCGCTGCCACGCTTCCGGGTGCGAGGGGCACTCGGCCCAGTACAGGAAGTCAATGCGCATGGTGCGTGCTCGCTACGGTCTTGATGCGTGCTTGACACGCCAGGATGCATCGTGGTCATCCTGAATATACCGTGTTCCCCCTGCGATAACCAGGCCCGGCGTGGAACTCCGCCGCAGAACCGACTATACTTGGCCCCGTCTGAGATTGCCCGCCTGGATCATCCGTGACCACACTCTTCGTCACCTATCTAGTGGGCACCTCTGGCGGCTGACCAGACTGGTGCGTCCCGTCCCTGCATCACGGTGAGGACACTCATGGCCAAGCAGTCTTTGGCGGCGGCACTGCTGCACGCCTGGCAAAGGCAGCGTGTTCGGCTTCTGGGTACCAGTTGGGAAATGAGTCGCGCTCAGGCGAGCAGCACGTCGAGCGTGTCGAAGGCGTGGCGCAGGTGGGGAATGACGATCGAGCCACCGACAATCAGCCCAACGTTGAGCACCTCGACCAACTCCGCCTCGGTCGCGCCGAGATGCACACACTGCATCAGGTGGTAGTCAACGCAGGCGTCACAGCGCAGCACCAGCGACGCCACCAGACCCAGCATCTCCTTCGTCTTGGCGTCCAGCGCCCCGTCCCGGTAGGCGGCTTCGTCCAGGTTGAAGAAGCGGCGGATGCCCAGGTGATCCGCCTCCAGGATACGCGCGTTCTGCCGCTGGCGCTCAGCGATGAAGTGCTCCAGACGCCGGCGGGCTTCTTCACTCATGGCACGCTCTCCTTCTCAACCCCCGGCGACATACGGGAAGATGGCGACCTGGTCACCGGAGCGCAGCAGCGTATCCGGCTCGGCGTGCGTCTGGTTCACGGCGAAATGCCACGACTCCTGGTAGCCGTCCAGCGCGGGATAGCGCGCCACCAAGTGCGCGATCAGGTCGCTGAGGCGCGCGCCGGGGGGCAGCGCAAGCTCGCACTGCGGCTCCCCTGTCACGTCGCGCAGGCTGGCGAAGAAGCGCACGGTCACAGTCATCATGAGCTCCCTTCTGGCCGTCTGGCGCGCGCCCGGCGCCGGCGAGCCGCAACCTCGGCCTTCAACTGGCCGCAGCCGGCCTGAATGTCAATCCCGCGCCGCACGCGCACCGTGCTGCCCACGTGATAGGCGCGCAGCACCGCCTGGAACGTCTCCACGCGCGCCGGGTCGGAGGGCTGGCCCGCGTACCCGCCGGTGGGGTTGAGCGGAATCAGGTTCACATGGCACTTCAGGCCGCCCAGCAGTTTGCCCAACGTTTCGGCCTGGGCCACCGTGTCATTCTCGCCAGCGATCAGCGCCCACTCGAAGGTCACGCGGCGGCCTGTGCGCTCCACGTAGTAGCGGGCGGCCTCCAGCAACGCGGCCAACGGCCAGCGCCGGTTGGCTGGCAGCAGCTTGCTGCGCTCCTCATCGGTAGCCGCGTGCAGGCTGATCGCCAGACCCACTTGCAGGCCCTCGTCAGCGAAGCGGCGCATCTGGGGCACCAGGCCGACCGTGCTCAGGGTGATGTGGCGCTGGCCAATAGCCAGCCCGCGCTCGTCGTTGAGGCGGCGAATCGCGGCCAGCGACGCCTCGTAATTGTGCAGCGGCTCGCCCATGCCCATCAGCACGACGTTGCTCAGCCGCTCACCTTCCGCCTCCAGCAAGCGCGCGAAGTGCACCGCCTGGGCGACGATCTCCCCGGCAGTCAGGTGCCGGGCGAAGCCCATTTGCCCTGTCGCGCAGAAGACGCAGCCCATCGCGCAGCCCGCCTGCGTGCTGATGCAGGCCGTGCGCCGGTCGTCGTCGTAGGCCATCAGCACGCTCTCGATCATCTGTCCATCGGGCAGCCGCCACAGCCGCTTGACGGTCTGCCCGTCGCTGGAACGCTGCTCGGCTTCCAGCGAAAAAGCTTGCAGGCGGAACTCAGCGGCCAGCCGCTCGCGCAGCGCCTGGGGCAGATTCAGCATGGCGGCGAAATCGTCCACCTTGTGCTGGTACAGCCATTCCCAGACCTGCCGGGCGCGGTAGGCCGGCTCGCCCCAGGCACGCAGCGCACCGGTCAGATCATCCAGACTCAGATCGTAGATCAGGGGTTGGGTCACAGTGCCGTCTATTCTCTCCACTTCAGGTGCGACGCCGCCGCGCAGCGAGGATCGCTCCGGCGAGCAGCAAGATCAACGCGGCCACCCCCGCAATCACGCCCAGCACTGCCGGGTCAATGCCCCCACCCTCGCCACTTGGCTGGCGCGGCGGGGCCGGTGGCAAGCTGCCCGGCGGCAACGGTGTGTTGGTCGGCGCGAGGCGGGGCGTCGGCGAAGCCTGCCGGACGACGACTGTCTGCGGCTGCACGCCGAGCACGCGCTCCGTTGGCGTAACAGTCGGTGTGCGCGTGGCTGACGGCGTGCGCGTCGGCGGGACGGGCGAGGCGGTCAGCGTCGCGGTCGGAGTAGGCGTCTCCGGCAGGTAAGGCATCCACCCGGCGGCGCGCAGCGCCTCCTCCGCGAACAGCCAGCCCTGCCAGGCATCCCACAGAGCTTGCTGGTCGCCACCCGTCAACGAGCGGAGCGCCCCCGCGAACCCGCCGGATTCCTGCCCGGCGGCGCGGGCCAGATCGAATGGAGCCTCCGCCCCATAGCGGTCGGCGAGCATTAGCGCCAGCGTATAGCTCTGCGCCTCCCACAGCGCGCGGCTGGCATAGGTCGTCGTCTCCGGCAGCGGAGCTTGCAGCGCATCGAGCGGGAAAAGCTGCCCGGTGCGGGCGGCGCTGCGCGCCAATTCCAGCGCAGCGGAACCGGGGCGCAGCCGGTAAAGCGCGGCAAGCCCGCCCTCGAACCAGGCCGGCACACCCGCATCCCCCCACAGAGCGCCGTAGGTCTGGCTGACCATCGCCGCAATCAGCGTGTCCTCAAGCTCGGCCAGGCCAAACGTGGGCCGCTGCACGAACGTAATGCCGGAGCGGGCGTACACCTGCGCGAACAACTCCGCCGAGCACGGGTACTCCGCCGGGTCGCCGCGCGCCTGCACCACCTGGCGAACTTCGCCGGTCGCCTCGTCGCGGACGGACTCGCACAACCGCGCGTCGGGATCGTAAATGGCGAACTCGAACGCCGGGGGCGAGTCCATCTGGCGATCCAGCAGCCCATAGGCGGCCATGATCTCATCCCACACGATCTGCCCGGCCAGATTGCGGTTCAGCCAGTGCAGCATCACCGGCGGACGCCCCGCCATGCGCCAGGAGCCGTGCCCTGTATCAGCGGCCAGGAAATCGCCCTCGGCCACAGCCAGCGGCTGGCTGCGCACAGCGACTTCCCAGCGATAGGCCACCGGCTCGAAGAGCACAGGGCTTGGCTCCCCATCCAGCCGCCACTCGAACAGGAATTGGTTGGCCACGCCGCCGCTGTACGCTGGCATCAGCGCCGCGTCGCGGTCAATAACGAAGGTGTGGGCCAGGCCGCTCTCCTGGCTGACGATCAGGGTGATGGACTCAATGTCGTCCGGGACAGCATTCACGCCCACCACACAGCGAATCACCGCCGGGAAGACGACCTCGGCCTGGTGCCCGAAGATGATCGGGAACTCCTCTTCGCCTTCGCCGTCCTGAGCCGACGCCGGACTGTGTGTCCCCCACACTGCCAGCAAGCCGAGCGCCAGCACTGCGATCAGCCCCCAACGCGCCATGCGACTATCCCCCTGCCTGCTCATAGGCCCCTCCCGCTCACTGACCGCCGGTCACCTCAATCCTAGCACCAGTGGGCGCGCCTGTCACTTGCTGGCGAGCGACAGAGGTGATCGGTGATCAGTGGTTGTTGGTTATTGGTATCCTGTTTACCTCACCCCCGTTCGGCGCTGGCGCACCTCGCTCCCCCTCTCCGCAACGCAGAGGGGGAAAGGCTGAGCGCAGCGAGGCCAGGGGGTGAGGTCAATGCCCCTGCGTCAGCGGCGCGCTGACAACCCTTGCACACACCCCAAGCAACGCAGAGAGGGGACGAATCCACTGGCCGCCACCTTCACCAACAACCATCAACTCCCAACCGTCATTTCCCGACCACATACGGCGTGGGCGACGGCAGGAAGAAGAAGGCAGGCGTTGGAACCAGCGTAGGGGCGGTGGACGATGCCCCCAGCCAGACGCGCCAACGCCTCTCGACTTCGGCGATGGACAGCCCGG
>MTKY01046963.1_pt1 | contig 12436 bp, 10 predicted proteins | sample 1042731 | NCBI WGS metagenome assembly MTKY01 (sample SAMN06212206, study PRJNA360538) | anaerobic digester metagenome | biome: Wastewater treatment plant; material: sludge; isolation source: anaerobic digester fed with sludge from wastewater treatment plant | place: Denmark: WWTP Soeholt ... | reverse complement strand
ACGTCCTGGCCTTTGGCCTGATGATGATTCGCCTCGGAAGTTGCCTTACCTGTGACCTCGACAGCTATCGTGCCTCCCTGGGCTGCTGTACCTGTGCGCGGCGCACGATCAGCGGCTACAAGGAGGATGACAGCTCGCTGCTCGAGCTCTTCGACAAGTCGCTGGTGGAGGTCAGGGCCTTCATCGAGAAGCAGCAGCCGCTGTCGGTGTCCCTATTGCTGGAGGAGGTCCTTCCCATCACGTTCGACCGGCCGGTGTAGCAGCGCCTGCCCATGGGCCACCTCACCTGGCGTCGCCTTTTGTTCCTCTTGCTCCCGGTGCTCGCCGTTTTGGCGGGCACGCTTTTCCTCTGGCTCAATGCTGTCCCCACGCTGGGCCCCGACCCTCGCACCTGGCCCTTTCAACTGACAGGCGAGGAATCGTTCTCAGCCCAGGCCCGCGGGCTTCTGCAATGGGCCATCGGGTGGTTGCGCCCGCTGCCCGACACGGCGCCCGACGCTGCCATCGCCCACGTTGACCTCGTGCCCTTCGGCGTGAATACCGAACTCGAGCAGGAGGTCGAGCCTGCCAAGCGCGCACGATCCCTCGAAATGATCGCCGAGGCGGGCTTTGCCTGGATCCGCCAGCCTTTCCCCTGGTACGACATCGAGATCCACGGCAAGGGAGACTTCGAGGACCGGCGCCATGTCCCGGCCCGATCCGCCTGGGAAAAGTACGACAACATCGTCGCCCTCGCCGAATCCCATAGCCTCCAGATCATTGCCCGCCTCGGTGTGCCTCCGGCCTGGAGCCGCCACGACGGCACGGACCGGGGAGCCTTCGGCCCGCCCGACCGGATTGAGGACTTCGCCGACTTCGCCGCAGCTGTCGTCACGCGCTACCGCGGGCGCATCCGTTACTATCAGGTCTGGAACGAGCCCAACGTATATCCCGAGTGGGGCAACCAGCCCGTGGATCCCGAGGCCTACACCGCACTCCTCTGCGAGACCTACGCCCGGATCAAAGAGGCCGACCCCGACGCCGTGGTGATCAGCGGTGCCATGGCCCAGACGATGGAGTTGGGGACCTGGAATGCCACTTACCAGGGCAACAACCTGATGGACACGATCTTCCTGCAGCGTATGTACGCCGCCGGCGCCCGCGACTGCTTCGATGTGATGGCCGTCAACGACTACATGCTCTGGTCTGGCCCCACTGACCGTCGCGTTTCCCAGCGCGAGATCAACTTCTCGCGCCCAGCCTGGCTGCGCGACGTGATGGTCTCCAACGGCGACGCCGCCAAACCGATCTGGATCAGCGAGATGAACAGCAATGCCTCCCCTGAGGGCATCGAAGAGCGCTATGGCCGCGTCACCCTGGAACAGCAGGCCCGTTGGGCACCACTGGCCTTCGAGCGCATCCAGCGTGAGTGGCCCTGGGTGGGCGTAACCACCGTCTGGTTCTTCAAGAAAGCCTCGGATGCTGATCAACAGGACCCCTCCTACTACTTCCGCCTTGTCGACCCCAACTTCACGCCGATGCCGGCCTACCAGGCGCTCGCGGACTATCTGACCACACTTGACCCCACACTCTACCGGGGCTTTCACCAGGAGACCGCCTGGCAACTGACCTATGGCGGCACCTGGGAGACGGTTCCCGACGCCGGAGCCAGCCTCGGAGCCTATACCCGCACGTCCGACGCAGAAGGCACGGTCACCATCGTCTGGGAGGGCCGTGCGCTACATCTCACCCCGGGACCGGCGCGCGGAACGCTCCGCGTCATCCAGGAGGGCATCGCGGAGGAACGCACCATTGCGCTCAACGGCGCGCCGGTCCGCCTCGGCGGCTCACTGACCCGCGATCTCCACCACACGATCCTCGCGTGGGTTGAGGGCGAGTTTTCCATCGATGCACTGGAGATCCGCTGAGTTTGGGGTATAATACTCCTTCGGAAACCCCCGTCGTTTCCTTATAGTCGCATAGTCGCCATAGTCGCCCAAACCCGAGGTGCATCCGTGGGTACGGCCCACTGTGCCCTCGATGCACCCTGACCGATCTCGAGAGGTAGAACGTTCTTGGATACTGATCTCCCAAACACTGAGTTCTCACTCACCGACGCCAGCGGTACCGATGCCTCCCTCGTCTCCGAGGGCTCCCTCGTCAGCGAGGGCAGTGCCGGTACCATCACTCACGTCTCGATCCAGAAGGAGATGCGCGCGGCGTATCTCGACTACGCTATGAGCGTGATCACGGCGCGCGCACTGCCCGACGCTCGCGATGGGATGAAGCCCGTGCAGCGCCGCATTCTCTACGCAATGCACGACATGGGCCTGCGGCCCAACAGCCCGCACAAGAAATCGGCCCGCATCGTCGGCGAGGTCCTGGGCAAGTACCACCCCCACGGCGACAGCGCCGTCTACGAGGCTATGGCCCGTCTGGCCCAGGACTTTTCGATGCGCTACATGCTCGTCGATGGGCAAGGCAACTTCGGCTCGATCGATGGTGACTCACCGGCAGCCATGCGTTATACCGAAGCGCGGCTCGCTCCAATTGCCCTGGAGCTCCTCAGCGATATCGAGAAAGACACCATAGACTGGTCTGACAACTTCGATGGCAGTCTCCAGGAGCCAACCGTTCTCCCCGTTCGGCTGCCCAACCTGCTGATCAACGGCTCTTCCGGCATTGCCGTAGGCATGGCCACGAGCATTCCCCCACACAATCTTGCCGAGGTCGTCGACGGCCTCGCTCTTTTGCTCGATAACTGGGAACGCCGCGACGAGATCAGTGTCGAGGAGCTGATGGAATACATCAAAGGCCCCGATTTCCCCACCGGAGGCCAGATCCTCGGGAATGCTTCCATCATCAACGCCTATGCCACGGGACGCGGCAAGGCGGTGGTCCGTGCCGTGGCCCAGATCGAAGAGATGCGCGGGAGTCGCTTCCGCATCGTCGTTACTGAGATCCCCTATCAGCTCAACAAATCCAGCCTCATCGAGCGCATTGCCCGCTTGGTACGCGAAGGCAAGCTGGACGAGATCAGCGACCTCCGCGATGAATCGGACAAGCGCGGGATGTCCATCGTCATCGAGCTCAAGCGCGGCACGCAGCCACAGAAGGCCCTCAACCGGCTCTACAAACACACGCCCCTGCAATCGACCTTTGGCATCCAGTTGCTCGCGCTGGTCGACGGCGTGCCACGGGTTATGACGCTCAAACGGATGCTGCAGGTCTTCCTCGATCACCGCATTGAGGTCCTGATTCGCCGCACCCAGTTCGACCTGACCAAGGCCCAGGAGCGCGCCCACATCGTCGTGGGGCTCCTCATTGCGCTTGATCACCTCGACGAGGTCATCAGAACAATCCGGGAGTCACCCGACGTGGAGACAGCACGAGCCCGGCTGATCGATCGCTTCGGGCTATCCGAGCTGCAGGCACAGGCGATCCTCGATATGCAGTTGCGTCGGCTCACCGGCCTCGAACGGCAAAAGCTCGAGGATGAATACGCCGAACTCCTGAGGACCATCGCCTACCTCGAGGGACTTCTGGCCTCGCCCGTTCAGCAGCGTAGCGTCATCCGCCAGGACCTGATGGAGTTACGCGAACGCTATGCCGATCCCCGGCGCACTGAGATCATGCCCCACGCCGACAGCACATTCGAAGACGAGGATCTGGTTGCCAAGGAAGACGTTCTCATCTCGGTCACCCAGCGCGGCTACATCAAGCGCGTGCCATGGACCGTCTACAAGGCACAGAACCGCGGCGGCCGCGGTGTCCTCGGTATGGCGACGAACGACGAGGACGAAATCAAACTCCTCGTCTCGGCCAACAGCCACGACACCCTGCTCTTCTTCACAGACCACGGCAAGGTCTACCAGGAAAAGGTCTACCAAATCCCCGATGCGGGGCGCACGGCGCGGGGGGCGTTGCTCGCCGGCATTCTCGCGATCGCGCCTGAAGAGCGCGTGACGGCCATCGTCAACGTACCGGGATTCGAGGATGCCCGCTATGTGGTGATGATCACCCGCCAGGGCATTACCAAACGCGTCGCGCTCCGCGAGTTTGCGTCGGTCCGTCCCAGTGGCCTGATCGCGCTGACGCTCAAAGAAGATGATGAGCTTGGCTGGGTCCGGCTCACGCGCGGCAATGACGAGATCATCCTCGTCACAGAACAGGGGCGCAGCATCCGCTTCGCCGAAACCGACGTTCGGGCCATGGGCCGTACCGCGACCGGCGTCATCGCGATGCGCCTCAAGGAAGGAGACCAGGTCGCGGTCGCCGAGGTGATCGAGCCTGATGGCAAGCTGTTCCTGGCCTCGCAACTGGGCTTTGGGCGATGCACCCCGCTCACCGAATTCCGGGCACAGAGCCGCGGCGGTCAGGGGATCATCGCCTACAGGGTAAGTGAAACCACGGGCACGATCGTCGACGGACGCATTGTACAGGATGAGGACGAGATCACACTGATGTCGGAATCAGGCATCATCCTGCGCACGGAGGTTGCCCGCATTCCCGAGAAGGGACGTTACACGCGCGGCGTAGCAATGATGGGCCTGAAGGAAGGAGATCGGGTTGCCTCGGTTGCCCGCCTGCTCAACGGCCGCTCTGAGGACCAACCCGCCGGCACCCTGGATGTCGCGGAGGACCGCCTCGGTGCAACGGATGCCGACTCGGTGCTGGACATCGATGACTTCCTCCCCGATACTGTGGCTGAGGACGATTTCGACGAGTAGCTAGCCGGAAGGATGACCCACATGAACCGACTTCGGGATGATGGTGGCCGTGCGCGCTACAGTACGCTCGAGAAGCACTCCAATCAACTCCTCGCCCTGATCCCTGAAGGCGACGTCGACCAACTGGCCGAGACACTGGTAGCCTTTGCCAATGCCGACGGCGGCACCATCTACGTGGGCGTCGCCGAAGGCGGCAAACCCACCGGTGAGGTCTATCCCGAGGAGGTCGAACCGGTCGTTCAGCAGGCTGAACTGAAGTGCCGCCCCCCTGTCCGGGTCGAATGGGAACAGTGGGAGACGGGCGGAGCCTTCGTCTTCGTCGGTCGCGTCCAGCGCAGTCCTGTGATTCACGTGCTCGATGATGGTCGCGTGTTGGTGAGAACCGGTGACCTCAACCACCCTCTTTCCGACGCGCAGTTACAGAAGATGACGACCAGCCGTTCGGTCGGCGACTACGAGGCGGAACCGGCAACGGGGATGAACCGTGCGGACCTCGACGACGAAGTCCTTCGTGAGTTCGTCCAGGTCTGGGAGGAACGCCAGGGCCGCCAGCTCACGCGCCCCATCGACGATTTCCTGATTGAAATGGGGTGGCTCTGTTCAGATGGCCATCCCACAGTTGCGGGCATCCTGCTATTCGGCAAGAGCCCGTCGGCGTTTCTTCCGCGCTGCGGGGTCACCTTCATTCGCTTCGAGGGCACCCAGCTCCGCGGCCCCGACGGAGGCGCCAGCTATGGCCGGCGCGCTGAGATCAACGCGCCGCTGGCCCATACCATCAAACGAACGTGGGACATTCTCAAAGAAGAGATCCACGTGGGTGCAGTCGTCCGGGGACTCAAGCGCGAGGAGCAATGGGTCTATCCCCCCACCGCGATTCGTGAGGCGCTCGTCAACGCGGTCGCCCATCGCGACTACCGCCTCCGCGGGCGAGGTATCGAGGTCCGTCTCTTCTCCGACCGGCTCGAGATCAGCAGCCCCGGCGGCCTTCCCGGCTTCATCACCCTCGACAACATCGTCGACGAGCACTTCTCCCGCAACCCGCGCATCGTCAGCGGCCTCTTCCAGTGGGGGTACATCGAAGAACTGGGGCTGGGCGTCGACCTGATGATCGACGAGATGCTGCGGGCTGGCCATCCGATGCCGGCGTTCAAGGCTGATGACGCCATGTTCACCGTCACCTTCCAGAGCGCGCAGCAGCGCGGACCGCTACCCTTCCGCGTTTCAGGCCAGTCGATGAACGAGCGCCAGGCCAAGGCGCTTGCCTACGTCCACCAGAACGGGCGCATTCGCAGCCGTGATTACCAGGAGCTCTGCCCCGACGTGAGCCCCGAGACGCTCCGCCTTGACCTGTCCGACCTCGTTGAGCGCGGCCTCTTGCTCAAGATCGGGGAAAAGCGCGGCACCTACTATATTCTGAAGTAGTCAGGCGAGGAAGTTCCTCAACCAGTGAGGATAGCCATAGGCGCGATCGAGGTCAAGCATTAGCCGGTCGCAGCCGGCTAGCGTCTGTTCAATGACACTTTTCAGTGTAGGCACCAGCTCCGCTTCGGAACCGGTCGCTTCGAAGCCGATGGTCCACCACACTTGTCCGTTGGCCAAGGCCTCCGTGAGCTCTACCGAGCACCCACGCTCGGGCGATTGTGTGTGCGGAATGGGCACGGGTCTCTCTCCTTCGGCGCCAACAGCATAGTTGCGCACCAAGCGCGTCTTCTGGACCGCAACCCAGCCTTCCAGGCCGTTCTCCCCGGGCGCAATCGGGCTAAAAGTCCACTTCCGCCACAGCTCAGGAATGCCGGCTACACCGGGTGCCAGGGTCAACGGCCCGAGGCTGCCGTACCGCCGCTTGATCTCGATCCGTCCCTCACGTAACTTGATACCGATTCCGTCATCGGTGGGAATGGGCAAATAGATGTCGACGCGAGGCGGCTGCGTCTCGAGCAGTGGAAAGTCCTTGCCAAACCATGCCAGCAAATCGTCAGGGATCCTCCCCCGGACGAACCAACGGACCTCGGCCGTGAGCAACATCTGCCGCGCCCCTTAGCCTGGCGTCCCCGCAACCAATGTGCGGAGGCTGCCACAATCGCCCTGATCGAACCAGTCCTCGATCAGGTGGAAGGAAATCGAGATAGGTGACGGAAGGCTCAGCGAGCCCGCTGCCAGTCCATCACGGATCTCGGCACGCGTGAACCAGCGCGCATCCGCCAACTCGCCATCGTTGAGCGTGATCTCGGACGTCTCGGCTTCAGCGGTGAATCCAATCATCAACGCCTGGGGAAAGGGCCAGGGCTGCGAGCTATGGTACTCGACACCCCGGATCAAGACGCCCGCTTCCTCGGCAACCTCGCGCGCTACGGCGGTTTCCAGGCTTTCATCTGGCTCCACATATCCCGCGACATTCGAATACCGTGTCTTGGGCCACTGTAGTTGCCGGCCCAGAAGACAGCACTCGCCGCGGAGCACCAGCACAATGATCGCAGGGTCGACCCGTGGAAAGTGGATCTGCCCACACGCCTCATGGGTACACCGAAGCTGATAGCCGCCCTCCTCGCTCCGCATCGGACTGCCGCAGTGCCCGCAGAACCGGTGCTGCCTGTGCCAGTGCACCATGGCCTTGGCCTGGGCAGCAAGGGCCCCCTCCTCGTGGCTCAGCCGCGTCGCAGCACTGCGCAGATCTAGGAACTGTCCGCCATTGCCCAGGCCTCTGCCCAAGACATCGCACGTATCTCCGATACCCACCGCGAAGTAAGTCACGCCTTCCAGGGTTCCCAGCAGGATTACGTCAGGCGGCTGACCGGGGCACTGTTGTTGGAGTTCGACCAACTCTGACTTGCTGAAGTGCTGTAGGTGCAACTGCCCGTCGTGGTCCGGGCCGGCATCCGCGAAGCCCGGCTCGTTCTCGAGCAGGATCTCGTCCTGCCATACGACCACATACTGCGTGCTCGGGCTGGATTGGCTGTCGGTCAGCCAGGTCGCATCGAGACGACGGCTATGTGCCCGATCCACGGCGTGGGAGACGAAAGCATTGTGCTGCGCGCGTGCAAATGGATCCATCGGTCCTCTACCTCCAGAGGTGGCTCGACAGCGCCCAGCCCAGAAGTATACTGGCGTCTGTTTCGTGGTCAACGGCACAACGCAGGGTGTGCTGCGCACGCTCTTCGCGTGCACCTTGCTTCTGGACAGTCATCCGAGGTGTCGTACAATAGTTGCATCAGGGAAAGGCACACAGTCACTCTGATATGTCACCTAAATCAAACCGACCCAACTTGCTCACCGCAGCCCTGGTCCTTTTGTGCGTGGCCTTGGCGGCTGTTCTGGCGCTGCTGCTGCTCCAGATTGCTGAGCTGACCCTCGACCTGCCCGCTGTGCACGCCCGCCATGCGGACATCGTCGTAACGCCAACGCCGCTTGTAACTGTCCCGACTGCAACGGCGACGCCCACAGCGGAGCCAACCGCGACCGCGCTGCCCTCCGAGACGCCACTTCCCACTGCGACAGCCACACCCTTCCCGACGCGGACACCCCGTCCCACGCATACCCCATCACCTACGGTAACGCCGACTCCGCTTCCCCTGAACCGCCCGACAGCCGTTCCGGTGGACATCACGGTTAGCGACGAAATCACCAACACCTATCCCATCCCCACGGCCGTGCCGCGCTACCCCATCTCCGAAGAGGCCATCACGGTCGTCCTGTTGGGGAGTGACCACCGCCCGGACTGGCAGCACTGGAATACCGACGCCATCCAACTTGCCATCATCTATCCCAAGATTCCATCCGTCGCGCTGCTCTCCATCCCGCGCGATCTCTACGTTTACATCCCGCAGTTCAAGATGAATCGCGTCAACGTCGCGGATATGTATGGCGAAACGTATGGGTTCAGCGGCGGAGGTTTTGGCCTACTCAACCAGACCCTGCTCTACAACCTCGGGATCACCGCTGATTACTACGCCAAGGTCAATTTCCAGGGGCTCAAGGACATCGTGGATATCCTCGGAGGCATCGACGTGCCCGTCTATTGCCACCTTCAGGACTATTGGCCCTATCCCGATGAGAACGGCGAATACCAGATTATGGCTCTCGAACCCGGCATCCAGCATATGGACGGCCGGTTGGCACTCTGGTACTCGCGCACGCGCAAGACCACGAGCGTCTTCGACCGGGAGAAGCGCCAACAACAGGTTCTCGAGGCCATCTGGCGCAAGGCCCGCGAGGGCGACCTCCTCAGCAAGATCCCCGCACTCTACGACCAGTACGGCCAGATCGTCGACACGAACCTCGAATGGGCGCGGATTCTATCGTTGGGCCTGATCGCTGCCCGAATCGAGGCCTCTCAGGTGATGTTCTACAACATCGGTAGCGCCGAGGTAACCCCCTACACAACCTCGACCGGCGGTTTCGTCTACCTGCCACAATGGGACAGGATCGCGCCCGTGATCGACCGCGCTATGCTACCGCCCGCAGAGAGCCGGGCGGCGCTTGCCTCAGTCAAGGTCGAGGTGTGGAACGGGTCGTCACAGCCGCAATGGGAGCTTCTCGCCAGCGACCGTCTGTACACGTATGGCTTCACGCCAGTCCTCGGAGAGAGCGATGGCCAGGCCTACCCGCTGACCCAGATCCAGGTCTTTGGCGAGCATGCCAAGGGCACAGGCATCTCGATCGTCCAGGAGGTCTTCGGTGTCTCCGATGCCCAGGTCACCTATCTTGGGGCCTCGTCCGGCGACATCAAGCTGCGGCTCATCCTGGGACAGGACTACCATCCCTGTCGCTAGGAGAATGGATCAAGACATACGACAGTGACGGAGACCACAGACAGGATCCTGGACTTCTCTAACGATGGCCTGCGGCTCGCGCTGCAGCAGGTGGCACGTGATCCCTCGACGGAGACCCGGCGAGCCTTCTATGAAGCACTGACCGCCGGTACGCTGATTCTGCTGGCGCCCCGCGATCTCGCGGCAGACGGGGATCCCGGCGATGCGCCGGAGGACATCCCCCTTCTGACGTTCGTGGATGACGCCGGCGATGCAGTCCTGATCGGGTTTACTGACGAGGATGCCGTCCTGGCATGGGACCCCGATGACCCTGCACTGGTCGCCCTGCGGGGCCTCGATGTAGTGCTGATCGCCGCTCAGAACGACATCGACACCATCGTGCTCAACCCGGGTAGTCCGGCATCATACCGGATGCACCGGGACGAATTCGCCGCAGCAGCATCGGGGGAGCATATAGCATCACAGGCAGAGGCACGCAGTACAGCGGAGGGCACAACTGTCTACATCACGCCGCCTGAGGTACAGCCACCGGAGGGCTGGCTGCGGGCGGTGCGCCGTGTCCTGCAGAACTACCCCTCGATCCTGTCAGCCTTCTTCTTCTACTTCCGCCTTGCATCAGGAGACGCAAGCCATGTCATCGGGTTGGAGCCCTTCGGTGAGATGTCCCACAAAGCTCAGAACGCGCTTATCAAAGCCGTGTTAGCGGACTTCCAGGACCTGCTCCCCGAGGAGCGGACGCTCGACTTCGTGGTCCTTGACGACCCCGAATTCCTGGCGGGAGTCCGCGAGATCGTCAAACCTTTCCACACACGGGCATAGCCCGGACTCGATTCTCGCTCGGGTGTCAGGCCTGGTCACTGTCGTCGAGCGCTGCCTGCTCCGGCAGCTGAGGCTCCACGTCGATGATCTCCTCGACCGATGAGCGCCATGCCACCTCTTCCACCTTCGCGTCGCCTCCTTCCAGCTCTGCTACCACGTCAGGAGGACACAGCGAGATGAACATCCTCAACCCCAACAGGATCATCACCAGATCATCCACCTGCCCCAGACCCAAGACCGGGTCCGGCAACAGATCGATCGGCAGGAACAAATACACCAGCGTGGCCAGGGGTACGAGCTTGGTGAAACCCGATACCCGCTTGTCCCACAACAGTTTCCACGCCAGTTCGAACTGCAACAGGAACTCCCGTAACCAACCCAGCAACTCCCGCTCTTGCTCTCCGCGGGGCTGTTTGCGGTCCAGATCACCACGAGCCATTACGCCTCCTTCATCACCACCCCATGAACCCGTTCAGCGAAACACGCCCCTCATCTCCACAGGCGCGCGCAATGTCGCCCCACCTTACCATATCATATACGTAGCCCTAAGCCCCCAGTTGCGCAAGCCTCCCCTCTTTCTGGGACCGCGGACGTCTCGTCCGCCCCCATGTCCTCTCTCGGCCCCAGCCACCTCGTCCACCCCGTTACCCTCTCCCGGACCGCGGACGTCTCGTCCGCTCTGCTCTGCCCTCATCTCTTTGTTCCGCGCACAGTCCGTGGTAAAGTATCCCCGAGGTGACCCAATGCCCTTCCTTATTGACGGACACAACGTGATAGCCGCCCTGCGCGACATCGACCTCGACGACCCCGACGACGAGGCAAAACTCGTGATGAAGCTCCGCGCCTGGTCGTCGCGTGTCCAGCGCAAAGCCATCGTGGTCTTCGACGGTGGCCTTCCCGGCGGGTTCTCGAGGACAATGTCCACCGCCGACATTGGCGTCGTCTTTGCGGCACGCTACCACACCAATGCCGACCGCATCATCGACGAGCGGTTGAGAAACCTGCCCGATGCTCCCAACTGGACCGTCGTCTCATCGGACCACGAAGTCCTGGATCGCGCCCGGGCCAAGGGCGCCCGAACTGTCACCGCCCAGGAATTCGCCGCAGCGCTTGAGCGCTCCCCGGCACAGGACAAACCCAAACCTGATGCCATCTCAGCCGCTGAGGTCGATGACTGGCTCCAGATCTTCCAGGAACCAGAGCCCGGACCGGAGCCCGAACCTCATCCCACACCACTACCGCCTCCGGCAACGTCACCGCCGTCCGTCGCCGCGCGCCGTGGTCGCCGCCCCACACCGCCCCCTCCTACCACCACACGCTCGATCGCCGACCAGCTCGGCTTCGACGTGCCGCCTGACCCTGAAGCCAGTGCGCCATCCGAGAAACCTCGCGACATCTCCAAGCGCGAGATCGAGAGCTGGTTGCAGGTCTTTCACGATGACCCCAACAGCACCATCGCGCCACCGAATCTCCCACCGCGCGCCACAAAATCCACCAAGGCAGCCGCCCCTGTGGTCGCGAAGACCGGATCGCTATCCACATCGCAGGTCGATGCCTGGCTTGCCGTCTTCGGCGAGGCAGATCAGCGCGCGCAGGAATCCCAGCAAGCCCCAGCCACGCCCGCCACCACCGGCACGCCCCGGCAGATCAGCGCGAAGCTCGCCAAACACCAGCAGAACGTCGCGCCCACAACGGACGACGCAGAAACAGGGCTAACAGAAGAGGATCTGGAACTGTGGCATCGTCTCTTCGGCGATGCATAGCTGATCGCAACCGCGTCCAGGAGGAGATGTTCCACTCGATCCACAGCACAGCGTTTCTCACCAGTGCCCACGTGTTTGGTGCGAAGCAAGACTTCCTGATGACGCCCTACGAGTATCAGACGCAAGGGTTTGGCGAAACCGCCCAACGCATCCATCTGAAGCTGCTCTACTTCATCGCCCACCTGACCGTCCGCTGCAGCGAGGTACCAAGAGAGGCCTGAACCGCTTGGCGACGCCGACAGCCATAACCCGCAAGATCATCCACCTCGACCTGGACGCTTTCTTCTGTGCCGTCGAGGCGTTACATGACCCTGCCCTGCAGGGTAAGCCCTTTGCCGTCGGTGGGCGCCCCGACCAGCGGGGCGTTATCTCCTCG
>MTKY01053869.1_pt1 | contig 12438 bp, 14 predicted proteins | sample 1042731 | NCBI WGS metagenome assembly MTKY01 (sample SAMN06212206, study PRJNA360538) | anaerobic digester metagenome | biome: Wastewater treatment plant; material: sludge; isolation source: anaerobic digester fed with sludge from wastewater treatment plant | place: Denmark: WWTP Soeholt ... | reverse complement strand
GACATCGGCGACGGCGACGTCGTCATCGCCGCGATCACCAGCTGCACAAACACCTCGAACCCCGGGGTCATGGTCGCTGCGGGCCTCGTCGCGCGCAAGGCGAACGCCTTGGGGCTGCGGCCCAAGCCGTGGGTCAAGACCTCGCTCGCTCCCGGTAGCCAAGTCGTCACCGACTATTTCGACCGCGCGGGCCTCACCGCCGATCTCGATGCGGTCGGCTTCAACCTCGTCGGTTATGGCTGCACCACCTGCATCGGCAATTCGGGGCCGCTCGCGGGGCCGATTTCGGAAGCGATCAATGGCAACGACATCGTCGCCGCGTCGGTCATTTCGGGCAACCGCAACTTCGAAGGCCGCGTGTCGCCCGACGTGCGCGCCAACTTCCTCGCCTCGCCGCCGCTGGTTGTTGCCTATGCGCTCAAGGGCACGGTGACCGAAGATTTCACCACAACGCCGATCGGGCAGGACCAGTCGGGCAAGGACGTGTTCCTCGCCGACATCTGGCCGACCAATCAGGAGGTCGCCGACACGATGGCGGCGTGCATCGACCGCGAGATGTTCGAGGCGCGATACGAGCATGTCTATCGCGGCGACGAACATTGGCAGAAGATCGAGGTCGAGGGTTCGGACACCTATCAGTGGCGCGCCGGGTCGACCTATGTCGCCAATCCGCCCTATTTCGAGGGGATGAGCATGACCCCCGCGCCGGTGTCCGACATCATCGACGCGAAACCCCTCGCGATCCTCGGTGACAGCATCACGACCGACCACATCAGCCCCGCTGGCAGCATCAAGGCAGACTCGCCGGCCGGAAAATGGCTTATGGAACATCAGGTTAACAAGGCCGACTTCAACAGCTACGGCGCCCGCCGCGGCCACCACGACGTCATGATGCGCGGCACCTTCGCCAACATCCGCATCAAGAACGAAATGGTCCCCGGAATCGAAGGCGGCATGTCGCGCTACGGCGCCGAAGTCATGCCGATCTACGACGCCGCGATGCGCCACAAGGCCGACGGCACGCCTCTCGTTGTCATCGCGGGCAAGGAATATGGCACCGGCTCGTCACGCGACTGGGCGGCGAAGGGCACCAATCTGCTCGGCGTCCGCGCCGTGATCGTCGAGAGTTTCGAGCGTATCCACCGCTCGAACCTCGTCGGCATGGGCGTGCTGCCGCTGCAGTTCCAGGACGGCGACACGCGCGAGACGCTTGGCCTGACCGGCGACGACACCTTCACGATCACCGGCGTAGCGGATTTGAAGCCACGCCAGACGGTGACAGTCAACGTCATCCGCGCCGACGGCTCGTCCTTCAGCTTCGATACGCTCTGCCGCATCGATACCGCGAATGAGGTCGAATATTATATGAACGGCGGTATCCTGCACTACGTCCTTCGCAAGCTGGCGGCGTAAGCGAGCGGCTCGCGGCATGGGCAAGCTGCTGATCCTTGTCGTCGGTTTGGTGCTCGGCCTGCTCCTCGCCCGCTATCTGCGCGGGCAAAGGGCAGGCCGCGACCTTACTGCAGCCGCGCCGCGCCCGATGGTCCGCGTCGGCGACGAGCGGATCGATGACGAAGAAATCCGCGCCCTGATCCGCCAGAACCGCAAAATCGACGCAATCAAACGGGTCCGCGAACGTACCGGCTTCAGCCTCGCCGAAGCCAAGGACGCGGTCGAGGCACTCGAACAGACGATGCGCTGAACATCCTGTCCCCGTCCGGGGTGCAGGCCACCCGAAGGGACGGCATATGAGCGTTTTCCAGATCGCGATCGAGGTGGTCGGCTGGCTCGCCGCCGTCCTCATCCTCGCCAGCTACGTCCTGCTGTCGCTCGGACGGATCGAGCCGCGTGGCTATCTCTATCAATGGATGAACGTGATCGGTGCCAGCGGGTTCGTGCTGAACTCGGGCTATAACGGCGCGCTGCCCTCAGCAGGGCTGAACATCGTGTGGGCGTTGATGGGGGTCTTCACCCTGTGGAGTGTGTGGCGCGCGCGGCGGCATTCTGCCGAAACCTGACCTCTCGCCTATGGTGGGCGCTGACGGGCTCGAACCGCCGACCCTCTCGGTGTAAACGAGATGCTCTACCAACTGAGCTAAGCGCCCCCGAAATGTCACCATATGCAGGGAAGCGCGCCACTGCCACAACCTGCCATCGCTGGCAAGCCGTCGCTATTCGTCCAGCGCCGCGAAATTAGCGCGCCACCGCATCGCATGTGCCCTTGCCGCGTGCCGCACCTTCGCCGCGGGCCGCACCCGCCCCTTCCCCGACGGCATTGACCTGGCTGCCGAAATGGTCCGGCAGCGCCGGGCGGTGGCGACCAGCGATGCCTACATCGTCGAGGAAGCCAAAGCGCAGGCGAAGCGACGCGGCATCTGGCAAGGCAACGTCGCCCGCCCCGCCGACTGGCGGGCGGCACACGAACGCCCGGCGACTACGCACACAGCGTCCGACGCCTAGGGTCACGAACACACCCGCTATGCCTCGCCGCCGTTTCGGGCTAGGGCGAGCGACATGAACAGCGTGCTTCCCGTCATGATCGGCGGCGCGATCGGCGCCGGCGCCCGCCATCTGGTGGGACAGGCGATGCTCGCGCGGCTTGGTCCCGGCTTCCCCTGGTGGACGCTGGCGGTCAATATCGTCGGCAGCCTGGCTATGGGGCTGCTCATCGGTGCACTTGCGCGCGGCGAGGGCAGCAGCGATGCGGCACGACTGTTCGTCGGCGTCGGGATCCTCGGCGGCTTCACCACCTTTTCCTCTTTCAGCATGGAATTCTGGATGCTTTTCGAACGCGGCCAAACCGCTCAGGCGGCCGCCTATGTCCTCGCGTCGGTGATCGGCGCGATCGCGGCGTGCGGGCTTGGCCTTTTTGTCATGCGGCAGATGCCGGCATGAGCGACGCCAAGGCAACTCTCGACAGCGCCACGATTGCCGAAGAAGACGACGGCATCCGGCTCGACCGCTGGTTCAAGCGTCACCGCGAAGGGACGCCGCACGCGTTGCTCGCGCGTTGGGCGCGATCGGGCGCGCTGACGCTCGACGGGAAAAAGGCCGATGTGTCGGATCGCATCGCGACCGGACAGAAGCTGGTGATGCCGACTCCGCCGGTCGAAGCCGCGGCGCGCCCGGCGCGCAAGGGGCGTCCGCTCACCGATGCCGACGTCGAACTCGCAACGGGGATGATGATCCACCGCGACGCAGCCGCCATTGTGCTCAACAAACCACCGGGGCTGGCAACGCAGGGCGGTACCAAGACCGACGCGCATGTCGATGGCCTGCTTGACGCGCTGAAGTTCGACGGGCCGACCCGGCCCAAGCTCGTCCATCGGCTCGACAAGGACACGTCGGGGGCGCTGCTGATCGCGCGGACGCCCAAAGCCGCGGCCTATTTCGCCAAAAGCTTTTCGAACCGCAGCGCAAAAAAGACCTATTGGGCGCTGATTGTCGGGGTCCCCGACATCCAGCAGGGCGAAATCGACCTGCCGCTCGCCAAGCAACCGGGTTCGGGCGGCGAAAAGATGCACGTCCATGACGACGGCCTGCCTTCGAAAACGCGCTACCGCGTCATCGAGCGCGCGGGAAACAGCGCCGCGTGGGTCGAGCTCCAGCCGCTGACCGGGCGCACCCACCAGCTGCGCGTCCACATGGCGGCGATCGGCCATCCGATCGTCGGCGACGGCAAATATGGCGGCAAGAGCGCGTTCCTGACCGGAACGATCAGCCGCAAGATGCACCTGCACAGCCGCCGCCTGCGCATCGATCATCCCGACGGCGGCGCCATCGACGTGCAGGCCGAAGTGCCTGACCATTTCGCGGCCAGCCTCGATGCGCTGGGTTTCGACCTGCTGCTCGGTGAGGTCGTGATCGATCCGGCCGAAAAAGGTCCGCCGCCCAAATCGGCGCTGAAGGCGCAGGCCAAAGCGCACAGCAAGCAAATCCGCAAGGCGCGGCGCGGTGAACGGCGCGGACGCACCGCTGACAGTAAGCCGACCGACTTCGCCGGAAAATCGGCAAAGGAAAAGGCGAAAGCAGGCAAGCCCGGCAAACCGGCGGCGAAGAAGACGACGGGCAAGAAGCCAAGCGCAAAGAAACATCCGGCGCGTCCCGCCAAACCGGGCTGATGCATCCCAACGCTGACTTTCGGCCGCGGCAGGACGACCTGGCCGAGTTGCTCGTCCGCGAGATCGGCTTTGCTGCGATCTTCGCCGCCACGCCCGACGGACCGCGCGTCGCGCATGCGCCTGTGGTGCTGAGCGACGATCGGGCCGCGCTGCAATTCCACCTCGCGCGCGGCAATGCACTGACCCGGCACCTTGACGGCGCGACTGCGCTTGCGGTGGTGCATGGTCCCGACGCCTATGTCAGCGCCAGCTGGTATGAAACCCCCGACCAAGTGCCGACGTGGAACTATGTCGCGATCGAAATGGAGGGCGTCGTCAGCAAGCTCGACGATGCGGCGTTGATCGCGCAGCTCGACACGCTGTCGGCCAGCCATGAGGCGCGCGTCGGCGCCAATCCGCCATGGACCCGCGACCAGATGAACCCGGCGCTGTTCAGCAAGATGACCGGCGCCATTACCGGCTTCGAACTGCGGATCAGCGCGTGGCGCCCGACGATCAAGCTGTCGCAGAATAAACCCGCCGCCGAACGCGACCGCGTCGCGCGGGGGGTCGAAGCAAGCGGCCACGGCGCGCTCGCGCAGTTGATGCGCCATTTGGGTGGCGATAAGGAAACAGCATGACCCCCAACGACGATATCCTCGCCAAGAAACGATATTTCGCCATTGTCGCGATTCGTCTCGCGGGCGCGATGCTGGTGCTGATCGGCTTCGTGCTGATCCGCGGGGGCTGGGAACTCGCGGGGCAGCCGACCGACCGCTGGATCGGCGTCGCGCTCGTGCTGATCGGCGCGTTCGATTTCGCTGTGATGCCGCGGCTGCTCGCGCGCCGCTGGCGTTCGCCCAGAGAGCTGTGATCAGCCAGTGAAGCGCTTCTGGAAAGACGTCGCCATCGTCGCTCAGGACGGTGGCTGGGGCATCGCGCTCGACGGACGGCCGATGCGTACGCCGCACCGTGCGCCGCTGGTCGCGTCGAGCGCGGCACTGGCCAAAGCGATCGCCGCCGAATGGCAGGCTCAGGGCGAAACGATCGATCCGCGCGCGATGCCGATGACCGGGCTCGCCAACGCCGCGATCGACCTCGCGACGGCGGACCCCGCGGGGTTTGCCGAACCCATCGCCGCCTATGCCGCAACCGATCTGCTCTGTTACCGCGACGACCGCGATGCGGCGTTGCAGGCGGAGCAGGTGGCGGCATGGAACCCGATCCTGGCGTGGGCCGAGGCGCAATTTGGGGTTGAATTCGTCATCACCCAGGGAATACTCCCGGTCGACCAGCCGACCGCGACGATCGAGGCGCTGCGCGATGCCACGCTCGGGTATGAATCGTGGCGGATGACAGCGCTGACCCCGCTGGTGACGATCGGTGGCTCGCTTGTCGCGGGCCTCGCCTGCATTAATCAGGCGTTCGGTTCCGAACTTTTGTGGGAAGCGGTCAGCCTCGACCAATTATACCAGGAACGCCGCTGGGGCGCCGATGCACAGGCGCAGGCGCAGCGCGCCGCGCACAAGCGCGACTGGGACAATGCGGTGCGGTTTTTGACCTATCTCTGAGCCCGGTCGTGGCGAGCGAAGTCGGAGCACGCTTAACGCACGCTTTGACGATGGCAATCTCGACTTCGCTAGATGCGAACGGAATTAGGATTTCCGCTTAATCCACAAAATTCGGCCGCCGCTTCTGCATCCCCGACATCACCGCTTCCATCTGGTTCGGAGTGCGGATGACCTTCACCTGCTCATCGCTTTCGGCCTGCAAAATCTCTGCGTCGGTCGCGTCGGCGAGCATGTTGCACAGTCGCTTGGCACCGCGGATTGCATGCGGATTCTTGTCGGCGATCACCGCGGCCATTTCCAGCGCTTTCGCCAGCGGATCGTCGGAGACATGCGTCGCAAAGCCGAGCAATTTCGCCTCGGACCCGTTAAATTCGCGGTTGGTATAAATCATCTCGCGCAGCACATCGTCGGCGACCTGCGTGCGCCACAGCGCCATGCCAGCGACGTCGGGAACCAGTCCCCAGCGCATCTCCATGATCGCGATGCGCGTATCGGGGTGGACGATGCGGATGTCGGCGGCGGCCATGATCTGGCTGCCCGCCCCGAATGCCACTCCATGCACTGCGGCAAGCACCGGCACCGGAATTTCGCGCCAGCCCCACGCGGCATATTGCGCGTTGTTTGCGATGCCTTTGGTGCGATCGGCGAGCGTACCGCCCGCGCTGCTCGCCCCCGGATCGCGATCATTGCTCAGGCTCGACAGATCCAGCCCGGCGCAAAAGGCACGCCCCTCGCCTGACAGCACGACGACGCGCAGCCCCGGCATCGTCTTGAGCGTATCGACGGCTTCGGAAAGCGCGTCCCACATCGCGGGGTCGAGCGCGTTCATCTTGTCGGCGCGAATCAACCGGACGTCGGCAATTCCGCCGTTGAGCATGGTGATGGAAATGCGGTCTTTCACGGGAGCGTCCCTTTCAGCGTTTCAAAGCGGCTTCGACAAGCGGAAGCTGGTCGTTGCCGAAATACATGTCGTTCTTGTCGACGAAGATCGTCGGCGAACCATAGCCGCCGCGCGCAATCACTTCATCGGTATTCACACGCAGCCGCGCCTTGACCGCTTCGCTGCCCGCCGCCGCGGCGAGCGCGGCGCCGTCGAGTCCTTCTGCATCGGCGACTGCCGCGAGCACTGCGGGGTCGTCGAGATTTTCCTGACGGTCAAAATAGCTTACAAAGGCTGCGCCCGCAAAACGCACGAGCGCAACCTGATCGTCTTCGAGCGCGCAGCAGAAACGCATCGCGGCGATGCTCTTGGCCGGATGCCATTGTGACGGGAAATTCATCGGCACGCCCGCGAGCCGCGCCCAGTCCTGCAGCACTTTCCAGCTATGCTGCAATCGCCGGTTGTCCGCCTGTTCACGCATTGCATAGACGGCAGGGTTCACCGCATTGAATACCCCGCCAACGAGGATCGGCCGATAGACTGCCGCCGCGCCCGTCCGTCCGAGCACGCCCGGCAGATTGTGAAACGCCAGGCAGGTCCAGGGCGAGGAAAGGTCGAAGAAGAATTCGACGCGCGCGGTCAACGCATCAGGCCTCCGCCTTTGCCTTCTCCCAATATTGGTCGCGAAGCAGGCGCTTGTAGAGCTTCCCAGTGTCGTGGCGTGGCAGTGCCTCCATGAAATCTATCCGCCGCGGGATCTTCACCCCTGACAGTTTCTCACGCGCATAGGCGATCAGCTCGCCCCGGAATTCGTCGGTCGCGTCGGCCATATCGGCAGGCTGGATCACCGCGATCACCTCTTCGCCCATCTCGTCGTGCGGCCCACCGACCACCGCGACGTCGGCGACCTTCGGGTGCGTGACGAGGTGGTTTTCGATCTCCTGCGGATAGACGTTCACCCCGCCAGTGATGATCATGAAGCTCTTGCGGTCGGTCAGGTAGAGGAAACCTTCGTCGTCAAGTTTGCCCACGTCGCCGAGGGTCGACCAGCCCTTGCTGTTGCGGCTCGATGCCGTCTTCTCGCTATCACCATGATATTCGAAGATATTTTCACTTTCGAAGAAAACTGTGCCTTCTTGATTGGGACCAAGCTCGGTCTCATTATCCTCGCCCATGATATGCACCGCGCCCAGAATAGGGCGACCGACGGTGCCCTTGTGGGTCAGCCAGTCGGGGCTGGAGACAAAAGTCATGCCATTGCCCTCCGACCCCGCATAATATTCGAACAGCACCGGCCCCCACCAGTCGATCATCGCCTGTTTGACCGGCACCGGGCACGGCGCGGCGGCGTGGATTGCAACCTTCAGCGACGAGGTGTCGTAACGGGTGCGGACTTCCTCGGGCAGTTTGAGCATGCGCACGAAATGCGTCGGCACCCACTGGCTCGAGTTCACGCGATATTTTTCAATATGCGACAGCGCCGCTTCGGGATCGAATTTCTTCATCAGCACGACGGTGCCGCCAAGGCGATGGATCGTCATCGACCAACGCAGCGGCGCGGCGTGATATAGCGGCGCGGGCGACAGATAGATGCTGTCGGCATTGATCTGGAACACCGCCGAGGCGAGCATGACGAGGCTGTTCGTCGCATCGATGGCGGGATCCTCGGGCAGCGGCACGCGTACGCCTTTCGGCCGCCCGGTCGTCCCCGACGAATAGAGCATATCGACCCCGGCGCGCTCGTCGGCGACGGGTGTCGCGGGCATCGCCTCCGCGGCATCCTCCCAGCGCGCCCAGCCATCGATGTCACCGCCCATCGCAAAGCGGGTGATCGTCGTGGTCAGCTGCTGCGCCGCGGCCCCAAGGCTGGCCGACACGACGAGCATCTTCGCCCCCGAATTTTCAAGGATGTAATCAGTCTCGTCCTGCGTCAGCCGCGACGAGATGCAGACATAGCGCAACCCCGAGCGCTGCGCGCCCCACGTCAGGCCGTAATAATGCGGGGTGTTTTCGAGCATGAAGGCGACGACATCCTCATGCCCCAGCCCATGCGCACGAAACAGCTGCGCGGCGCGATTCGACGCCGCGTCGAGCTCGCCATAGCTGATCGCCTCGCCCGTTTCGGCGACGATGATCGCAGCTTTGTCGGGGTTGCTGCGGGCATGAACGGAAGGGTGCATCGGGCCATCGTCTCCGGGAATCGTTGGTTTCTTATGTCCAAGATCAGTAGCAAGCTGAAACTTTTGGTCAAGCGAGGGGAAGGAAACGGGCTCTTTCGGGCGTCAACGATATTCGATCGGGCTGCAACCGGAGCGCATGGCCCTGCCCCTTCACCGTCCGCAGCATCGGCCAGGCGAAACCGCGATCTGCCTTCGCGCGCAGGCGCGACATATCGACTTCAATACCATTGGTGCCGGGATCGAAATCGAGTCGCCAGACCGCCGGTAACAAAGCCGCGCGCGACATCGGGCGATCGCAAACGCGCGCCAGATTCGCGAGCGCATCGAACTCGCGTAGCGGCGGGCGGATCAAGCGCCCCGCGCGCTCGACCCGTCGGTCAATCAAATCGGTGCGGAGCTCGCCCGCCCAACCTGCCCCATAAATATTCGCGCGCGGCGCAGCAGGCTGGCGATGCGCGCCAGAACTTCGGGCAAATTTCCTGTCCATCACGCGGCATCATCGGCCCCATCGCGCAAAGCCAACAGCCGCTCCGCCACACTGTCGCGATCCGACAGCGCCAGCATCGGCCGACTGCCCGCAACGCAGCGCGCCGAGCGAATGAATTCGGCGGGCTCCTGCCACCCGAGAAAGGGGTTGCGGACGAGCAAATCGAAACAGGGTCGAGTCACGGCGGCAAACCGGCGGCGGGAGGCACAAGCCGCTCGACGCGCGCCGTATCGAAATGGAAAAGCGCCACCAGCGGCGCGGTGCGATGGGCCGCTTGCGGCGTTTCGGATGAAATCTTTGCGCTCGATGGCATCCACGTCCCCTCGCCCCGCTCGACAAGCTACCCGCAGCACCCGGCATTGCGCGACACCGCGCCTGTGCTAATTCCGCAGCATGACCGCTGCCCAGATGCTCGAGAGCGACTTCGCCACCCTGCCCGACCTTGTCCGCGCGCATGCCGCGGAACGTCCCGATGCCGTAGCGGCTGCCGACGCCATGCGGCGGCTGAGCTGGTCCGAACTGGACCAATTGAGCGACCGAATCGCCGCGCGCTTGCAGCAGGACGGCTTTGCGAAAGGCGACCGCACCGCAATTGCCGGGCTGAACAGCGTCGAGCAGATGGCCGTCATTATAGGGACGCTGCGCGCCGGTGGCGTTGCGGGGCTCGTCACCAACAGCGCGACTGGCGAGCAGATGGCGGCGATGATCGCCGACACCGGCGCCCGCCACCTGTTCCTCGACGGCGCCGCGAGGGCGAGCCTCGCCGAACGGGTCATCACCGCGAGCGACATGATCGCGATGGACGGCAGCGACGCAGGCATCCCGCTCGACGCCTGGTTGTCGCTAGCGGGCGCGAAGCCTAGACCGGTCGAGATCCGGCCCAAAGACGGTTTCAACATCATCTATTCGTCGGGCACCACCGGCACGCCCAAAGGTATCATCCACAGCCATGCCATGCGCTGGCAGCATATCATCCGCGGCGCCCCCGCCTATGGCCCCAATGCCGTGACGATCCTGTCGACCCCGCTGTATTCGAACACGACGATGGCCAGTTTCATGCCCACCGTCGGGTCGGGCGGGCAGGTCGTGCTGATGCAGAAATTCGACGCGCGCGGGTTCCTCGAACTCGCGGCGCGCGAGCGCGCGACGAACACGATGCTGGTGCCGGTGCAATATCGGCGGATCATGGCGCTCGAGGATTTCGGCGACTTCGACCTGACGAGCTTCGTCGTCAAATATTGCACCTCGGCCCCCTTCGCCGCAGCGCTGAAGGCCGATGTGCTCCAGCGCTGGCCCGGCGGGCTCGTCGAAATTTACGGCATGACCGAGGGCGGCGCCGCCTTCATCCTCGAGGCGCACCAGTTCCCCGACAAGCTCCACACCGTCGGCCGGCCGGCGCCCGGGCATATCGCGAAAGTGATCGACGAAGAGGGCCACGAACTTCCGCAGGGTTCGGTCGGCGAAGTCGTCGGCCGATCCCCGGCGATGATGACTGGTTACAACAACCGGCCAGACGCGACCAAGGCGATGCACTGGTACGACAGCGACGGGAATCTGTTTTACCGCCACGGCGACATCGGGCGGATCGACGAGGACGGCTTCCTGACGCTGATGGACCGCGCAAAGGACATGATCATCTCGGGCGGCTTCAACATCTTCCCCAGCGACCTCGAGGGCATATTGCTTGCCGACGAACGCGTCATCGAAGCCGCCGTCGTCGGCATGCCGAGCGAGGAATGGGGCGAGACGCCGGTGGCGTTCGTCGTGCTGAAGCCCGGCGCCGATGCCGAGAGCGTGCGCGCCGATTGCAACGCCAAGGTCGGCAAGACGCAGCGGATCAGCAGCATCGCCGTCGTGGACGAACTGCCGCGCAGCCCGATCGGCAAGGTGTTGAAGCGGGAATTGCGCGACGCCTACGCCGCCTGACGCTCCTTGTGGCGTAGCGATGGGGAGTTGGCAGCGCAAAGCGCTGTCCGAGGGGCAATTGTTCGACGTAGCGGCCACCATTCGCTTTGCGAACGGTCCCCCGCCCCATAGCTGCGCCATAGGGAGGATTGATCAGACCAGCCCCGCCGCCTCGATCGCGTCGAACGCGCTTTGCAGGCGCGCATCGCCTTCGCCGCGGACCCATGCCCATTTGAGCTTGCGCCGTTCGAGCTCGCCGATCGCAACGTCCATGAACTGCCGCCGCGCCAGGTCGCTGCCGAACAGCCGAGTGCCGTCCTCCTGCCACTCCAGATCCATCGCCGGGACGAGATAGAGGTCGGCTGTGTCTTTCCACTGGTCGATTTCGGGCAGGCGGCGACCGAGCAGCATGATCGCCCACGCCTGTGTCATCAGCGCATCGGTATCGGAGACCAGCCACTCGGGATTTTGCGCCAGTGCTTCCCGGGTCGCGGCGATATGGCCGTCAAAAATAGCCAACAGGTCGATGTCATCGAGGTCGGTGCCATTCGCTTCGGCATAGGTGCGGCCATATTCGGGGACGACGAGTCCGCCGAGCCGCAGCGCGAGGCGCGGGGCCAGCGTCGATTTGCCGGTGCTTTCAGCGCCATGGAAACAGATATGGTGCGTCATAGTGCCACCCTGCCCGTTGCCGCGGCGCGGCGCCACTGGATCAGCCCGTCGATCGACAGGCCGAGCAGCACGACATAGACCGCGCTGGTCGCGTACAGCCCGCGCCAGGCAAAGAGCGGGATCGCGATCAGGTCGACGACGATCCACAGATACCAGCTGTCAACGCGGCGCCGTGCAAGCAGCCATTGCGCGGTGATGCTGAGCATCGCGATCGCGCCGTCGATCCACGGCGCCACCGCGTCGGTGTAGCGATCCATCGCAAAGCTCCATCCGATCCACGCAAGAATCGTGATAATAACCCATTGCCGCCGCATGCGATCGGTCATCCAGCCGACCGGGATGCCGCTGTCTTCGCGAGCGCGCATCCAGCTGGCCCAGCCGTAGAGATTAAGCGCCAAGAAAAAACCCTGCAAAACCATGTCGCTGTACAGCCGCGCGTCATAGAAAACGACGGCGTAGAGGCTGACCGCGACGAGCGCGAAGGGATAGTTCCAGACGCTGCGCAGCGCGACGAGCGCGACGTTGATCAGGACAAGCGCAGCGGCCAGCCATTCGATCTGCGTCACGCGGACGGCTCCAGCCGCGCGACATTCCCGCGCGGGCGCGTCCACAGGCCGTCACGGCTGATCCGGTGCTGCGGCGG
>MTKY01048746.1_pt1 | contig 12455 bp, 12 predicted proteins | sample 1042731 | NCBI WGS metagenome assembly MTKY01 (sample SAMN06212206, study PRJNA360538) | anaerobic digester metagenome | biome: Wastewater treatment plant; material: sludge; isolation source: anaerobic digester fed with sludge from wastewater treatment plant | place: Denmark: WWTP Soeholt ... | reverse complement strand
CGCACGGACCTTGATCTGTACGACGAGCAGATCCGAGTCGAGCTTGTCGAACACCTTCGTGGGATGGTCAAGTTCGACGGTGTCGACAAGCTCATCGAGCAAATGGACGACGACGTCAAGCAGGCTCGGCGCCGACTCGCTCCGTAACCCGAGACGTGCGCAGCTCGTCCGCGCCATCGAATGCGTGGTTGACGGATCGCGTCGACCGCGGCGCCTTGACTTGATTCGCAGTTGGCGTACACCCGCTGATACCCTGAGTGTTGCCGTGTAACGGCCACGGACTGATAGTGCCCCGGTGGACAAGCCCGGGCGCGCCGTGCAACGGAACCCTCAGAGGAGAAAAGTGTCAAAGAAGACTGCTGCGCCCACGGTCGCAGACATGCCCAAGGACGAAATCATCAAGCAGTACGCGCTCAAGGACGGCGACACCGGATCCCCAGAGGTCCAGATCGCGCTCCTCACGGGTCGCATCACGCACCTGACCGGTCACCTGCAGGATCACAAGCACGACCACCACAGCCGTCGTGGTCTGCTCCTGCTCGTCGGCCAGCGTCGTCGTCTGCTCAACTACCTGCAGAACAACGACATCGAGCGCTACCGCTCGCTCATCGAGCGTCTCGGTCTGCGCCGCTAAGATCCCCGTTGGCGGTCACTCACCGGAGTGGCCGCCATCATTGTTCACAACTACATATCGTTCAAATCATGACGAGGTGGCGCAGGCACGCAAATCTGGCTTACGAACGTGCGCGGTCCTCGGTAGTGGCCCTCGGGAGGCTCCAAAGCCCCGCAGGCCTCGATCGAAGACCGGCCCAGCAAGCCCGCCTGGCTTCGCCTCGTCCCACATTGCAGGCCCATGGCCTGCGGAAGGGACTTCCATGTCGGAACTCCACACCGCCGAAACCGTTATTGACAACGGCAGCTTCGGCAAGCGCACGATCCGCTTCGAGACGGGCATCCTCGCCCAGCAGGCCGCAGGTTCGGTCTCTGCTTTCCTCGATGACGACACGATGCTGCTGTCGGCCACCACGGCCGGCAAGCACCCCAAGGAACAGTTCGACTTCTTCCCGTTGACGATCGACGTCGAAGAGCGCATGTACGCCGCGGGTCGCATCCCGGGCTCGTTCTTCCGTCGCGAAGGCCGCCCTTCAGAAGACGCCATTCTCACGTGCCGCCTGATCGACCGCCCGCTGCGCCCGACCTTCAAGAAGGGTCTTCGCAACGAGGTCCAGGTCGTCATCACGGTCCTGGCTCTCAACCCCGACACCCCGTACGACGTCCTCGCGATCAACGCGGCCTCCGCGTCGACGCAGATCTCGGGCCTGCCGTTCACCGGCCCCATCGGCGCCACCCGCGTCGCCCTCATCGACGGTCAGTGGGTCGGCTTCCCGACACACAGCCAGCTCGAGAACGCCGTGTTCGACATGGTGGTTGCCGGCCGCATCGCTGCCAATGAAGACGGCACCAGTGATGTCGCGATCATGATGGTGGAGGCCGAGTCGACTGAGAACACCTGGAGCCTCGTCCAGAGCGGCGTCCAGGCTCCCACCGAGGAGATCGTCGCCGGTGGCCTCGAGGCCTCCAAGGTCTTCATCAAGCAGCTCTGCGAGGCACAGATTGAGCTCGCGAAGTCCGCTGCGAAGCCAGTCAAGGAATTCCCGGTCTTCCTCGACTACGAGGACGACGCCTACGACGCGGTCAAGGCCGTTGCCGCCGGCCCGCTCGCCGAGGCCATGACGATCCTGCACAAGGCAGACCGTGAGGCTCGCGAGTCCGAGATCAAGGCTGACGTCATCGACAAGCTCGGCGCCGACTTCGATGGCCGCGAGAAGGAACTGGGGGCTGCGGTTCGCGCGGTCACCAAGTCCGTCGTACGTGAACGCGTCCTCCGTGAGAACATCCGCATCGACGGCCGTGGCCTCGCCGACATCCGCGCCCTGAGCGCCGAGGTCGGCATCGTCCCGCGCGTTCACGGTTCAGCACTGTTCCAGCGCGGCGAGACCCAGATCATGGGCATCACGACGCTCAACATGCTGGGGCTCGAGCAGAAGCTCGACACGCTCTCGCCGGTCACCTCGGTCCGCTACATGCACAACTACAACTTCCCGCCCTACTCGACCGGTGAGACCGGCCGTGTGGGTTCGCCGAAGCGTCGCGAGATCGGCCACGGTGCCCTCGCGGGCCGTGCGCTGCTGCCCGTGCTGCCGACGCGCGAGGAGTTCCCGTACGCGATCCGTCAGGTGTCCGAGGCGCTCAGCTCCAACGGTTCCACCTCGATGGGCTCGGTCTGCGCCTCGACGCTAGGACTGCTCAACGCAGGTGTGCCGCTGCGCGCGCCGGTCGCCGGCATCGCGATGGGCCTCATCTCCGGTGAGGTTGACGGCAAGCAGACGTTCGTCACGCTGACTGACATCCTCGGTGCTGAGGATGCCTTCGGCGACATGGACTTCAAGGTCGCCGGTACGCGTGAGTTCGTCACCGCGCTGCAGCTCGACACCAAGCTCGACGGCATCCCCGCCGACGTGCTGGCCGGAGCGCTGACCCAGGCATACGGTGCTCGTGTCGCGATCCTCGACGTCATGGCTGAAGCCATCGATGAGCCCGATGAGATGAGCCCCTATGCTCCGCGGATCATCACGATCAAGATCCCCGTGGACAAGATCGGTGAGGTCATCGGCCCCAAGGGCAAGATCATCAACCAGATCCAGGACGAGACGGGCGCCAACATCTCGCTCGAAGATGACGGCACTGTCTATGTCGGCGCCGAGAACGGCGACGCCGCTGAGGCCGCTCGGGATGCGATCAATGCGATCGCCAACCCGACGATGCCCGAGGTCGGCGAGCGCTACCTCGGCACGGTCGTCAAGGTTGTCGACTTCGGCGCCTTCGTCTCACTGTCACCGGGTCGCGACGGGCTGCTGCACATCAGCAAGCTTCGCGAGCTCAACGGTGGCCAGCGCGTCAACAACGTCGAAGACGTCGTGTCGGTCGGCCAGAAGATCCAGGTCGAGATCGCCGAGCTCGGCGACCGCGGCAAGCTCTCGCTGGTCCCCGTCATCGAGGACAAGGGCGACGACGCGGCAGCCGAAGAGCCGGCCACAGCCGACGCCTGAGCGTCAACGCTGCAAGGACCTCGTCGCACTGCGGCGGGGTCCTTCTGCATGCTCCGACCCCCGAAGCGGTGGATTCTCAACCGAATGGCACAAATCGTCAACGATCGGTGGACGATCAACCGGATGCGGCGACTTTGGGTTTAGAAGCCACCGATCGTGGCCAAGCAGGGGCTAAAGGTTGAGAACTCACCGCTTACGGGACGGTGAACGATGGCGTCGTTGCGGTGGAGCGGCCGACATAGGAGATCCGGTATGTGCCAAGCTCACCTGCGACCCAGGTGACGGTTGCGGTCCAGCGCAGTCGGCGATCCCGGTGCCAGGTGATCGTGGTGGTCAACGAGCTGTCGTCGGCGACGATGCTCCACTCATCACCGTTGAGTCGCTCGACAAGGAGATAGGTCTGGCGGATCTCAGCGTTGGGATGGTCGGCCGCGAAGACCACGGAGACCGTTTCGCCTGTCATGGCGGCGTGCGGCGAGTCGATCACGGCAATGGGGTGCTTGCGTTCCAACACCGGCGTCCCCATCAGTGATGCAACCCGTGAACGTTGCCGAGCAGGTGGGCGTCCCGGCTCGACCGGTTGCCCGGCAGCCATCGCCTCGGCGAGATGTGCCGCGACTCCGATCAGGGCCTGAAGCTCATGTCGCCCGAAAATGGTGCTGCCGCCTTCGTAGTTCTGAAACTCATACTCTTCAGGCGTGGTGACGTAGTGACCGAATCCGTTGGCATACCCCTGGCACAGCACATGGTCGAAGTCAGTTCCGAGGATCTCTGCGACTCGCTGACGCAACCGCAGACCCGAGACGATCGTGACCTCGAACGGCAGGCACACCAGATAGAGGCTGCCGATCCGCACGAGCTGTACCGGGAAGTGCCGTTGTGACCAGCGCAGCATCCCGACGGGAATCGCCAGGTCCTTGGGCGCCTGGCTCGCCGCGAGCGAGGCGGATCGACGATAGAGCCGCTGACTGATCTTGTCGAAGAATGGATTGTTCTTGCCCTCATCGAACAGCGGCGACCCCGGCCCATCGGTCAGCTTGCCGGCGGCGAAGCTCGCACCGAGGATGCCCGGACTGGTGGCGCCGTCGGGCGTCTCCTGCGAGGCCATGTCGACGTACAGCAATCGACTGTCGACGTATGGTTCGAGCGTCTCGCCCTCCTGCGTGGCCAGCGACTTGGCGGCGCGGAGCTGACGTTCGGCGATGATCCGGGTGTTGTCGCGCTCGTCGTGCGTCGGTCCTTTGCCTGGCTTGAGTTCGAGGTTGGGGGAGATGTCGCCCGCATTGGTCTGGGCGAACGCCGTCACGAGCTCGGCAGATGCAGATCTTGGCCGCGCGCCCTCGTCCTCCCACGCGTACGCTGCCCAGCCCTTGTTGTCAGAGCTGATCAGTCGGTTGCGGTTCGTCATTGAGGTGTTGTGCACGGCGAACCAGTTGATGGCACCGACGAGCGCGCCGCCACGTTCAATCCGCAGCAGCGTGGTCATCGGATCGATCGAGTCGGGGAAGTGCGCGCGGTCGTCCTCGGGATCGAGGTCAAACGCCGCCTGGCTGCGGTTGGCGCTCGCATCGCTCAGCTCGCCACGGTTGAGGATGAGCACCGAGTCCGAGAGATCGTCGGTGGCCCTGACGATCGCCTCGACGACGCCATGGACGATCCGCTCGTAGGTACGACGGTGGAATCCCGCGGTGGTGAGGTTGTAGAGCACGTGATGCCCGTGCCCGCCCGGACCGCAATGTGTGTGGGTTGCCGTGAGCACGACGTTGTGGTCGCCGAACCTGTCTCCGAACAGCGCACTGAGCCGCTCCAGCACGCCGGCAGTCGTGGCCTGGAAGAACATCGCGATGTCGGCGACGACGTATGCAATCCGGCGTTCGCCGTCGTCGAACACGTACGCGCGGGCATACTGACGCGTGAGGATGCCGTTCGTCCGCTGGTCGGGCATCCCGTAGCCCATCATCCCCGCGCCCCAGGGCTCGCCGGTGATGTCTGCGACACCTCGTCCGACGAGCAGGGTGGAAGCCGACATCCCAACACCGTATCGGCCCGATTCGTGAGAGCATCACTCGGTGACGACACCCCCTGACGTCCTCGATGCTGCTGATCCGTTGGCGGCGTTCCGCGAGCGCTTCGTGCTTTCGGGTGATCTCGTGGCCTACCTCGATGGCAACTCGCTCGGTCAGTTGCCCAGGGCCACGGTCGAGCGGCTCGCCACCTTCGTCGAGGACGAGTGGGGCGGGCGGCTCATCCGTGGGTGGTCCGAGGGTTGGGTGGAGCTGCCGGTGACGGTCGGCGACGAGCTCGGTGCCGCAGTGCTGGGTGCGGCGCCGGGCCAGACCGTGCTCGCCGACTCGACCTCGGTCAACATCTACAAGCTGCTTCATTCAGCCGCATCCGTACGCCCAGACCGCTCCGAGCTGATCATCGACGCGACGAGCTTTCCAACTGATCGCTACCTCGTCGACTCGGTGGCTCACTCACGCGGGCTTGACGTGCGATGGATCGAGCCTGATCTGGTCGAGAACGTCACGCCACAGCTGCTCGCGACAGCGCTGAGCGACCGCACGGCAGCCGTTCTGCTCGGTCAGGTCGACTACCGGTCTGCGACGTTGCTTGACCTGCCGGGGCTCACGGCGCAGATCCACGACGCGGGTGCGGTCGTGATCTGGGACCTCTGCCACTCAGCGGGAGCCGTCCCGATCGAGCTCGACTCCAGCGACGTCGATTTCGCCGTCGGATGCACCTACAAGTACCTCAATGCCGGCCCCGGCGCGCCGGCATACATGTACGTCGCCAAGCACCACCTCGCCGCCGCGACGCAACCCATCGCTGGATGGTGGAGCGCTGCCGACATGTTCGCGATGGCAGACCACTACGACGCATCGTCGACGATCACCCGCATGCTGAGCGGCACGCCGCCGATCAGCGGGATCATCGCGGTTCAGGAGGGCGTACGGCTCATCGCTGAGGCTGGGATCGAGACGATTCGTACGAAGTCGATCGCACTCACAGAATATCTGATCGAGCGACTGGACGACGCGGGGTTCGAGATCGTGACGCCACGAGCGGCCGATCACCGTGGCAGCCATGTCTCGATTCGCCATCGCGATGCGAAGGTGATCACCGCCGACCTGATCAGACGCGGAGTGATCCCGGACTACCGTGAGCCCGACATCATCCGACTGGGGTTGTCGCCGCTCACCACATCATTTGCCGAGGTCGACGCGGCGGTGGCCGTGCTCATCGACGTCACCACCTAGGCTGGACTCATGACTCGAGTCGCGGTCCTGGGTGCCAAGGGACGAATGGGCGCAGCATCCGTCAAGGCGCTGACGCAGGCAGGCCTGGAGGTTGTCGCCAAGGTCGATGTCGACGACTCGATTGAGGCGATCGCCGACGCCGGAGCCGAGGTTGCCCTCGACTTCACCCAGCCCGGAGTTGCGCTCGACAATGTCAGATGGTGCATCCAGCACGGCGTGCACGTCGTCGTCGGTACGTCGGGGTTCGATGACGCGAAGGTCGCCGAGATCCGCGCCCTCGACCCGAAGACGGGCGTGCTGATCGTGCCCAACTTCTCGATCGGTGCGGTGTTGATGATGAAGTTTGCGGCGACTGCTGCGCCGTTCTTTGAGTCCGTCGAGGTCATCGAGATGCATCACCCGGACAAGGTCGATGCGCCCTCGGGCACTGCAACACGTACGGCGGAGCTCATCGCTTCTGCGCGGACTGAGGCCGGATCGGCGCCGTTGCCTGACGCCACCAGCACCGATCCGGGCGGGGCCCGTGGCGCGAAGGTGTCCGGGGTGCCGGTGCACTCCGTACGCGCGAGAGGCTTCGTCGCATCGCAGGACGTCGTGTTCGGCGGGGTGGGGGAGACCTTGTCGATCCGCCACGACTCCAGCAACCGCGAATCCTTCATGCCCGGTGTTGTCGCTGCCGTGAAGGCTGTCAGCGACAAGCCTGGCGTGACTGTCGGCCTTGAGAGCATCCTCGGCCTTTGACGGGTTTACCACGGGCCCTACGCAAACGTCGTCCCCCCGGGGGAAGCTTTCCGCGGGAGGACGACCTTTGCGTAGGGCGGACCGATTTTTTCGTCATGTTTGCTTAGGGCCCGTGGTAAACCGAACCCTTCCCTAAAGCTGTCGTACGAGCGCTGCGACGAGAGCAGCGGCGAACACCATCGGTAGGAACGGCACCCGAAGCGACAGCAGCACTGCTGCAACGACCAGCGCCAGGACGCGCGCATCGATCGCCAGCGACGAGCCGTCGCCGAACACCTGGACTGCGATCAGCGCTCCCAGAAGTGCGACAGGGATCAGGTCGGCCGCCCGTACGGTCATCGGATGGTTGAGCACCGCGGCAGGGATGGAGAGCCCGGCGATCTTGAGGGCGAAGCAGCCCACAGCCATGATGACGATCCCAAGCCACAGCTGGCTCACGTCGCAGCCCTCCTCTCCCACATCAGACCCAGGGCCACAGCCGCGGCGCCGCCGATGATGATCGGCAGGCCCGCAGCGGTGAAAGGCAGCACGCCTAGCGCGACGGCTGCGGCGAACACGGCGATACCGCGCGCATACCAAGATGTCAGTCGCGGCCACAGCAACCCGAGAAATGCAGCGCCGACGGCGGCGTCCAAGCCGTACGTACGTGGATCGCCGATCGCGTTGCCGGCCAGCGCACCCGCGAAGGTTGTCAGGTTCCACAGCACGAAGATCGAGATGCCGGTCCAGTAGAAGCCGAGACGAGTCTGACGGGTGGTCTCTCGCGTCACTGCCATCGCGGTGGATTCGTCGATCACGAAGTGTGCCGAGGCGAGCCTGACCGGTGCGCTGAGGTCGAGCTTCTTGACGAGACTGAGCCCATAGAACATGTTGCGGCTGCCGAGAAGGATCGCCGTGAGTGCGCCCGTGATCGGGTTGCCACCGGACGCGATGATGCCAACGAACGCGAACTGGGATGCGCCGGTGAACACCAGCAGCGACAACGCGCAGGTCTGCAACACGCTGAGACCTGATGCTGTCGAGATGGCACCGAACGAGACGCCGTAGAGCCCGGTTGCAACTCCCACGCCGAGTGAGTCAATGATGACCGATCGATCGGACTTCACACGAGACCTGTGTGAAGTCGGATCTGCTTGACCGTGCTCCCGTCACCGGCGGCAAGCTCGCGGTGTGCTCCGTCGGGCTCCCAACCAGATTCGCTGACGAATCGCCGCAACGCGTCGTCCGTCGAGCCGACCCACCACACGGCGCGGGTGAACTTGTCGGCGGTGAGCGTGTCGATCGCTGCCTGCAACAGCCTCGAGCCGTGCCCCTCGCGTTGATGCTCCGGGTCGATGATGAACTCACCGATCTCGCCATCGGCGACCTGATCGCTGTCGGGGTCGTACGACGGGTGCACCAGCGTGAACCCGCGTACGTCTGCACGCTCCAGCGCGACGAGCACCCGCATACGCGCTTCTTTGGGTGAGCTGATCGTCATGGCCCAGCGCTCGGCGAGCTGTGCGGGGTCGAGCGCGTCCAGCTCCGCGGCTGGCATGAGGTCTGCGTAATTCGTGCGCCACGCGGCGACTTGTAGGCGTGCCATCGCGCTTGCGTCGTCGGGCCATGCGAGCCGAGCGCTGACATCGGCGGTCACAGCGTACGGAAGCTTTCGACGATCCCGGTATCGGCGCCTTCTGACTCAAGCATCACGGCGGTGCGTGAGACGTTGCGCAGCGACGGCCACGTCTCCCACGCGATGAGCAGAATGCCGGGAAAGCCGGCGATGACGATCGGCCAACCCCCGTAGGAGCCGGCGAAGCCGGTGATCACGGCGGGAAGCATGCCAGCTTCGACGTAGATCAGCTTGCGCACAGTTTGGGACGCGTAGGCGTCGAGCGCCTCAGACTTCAGCTGACGGGCCCCAAGATCGGGAGAAAGCGGTGACGCCGAGAGCCAAACCCGTTCGGCGAGCACCACGGAGAGGATGATCGGAACCACGAGCAGAGCCGCTAGCCAAGGCGGAGGGTAGTCGGCGTCCGTGCCTCCACAGATCAGAAACAGGACGACGAGGAACGCTCCGGTGAGGGCGAGCTGCAGCGTTGCGAAGTTACGAATCTCGCGAGGCGTCGTGTTGTATTCAGCGCTCGGCATGCTGAGAGTTTCGCACACGATCCGTCGGCGCCGATTGATAGTCTGCCGTCATGCGGGCCTACCTCGATCTTGTCCAACGGATCCTCGATGAAGGCGTCGACAAGGGCGACCGCACCGGCACCGGCACCAAGAGTGTTTTCGGGCACCAGATGCGCTTCGACCTGAGCGAGGGCTTTCCCCTGGTCACCACCAAGAAGATCCACCTCAAGTCGGTCGTTGCTGAGTTGCTGTGGTTCATTGCCGGCGACACCAACACCACATACCTTCGCGACAACGGCGTCACGATCTGGGACGAGTGGGCCGACGACAACGGCGATTTGGGGCCGGTCTACGGCTACCAGTGGCGTTCGTGGCCGACACCCAATGGTGAGCAGATCGACCAACTTGCCGAGGTCATCGAGCAGATCAAGACCAACCCTGACTCACGCCGACACCTCGTCAGCGCATGGAACGTCGCCGAGCTCGACGCCATGGCCCTGATGCCGTGCCACGCGTTCTTCCAGTTCTATGTCGCCGACGGCAAGCTCTCCTGCCAGATGTACCAACGTTCCGCTGACGTGTTCCTCGGGGTGCCGTTCAACATCGCTTCCTATGCGTTGCTGACGCACATGGTGGCGCAGGTGACCGGGCTCGAGGTCGGCGATTTCGTGCATACGCTCGGCGATGCGCACCTCTACGTCAACCATCTCGACCAGGCTCGCGAACAACTCACCCGCGAGCCCAAGGCGCTGCCCGAGCTGTGGCTCGATCCGTCGATCAGCTCGATCGACGACTTCACCCTCGACACGATCAAGGTCACCGGGTACGAGCCTCATCCCGGCATCAAGGCGCCGATCGCCGTATGAGGGCAGCGCAGTGACGGTCACGATCGTCGTGGCCATCGGTGCCAACGGTGTCATCGGCAAGGACGGTGACATGCCGTGGCCCCGTACGGGCGATCAGTTGCAGTTCAAGGCACTGACGATGGGCCACCCGATCGTCATGGGCCGCTCGACCTATGAGTCGATCGGCAAGCCCTTGCCCGGTCGTACGTCGATCGTGCTCACCCGCAACCCGTTGTGGGCCGCCGACGGGGTCATCGTGGCCCACACGTTGACCGACGCGTTGGCGCATGGTCTGGGGCGCGATGACCAGGTGTTCCTGATCGGGGGAGCTCAGGTCTATGCCGCGGCGCTCGCCGACGGACTCGTCGACCAGATGGTTGTGACCCACGTGCACCTGTCACCCGAGGGCGATGCGTCGTTCCCCGAGATCGACTTGGCCGACTGGGATGAGACTGACCGCGACGCGTACGACGGCTACGACATCGCCACCTACGCCCGACGCTGATCGCGCGGCACCACCGGTCCCACCGTCAGGCACAAAGTGTGCGCGTCTGCACGCATCGTCCGAAGAACTGCGCACATCTGCACCGTCAGGTCCATCCAGGCGGTGCAGACGTGCACACTTTGCCGCTCATGTTCAGTCGAACAGCTCTGACCACTCGCCGCTGAAGTGGGGCAGCGGCGCCCAACCTTGACGAGATCTCAGCACGTCGCACACCCGCAGCACGATCTCGCGGGGACGTCGAAGCTGTGCTGCCGTGACGACGATGAAGACCCACCCGAGCCGTTCCATCTGCTCGCGTCGCTGGACGTCACGTTCGCGCTGCATGAGGTCGAGGCCGTGCTGGCGTCCGTCATACTCGATCGCGATCTTCCAACGAGACCACGAGAGGTCCAGCCGCGCGACAAAAGCGGCCTCGTCGCCGTATGACCGGTTGCATTCCAGCGGAGGAAGCCCGGCCAGCTCGAGCATCAGTCGCACGTACGTCTCCCGCGGCGATTCAGACCTGGCACGCGACAAGTGCTGCGCACGCCGGGCTCTGCGGACACCGGCGCCGTGATGATGATTGAGGAAGTGCTTGAGGCCGCCGGGAGTGATCAGACGTCGGTGATAGAGCGCATCCGCCGCGATCACCAGGTCGACCAGACTCAACCTCGTGGCTGCCGTCGAGAGGCACAGCTCTGGAGACAGCGCTCGCCACCCATCGATGTCGCGGTCACGCATCATGGCGAGGCGGTGAACTGTGACGCCGCGCACCCGTATCGGCTCACGATCTAGCGTTGAGAGATGTGGTGTCAGATCGGTGCCCACGTCGATCCCGTAGAGGCTGAGACCGCTGTGGTGGCTGGCTGCGCAGCCTGGCGGCGTGGCCAGAAGTGCCGCTTGAGTGAGTATTTTCGCCGTGATCTCCACGCCCGCCGAGGCGTACACGCGCGGGTAGAGGATCTGGAATTGGCGACCCTGGAGGGCACGCCGTGAATGGCCCAGACGCGCAGCCTCCTCGATCGTGAACGGGCGACCTGTTGGCAGCGGGGTTGGAGGCATCACACCAGCCAAGAGGCAATCGCAACGATGCAACAGATGCGCGCCTCCGACCTGTGGACAACCCGAGGCACGGCGAAAGTGTGCGAACCTGCACCATCGACTCGCTGTCTTAGGGGCAGATCTGCGCACCTTTCAGCGCAACCAGTGCAGACTCGCACAGTTTGCGTCTCGGCGTTGGACTCAGACAGCGCAGATCCCTGGAGGGAGGAGCGCGGGTCTCCTACAACAGGATCGCGAGCTGGCGGCTCTGGGCAACGAGGTCGCCAGCCTCGTCCCACAGCTCGCAGTCCTCTTCGTGATAGCCGTTGATCACGTGCCGCGTTGTCAGGCGGGTGGCGATCCAGCCGGGCGCGGGTCGGCGATGCATGTGCACTGTGAGCTGAACGGACATCGACTGGAACTCGCCGATCTCCATCACCGGTGGCGCGTACGCGTCGCACAGGAACGCGAGTGCCGGGAGGTCGATCTCGCGTCCGTCGGCGAGCCGTTGCCACAGCTCGACGGTCGGATCGCCGCTGGGCTTGCCGTCAGCCCACCCCGGCCGCGTGGCCAGGCGATAGTCGACCCGGTCGAAGATCCCGCCCCGTGGCATGCCCTCGTCGCGCGGGTCGGCGCACTCATCGGGTGATGGCAACGGCGGGGGCGTGCCGAGCTCGAGCGTACGACCTCCCGTGCGTGCTCCGAAGCTCGCCAGCAGCTGGGCGATGTGACGATCACCTTCCCAGAGCGCCGCTTCGCCGGTCTGCACCCGTCGCCCGTGCCGCAGCGACGTCGTACGCAGCTCTGCGGCTCCGGTCTCGGGTGAGGCGAGGTAGGAGATTGCCGCAACCATCGGCTCCTC
>MTKY01003833.1_pt1 | contig 12460 bp, 9 predicted proteins | sample 1042731 | NCBI WGS metagenome assembly MTKY01 (sample SAMN06212206, study PRJNA360538) | anaerobic digester metagenome | biome: Wastewater treatment plant; material: sludge; isolation source: anaerobic digester fed with sludge from wastewater treatment plant | place: Denmark: WWTP Soeholt ... | reverse complement strand
CTGTTTCGTGGACTATCGCGGGGGACAGCTGCGGAACGGCAGGCTGAGCGGCGCCGTGGCGCCGGCGTGCCCTGGAGCTCGGCATCCCGGAGTTGTTCGCCGAGATGGAGCGCGAAGAGCAGGGCCGTTGACGTCAGTCGCGCCGCGTGACGGCGCGTCGGGAGGACTCGGCCGGGTACCGGCCGCATGAAGGGAGAAGGCGGCGGGCCTCACGGCCCGCCGCCTTCCCGAAACGTACGGATCGACGGTGTCGCAGCCGCGGGGCTACGCCATCACCGCCTGGATGTCGACGAGGTGCTTCTTCAGGCCGAGGGCCTTGTCGTCGAGGCCGAGCGCGCGGCCGACGAGCTGGCTGAGGAAGATCACCGGGACGCCGCGCCAGCTCGGGTCCTTGCGCGCGATCTCCACCTGGCGACCGTCGAGGTTGACCTGGCAGAGCGGGCAGGCGACGGCGATCGCCTCGGCGCCGCAGATGCGGGCGTCGGCCACGATCTGCTTGACGAGGTCGTCGACGATACCCTGCTCGGTGAGCGCCAGCGAGGCGCCGCAGCAGTCGGTCTTGTAGTTCCATTCGACGCGCTCACAGCCGAGCGCCTCCACGACCTCGTCCATGTGCGTGGGGTACTCGGGGTCGTCGGCCAGCGTCACTTTGGGCGGCCGGGTGAGCAGGCAGCCGTAGTAGCTCGCGACCTTCAAGCCGGCGAACGGCCGAGTGACCTTCGACCTGAGCTCGTCGAGCCCGACGGTGTCGTGATAGACGTCGATGAGGTTCTGGACCTCGACCCCGCCGCCGTAGCGACGGCCGACCACGGCGCGCACATCCTCCGCCGTCGCCGGGTTCTCGGCGACCTCGTGGGCGCCGGCCTTGAAGCGGCTGAAGCACGCCGCGCAGGGGACGGCCACGGCGTCGAGCCGCATGTCCTGCTCGACCTTGGCGAGGTCGTTCACGGGGAGCGCCACGCTCAGCAGGCGGTTGATGGAGTGCGCCGCGGTGTTGCCGCAGCACTCCCAGCCCGGGATCTCCTCGAGGACGAGGTCCAGGGCCCGGGCGGACGCCCTGAAGCTGGCGTCGAACTCGCCCGAGGTGCCGTGCAGCGAGCAGCCGGGGTAGTAGGCGATGGTCCTGGTCATGATGCTCCTCCCGCGCCGCCGCCGGACGTCTCTGCGGCCGCGCGCGCGGCGCGTGCCCGGGTGATGCTCTCGGACGTCCGGACCATGCGCTTCATGGCCATGGTGTCGCCGCGCTTGAGCGTCGGGTTGACCTTGCCCTTGAGCAGCATCTTGGGGCCGAGCGTGAACCAGTTCTTGGCGCTGGTCGGCCGCTTGAGGACGTCGAGCGCGATCAGCTCGACCTCCCACATGCGGCCCCACCGGACGAAGGAGTCGTAGTTGAGCTTGAGCATGGCGGCCGACGGCGTGCCCGGCGGGATGCGGCCCTGTTCGCGCGCCATGATCTTGAGCTCATCCATGATCGTGGCGATGTCGATGCCCTGGGGGCACCGGGTGGTGCAGGTCTCGCAGCCGGTGCACAGCCAGATGAACCGGTCGTCGAAGATCATGTCGTACTGTCCCAGCTGGACGGCGCGCATGATCATCGCCGGGTGCATGTCGGCGTAACCGGCCACCGGGCACCCGGAGGTGCACTTCTTGCACTGGTAGCAGAGATAGGCGTTCTCGTCGCAGCCGGCCGTGACCTGTCGGCTGAGCGAGGGGGTGGGTGTGCAGGTGGTCATCCGTGCCTCCTACGCCACCGTGGGTCGAGGCAGCAGTCCGGCCGCCTCGACGATGTCCGGCACCGCCTCTTCCCACTCGACCGCCATGATGTGCACGCCGGCGACGCCCTCGATCTCGGCCAGCTCCTTGATCATCTCGACGGCGAGCTTCTTGCCCTCCGCATGCGAGGCCGGGCCCTTCTCGACGCCGGCCATGCGGTCGACGATCTCGTCGGGCACGTCCATGCCGGGCACGAAGTTCTTCATGTAGCGCGCGCCGCCGACCCCCTTGAGCGGGGTGATACCGGCCAGGATCTTGATCTCCTGGTGCAGGCCCTCGGCGCGGACCTCCTCCATCCAGGTCTTGAACTTGGGGATGTTGAAGATGCACTGCGTCTGCATGAAGTCGGCGCCGGCGAGGATCTTCTTCTTGAGCCGGATGGCACGGAACTCGAACGGATCGCCGAAGGGGTTCTCGGCGCAGCCGATGTAGAACTTCGGCGCGACGTCCATCTCCTCGCCGCAGTCGAACTTCTTCTCGTCGCGCATCCTCCTGAGCATCTCGATGAGGTTGATGGCGTCGAGGTCGTGCACGCCCCTGGCCTCGGGGTGGTTGCCGAAGCTCAGGTGGTCGCCGGTGAGGCAGAGACAGTTGTGGATGCCGAGGGTGTGGGCGCCGAGCAGGTCGGCCTGCATGGCCAGACGGTTGCGGTCGCGGCAGGTCATCTGGACGATCGGCTCCACGCCGTTCTGCATGGCCGTGTAGCCGGAGGCGATGGAGCTGATGCGGACCACGGCCGTCTGGTTGTCGGTGATGTTGACGGCGTCGACGTAGCCGGCCAGCATCTTGGCCTTGTTCTCGATCACGCTGCCGTCGGCGCTCTTGGGCGGGCCGCACTCGCCGGTCACCGCGAACTTGCCCTCGCTGAGGATCTTCTCGAGGTTCGTGCCAGCCTTGTACTCGGTGGCGGTCATACCAGCTTCGCCTCCTCACGCACCATCTTGCGGGGGCCGCCGGAGCTGCTGAGGTTCCACTTCTTCGGCGGACGGTTCTTGATCATGAGCTCTTCGCGACCCTGGGCCTTGAGGCGCTCCCAGATGAGGTGCCACGCGCACTCGATGTCTTCCTTCTCCGGCGTCGTGACCTCGCACTTGCCGTCGTGGCTGCCGCCGCAGGGGCCGTTCATGAGGCTCTTGCTGCAGCGCACCACCGGGCAGATGCCGGCCGTCTCACCGATGACGCAGTCGCCGCAGGCACCGCAGCGCTCGAGCCAGAGGGCGTGCTCCTGCGGCATGCCCAGCATGTTGGTGTCCACGGCCGGCACGACGAGCTTGGGCTCGAACTTCTCGGCCATGCTCTGGATGCCGATGCCGCAGGCCATGCTGACCACGATGTCGGCGGCCTCCACCTTGTCGGCGATCATGTCGAGGTACTCCCACTCGCACTGGCGGATGGCCGCCGTGTGCTCGACCTCGGCGCCCGTGCCGTCCTGCTCGGCCTTGATGCGCAGCTCGCTGGCGAGGACCTCGGCCTCCTTCTCGCCGCCCGTGAGACAGATGGCGACGCAGGTGTCGCACCCGGCCACGAGGATCTTCTTCTTGTCGCCGACGAGCGCGAGGATCTCGTCGAAGGGTTTGCGTTCGGCGGTGATCATTCTGCGTGTCCTTCCTCACTGGTGGCGGCGGACGGGACGGGGTCGTCGGGCATGGCCACGCCGCCGAGCGCTTCGCGCGCGGCGGCGTGCGCGTCGACGCCCTCACGTCTCACGGGGTTCGGGCCGAGCGCCTTGATGCGCTCCGTGAACTCGGTCGCGACCTCGGCGAACCTGGCGCCCATGGCCGACGACATGTTGTACATCTCCACCCGCTCGGGCTCGATGCCCACCTCCTCGAGCAGTCTCTTGACGTGCTCCACGCGCTTGCGCGCCCACAGATTGCCCTTGAGGTAGTGGCATTCGCCCTCGAGGCAGCCGGCGGCGTACACGCCGTCCGCGCCGGCCTCGATCGCCTTGAGCAGATGGATCACCTCGAGCTTGCCCGTGCAGGGCAGCTTGATCATGCGGATGTTGGTGGGGTACTGCAGGCGCATGCTGCCCGCCAGGTCGGCGGCGGCGTACGCGCAGTAGTGGCACGCGAAGACGATGATCTCGGGCTCGAAGTCGGGGTCGACCACCCTCTTCGGCGCCTCGTCGACGGCCTCGGGGGCGGCTGCGCCGCCCTCGGCCGCAGCCTCGGCCGCCGGGGCCTTCACGTCGGCGTCGGCCATGTCAGCTCACCTCCATGAAGAGCGCCTCTTCCTTGGCGAACATCTGCGCGTCGGTGTAGTGGTAGAGCTTGATCGCCTTGACCGGGCACTCGCTGACGCAGACGCCGCAGCCCTGACAGGCGGCCGCCTCGATCTTGGCCTTCTTGGTGTCGGCCTCGATGATCGGCACCTCGTAGGGACACACGCGCACGCACGTGAGACAGGCGGCGCACTTGTCCTGGTCGACCTCCGCCACCACGCCGCCGGCCTTGAGCGCCGGCCTGGCCAGGATGGCCGCGGCGCGACCCGCGGCGGCGTAGGCCTGGGAGACCGCCTCCTCGATGCCCTTGGGGTAGTGGGCGGCGCCGCAGAGGAAGATGCCCTCGGAGGCGAAGTCCACCGGGCGCAGCTTGACGTGCGCCTCGAGGTAGAAGCCGTCGGCGGTGAGCGGGACCTTGAGCAGCTTGCTCAGCTCCTCGCCGCCGCTCGACGGCACCGTCGGCGTGGCGAGCACGAGGAGGTCGAGCGGCAGGTCGACGTCGCGGTGCAGGTACGGGTCGCGTGCCTTGACGCTGACCCCGCCGTTGGCGTCGACCTCGGGCCTGGAGTCGTCGTCGTAGCGCGTGAAGATGACGCCCAGCTCGCGCGCCCGCGTGTAGTACTCCTCGAGGAGGCCGAAGGTGCGGACCTCCTTGAACCACACGTACACGGGGCGGTCCGGGTCCTGCTCCTTGAGCCGGATGGCGTTCTTGATGCTCTGCGCGCAGCAGGTGCGCGAGCAGTACGGCTTGTTCTCGTCGAGCGACCCTGCGCAGAGGATGAAGCCGACACTCTTGACGTCGGCGAGCGCCGGGTCGTCCTCCTTGAGCATGCGCTCGAGGTCCATGCCGGTCACGATCTTCTGGCTGGAGCCGAGCCCGTAGAGCTCAGGCCGCTGCTCCACGCCGCCGGTGGCGACCACGACGACGCCGTGGTCGATCGGTGTGCGCTTGCCGTCGCGGTCGCGGACCACGCCCGAGAAGTTGCCGATGAAGCCGTGGAAGTCGACCAGCTCGGACTCCAGGTGGATCCTGACGTTGGGGTTGTCGACCAGGCGTTGCTCGAGCTGCTGCACGAACGCCGTCGGGTCGTTGCCCTTGATCGTGTCGCCGAGGTCGAGCACGTGACCGCCGAGCCTCCCGCTGCGCTCGACGAGGTGCACCTCGTGGCCCATCTCGCCCAGGGCGAGGGCGCAGGTCATCCCTGCGACGCCGCCACCGACCACCAGGGCGGCGTGGGTGAGAGGCACGTCGACCTTGTAGAGCGGCTCGAGGAGCCGGGCCCTGGCCACGCTCATCTGGACGAGCTCCTTGGCCTTCTGCGTGGCCTTGTCCGGCTCGTCGGCGTGCACCCAGCTCGCCTGGTCGCGGATGTTGGCCATCTCGAAGAGGAAGGGGTTGAGGCCCGCCTCGCGCAGGGTGTCCTGGAAGATGGGCTCGTGCGTGCGCGGCGTGCAGCTCGCGACGACGACGCGGTTGAGGTTGTGCTCCTCGATCTTCTCGCGGATCAGCGTGAGGCTGTCGGAGGAGCAGGTGTACATCGTGTCGGTCGAGAAGACCACGCCGGGCAGCTGGCTGGCGTACTCGGCGACGCTCTCGACGCCGATCACCCCGGCGATGTTGTTGCCGCAGTGGCAGACGAAGACGCCGACGCGCGGCTCCTCGCCCACCACGTCCTTCTCCGTGGGGTACTCCTTGTCCACGGTGAGCGTGCCGCGCGAGTCGGCGAGGCCGGTCATCACCTGCGCCGCCGCGGCCGAGGCCTGGGCGACGCTGTCCGGGATGTCCTTGGGCTCGCCGAACGGACCCACGACGAACACGCCCTTGCGACTGGTCTCGAGCGGGTTGAACTCGTGCAGCTCGCAGAAGCCGTGACGGTTGAGGGCGACGCCGATGTGGCCGGCCGCCTCCTGCGCCTTCCGCGCAGGCTCCAGGCCGGCGGAGAGCACCACCATGTCGTAGCGGGTCTCGTGCAGCCGGCCGCTCTCGTCCTCCCAGCTGATGAGCAGGTCTCTGGTGAGGGGGTCCTCCTTGATGTACGACGGCCGCGAGCGGATGAACTCCACTCCCATGCCGAGCGCGCGCCGGTAGAAGTCGTCGAAGCCCTTGCCCTGGGCGCGCATGTCCATCAGGAAGACGGTGGGCTGGCAGTCGGGCTCGTGGTCGATGGTCAGCATGGCCTGCTTGTTGGCGAACATGCAGCAGACGCTGGAGCAGTACTCGTGCTCCTGGTCGCGCGAGCCGACGCACTGGATGAAGGCGATCTTCTTGGGGTGCCTGCCGTCGCTGCGGCGCTTGACCGCGCCGACGGTGGGTCCCGAGGCGCTCAGCATGCGCTCGTACTCGAGCGCCGAGAGGACGTTCGGGTAGCGCTCGTACCCGTACTCGCTCTTGTCGCCCGGGTCGTAGAGGTCGAAGCCCGTCGCCATGACGACGGCGCCGACCTCCACCTCGAACTCACGGTCGCGTTCTCCGTGAAGCAGCGCGCCCGGGCCGCAGGCGCGCACGCACTCCATGCACTCGGAGCAGACGGCGCAGTTGAGGCAGCGCTTGGCCTCGGCCACCGCCTGTTCCTCGGAGAAGCCCGTGTTGACCTCGTCCCAGACGACCTTGCGCGCCGCGCCCGGCAGATGCGGCATGGGGATGCGCGCCATGACCGCGGTCTGCGCGAGGACGGCGTCCTCCGGCTTGGCCTCGTCCATCACGTCGTCCTCGATGGGGAGGAGGTCCTCGCCGCGGAGGTGGTTGTGGATGGCGCGCGCCGCGCGACGGCCGGCGGCGACCGCCTCGATGGCCGTCCACGGCCCGCTGGCGGCGGCGTCGCCGCCGGCGAACACGCCCTTCTTGCCCGTGCCGAGCGTGGCCTTGTCGGTGAGGATCTGGCCCTTCTCGACCCGGATGCCCTCCGCGCCCTCGAGGAAGTCCTCGACCATGCTCTGGCCGATGGCGAAGATGACCGTGTCGCAGTCGAGCTCGTGCTCCGAGCCGCTGATGGCGACCGGCGGGCGCCAGCCGCGCTCGTCGGGCTCGCCGAGCGAGCAGGCGAGGAACTCGACCTTGGTGGCGCGGCCGTTCTCGTCGGTCAGGATGCGCGAGGGCATGCAGGAGCAGTTGAAGGCGATGCCCTCGTCCAGGCCCTCGGTGAGCTCGTCGTCCGAGGCCGGCACGCTCGCGTCGTCCTCGATGCAGTTGATGGTGACCTTCTCCGCGCCCAGCCGCAGCGCGGTGCGCCCGGCGTCGAACGCCACGTCGCCGCCGCCGATGACGACCACGTTCTTGCCGATGTCGACCGGCTCGCCCAGCGTGGCCGCCTTGAGCACGCCGACCGCGTCGAGCACGCCCTTGGCGTCGGCGCCGGGGATCGGCAGGGTGCGTCCGCCCTGGAGGCCGACGGCGAGGTAGACGGCGTCGTAGCCGCCGCCGTCCGCGGTCATGAGCCCGTCGACGGTGAAGTCCACGCCGGCGGTCTTGCCGCACTGCAGGTCGACGCCGAGCGCGAGGATGCGGTCGATGTCCTGCTGCAGGGCGGCCTTCGGCAGGCGGTACTCGGGGATGCCGAAGCGGAGCATGCCGCCCGGCTCGGGCTTGCTCTCGAACACGGTGACTGCGTAGCCGAGGAGGGCGAGGTCGCGCGCCGCGGTGAGGCCGCTGGGGCCCGCTCCGACGACGGCGACCTTCTCCGCGAAGGTCACCTCAGCCTTCTCCGGCAGCGGCACGTGCTCGTTGGCGTAGTCGGTGACGAAACGCTTGAGGCCGGCGATGGCCAGCGGCTCGTCGACGTCGCCACGGGTGCAGTCGGTCTCGCAGAGGTGCGTGCAGACGCGGCCGCAGACGGCCGGGAAGGGGTTCGGCTCGCTGGCGACGGTGTAGGCCTCGGCGTAGCGGCCGTCGGCGATGAGGGCCAGGTATCCCTGCGCGCTGGTGTGCACCGCGCAGGCCCGCTTGCAGGGGCTGTGCCCCTTCTTGGTCACGAAGTAGGTGCTGGGGATCGCCTGCGCGTAGAGCTTGTCGATCGCCTTGCGCTCGCTGAGGCCCTCGTCGTAGTCATTGGTCACGGTGACGGGGCAGACGGGCGAGCACTCGCCGCAGCTCGTGCACTTGTCGGGGTCCACGAAACGCGCGTGACGATAGATCCTGGCGCTGAAGTCGCCCGGCTCGCCCTCGAGGCCGATCAGCTCCGAGGTGGTGATCATCTCGATGTTGAGATGTCTGCCGGCCTCGACCAGCTTGGGCGCCAGCGTGCACATCGAGCAGTCGTTGGTGGGGAAGGTCTTGTCGAGCTGGGCCATATGGCCACCCAGGGCCGGTGCCCTCTCGACGAGGTAGACCTTGTACCCCCCTTCGGCGAGATCGAGCGAGCATTGGATACCCGCGACGCCGCCTCCCACGACCAGCGCAGCACCGGTGGACTTGGGTGGTGAACCCGACATACGCACTCCTTTTGCGATTGCGCGGCGGTCCCAGAACGAGTGGGGTGACCACAGACTCAACGGCCCACTTGGGTGCATCAAGTATAGCTGTGCACAAGCGGAGGTTTCCACCGGATGCGCGCGTGCGCGCAGGGCCGGCGCGACGTGCGCGGGCCGTCCGTCTGATAAGCTGTAGGCTGATGTCAATCAAGTGATTAACCACGCGCACGTCGAAGGGGAGTCGATACCATGGGAGTGAAAGAGCAGTATCGCGACTACGTCATGACCGGGTTCGTGAAGCGCGTCGAGCCGGTGGTCGCCGAGCGGGGCGACGGGGCCTTCCTCTACGACGCCGACGGCACCGAGTACATCGACTGCTTCGCCGGCATCAGCGTCACCAACGCCGGCCATCACAACGAGAAGGTCCTCGGCGCGGCGCTGGCGCAGGCCGAGAAGCTGGTCCACGCCTGCTCCTACGTCTACCACGTGCCCACCGTGGGGGCGCTCGCCGAGAAGCTCGCCGAGGTCACCCCCGGCGGCCTGCAGAAGACGTTCTTCGGCAACGGCGGGGCTGAGGCGATCGAAGGCGCCTTCCGCCTCGCCAAGCGGTACAGCGGGAGGCGCGAGTTCCTCGCCATCGAGTCGAGCTTCCACGGGCGCAGCTTCGCCACCCTCTCGGTGACCGGCAACTCGGGCCGCAAGAAGGGTGGCGGCCCGTATATGCCGGGCGTCGCCTACGTGCCCACGCCGTACTGTTATCGCTGCTTCGCCGAGTCGACGCCGGACAAGTGCGACCTGCTCTGTGCCCGTCGCGTGGCCGAGATCGCCCGTCTGCATCTCTCCGGCGACGTCTGCGCCTTCATCGCCGAGCCCGTGCTCGGAGAGGGCGGCATCATCGTCCCGCCGGAGGGCTACTTCAAGCGCGTCAAGGAGACCCTCGACGAGATGGGCATCCTCTTCATCTGCGACGAGGTCCAGACCGGCTTCGGCCGCACCGGCAAGCTGTTCGGGATCGAGCACTACGGCGTCGAGCCGGACATCATGACCCTGGCCAAGGGCATCGCCGACGGCTGGCCGCTCTCCGCTTTCATCGCCCGGCCGGAGATCGCCGACGCCTTCCAGGTGGGCGATCACCTCAGCACGTTCGGCGGCAACCCGGTGAGCTGCGCCGCGGCGCTGGCCAACATCGAGTTCCTGACCGGCGGCGTGATCGACGAGGCGGCGCGCAAGGGCGAGGCCCTCATGGCGCGCTTCCGCGAGCTGCAGCGGACACAGCCGCTGATCGGCGAGGTGCGCGGCAAGGGTCTCATGATCGGCGTCGAGCTGGTCACCGACCAGGCCACCAAGGCCTACGGCACCGCGCAGGCCGGCTTCGTGCGCCAGTACTGTCTCGAGCACGGCCTGCTCATCGGCGTGGGCGGCAACTTCGGCAGCGTGTTGCGCATCCAGCCGCCGCTGGTGATCGACGACGCGCAGCTGGAGCGCGTGTTCGCCACGGTGGCCGACGGCCTCGAGGCCGCAGCCGGCGCCGCCTGAGCGGCGCGGTCTGCGCCGGATCGGGAGATCCGGCTCTCGCGGCGGCGGGGGGTGTCGCCGCGGCGCGAAGAGGGGCGGGAGGCTTGAGGGAAGGAGCCTCCCGCCCCTCCGTGCATCGGATCCGGCAGGGGTCGCCGGAGGCGTTCTCGCGCTGACGGCGGACCGGATGGACGCCGCCCATGGGGTGTGTACGGCGCTCTGGTATGCTCGCGAAGACTCGATCCCGAGGAGGGGCCATGGAGCGTGCACGAGGGGATCACAGCCGACCTTCCGGCATGTGCGACGCGCATCAGGGTGGGCGTGACGTCGGCGGTCGCGGCCTGGTCGACGTGACGACGACGCGACTGAGCAGGAATCGTCGCCGCCGGAAGTGCGCTCTCGTGGCGACGCTCGTCCTCGTCGTCTGCGGCGCAGTGGTGGGCGGGGCGGTCGCTGCATCGCCCGCCGGCGCCGCCGTCACCAACGAGGATTACGGCTACCTCAACCAGATCGGGGGGCCGGGCGCCGAGCCCGGGCAGTTCGGCGGCGGCAGCAGCCCGGGGCCCTACGGCGTGGCCGTCGACTCGTCCGGCAACGTGTTCGTGGTGGACCCGAACAGCAGCGGCGACCAGGTGAGCAAGTTCGCTCCCGATGGGGGGTTCCTGTGCGGATTCGGCTCTTACGGGTCCACCACCGGGATGCTATGGGGTCCGTACGGTATCGCCATCGCGCCGGACGGCACCGTGTTCGTCATCGATACGTGGCGCCCGAACTCCGCCCGGATACAGTATTTCACGACATCCGACGGGGGCGGGTCTTACCAGAGCGCCGGCGAGATCGCGGTCGGGTCAGGTCACGGCAAATCGTTCCAGATCGCCGCCGACGGCGTCGGCAACGTGTACATCAGCGACACGGGTCCGCCGGCGCGCGTGCTCAAGTACCGCGTCAGCGACGGTGTTCAAGTGGCGACCATCGGGGCCACCGGGGCTGGCGCCGCGATCCTCGACTTCGTCAAGGGCGTGGCGGTCAGCGCCGACGGACTCGATCTGTACGCCGCCGACTCCAGCGCCGTGAAGCGGTATCAGAGCAGTGACGGCGGCTTGACCTACGCGTACGTCGGGAGCTTCGCGAGTGACCGCAGCGGCAGTTTCGGCAGCCCCTGGGGGCTGGCGCTGGACGCCTCCGGCCATGTCTTCGTCGCCGACTCGGCAACCGACCGCCTCTCCAAGCACTCCCCGTCGGGTGAGTGCATCACGGAGTGGGGCGGTACCGGCTCGGACGACCACACCTTCAGGAGCCTTCGCGCCGTCGCGGTGAGCGCGAGCGGGTGCGTCTACGCGGTCGACCCCGGATGGTCGCCTACCCTGGAGCACCCCGAGTACGGGGCGGAGAACCACCGTGTGATGCGGTACGCCCGCGACCTCACGCCGCCGGTCTCGACGGTCGCCGGCCTGCCGGCGGGCTGGAGCAGGGCGGCGGCGGTGACGCTCACCTTCTCAGGCGACGACCCGGCGGTGGCGGACGCGTTCACCTCCGGCTACGAGCTGACGCAGGTGTTCGAGGGCGGCTCGTGGGTCGACCTGTCGGGGCCGCGCGTCGTGACCGCCCAGGGGACGACGACGGTGAGGTACCGCGCCGTGGACGCCCACGGCAACGCCGAGGCCGACCGCAGCCTCACCGTGCGGATCGACAGAACACGGCCTGTGCCGCGGCCGGTCGCCGACGTCTCCGTGCAGCGCGGCAAGAAGGCCAAGCTGCGTTACAGGGTGACCGATGCGTGGAGTCCGCAGGCGAAGGTGAAGATCGTGATCCGCCGGCGCGGCGCCGCGGTCAAGCGGCTGACGCTCGGCCTGCGGAGTTGCGGGGTCTTGGCCACTCATGCGTGGAGATGCACGCTGGCGAAGGGATCCTACACGTGGACGGTCACCGCCACCGACCTCGCCGGCAACGCCCAGGCGCGCACCTATGTCAAGAAGCTCGTCGTGCGCTGAGGCGCGGCGACGCAGGGGCGCGGAACCGGGGGGCGGCGGGGAGACCATCGCGCGCCTCCCCGCCGCTCAAGGGACTGTCCCCTCGGCGGCGAACCAAGTCGCGACCACCATGGGAGGGAGAGCATGAGCACGACTGAAGGCGGCCCACAGGTCCAGATCCAGCGGGGATCGCGGCCCAGCGGCCCCGGGTACGGCAGGCTCATCGCGCCCGCCGTCGCCGCCATCGCCATCATCGTCCTGATCCTGCAGAACACGAGCGAGGACTGGCGCTTCCACCTCTTCTTCTGGTGGTTCTCGCTGCCGGCGGCGCTGATGCTGGTGCTGCTGCTCGCGGTCGGGTTCTTGATCGGGCTGCTGGTGAGCGTTCTGCTGCGCCGTCGGAGACGCGCGCAGCTCAGGCGCAAGGCGGCCGCGTACTGAGTCAGCGGTCCTGCGGCGCGCCGTAGCCGCCGCCGCCCGGCGTCTCCAGGCGCAGCACGTCGCCCGGCGCCATGCGCGTCCGCACCACGCCGGGCAACTCCTCGACGCGTCCGTCGGCGCGCTCGACGGC
>MTKY01048278.1_pt1 | contig 12465 bp, 9 predicted proteins | sample 1042731 | NCBI WGS metagenome assembly MTKY01 (sample SAMN06212206, study PRJNA360538) | anaerobic digester metagenome | biome: Wastewater treatment plant; material: sludge; isolation source: anaerobic digester fed with sludge from wastewater treatment plant | place: Denmark: WWTP Soeholt ... | reverse complement strand
CGCCGGTCTCCGCGTCCACGCCAACAACGCAACCGGCTTCCGCGGGAGGCGTTTGTCCCTCGGGCCCGGGCGAACGGGCGCGCGCCTGGCCGTCGTGGCCTAGAACCCGATGCCCTCGGGATCGAAGTCGGCGTCGGTGTAGCCGGGGTTCAGTCGCACGTCGACCAGGACATACCGGCCCAGCAACTGGCTCCCGTTGTCATCGGCATAGGAGATGCAACAAGTGGGCAGCAGCCACTCCTTGTCAATGAACACGCGCAGCAGCCGGTCCGGGTACACCTCTTCGTCTCCGGTGTACGGCAACCGGCGCTCGAAGACGTACGTCAAACGCTCGCCCACCGTGGCCTGGCCGATGTACTCCAGGTCCAGCGTGTTCTCCTTCCGGGCCTTCTCGGAATACAGGATGATCAGGTCCAGCGTTTTCCCGAAACCAAACTCGTCGATCGTTCGACGGGATTGGGTGTCCGCCAGACCCCCGCGGATGTCCTGCTTGATTTTCATCAGTTTCAGCAGGGCACCGGCCGGCCGCACCCACGCCTGCGGCATGTCGCCATCCCACCATTTGTCTTGCACGTACAGCGCGCGGGAGACGAGCATCGGGTTGCGCGTCCAGGTCATGTCGACACTGTAGGGCTCTTCACGAAACCGGACGGTCGTCCATTGCTCGGCCGTGAGCTTTCCCTGGACCAGCTCCTGCTTGATGAAGGTGCAGTCGTAGTCCCGGACCGTTCGGCCGTAATGATCTCGACACGCTTTGAAGAATGCCAGCGGATCCTCACGGGCCAGGCGCTCCATCTCATCGCCCGGGTCCGCGGCGGCGTCGGATCGCTCGGCCATCGCGATGGGGATTTCCTCCATGCCGGCAAAGGTGTCGTGCGGGCCGGCGTGCTGACATTGCAACCCGAGGGCCGCGCAGAGCAATGCGCCCACCAGGAGCCGACGATTCCGATTCGCACTGTGTTTCAAGGGAGAACGCATACAGCAGCCGCACTCATCGAAACGGCCATGCCGGGAGGCAGTGGGAAACGCCGGCGAACGTCCGAACGCTGGACATCAGCAGCGCCCCCCGCGTTCCGGAACTCGCTCCGACCTCTACCAAAGGATCGGCCAACCGTTCCGGTCGTCTTTAGCAGGACGCCGAACCACACCACTCCCTTTCATCTTCATCTGATGCATCGGGGTCAGGCGGGTTCGTTTGCCGTCGTACCCCCTTTGCGGCGGCCGCACCGCCGCACGCGTATTATACCAGGCAGTCAGCCTCTGGCTACAGACCAGCTTGCGGTTGCAGGGAAGCGGCGTTTGCGCCACGGAACCGCCGCAGCGAACACGAGAAGCCGTCGAAATCCCTAACTGCGGGTCGCTGCGTCGGTTGCGGGAAGGTAGATGGTGAAAGTCGTTCCCTGGCCCAACTGGCTGGTGACGAAAATCGAGCCGCCGGCGTCCTGAACCATTCCGTGTACGACGGCCAATCCCAACCCTTCTCCGGGGATTCGGGAGCCGCGGAGGGCATAAGGCCGGCTGTAGAATGGCTCAAAAATGCGGGAAAGCTCATCGTCGCTCATCCCACAGCCAGTGTCCTCAACCTGAAGGCAGACCTTGTCACCGGCGGCGCCCAGCCGGATGGTGAGCACATCGCCGCCTTGCATGGCCTGGATGGCATTGTCGATCAAGTTGAGCAGAACGGTATTGATGCGGTTTCGGTACACGCGGACCGGCGGAATGGGCTGGGACTCGAAGCGCAGCGCCAGACCACGTTTCCGGACCTCCGGTTCCATCCGGTGGACGAGCTGGGTGACCGTTTCCGTCAGGTCGGCAACCTCCTCGTGGCGCCGGTCCCCCTCGGCGAAGGCCAGCAGGCTGTCCACCAGTCGCGTGGCCCGGCCCAGAGCCTGGGCGGACTTCAGCAGGACGCGCTGCCGTACCTCCGGGTCGGTACTGGCCAGGGCGAAGTCCACACTGGTAACGATGCCGCCAAGAATGTTGTTGAAATGATGGGCCATGGCCCCCGCCATTTCGCCCAGAGAGGCCATTTTCCGGGACTGAGCCAGTTGCTCCACCAGTTGCACGCGGTTGGTGATGTCTCGAAAGCAGGCCAGGGCGCCGACCCCGCTTCCCTTGCGGTCGGGAATGGTCGACACGGTCACGGCCAACTGCCGCCGGACACCTTTCTTATCGCGATGCGCAAACTCGAACTGACTGGTCACACCTTGTTCAACGGCCGCTTTCAACGCCCGTTCGGCATCCTCTCGACCCTCTTGCGGAATCACCGCCAGCAGGGACGTTCCCACCATACGTCCGGCCGCGGCCCCGAACATACGAGAGGTGGCCTGGTTCCACGATTTGATGCGGAACTGAGCGTCCGTGCCGACCAGGGCCACGCCCGCATGCTCGAAGAGCAGACGGTAGTAGTCCGCCCCGAAGCCGATCATGCCTCGCCGGAAGCCCGTGCTGCGGGTTGGCTCGTCGGCCGTCATGGCTCTGTCACTCCGTGGTTTCCGAGCGGAACAACTGGGGGGTGGCAAAATACAGCGTCTCGTAGCGAACACCGGCTTCCACGCGCTCGAAAAACCGGTTCCCCAGCAGGTGAGGCATCTCGGCCTGCGGCCCGGGCCCGATCACCAGAATCCGCCCCGGCGTCAGGGTGAGGGTCGCGGACAGTTCGCTGTACGCGCAGCCTTCGTAGACCGGCCGCTCCACATATTCGCCGTCCTGCGTCTGCCATCGCCGGTCTGGCGACTGGACGGACACCTCCGGGAACACTCGCAGCAGCACACGTGGCGGATCATCCGCCTCCACCAGGTAATCGAGCTGGATGTACTTGTGACCCGCCCCGAAGGTCCGACCCTTCAACCCTCCCTGCCTGTCATAGGAGAAGATCGTTTCACCCTCCTGCACGTCTCCAATGTCCAGGATCAGGGGGTATCCAGGAGGCACCGCGTGTTGACGCCGCGTCGCTCGCGCGCCGTGGCCCTCCAGAACGGCGTGAATGGCAGGCCAGGCGTCGGCCGGGGCCACGCCGATCCGGATGCCGTTGCGGCCCAGGAGCACGCTCTGGCCGGGTTCCACACACAATTCGTCCACGTGGTTCCAGAGCTTCGACGAATGTCGATCGGAATCATAAGGCAGGTCCACACGCATCACGTCAAAATGCAACTCCACCACCATGGATCGGACGGACGATGGAGAGCGACTGCTGCTCAGCGGAGTGCGGAAAGGTTCCGCCGGAGCGCCTGCGGCATCGTTGGTTTTTGGCGCCTCGGCGGGGCCCCAGACGGGCCATCGACCGTCCTGGCAGGCGCCGCCCGCGACAACGAACCACGCGGCAAGAAGCACAATTCTGATACGGGCGCGAACCATAGACCCCTGTGTGGCGCGACTGGGCTGAATGTCCGGCCGCGATAGATGCGTTCCTACACGACCTCGGCGCAGACCTTCTGCGCGGCGTCGGTCAGGTCGGAGGCCGGGATAAGCTGTGGTATCGCCGCGTCCTTCAGCAACTGCTGGGCCCGCTCGACGTTTGTGCCCTCCAGCCGAACCACGACGGGCACGTTGAATCCGATTTCCCGGGCCGCTGCGATCAACGCCTCGGCGATCATGTCGCATTTGGCGATTCCGCCGAAGATGTTCACCAGCACGCCTTTGACTCTGGAGTCTGCCAGGATGATGCGAAACGCCTCTGTGGCCCCCTCCCGGGTCACCGATCCCCCAACGTCCAGGAAGTTGGCCGGTTCGCCGCCGTGCAGCTTGATGATGTCCATGGTTGCCATGGCCAGCCCCGCGCCGTTTACCAGGCAGCCGATGTTGCCATTCAACGCGATGTAGGTCAGATCCGCCTTACGGGCCCGAACCTCGATGGGATTGTCCTGCGACTCGTCATACATTTCCCGCAACTGGGGCTGGCGGAACATCGCGGAATCGTCGAAGTTCATCTTGGCGTCGATCGCAAGGATGTCACCCGAGGATGTTCGCACGAGCGGGTTAATCTCAGCCAAACTGCAGTCATACTTCATAAAAACGCCCACCAGTCCACAAAGCACGCGGGCCGCCGCTTTGGTTTGCTCTTTGTCCTCCAGACCAAGGGCGTGTACCAGGCGAGCGACCTGGAAACCTTGAATTCCCAGATGGGGATGAAGCCACTGTTTAAAAATGGCGTCTGGGTTGCGGGCGGCCACTTCCTCGATCTCCACGCCACCTTCGCGAGAGACCATGACCACGGGGCAGCGCTGAGATCGGTCCAGCACGACGGCGGCGTAGTACTCGGTGTCGATGTCCGCCGCAACAGCAACCAGGAGGCGGTTCACCGGCACGCCTTCGGGCCCGGTCTGTTTGGAAACCATACGGTTTCCGAGCATAAAGCTCGCCGCATCATGAACTTCCTGACGGGATTGACAGAGCTTGACGAAGCCGGCCTTGCCGCGCCCGCCTGCAAACACCTGGGCCTTAACCACCACTGTACCGCCCATCCGCTCATAGGCTGCAGTGGCCTGTTCGACCGTGGTGACCATCTCAAAGGGGGTCACCGGCACGCCGGCATCGGACAGGAGTTTTCGGGCCTGGCATTCATGAATTTTCATGCTGTCAACGCTCCGTTGCGCTGCGCCGGCGTCGCCGGCAGATGGAATGGGACAGTCGTTACGATGCGCGTATTCTGCCCGGAAGGTCCGGCATTTGCAAACACCGGGCGTTACTCCAGACATCCCCCCGAACCGTCGATGATACGTGCCGTACGGCGCTTCCGTGTGGCGGTCGGCGATTCCGCACTGCCCGAAAACCGGCGTTGCAAGCCAATCCATCGGACGTCGCAGCGCCAGGAGAGTGGTGGGTGCTCGGATTTCTTGCTCAACTCAGCGCGCATGAGCGCGTGACGGCTGTGCATCGAGCGTTCGTGGAGAAGTCGACGGAAGAGCTGTACCCGGTGCTTTTCTGGACCTTCGTTCTTCTGACGATCGTGTTGGCTGTCCTCGCGCTGACACACCGCGTGCAGAGCCATCTGGCCAGACGGCGTGAAAACCGCCGCCGCCAGGCGCTGTCTCGCTACCAGGACCAGTCCGACGAAGTGCCGAAGTTCGGCACTCCCCGTGCCTCCGTCACGGGGCTTCCTCCGACGCCGCTTGAACAGCATCCGGCCGTGCGCATGTAAGTCGATTCGCGAAGCGCCGCGGGCGTTTCCCTTTCCGAGACAAAGACCACCCGCCGGCCCGGCCGCCTGTCCACCCGTCCCCTGGGGTGTGGCGCGTTCACGGTCTTGCCTGCCTTGCGTCAGCCGGCGTCTTCCATTTGCTTTCTCCGTTCATGCTGACCTGGCGCTGGCGATGGGGTACACTTGCCACGGCAGGTACTGTCCCCGGGGTCAGAGCTGATGAAGTGGAAGTGTCCACGATGTCTGCTGGTCAATGTTGCGGCCGCCCGATTCTGTGCCCGCTGCGGGCTGTCGCTGACGCCCGGCGAGGCCGGACAGTTACAACCCGGGCGCATCCGGCACCCAAAGCCGCAGTCTCCGCCGGAGGGCTTTCAGCCGTGCCTGGAGGCCGAGCACCTGTTCTACCGCTGGGACCCGCCCTCCGCCGATGGGCTGCTGCCGGGCACGGAGGGCCTTGCGGTTTCACTGTTCAACGGAGCGTACCCGCTTGGGAAAATCATGGTCTTGATCAGGGGCCGGGACGATTCCGGCTGGGTCCGCCTCTCGATGTCGCGAGGCGTGGAGAGTCTGCCCGCGGGCCGGGTGGTTCGGGTTGACATTCCCTCCTGCGAACTGCCGGGCGAGGTTGTCCGGTCGGTGGCCGCCCTGGAGGTGGCCCTGGTCTCGGCAGAGTTCCGCCCGGATGAGTAGCGGTTCCGATCGCCGGCACGGCGGGAATGCGCCGTCAACACATTTTCGGCTGTGGTTTGCATCGCCCGGGCCGAGTTTCTGCTTTGCTCGCCCATTGGCGCGCAAGAACTGCCGGCATCCGCGTCAGTCAGAAGGGAGCGGTTCAGACTCACGGCATGGGCGGCAGGGGGCTGGGCATGGGGGCGGATTCCACCACACCGCGGAGGAACCGGCCGAGGTTGGCCGGCTGAATGACCGCCCGGGCGTAAAGGTCCGCGACCAACTCTTCCGCAAGCCGATTGAACAGAGCCTCGCGGTAGCGGTCCACGAGCTGCGGCTGAATAGTCTCGAAATCCGGCGGCTCACCGGTGTCGATCTGCCCGCAGCGAACGATGAAATACGCATCGTCCGTCTCAATGATGTCGCTGACCTGCCCGGTCTCCAGGGTGAACAGAGCATCGACAGCCGGTTGCCAGCGCTCGCGCACGCTGTCCCGGGCGACCATTCCCCAGGGTCCGCCCTCCGCGGCGTACAGTCCGCCGGAGTATTTCCGGGCCACCTCGGCGAACTCCGTGCCGGCGATCAGCTCGGATCGTGCCAGGGTGATGGCGGTCTTCGCGTCCAGGCGGACCATCTGGCCGTCGGCCGCCGTGACCGCCTCCAGCGGGGCATCCCTGGGCACCTCGATCAGGAACATCTCGCGGCGAGCCGGGCGGGTCATCTCGCCGAGATGCTCCTGGTAGTACTGCCACAGCTCGCGGCGCGTGGGGTTCGTCACCCGACGACCGACGTTCTGGTACAGGTATCGCTGGATCACCAGCTCGCGACGCAGACGCTGGCGATCCTGATCGAGCGTCAGGCCCTTGTCCGCCAGGGCTTTTTCGTAGCGGGTCTGCCGCCCCTGATACTGCTCGTTGATGATCTCGCGGATCCGCGCGTCCACGAACTTGTCAAACTGCTCCCCTTCCTGCTCGGTGACGCTCTTCGAAGCGGCCTGGTACAATAACCGCTCGCGTGCTTCCGCCCGAACGCGCGAGCCGACCGCGTCCACCAGGTATCGCTGGTACGGCTCAAGCGGCATGACGGCCGCCCGCTCCTCCAGTTCCTTGCGAACGGGCCGCAGAATCTCCTCCGCCGTCACCGTCTCGCCGTTGATGAACATCACCAGAACCGGTGAAGTATCGTCCGGAGCGGTCGGGCGCACGGCCGCCGGATCGTTTTTCCACGGATCGCTCGGTCGGGCGTGCAGGGGCGTCTGCTTGGGTTCGCCGCTCTTTTTCGCGGTGGGGCAGCCGGCGCCGGCCAGCATCGCCAGAAGCGCCAGGCTGATCGTCCATCGGGCCCGTTTCCAGCTTGTATCGCGGGTCATGACTTCGCCTCCGAAGCCGAACGGTTGAGGATTCTGCGGAGAATCGCCGGCAGCGTCCGGGGCTCGAGGTAGGCCGGCGGCATCCGCAGGTGTATCGTGTGCGCGTCCGGCATCCGGGCCGTGCCCGGGGCGTCGGCGAAGAGGCGATCCACCAGGCTCACGTTCTCCACGCTGAACACCACGTCCGGCTCCCGCAAAATGATCGACCGGATGCGCCATCGCCGGGCGAGCACGCGAATCTCCGCCTGCTCCAGCAGCCCGCGCACCGCGTCCGGGTACGGCCCGAACGCATCCTCCAGGTCTTTCTGGAGCTGGTCCAGCTCCTGCACAGTCCGACAGGCCGTCATGCGGCGGTAGATTTCGATCCGCGAGCGCTCGGCGCGAATATAGTGTGGCGGAATATGGGCGGCAATATCCAGCTCCACGTGGACAGGCGTCGGGCGGAGGTCGGGCTCGTTGGTCAGTCGCCGCACCGCGCTTTCCAGCAGGCTGCAGTACATCTCGTAGCCCACGGCGGCAATGTGCCCGCTCTGCTCGGGGCCCAGTATGTTGCCCGCCCCGCGGATTTCCAGGTCACGCATGGCGATGCGAAAGCCCGCCCCCAGCTCGGAAAACTCCTCGACGGCCTTGAGCCGCTTGGCCGCCTTGGACGTCACCGGCCGGTCGGGCGACAGCAGCAGGTAGCAATAGGCCTGGTGCTTCGACCGCCCCACACGGCCACGAAGCTGGTGCAGGTCGGCCAGGCCGAACCGGTCCGCCCGGTCGATGAAGATGGTGTTGGCGGCCGGGATGTCGATACCGCTTTCGATGATGGTCGTGCAGATCAGCACGTCTGCGGCGTGCCGCATGAACGCGGTCATGACGTTTTCCAGTGTTTTTTCCCGCATCTGCCCATGTCCAACCAGAATGCGGGCCTCCGGCACGATCCGCCGGACCTCGTCCGCCACGCGATCGATGGACTGCACCACGTTATGCACGAAAAAGACCTGCCCGTCGCGGTTCATCTCCCGCACGATGGCTTGGCGGATCAGGTTCGGATCCCAGGCGCAGACCTGAGTGGCGATGGATCGGCGGTCCACCGGCGGCGTCTCCAGCGCGCTGATGTCGCGAATGCCCAGCAGGGACATGTGCAGCGTGCGGGGAATGGGGGTGGCCGTCATGGTCAACACGTCCACCGTCTCCCGGAACCGTTTGAGCCGCTCCTTGTGCTCGACGCCGAACCGTTGTTCCTCGTCGACGACCACCAGCCCCAGGTTGGCGAAGCCCACGTCCTTGCTGAGCAGCCGGTGCGTGCCGATCACCACGTCCACCTGCCCCTTGCGCGCGGCCGACACGATCGCCGCCTGCTCCGCCTTCGTTCGGAAACGCGACAGGCACGATATCGACATCGGATAGTCGGCCAGCCGTTCGCGGAACGTCTGGTAATGCTGCTCGGCCAGCACGGTGGTCGGCACGAGCACCGCCACCTGCCGGCCGTATTCGACCACCTTGAAGGCGGCCCGCAGCGCGATTTCCGTTTTCCCGTACCCCACGTCGCCGCACAGCAGGCGGTCCATGGGCCGGGATGCGCACAGGTCGTGTTTGACCTGCTCGGCCGTCACGAGCTGATCTTCCGTTTCTTCATACTCGAACGCCGCCTCGAACTCGCGCTGCCACTGCGTGTCCGCCGGATAGGCGGTGCCCTCGTTCAGCCGGCGGGCGGCCTGGACGGCCAGCAGCGCTTCGGCCAGATCGGTGACGGCCCCGGTGACTTTTTCCTTGGTTCTGCGCCAGCGGGTGCCGCCCAGCTTCGACAGCCGGGGCCTGGCGCCGGCGGCCCCGATATACTTCTGAACCAGATCGACCTGGCTGGACGGCACCCGGAGGACGGCTTTGTCGTCAAACTCCAGCGTCAGAAACTCTTCCTGCTTGGCCGAATCGCCCTTACGGACCAGTTCCAGCCCCTTGAAGCGGGCGATGCCGTGCTGGGCATGCACCACCAGGTCGCCCGGCTGAAGCTCGGCCCACGTCTCCAGGGGCCGGGCGGCGTGGAATCGGCGCAGTCGGCGTCGCTGCCGCTGTCGCTGGAAGAGCTCGTGGTGCCCGACGACGATCGTCCGGGCCGCCCGCCATTCAAAACCCTGGTGCAGCAGACCGACCCGCAGCTCGATGCTGTCCGGCAGATCGCCTCGCGCTTCACGAATCAGCTCCGCCAGCCGGGACTGCTCGCCCTGGTTGTCACAGACGACGATTACCCGCGAGCTGTCGGCCTGCTCACAAAGCGTCTGAATAACCTCTGTCGGCTTGCCCTCGAACCGGGCCAGGCTGGCCACGTCAAAGCGGCAGACGTCTTCTCTCCGGTCGGTCGGGACGCCCGTCAGGCGGGAAAGGTAGATCCGGGCGAAGTCGTTGGCGCGGCGGAGGACGGACTCCACCGGGTACAGCTCCGACGGCTCGCCGAGCCGGCGGTGGAGCGTTCGACCCATCTCCTGCACCTCGACCGGCTCGTCCAGGGCGACGATGGCGTTGCCCGGCAGGTACGCCAGGAAATCCGCCCGTTGCTCGGTGGCCGGTGTCTTCTGCGGAAGGGCCGCGAGGGTGATCTCGCCGAGCGACTCCTTCGATCGCTGCGAGCTGACGTCAAACCGGCGGATCGACTCCACCTGGTCGCCGAACAGCTCGATCCGCACCGGCTCTTCATCCCCGCGCGGGAAGATGTCGACGATCCCGCCGCGCAGAGCGAAATCGCCGGGCGATTCCACCAGATCCAGCCGGGTGAACCCGCGCTCCACAAGCCACCCCGCGATCGCCTCCGAAATCGCCGTCCGGCCGACCGCGATGTGCAGCGTGTTAGCCGCCAACGCGGCGGGCGTGGGTACCGGCTGCATCAGGGCCAGTACGGGGCATACGATCAGGCTGGGCCTGTCGGCATCGTTACCGCCGCCGGCCAGCAGACTGCACAGTCGCAGTCGCTCCGCGTCGATCTCGCCCGCCGCCGCACCCTCGCCAGGCAACGTTTCCCACGCCGGAAACAGCTCGCACGCCCGACCCCCGAAAAACTCGAGATCCTCGCGGACGTTGTCGGCCTCGTCGAAATGCGAAGTGACGTACAGAATCGGCCGACCCGCAGCTTGCGCGACGGAGGCCACCAGCAGGCGCGCAAAAGATCCCCACAGCCCGCTGGCGGATATGGCCCCCGTCTCGGACCGCATCCGCTCACACAGGCGCGCCAGATTCGGATCGGCGGCGATCGAGTCGATCACCATGGTCGTGTGAAAATGATAGCGGCTCCGGCCGGAGCGGGGCAATTCGGCCGGCTCAGAAAGCCGATCGACGGGCGTAGCGGATGGCCTGTTTCACGGCCTCGCCCGCGGGAGGGGTCAACCGACCCAGTTCGGCAAACGTGACGGCGGTTACGCCGCGGGCCGTGGCCGCGCCTACGTCGGCCACCAGACCCTGCGGACGGCTGACCGTCTCGGCCTCCACACGGAATTCCAACTCACAGCCGTCGGGGAACTCGACGCCGGAGTATTGCCAGCACACCCCGGTAACACTCCGCTGCACGAACTCGAGCGAATCCGCATGTTCCCGACCCGTGCGATGAAGAATGATGGGAATACCGCACGTGCCCGCCAGATGCGCCGTGGCGCGAGTCAGGCGGGTGGACTGGTCGGCCACATACGCCCGCAGCACGGGGTCCGCGGCAAGGTGCTCGGCGAAGGATCGGACGCCGGCCGGACCGCTCTCCAGCACGTTGTGCAGCGTCACGCGAACCGAGCGGACGGCCGCATCCACGTCCAGTCCCCGCTCGGCCGCCTGCTGCCGGCACGACTCACAGAAGCAGACGGCCAGCAACCCGCAGACCAGGTCGCGGTCCGCAACCGGAATCGTCAGGCCGGCCGTGGCCTCGCCCATCCAGCCCAGATCCCAGTCGTGCAGGACGATCGCATCCGGCGCGAACATCCGACCCACCTGTGCCACCAGGCTCGCCACCATCGCCCGCACGTCCGGATGGGTCGAGCACAGCCGCGTCGGGGAGACATCGTCCAGCGCGTTCTTGAACGCACACGCCGCGTGCCGCTCCGCCAGCCGGCCCAGCCGAAGTGTCGAAAGCGCCACGCGCAGGCCCAAGCCGCGGTCACGAACGGCCGTGACGGCGGCGCCGAGGCGGTTTCGGCCCCTGGCGATCTCGGCAACGATCGGCCTGCAGCGGATGGCGGCGCACGCTTCATCATCGGGCGCAAACAGCAGACCGCCCCGCGTCCGGACGACGACCGGATCAGGACGGCGACGCACGCGCAGGGCGGCGAGCGGCCCGCAACCGGCCACGAGCGTCACGCCCGTAGCGCCCAGCGTGCCCTGCACGTAATCGAGCTCCGCATCAAGCGCATCGTCGTCAAAATCCCACGCCTGCGCCTGGATGAATACCTGCAGCATGGCCGCCCGTCCGTTCCCGATTCGCCGCCGCCACCACGGCCGATTTATCCTAGCACGCCGAACGCCCGCGGCCAATCCGCCGGCCATCCCGGAGCATTCCGCGGATTGCACACCTGTGATTTTCTTGAATCGCGAACCGGTGGAAAAATAAGGACGAACTGCCGGGCCTTTTCGGGTATAAGCGGTAAGGCGCGCGTGCCGCGGGGCGCGGGCGCTACGCGGGACCAGACCCCCCGACCATCGCAGAGGGCCGCCGAACCATGCCTCCTTCCATTGACGCGATTCATACAGGCGACTGCATCGCGGGCATGAGCGCCATGAAACCCGAGAGTGTGGACCTCGTGTTCGCCGATCCGCCCTTCAACATCGGCTATGACTACGATGAGTACGACGACCGCAAGGCGCGCGACGAATACCTCGCCTGGTCGCGGAACTGGATGGCCGAGGTATGGCGGGTGCTTAAACCGACGGGCACATTCTGGCTGGCCATCGGGGATGAATATGCGGCGGAACTGAAACTGCTGGCCCAGCGGGAGCTGGAATTCATCTGTCGAAGCTGGGTGGTCTGGTACTATACGTTCGGCGTCCACTGCGTTCGGAAGTTCGCGCGGTCTCACGCGCACCTGTTTCATTTCGTGAAGCACGCGAAGGATTTCACGTTCAACATTGACGACCCGAACGTGCGCGTGCCCTCGGCCCGGCAGCTCGTGTACGCCGACACGCGGGCCAATCCCCGGGGCCGGCTGCCGGACGATACCTGGATCCTGCGGCCCCAGGACATTCCCAACGCCTTCGAGGCGGACGGCGACACGTGGTATTACGCGCGGGTGGCCGGCACCTTCAAGGAACGCCGCGGCTTCCACGGATGCCA
>MTKY01053781.1_pt1 | contig 12473 bp, 10 predicted proteins | sample 1042731 | NCBI WGS metagenome assembly MTKY01 (sample SAMN06212206, study PRJNA360538) | anaerobic digester metagenome | biome: Wastewater treatment plant; material: sludge; isolation source: anaerobic digester fed with sludge from wastewater treatment plant | place: Denmark: WWTP Soeholt ... | reverse complement strand
CGACGCGGATATCGGCCGCCAACGCCACACCGCAACCCGCGCACCCGCCCCTGCAAGCGGCGCAGGATAGCGGCGCGTCGCGCGCCCGGGCATGGGGCGTAACCGAGCGCGACGAAATCCGCGGTGATGGCCTGAAATCGCGGCCCGATCTCCGGGCGCAAGCCTGCCACACGCTGTCCGTAATCGCACGGCCCCTCGCCTCGATTGCGCGCGATTCCCAGCGCCGCGAGCGTGGCACACGCCAGCAGGTACGCACGCGCGGCCGGATCGTGATGGGGTGCTTTACGCCAACCGAGCAGACTCAGCGTCACCAGCAGCAGCACGCTGCCACCGGCAGCAAGCAAGGCGCTCGCCAACCGTACCGGGCTGATTTCACCGAGCAAACGCTCGAGCAGCGCCATCTGCCGCTCGGTATCGTACTGCAACACCAGCCGCGCCCAGTGGTAGGTCACCAGATCCCAACGCATGCGGATCCAGCCAAGCAGCGGGATGCTGCGGTAACGCTGCATGGCGAGCGGAGAATCGGCGAGAAATTCCGCACCCAGTACTTCGCCGAGACTCGACTCGATCCGCTCGGGTGCAACCGCCGCGGTCGGATCGAACCGTACCCAGCCGCGTTCCGCGATCCACGCCTCGGCCCAGGCATGGGCATCGAACTGGTGCACCAGCAGGTAATCCTCGAAGGGATTGCGCTCTCCGCCCTGGTAACCGGTCACCACGCGCGCGGGGATTCCGGCGGCGCGCAGCAACACCACGAACGCGCTGGCAAAATGCTCGCAGAAGCCCCGCCGCTCGCCAAACAGGAACTCATCGACCGTATCGCGCCCGAGCAGGGGCGGATTCAACGTGTAGATGAATGCCTCTGCGTTGAACCACTCGAGCAAGCGCTCGATGTAGGCGCTGTCGGAGGGTTCTTCCGCGCGCCAGGCGCGCGCCATCGCCAGCGCGCGCGGGTTGAAACCCTGGGGCAACTGCAATTCCGTCTGCCGCCGCAAAACGCCGAGCTCCGGCTCGAGCCTTGCCCCGAGATCGGCGTGTACCCGGTAACCCAGACGCTGGCTGACCGGCGTCCTGGTCATCAGCCGATAATCGCTGCCCATGCGCAGCGATTCGCCGAAACTCAGGGGATAACCGACCGCGTAGGCCCACTGCCGGTTGCTGGGTTCGAGAATCACTGCGTAGCCGGTTTCGATTCCGCTCGGCACGAACCCGGCGCTGCTCAGCGCCACGTTGCGCGCACCCAGCGCGGCCAGTTCCAGTTCGTAGCGTGCCCGCGCACCGAGACGCCACTCCCGCCCATCGAATTCCGAAAACACCAGCCCGCGCCAGTACAGTTCCCGCTGTGCCGGAACCGGGCCACTGAAAGTGACGCGAAACGCCAGTTCGCTGGATGCGCTGAGGCGGGCCACATCGCCCGGCGACATGGTATCGCCCGGGCCGGTTTTTGCGGCCGCGGCATTCTGCGGGAGTGACCACAGCGGCGCCAGGCGCGGGAAGACCACGAACAGGATCAGCATCAGCGGCAGTGCCTGCGCGAGCATCGTCGCGGCCAGCGCCAGCGGCGACGGAAATCCCGGCTGCGGTTCGGCCTGGTGCCGCGCCACCAGCGCGGCCGTCGTGATCACGATCGCCACCAGCGCGTACAGCGCATGCTGGATTTCCTGTTCGAACAACAGCTGGCTCGCGGCAAGGAAGTAAGCCACGAAGCACACCACCATCACATCGCGCGTGGAGCGCAGCTCCATGCTCTTCAGGCCGCCGGCGATGATCAGCAGCGCGACCGCCGGCTCGAGTCCGTTCAGCGTGCGCCAATGCAGCCCCACCGCGGTGAATGCCATCAGCACCAGCAGGAATCTCACCAGTCGCGATGGAAACGACCAACGCCCCTGGTAGACGCGATAACGCCAGCCGAGCGCGATCCCCACCGCCAGCAATATCCACACCGGCAGTCGCGGGGCATGCGGCATGATCGCCACCACGAGCGCCCCCAGCACCCACAGCAGGGCGCGGCGCGGCAGCTGCACACTCATGCCGGAGCGATGCCGTGGAGTGCGAGCGCCGCGAGGGCGCGATCGCGATGCGCCTCGCCGCTGGCGGGTTCCAGTCGCAGCCCCGGCAGCAGCAGGCCGAATTCGGCTTTCAGCCGATGCAACTCCAGCACCCAGCGGCACAGGAGCGACAATCGCTCCTCGACACCAGCGCAGCCTTCGGTCTGTTCCCAGGTGAGCCAGCGGCGGCGATCCGCGAATGCCAGGTACTCCCGGGTCTGCAGGCGCTGCCCCTTGGCCAGCGTTTTCCACGCCACCCGACGCAGCGGATCGCCGGGGCGATAGTCACGGAAGCCGCTGAAATCCTCGGCGCCGGGATCGGGCGTCGCGTAACCGTCGTCGCCGTGACCGCTGTCGAGCGGCAACGGGCCCACGGCCGCCGGACGCGGATACACCAGGCACGCCACGTCCAGGTCCACCCAGGACCAGACCCGCACCAGTCCGAGTGGATAGTAGCTGCGCACCCGCATTCTCCCCGGCCGCAGCCAGCCACGGCGCCGCGCCTCGAGAAACACCGTCTGCAGATCCTCCGTCGCCGGCGCAATGCGTGCATGTACCGGCGCCGCTCCGGAGCACAGGATCTCGATCGCGTCATGGCAACGTCTGGTGCTGGCGCGCAGGGTCAATGCGAACGCCGCCCGCTCGCCGGCAAAAACCGCCGGCGCCGCGCCGGCGCCCAACTGCAGTCCGGCAAAATTCGCATAGCTGTGCAGGATCGTCACGATGAACATGCCACCGAGCAGAAAGCACAGCGCGAGCACCAGGTTGTTCTCGTAATTGATCCCCGCGATCAGCAGCGCAAGCAACAGCAACAGGAACGCAAACCCGCCACCCGAAGGCATGATGAACACGTTCTTCTGGCTCAGAGTGAGCTCGCGTGCCGGCGGAATACGCCGCATCACCCACGCAAACCAGCGCTCGCGCCAGGCCTCGCGCAAACGCTGCCCCTGGGCGCGCGCGCTCATCAGCCGAATATATCCACCTGGGTCAGGAGCCGCTCCGCGAGCGCGCGCCCGTCACCGGAGAACTCGCTGGCGCCGCGCAACCGGTGCGCGACCACCGCCGGCAATACGGCCTGAACGTCCTCCGGCACCACATGGCTGCGCCCCTCCATGTAAGCCCAGGTACGCGCACTGGCGAGCAGTGCCAGCGCCCCGCGCGGCGACAGGCCGTGGGCAAACTCCGGCGCGCTGCGCGTGTATCCGGTGAGTCGCTGCACATAATCGAGCAGCATGTCGGCGGTCGCGACGCTCTGCGCATCGCGCTGGATGCGCCGCAGGTCCTCGCGCCCGAGACTTGGCTCGAGCGCCTCCGCACCCGGCACCCGCCCCTGCCCGGTCAGCATCGCCCGCTCGGCGTTGCGGTCCGGGTAACCGATGTCGATACGCATCAGAAATCGGTCGAGTTGTGACTCCGGCAGGGCAAAGGTGCCCGCCTGGGTGACCGGGTTCTGGGTCGCGATCACGAAAAACTCCTCCGGCAACTCGCGGGTCTGCCCCTCCACCGTCACCTGGTGCTCGGCCATTGCCTCGAGCAATGCACTCTGGGTCTTGGGCGTGGTGCGGTTGATTTCGTCGGCCAGCAGCACCTCGGTGAATATCGGCCCCGGATGAAAGCTGAAGGCATTCGCGCGCTGATCGAATACCGAGACGCCGAGAATATCGCCGGGCAGCATGTCGCTGGTGAACTGCACCCGGGTGAATTCGAGCCCCAGCGCGCGCGCCAGCGCATGCGACAGCGTGGTCTTGCCCATGCCCGGAAGATCCTCGATCAGCAGGTGTCCGCGCGAGAACAGGGCACACAGCGCGAGGCGGATCTGGCGGTCCTTGCCGAGCAGCACCCTGCCGATATCACGAACCGTCTTCTCGATTATTTCCTGCACTGCGCTTCCCCGCGATTGGCCCGCGCCGCCGCGCGCTGTTCAACGCACCCTACGCGATTGCCGCCAGGCCGCGCGCAAGATCGTCCCTGAGATCATCGACGTCCTCGAGACCGACCGCCACCCGGATGAGATCCGCGCCGATACCCTGCGCCTGGCGTTCGGCCTCGCTGAGCCGCCCGTGCGTGGTGCTCGCCGGATGCACGATGGTGGTCTTGGCATCGCCGAGATTCGCGGTGATCGACATCAGGCGTGTGGCATCGATGAAGCGCCACGCCGCCGCCTGACCGCCGGCCACCGTAAACGACATCACCCCGCCGAAGCCGCGCTGCTGACGGCATGCCAGTGCGTGTTGCGGGTGACTCTCCAGGCCACAGTGGTTGACCTGACCCACACCCGGTTGCGCCTCGAGCCAGCGGGCGAGTGCGAGGGAACCGTGGCTGTGCGCTTCCATGCGGATGCGCAGCGTCTCGAGCCCCTTCAGGAACACCCAGGCATTGAACGGACTGAGACAGGGACCGCCCGAGCGCATGAAGGCGACCGCCTGTTCCATGAGTTCGCGCCGCCCGCACAACGCTCCGCCGAGACAGCGTCCCTGCCCGTCGATGTACTTGGTCGCCGAATGCACCACCACGTCGGCGCCAAGCGCCAGCGGTTGCTGCAGGGCCGGTGTCAGAAAACAATTGTCGACCACCAGCAGCGCATTCGCCGCGTGCGCGATCTCCGCGACACGGGCGATATCGACGATCTCGATCAGCGGGTTCGAGGGTGTTTCGAGAAACAGCAGGCGCGTGTCAGGACGGATCGCTGCGCGCCACTGCGCGTAGTCCGCCGGCGCGACATAGCTGATATCCACGCCGAAGCGCGCAATGAAGCGATTGAACAGCACCGTGGTGGACCCGAATACCCCGCGCGAGCACACGATATGATCGCCCGCCGCGAGCCAGCTCATGCAGGCAGCGAGTATGGCGGCCATGCCGGAGGCTGTTGCCACCGCCTGTTCCGCACCTTCCATCGCCGCGAGCCGCTCCTCGAAGGTGCGCACCGTCGGGTTGGTGTAACGCGAATAGACGTTGCCTGCCTCGCTGCCGGAAAAACGCGCCGCGGCCGCGGCCGCGGACTCGAACACGTAACTCGAGGTGAGGAACAGCGGCTCGGCGTGTTCGCCCTCCGCGGTGCGCACCTGTCCCGCGCGCACTGCCAGCGTATCGGGGCGCGCGCTCGCCAGCACCTCGCGTCGTTCGTTGTCGCTCATCGCGTCCGGTTCCTTGCGCGTCGCTCAGTTGAAATGATTGTGCAGACCCATCAAGGACGAATCGCCGCCGCCGGAACCCGCATCGCCGAGCGTCCTGCTGGCATCGTTGCGCACCGCGTGAAGATGCTGCAGATAGGCCTCGTTCACGTCACCGGTAACATATTGCCCGTCGAATACCGAGCAATCGAAGCCCTCGATCTGCGGGTTGCCCTCGCGCGAGCAGGACACCAGGTCCTCGAGGTCCTGGTATACCAGCCAGTCGGCACCGATCTGCTCGCAGATCTCGGCCTCGCTGCGCCCGTGCGCAATGAGCTCATCCGCCGACGGCATGTCGATGCCGTAGACATTCGGCCAGCGAACCGCGGGTGCAGCGGAGGCGAAATAGACCCGCCGCGCGCCGGCTTCGCGCGCCATCTGGATGATTTTCTGGCAGGTGGTGCCGCGCACTATCGAGTCATCCACCAGCAACACGTTCTTGTCACGGAATTCGAGTTCGATCGGGTTCAGCTTCTGGCGCACCGAATTCCTGCGCACCGCCTGGCCGGGCATGATGAAGGTACGTCCGATGTAGCGGTTCTTCATCAGGCCCTCGCGGAACTTCACATCCAGCTCGTAGGCGATGACCTGCGCCGCCACACGGCTGGTGTCCGGAATGGGAATCACCACCTCGATGTCGTGATCGGGCCGCAGGCGCTTGATCTTGTCCGCCAGGCGCTCGCCCTGACGCAGCCGCGCCTTGTACACCGAGACACCGTCCATGATCGAGTCCGGTCGCGCGAAATAGACATGCTCGAAAATGCACGGCGTCAGCCGGGTGTGTTCGGCGCAGATACGGGTGTGCAGGCGCCCTGCGATATCGACGAAAACCGCTTCGCCGGGCGCGACATCGCGGATCAGGCGGAATCCGAGCACATCGAGCGCAACACTCTCCGATGCCATCATGTATTCGTTGCCTGCGGGTGTCTGGCGCTCGCCGAAAACCAGCGGTCTGATCCCGTTAGGGTCGCGAAATGCGACGATCCCGTGGCCGGCAATCATCGCCACCGCGGCGTAACCGCCGCGCGCGCGCCGGTGAACACCGCGCACCGCCGTGAAGATATCGTCCGCGTCCGGAACCAGCTTGCCTAGGATCTGCAGTTCGTGCGCAAAGACGTTGAGCAGCACTTCGCTGTCGGAGTCGGTGTTGATGTGCCGCAGATCGGCCTGGAATACCTGTTCGCGAAGCTGGTCGGAATTGGTCAGGTTGCCATTGTGGGCAAGGCATATGCCATAGGGGCTGTTGACATAGAACGGCTGTGCCAGCGCGGAACTCGAACTCCCTGCCGTGGGATAGCGCACATGGCCGATGCCGAAATTCCCCCGCAGCCGCTCCATGTGCTCGGTGCGGAACACGTCGCGCACCAGGCCATTGCCCTTGCGCTGCTTGAATACGCCGCGATCGCAGGTAATGATTCCCGCGGCATCCTGCCCGCGGTGCTGCAGCACCGTCAGCGCATCGTATAGCTGCTGGTTGACGCTGCTCGCACCCACGATGCCTGCAATACCGCACATGCGCGCCGTCCTCCGCTCTCAGTTGCCCAGCCCGACGATCAGGTCGCGCAGTGTACCGGTGAATCCCCTGAACCAGCCTTCCATCAGCAGCAGGTGCGGCAACAGTACCGATTCCTGCCACCAGGCATAGCTGTCGAGCTGCAGCGTCGGGCCGAGCAGTGCGACCACCGCCAGCGAAACGAGCACCCCGCGCGCAAAGCCGAACGCCATTCCGAGCAGCCGGTCGAGCGCGCCCAGCCCGACGAAGTTCACCACGCTCTGCAGCAGCCGCGCCGCCAGCGCCACCGCGATCAGCGTCAGCACGAACAGCGCCGCGAACGCCACGATATAGCGGCCAGTGGGGTTGGCGATACTGGAAGCCAGCAGATAGGCAAAACGCTCGGCGAACACCATCGCCACGATGAATGCGAGTACCCACCCGATCAGCGAAAGCGCTTCCTTGACGAAGCCGCGCAACAGACTGAGCAGCGTGGAGACACCCACCACGGTGATGATCGACCAGTCTGCCGCGTTCAGCGCGTCCACGCCCGCTCCGGATCAGCGAATTCGCGCCATTCTAGCAAAGGGGCAACGCTCGTCCCACGCACAACTCTCAGGGATAGTACCGCGTAACGTAGCCTTTCACGCCGAGATTCTTCGCGATCTCCGTTGCGAGCTTCTGCGCCGCCTGTTTGTCGAGCTTGGGATCGACATAGACCCGGTATTGTATTGCACTGCCATCGCGCACCGTCTGCAGGATCGCGTGGTAGCCGGATTTCTCGGCCCGCCGCTTGATATCCTGGGCGTTCTCGAGTTTGCCGAACACTCCGAGCTGCACCGCCCACTGCACCGGCAAATCGTGCCGATCGAGCAGGGCGGGCTCCGGCTCGGAGTCCCGTGGCGCGGGCTCCGCCGCTTCGCTCTCCGGTGCGGGGGCTTGCGCCACCGGCTCTGCAGGTTGAAGTGGCACCGCACTGGCGGCGGTGTCCATGACGGACGTCTCGCCCGCTTCGGCACTTGCCGCACGTTCCGCACTGTAGTCTGGCTGGGGCGGCAGCTGCGGTGCTTCGGGCTCGCTGATCGCGAACCGCTCCACCGGCGGTGCCTCGGGAATCTTGCTGCGCTGGCTGATCTCGCGCACCGGAGTGGTGTCGAACAGCACCGGCCAGATGATGATCCCGAGAGCCACCAGCACCGCCGTTCCGACCAAACGGTGTTTCATTGCCTCTGTCAAAATCGATCTCCGTTGATACCATCCTGCTGATCGAGCCATTCGAGCGCAGGACCTACCGTGTGAAACGAGCCGCACACCACCAACCGATCACCGCGCTGGAGCGTGGCGAGCGCATGGTCCATCGCCACCCCGACGTCCGCACAGCATTGTACGCTCACCTTGCCAGCCAGCGCCTCGAGGCGTCGCACCACGTCGGCTGCGGGCGCCGCGCGGCTCGCGTGCAGTTGCGGAAGGAACCACACGCTCGCATATCCCGCCAGCACCGCCAGCATCGCCTCGATGTCCTTGTCCCTCATTGCGGCAAACACCACGGCGGTGCGTCCGGCAGGTGCCTGCTCGGCGAGGCGTGCCGCCAGCACCTCGGTAGCCGCGAGGTTGTGCGCCACGTCGAGCACGCAGTCTATTCCGCGCAGGCGGCATTGCTGAAAGCGGCCCGCCAGCGTGATTGACGGCAACACGCTCGCCAGCATGGTCCGATCGAGAGCGATGTCACACAACAACAACGCCTGCAGCGCCGCCGCCACGTTGCCAGCGAGCAGTTGCGGTGGCGGCAGTCCCTCGCGCCGAAACGCCAGTCCCGCGCGATCCGTGCCGCGCCAGCACCATTCACCGGAGGCGTTGCGCCACGCATCGAACTGCGCACCGATTCCGAACCACGGCGCCTCGAGTGAGCCAGCCGCGCGGTACAGCGCCTGCGGCGGATTCCGATCGGCGCAGACCACCGGGCTGCGGGAGCGGAATATCCCCGCTTTTTCTCCCGCGATCGTCTCGCGGTCCTTGCCCAGCCAATCGGTGTGATCGATCTGGATGCTGGATATCAGCGCCACGTCGGCATCGATGATGTTCACCGCATCGAGGCGACCTCCCAGACCGACCTCGAGCAACAGGAAGTCGAGCCTTGCGTGGCGGAATATTTCCAGCGCCGCGAGTGTGCCAAATTCGAAATAGGTGAGCGGAGTCTCTCCGCGTGCGCGCTCGACGGCGGCAAACGCCGCGCACAACGCTGCGTCATCGACTGCCCGCCCCTGCAGCCGTACCCGCTCGTTGTAATGACGCAGGTGCGGCGAGGTATACGCACCGACGCGCTTGCCCGCCGCCAGCAACAGCTGCTCCATGACGGCCACGCAGGATCCCTTGCCGTTGGTGCCCGCTACGGTTATCACCGTGGCTGCCGGGCTGGCGATGCCCATGCGCGCCGCCACCCGGGCCGTGCGCTCCAGCCCCAGCTCTATCTCGGCCGGGTGGGCACGCTCGATTCGATCAAGCCAGTCGCCAAGCGTCGCTCGTTCCCGATGCATGCGGCTATCGCTGCCTCAACCCGCCTCCACTTCCACCTCCAGCTCCGGCTCGGGCCGCCCGGTCAGCCGTGCCAGCAGCGAGGCAATCCGGTCACGCATCTGCCCGCGCGGCACGATCATGTCGACCGCGCCATGCTCGAGCAGGAACTCGCTGCGCTGGAATCCGCGCGGCAGCTTCTGGCGGATGGTCTGTTCGATGATGTTCGGACCGGCGAAGCCGGCGCGGGCATACGGTTCGGCAATGTTGATGTCGCCCAGGATCGCGAGGCTGGCCGAGACGCCGCCGTAGATCGGGTCGGTCAATACCGAAACATAGGGTATCCGCGCGAGTTTGAGACGTTCGAGAATGGCACTGGTCTTGGCCATCTGCATCAGCGATATCAGCGCTTCCTGCATGCGTGCGCCGCCACTGGCCGAGAAACACACCAGCGGCATATTGTTGTCGAGCGAGTCGCGTGCCGCACGGGTGAATTTCTCGCCCACCGCATAACCCATCGAACCGCCGTGGAAATTGAATTCGAACGCCAGCGTATTCAGCGCGATTCCCTTCAGCGTGCCCTGCATGGCAACCAGGGCGTCACGCTCGCCGGTGGCTTTTTGCGCCGCGCTCAGGCGATCCCGATACTTCTTGAGATCCTTGAATTTCAGGCGATCGACCGGCTCGACGTCGGCACAGATCTCCGTGCGCCCCTGCGGATCGAGAAAGATGTCGAGGCGCCGGCGCGCACCGATGCGCATGTGGTGATCGCACTTGGGGCATACGTCGAGATTCTTGTCGAGTTCGGGCCGGTACAGCACCGCCTCGCACTTGACGCACTTGTGCCACAAGCCTTCCGGAACCGTGGTCTTGCGATCCTGTTCGCCACGGCGAACCGCGGCCGGCACAATCTTGTCGAGCCAACTCATCGTCTCATCCCTCCGGTCCAGTCCTGCGTCATGGCATTTTCGGTCGCCACGGCGCGCATGAAATCCTGCACCCTGCGTGCATCCTTTATCCCCGGCGCCTGCTCCACACCGCTGCTCACGTCCACCGCCCAGGGCCGCGCGCGGCGGATAGCTTCCCCGACATTGCCCGCGTGCAGCCCTCCGGCCAGGATCAGCGGGCGGGCCGCGGCTGCCGCGGGCAGCAGGTTCCAGTCGAATACCCGTCCACTGCCACCGGGGTGCACCGCATCCTCGGTATCGAACAGCAGACCGCGGGCACCCGGCCAGGACGCCAGCGCATGGTCCGGCGGAGCGCTCGCCCCCACCCGGAGCGCCTTGATGTAGGGTACCCCGAAACGGGCACAGAACTCGTCTGTTTCACTGCCATGAAACTGCAGCAGATCCGGACGCAGTGTATCCAGTACCCGCTGCACCTGCGCGACATCGGGATCGACAAACAGCGCCACGCTGGTCACGAACGGCGGCAGCGACGCGACAATCTCGCGCGCCTGCACCACGTTCACCGCGCGCCTGCTGTTGCTCCAGAACACCAGTCCGATCGCATCGGCCCCGGCACGTGCCGCGACCTCGACATCATGCGCGCGCGTGATTCCGCAGATCTTGACCCTTACTCGCACGTTGAGCGGCTTCTCTTGCGATGGCAGGGCGCGATTCTAGCAGATGCCGCGCGTTGCCATGGCGCATCCTTCAGCCGGAAAACCAGGGGGCCGAAGGCGGCTCCGGCAGCTGCCAGCGGGGCGCATAACCGACCGCGCACAGATACAACCCGGCCGCCGGCGCGGTGGCAGCGGACTGCCGGCGATCACGTGATTCGAGCACTTCTCCCAGCCATTCCACCGCTCGCTCGCCGGTTCCAACCGCCATCAGCGCACCGGCGATGTTGCGCACCATGTGCAGCAGGAAGGCATTGGCCTGGATGTCGATCGCGAGCAGCGCGCCGCTGCGGTTAACGTTTACCGTATCCACCCGGCGCATCGCCGTGCGCGACTGGCAACCCGCACCGCGAAACGCGCTGAAATCGCGCTCGCCCGGCAATTGCCTGGCAGCCTGTCGCATCCGCTGCTCGTCGAGCGGACGACGCTGCTCGCACACCGACCCGGCCAGCAGCGCGCTGCGGACCGGGCGATTCAGGATCAGGTAGCGATAACAACGGTGGGTTGCGGAAAAGCGCGCATTGAAAGCTGCATCCACTTCCCGCGCCCATTGCACGGCGATGCTTTTCGGCAGCAGCGAATTGACTCCCTGCACCCAGGCACGCAACGGACGATCCGCCGTGGTATCGAAATGCACGACCTGGCAACTGGCGTGCACGCCGGCATCGGTGCGCCCGGCACAGACCGTGCTTATGCGAGCGTCCGCAACCTGGCCGAGTGCGCTTTCGAGGGTTTCCTGGACGGTTGGCAGGCGCGGCGAACGCTGCGCCTGCCAACCGGAAAAAGTGCTGCCACAATATTCGAGACCAAGCGCGATGCGTCGTGCTCCAATCGCGCCGGACATGGCTCAACCGGCGCGCAGGGTATCCAGAATCTTGCTGGCCTGCTCGCGCTGGTACTGCGCGCCTTCGGCAACGACCTCCTCGAGGATGTCGCGGGCCCCGTCCATATCGCCCATATCCATATAAGCGCGCGCCAGCTCGAGCTTGGTCTCGACTTCGTCGCTGTCGGGCAGCAGATCGAGCTCGTCGTCGTGCTCGCCTGCCGGCAAGACCCGGGCGGGTTCATCCGCCACCAGGTCCAGTTCCGCGGGCGCACGGGCTTCCTCCGCGCCCGACTCGAGTTCCCCGAGCTCGAGCTCGAGCGAAAGGTCTTCTTCTCCTTCGTCGGCAGGGGCATCGAGTTGCGGACTGGCGATATCGAGCTCCGCGGTGACAAGGCCCGGTTCCGCGCTGTCGGTGGCGTCGACCCCGGTCGCGGGCTGCCCATCGATCTCCAGCAGCCAATGCGCACGATCGGTGTCTTCGAGCAACTCGCGGGCGGCACGCAACGCGGCCTTGTCGCCGAGTGCTTCGAGGCGGTCGAATTCCGCGATGAATTCGCTGGCATTACCCTGTTCGGCAAGGATATCCATCAGCTTGAGTCGCACATCGCTGCGATCCGGGTGCTGGACCAGCGCCTTGCCCAACAGTTCGATGGCGGTTTGCGGTTTGCCATAGGCAATATAGATATCCGCTTCGCTCACCGGGTCGGCGATTTCCTGATCGCCGGCAGCGACGGCCTTGACGCGGGCCGGAGCGCCGAACAGCGCTTTTTCAGCCACGTCATCGCGCTCGAGATCCGATCGCTGC
>MTKY01047009.1_pt1 | contig 12478 bp, 13 predicted proteins | sample 1042731 | NCBI WGS metagenome assembly MTKY01 (sample SAMN06212206, study PRJNA360538) | anaerobic digester metagenome | biome: Wastewater treatment plant; material: sludge; isolation source: anaerobic digester fed with sludge from wastewater treatment plant | place: Denmark: WWTP Soeholt ... | reverse complement strand
TGTTGCGGCGCATTGCCGACCAGATCCTCGAGAAACACCGGCAATTCCATTTCCAGGTCCTGCCCACGCCGCTGCTGTTCACGATCCGCCGAAGCCTGGGCCCGGGCAGCCCCGAATATGGCCTCGAAGAAATCCGAGAACCCGGCCTGCGGCCCGGCCTCGGTATAGGCAAAACCGCTCGAGGGTCGCCAACCGGGCGGTGGCTCGAACGAGTCTTCACGATGCTGCTCGCGGTGTGCACGCAGTTGATCGTAATCAGCCCGCTTGGCGGCATCCTTGAGCACCTGGTACGCCTCGGCCACTTCCTTGAACTGGGCCTCGGCATCCGCATGGTCGCTGACATCCGGGTGATACTTGCGAGCGAGGCGACGATAGGCCGTCTTGATGGCCGCCTCGTCGGCACCGGGCTCCACGCCGAGTATCCTGTAGTAATCCTTGAATTCCATGATCACTCGTCCTGCGACACGAAGGCCGCGTAGATCGCTCGCACCGCGCCCGGGTAATCCTCGGGCGCCACACCCACGATGATGTTCAGCTCGGATGCGCCCTGGTTGATCAGGCGCATGTTCACGCCCGCCGCCGCAAGCGCGGAAAAAATCTTCGCGGCGATACCCACACTATGCGCCATCTCCTCGCCGACCACCGCGATCAGCGCGATCTGCGGCACGTATTCGATCTCGTCGGGTTGCAGCGTGCGGCGGATTTCCTCCAGCACCTGTTCGACGCGACCCTCGAGCTGCATCGCCTCCACCACCACGCTGACGCTGTCGATGCTCGACGGGCAATGCTCGAACGGAATGCCGTTGTGTTCGAGCACGCCGAGCAGCCGATAGACAAAACCCACCTCGCGGTTCATCAGGTGCTTGGCGATCGTGATCATCGCGAAGCTGGTCTTGCCCGCGATACCGGCGATCTGGGTATTCAGCACCGTCTCGGGCGATAGCTTGGCAACGATGCGCGTACCGGGATCGGATGGATCGTTGGTGTTGCGGATATTGACCGGGATGCCCACCTCGCGCACCGGCGCCATGGCCTCGTCATGCAGCACGCTGGCGCCCATGTAGGACAACTCGCGGATTTCGGCGTAGGTGACTTCCGCCATCGGCCGCGGCTTGTCCACGATGCGCGGGTCCGCCATCAGCAGGCCAGAGACATCGGTCCAGTTTTCGTAGAGCATCGCGCCCGTCGCGCGCGCGGCGATCGCACCGCTCACATCCGAGCCGCCGCGGGTGAACGTGCGCACCCGCCCCTGCGCATCGCGTCCATAGAAGCCGGGCATGACGTACAGCCTGTCGGTGGCGGCCAAGCGCGCGCCGAGCAGGTCCCAGGTCTGCGGATCGACCACACCATTCGATTCGATCACCACGCACTCGGCAGGCTCGACAAACTCCGCGCCGAGCCAGGCCGCAAGCAACAGCGCACAGCAATACTCGCCACGCGACGCCGCGTAATCGGCACTCACCCCACTTGCCAGCTCCGCGCGAAACGCCTCGAGGCGCGGCTCGATACCCGCAGCGACACCAAGCTCGCGTTCGATGCCGCAAAAACGCGCGACGATCTGCGCGAAGGGCGCGGAGAAATCGGTACCGACGCTCGCCGCATGATGGCAGAGGTACAGCAGATCGGTGATCTTGGCATCCCCGGTATCGCGCTTGCCCGGAGCGGACGGCACGATGATCCGACGCCGCTGATCGGCCTCGATGATCGCTCGCACCTTGTGGAACTGTTCGGCGCCGGCCAGGCTCGAGCCGCCGAACTTGCACACGATGCGCGGGAATGCCCCTGCACTGCACCCTTCCGCCGTACGATTCGCTTCGCTCACCGCAATATCCCTGCCTCGTTCAAAGTACCGATGAACGGCTGCGCACTACTCGGGTAGCATGTCGCCCGACCCGCCCATCTCGGCGGGCATGTCATGCATTTTCGGCAAGCCGTCCTTGATGGCGAGCACCGACTCCGAATAGAACACATGCAACGCAGGCTGAAACTCCAGCTGCGGCAGCAAGGCCGCATATACATCGACCAGGCCCATTTGCGGATGATCGGTCATCAGGTGACCGCCGCAACTCTTGCACCACTTGCGATGACTCCGGTCGGTCCTGGCGTAGGTGCCGATATTGTCCAACCCCCTGGTGACGCGCACCGAATCCGGTTTCCACAGGGAAAACGCATTGACCGGGCCCGCGGACCAGTGACGACAGGATTCGCAATGGCAATATCCCATCGCCTCGGGCGACCCCGACACTTCTATTTCGACCGCCCCGCAGAAACACTTGCCCTTGCAGACTTGCGAACTGTTCATGACCAGATACCTCCGGCAGAAGCGTGATGAATGGTTGCTTTTGCGTTGTGCTGCCACAACGCAAAAGCACTTTATCACGACTGCGAACACCGGACATCGGGAGCAAACTTGATTACTTTCTGTCCCCGCGGCGTAAAATCGGTGACTTGACCGAATTGGATGCGATGCAATCGCTGATCAAGGGAGTTGGGATGGCCGGCGGGTGGGCAAAGGACGGTGCGGTACAGGACCAGATCGATGCCAGCGTGGAAGACGCGGTGAAGCGCGCGCGCAGCCGTCTTCCCAGCGGTGAGAGCCTGAGTTGCTGCGAGGAATGCGCCAGCGCGATTCCCGAAGCGCGCCGCAAAGCCATTCCGGGTGTTCGCTTGTGCGTCGCCTGTCAATCCGCGCACGACAGGACACAGATGGACAACACCGGCTACAACCGCCGCGGCAGCAAGGACAGTCAGCTGCGATAGCGACGAGGAGCACAGCGCCGCGGGAACGGGAAGGCGCATCGGCAGCGCCGGTAATCCGATGCCCCCCGATCCGGTATACGATTGCGCGCACGTCATCGAACAGGGAGCGATGAATGAAAAACAGCCTGGATCAGTTCTGCATCAACGTCAGCAACCTCGAACGCTCGGTCGAGTTCTACAAGCAGGTGCTCGGACTGGAAATCACGCACCGCATAGAAATTCCGAATGTCAGCGAGGTGGTGCTCGCGGGCGCCAGCGGCAACCGGATCCAGCTCGCATGGCACCACGACCATAGCGGGCCGATCGATCACGGCAACGCGTTGTGGAAACTCTATGTGAACACCGACGACTGCCAGGGCCTGTACCAACGGGCAATCGATGCCGGAAGCGAATCGGTCGCGGCACCGGTGCGTCTCGAGCAGTGGCCGGTCACGGCCGCATTCATCAAGGATCCCGACGGCTACCAGATCGAGATTCTTCAGCACCACGCGCAATGAGGGCTGTGCGCCGGGTGCGAACCCGGAGCATGGGTGCCGAGCAGTTCGAGGTCGCCTGATCGCGCGCCGCGCATCAGCTCAGAGTTTTCGCACCCGGATATTGCGCCCCTTGATCTTTCCGGCCCGCAGTTTCCTTGCCGCCGCATCGAGGCAATCGCGCTCCAGCGCGACATAGGAGCGGGTCGGAAACACATCGATCTTGCCGATCTGCGAGGCCTGCAGGCCCGCTTCCCCGGTCAGTGCGCCCAGGATATCGCCCGGACGCAACTTGTCCTGGCGCCCCGCTTCGATCAACAGGGTTTTCATTGCCGGTACCGGCAGCGGCAGCAATCCGCCCGCCTGCGGCAGCCGCGTCCACTCGATCGGCCTGCCCAGTGCACGCTCGATGGCCGCGATGCGGCCCATCTCGCGCCCCGCCACCAGGCTGAATGCCGCGCCGCTTTCGCCTGCCCTGCCGGTGCGACCGGCACGATGCACGTGCACATCGGCATCGTTCGACAGTTCGTAGGCAATCACCATCGGCAGCGCCTTGATATCCAGACCGCGGGCCGCGACATCGGTCGCCACCAGGACGCGGCAACTGCCGTTGGCAAACTGCAACAGGGCCTCCTCGCGCTCGCGCTGCTCGAGATCGCCATGCAGCGCGATAGCCGGCACACCACGTTTCCACAGCACATCCACCAAGTTCCTGGTATCGATCCGGGTGTTGCAGAAAACCAGGCAACTCTGCGGCCGGTGCGCCAGCAGCAAGGCAATGACCGCATCCGGCTTGGCCGAGGGCTCGACCTGGTGGAACTGCTGCCGGATCACCGATTCATCGTGCCGGTCCGCGACCGTGACCGGGACCGGGTCCTTCTGGAACCGGCGGCTGATCGCCCGCACTTCTTCCGGGTAAGTGGCCGAAAACATCCAGGTGCTGCGTGTTGCCGGGGTTTTCTCGAGGATCCGCCCGATCGCATCGAGAAAGCCCATGTCGAGCATGCGGTCCGCCTCGTCGACTACCACGTTGCACAGCGCATCGAGCTTCAGCGCCTGCCTGTCGATCAGATCCTGGATGCGCCCGGGCGTGCCGACCACGATATGCGGCTGGTGGGCGAGCGAAGGCAACTGAACCCGGACCGGCACGCCCCCACACAGGCTCAGCACTTTAACGTTGGGAATGAATCGCACCAGCGCGCGGATCTCCTTGCTGATCTGATCGGCGAGTTCCCGCGTCGGACACAACACCAGGCTTTGCAAACACGCGTTCTCGCTCTGCAAGCGCGCCAGCAATGCCAGGCCAAATGCCGCTGTCTTGCCACTACCGGTCTTTGCCTGCGCCAGCACATCGTGAGCTGCAAGCATGGGCGGTAACGCAGCTGCCTGTATCTCGGTCATCTCTGTGTAGCCGAGCGCCTCGACTGCCTGCAGCAGTTCGGGAACGAGCATCAGTTCGGAAAATCTGTTCATGCCGCATTATCACACGTCCGGCATATCGATCCGGGGATCGTGCGGCCAAACCGCGCCCTCACCACATCAGGTCATCGGGTATCGGAAAGTCCTTGTACGGATCGTCTTCGCCCGACTGATCCGTCGCCGGCTGGTTCCACACCACGATGGCCCCGGGGTCACGACTCCTGATTCTCTCGCCGGCCGTGACCGGCACCAGTTCGTAGTGCTTGCCCGAGCGCACGATCACCAGCTGGCCGCGAATCAACTGCTCGCGCAGACGGGCAGTGACCAGCAACTTCTTGATGATGCCGGCATCGGAAAAATTGTAGGGAACATCGCCCCCTTCGCGTGACTGCCGGTAATGCTGCACCAGCTGCGCGACCTGGGCCGCGAGCTCGCGCTGATGCACGGCGGCATTGCGCTCCCGGGCAAGCTGCCGGTCGCTGTCGGCCTTGTCGCGCAAGGCCTGCTCCGCGAGGCGTCGCTCCTCGTCGAGCTGCGCGGCGTTTTTCCCCGCCTGCCTGGTCTGCTTGCTCTTCGCGCGGCTCGCTTCCTTGAGCTTTTTTTCGTTGACCAGACCGGATTTCAGCAACTGGTCCTGCAGGGAATTGCGCATCATGAAATCCTCAGGCCGCTGACAGCACGCGCTGCAGCCATCGTGAAATATCCGGGATCTGCTCGGCGCACACATTGTGCTCCATGCGATACGCCCGGTACTGCGCCTGGTAGCCCATCGCGAGCAGGGTGCTGTGCGCCTGGTGACCGAGCTCTTCGGCGACCATCGGATCGCGGCTGCCGTGATGGATCACCGTGGCGCGCGCCGCGAGTTCGGGCTCGATTTCAATGCAGGGCAGATATGACATGCGAACACTCACCACCGATTCCGGAACGTCGATCCGCGCTGCCCGGCGCGCCTGCGAATCACTGCGTGGAGCGATGAACTACAGACTGGATCGACAATAAAACGAGGCCGCCGATTTCACTTGGCGGCCTCGACAGCATGGGTATGACCCGTCCTGGCGCTCTCGATGGAGCGTCCTGCGCGCCCGATTGCACGAGCACGACAAGGTATACGCCGAAGCGGCCTGCGGGTCAACCGTCGCACGCTGGAACCGCTTCATGTCCAGTTGCCGGGTGAGTTGCGCAACCGGATCCCGCGGCACCATCGTGTGATTGACCTCGCAGGCGGGTGCGGCTAACGTGGCCGAACCGCGTCCTGGTCCTGAGCCGCATGAATGTCAGCGCACTGAACACCCAAACATTGCCGAGCGCCCTCGCGGCGGGTGGCCGCATAACGGAGGCGTACGAGGCTGTCTGGGATGCGCTGTGGATGCAGCCTCACCTCTCCTCGCAACTGCTCGAATTGTGTCGCCTGCGTCTTGCACGGTTTCACCAGGCCCCGGCCGAACTCGAACTGCGTCGCGATACCGGCCTCGACCCGGGAAAAGCAGACTCACTGCTCACCGGCAACTATTTCAGGGACCCGCAGTTCAGCCCCGCGGAGCGTGCGGTTCTGGAGTTCACCGAGATCTATGCCCAGGACCCGGCCGCGATCAGTGACGATCTGGCGGACGCGGTGAAAGAACATTTTGGCGAAGCGGGACTCATGTGTCTTATCGAAGCGCTGGGGTTCATCGATGGACGCATCCGGCTGGCGCTGATATTCAGCACTCTGCACACCGCCGGCACACCCGCTCACGGAGCGTTGTCATGAGCGGTTCGCGGCCGCGGGCGGGAACGCCCGGCACCAATACCGGCAACTTGATCCGCGACAGCAGTTTTGGCCTGGTGCCCGAGACGCTCGACCCGATCGTGCAACTGAACGACAGCGTCTGGCGGCGCAACAGCGTGCGTTCGGCGTTTCTCGAGATGCTCAGGCTACGCAACGCACGCACGGTAAACTGCGTGTTCTGCCGCAACGTGCGCTATGACGTGGCGCGCCAGGATGGCCTGACCGAAGAAAAAGTTGCGCGCATCGAGGACGATTTCGACACCAGCGATCTGTCGGAAATCGAAAAACTCGTGCTCGCTTTCGCCGACGTCTATCTGCGCAGCCCCGGGAGCATCGATCCACAGCTGGTGGTCCGGCTGCAGACACATTTTTCGGCCGAGCAGATCTGCCATATGGCGATTTCGATTGCCGCCTTCAATGCCACCTCGAAGTGCGCTGTCAGCCTGGGTGGCATGCCGGAAAGCATGCCGGTAACGGAAATACCGCTGCCACCGGCGTAGTCATGCGCCATCGCGGACGGTTGCGTCGGAACATGTCCGGACAAGGCATTTGCCGCCGCGTCCGGACCGTTTGCGATCAGGGACGCTCTTTCAGCAGATCACGGATTTCGGTCAGCAGGACCTGTTCCGCGCTCGGCGCCGGCGGCGCCGCGGGCGCGGCCTCCTCGGCCTTCTTCAGCTTGTTCATGCCCTTGATCGCCACGAATATCGCAAATGCGACAATGGTGAAATCGAACACGGTCTGGATGAACTTGCCATAGTTGAGCGTGACTGCCTCCACGCCGTCGCTCGCCTGCTTGAGCGTGATCGCGAGCGAGGTGAAATCGACGCCACCGATCATCAAACCCAGCGACGGCATGATCAGATCGCCGACGAACGACGACACGATCTTGCCGAACGCGGCGCCGATGATGATACCGACAGCCATATCGACCACGTTGCCCTTCATGGCGAACTGCTTGAACTCGGAGATAAAGCTCATTTTATGGTTCCTGTCGCGATAGTTGGTTATGGTGCGGCCATGGCCACGCGACGCGAGGATACACCACCCGCGGCAGCGCTTGCGAGTCGATACCGGCTCCCCGCGCAGTTCACAATCGCCCGATGCAGCGATCGAGAGTATCGAGCAACTGCTCCGCATTGGCCGGTGAAAACACCAGCGGCGGGCGTATCTTCACCACGTTCTCGTGGGCACCGGTGCGCCCGATCAGGCATCCCTCGTCGCGCAGCAGATCGACCAGTCGATCCGCCTGCTCCACGGCCGGCTCGCGGGTGACGGAATCCTTGACCAGGTCGAGTCCCCAGAACAGGCCCTTGCCGCGCAGGTCCCCGATCAGCGGGTACTTTTTCCGCAGCCGCTCGAGCCCGAGGTGCAGGCTTTGGCCCGCGGCAATCACGTTCTGCTGGGTATTCTCACGCGCCAGCACATCGAGCACCGCCATGCCGACGACCGCGGATACCGGGTTTCCTCCAAAAGTATTGAAATATGAAAATTTCGCCGCGAACGCCGCGGCTATCGCCGGCGTGGTGATCACCGCCGCCAGCGGGTGTCCGGCGCCGATCGGCTTGCCAAGGGTCACGATATCGGGCACCACGCCGGAATAATCGAAGCACCACATCCGCTCGCCGGTTCGGTAGAAGCCCGACTGCACCTCGTCGGCAATCAGCAGGCCGCCGGCCGCGCGGATCCTGGCCGCGGTGCGCGCAAGAAATCCTTCCGGCGGCAGGATGGTGCCGTTGGAATCGAAGATGGTGTCGCACAGGAACGCCGCGGCGCCCTGGCCTCGCGCCTGCAGGCTTTCGATCGCGGTATCGATGCAGTCGGCATACCTGATGCCGAGCTGTGGTGTGCCATAGCGATACTGGCCCCGAAACCCGTCCGGTGCCGGGATCGTGGCGATCCATGACGGCTGCTCCGCGCGCGGGTACATGCAGGTCGAAGTCGCGGCAACCACGTTGGAGTTTCCGTGGTAGGCATCGTCGGAGACGATCACGCCATTGTGGCCGCTCACGGTACGCGCGATCCGGATCGCCAGGTCGTTGGCTTCCGTGCCGGTGCATACCAGCAGACAGACGCTGAGTTCGGTCGGCATCGTGGCGGTCAGGCGCTCGGCATACTCGACCACCGCCTCGTGCAGATAGCGGGTATGGGTGTTGAGGGTCGCGGCCTGGCGCGCCAGCGCCGCCACGACATGCGGATGACAATGGCCGACGGAGGCCACGTTGTTGTAGCAATCGAGATAGCGCCGGCCCTGCGCATCGAACAGCCATACCCCTTCGCCGCGCACCAGGTGCACGGGTTCGCGGTAGAACAGACTGTAGCTGGGCCCCATGACTTTCTCGCGCCGGGCTCGCAATTCCGCGCTCGACGCGATCGGCCGCAACGTCACCCGGCCGCAGGCAGCACGGTAAGCCGCCGTGACCTCGGCGCGATCGAGCGCCAGGAACTTGCGCAATGCGACGATGATGTCGGGCCGCTCTTCGGCAAGCCAGCCTGGCGGCTCATGGGTGGCGCCGAGACGAAAGTCGTACATGAACAGGGCGGTCACCATGCGCAACAGCACCGCGTCGTGGAGCAATTCGATTTCCTCGTCCTCCAGCGGCAGCACGGCGTTGTAGGCTTCGATCTGGGTAACGGCATTGGCGATCGACATGTCGGCGAGGCGCGTGAAACTCGCGATCACCACCGCGATATCCTGCACCACCGGTGCGTGCACCATATCGCCGAAATCGATGACTCCGACAACCTCTTCCGCGGCGGCGTTCTCGCGCAGCACGTTGCCGGTATGTCCATCCGCATGCACCACCTGCGCGCGCAGGGTTTTCAGCCGTGGCAGCATTTCGTGCTCGGCATGACGCAGAAAATCGGCGCACAAGGCCAATGCATCGGGCTGCACATGCGTCTGCAGCCCCGGGTCGAGAATCAGCGCGCGCTGAATGTCCCAGGCGACGAAATGCCGGGCGTTCGGATGGAAATAGCCGCGCAAGCCGCGCGCAAGCTGCGCCTGGAACGCGGCGATATTGCGAAACGCGAGCGGCGTCAGCGCCGCTCCACGGCTGAACGGGATCCCCGGCAACCACGACAGCAGGCGCACCATGTGCCGCGCGCCATCCTCTCCTTCCAGCCATTCGACGGGATTTCCGCGCAGCGAGGCGATCACCCGCGGCACCGGCAGTGCCGGCGCAAACTGCGCGAGATGCAGCAGCGCCCCGACCTGGAAATCGACCGCGGCGGGATCCTCCCCGATAGCGGAGACCTTCAGCACGAAACACTTGCCCTCGGCAGTGACCAGGCAATGATTCTGGTCCCGCTCCCCGTCGAGCGCCTCCAGCGTCCCCGACACTCCGAAATATTCACCGGCAAATGCCCGCAGGCGATCGACCGCAAACCGCGGCGGGTTGAAATTCAGGTCTTCCGCACTCAGACCTTTCACGGTGTCCATCCTTCTGGTAACGGCCGGCGTTCTCGAACAGAATCCTGCATGGTATAGAGTCCGCGGGGCGCCGCGCCGACTCAGTCGCGATAACGCAACACCAGGTCCTGGTAGGCATCGATGCGGCGGTCGCGCAGAAACGGCCAGATCCGCCGCACCTGCTCGCTGCGCCCCGGATCGATCGCGGCATGCAGCACTTCGGCGCTTCCGGTCCCGGCCGTTGCCAGCATCTCGCCCTGGGGACCCGCGACGAAACTGTGGCCCCAGAACTCCAGTCCCGGATTGTGACCTGAAGGGTCAGGCTCGAACCCGATGCGGTTGCACACCACCACCGGGATGCCATTGGCCACCGCGTGCGCGCGCTGCACCGTGACCCAGGCATCGCGCTGACGGGTCTTTTCCTCGGTCGTGTCGCGTGGATCCCAGCCGATGGCGGTGGGGTAGAGAAGCAGATCGGCGCCGGCCAGCGCCATCAGCCGCGCGGCTTCCGGGTACCACTGATCCCAGCACACCAGCACCCCGAGCTTGCCGAGCGAGGTCCGGATCGGGGTGAATCCGATATCGCCCGGCGTGAAATAGAATTTCTCGTAGTACGCCGGATCATCGGGAATGTGCATCTTGCGATAGCGGCCCGCGATGCTGCCATCGCGCTCGAAGACCACGGCCGTGTTGTGATACAGGCCGGGGGCACGCCGCTCGAACAGCGAGGCCACCAGCACGATGCCGAGCTCGCGAGCCAGCGCTCCGAAATACTCGCAACTCGGACCGGGCACCGGTTCGGCACGATCGAAACAGGCCACGTCCTCTACCTGGCAGAAATACGGACCGGTATGCAGCTCCTGCAACAACACCAGCTGCGCGCCCGCACCGGCCGCGCTGCGCAGCATGGCTGCGCTGGTCTCGAGGTTGGCTTCGCGGTCATCGCCGCACGCGTGCTGGATGCACGCCACGTTCAGCAGGCGGTTCATGGCGGTCCTCCGGACAAATGGACGCTGGATTATAGCGGCGCCAGAACGCCCGCCGGCAACTGCATCGTGATGCAGTGCAGCGAACCGTATTGCCGGATCAACGGCAGACAATCGATCGCGATGATGTCGCGCCCGGGAAAGCAGTGCGCGATCTGCGCGAGTGCCGCCTGGTCCGCGGCGTCACGGTAGCTCGGCACCAGCACGGCGCCGTTGATCAGCAGGAAATTGGCATAGGTGGCCGGCAGACGTTTGCCCTCGACGTTACGCTTCGCGGCCGGCCACGGCAGTGGCACCAGCCGATAGGGCGCGCCGCGTTGATCGCGCAAGGCCATCAATTCCTGTTCCATGGCCGCCAGCGCCGGATGATGGGCATCGTGTGGATCGTCGCAACGCACGTAGGCAATGGTTCCCGGATCGCAGAAGCGCGCCAGGGTGTCGATATGGCTGTCGGTGTCGTCGCCTTCCAGGAAGCCGTGCTCCAGCCACAATACCCGCTGCAGCCCGAACAGCTCGCCCAGGCGCTGCTCGATCTGTGCGCGCGAGAAGGCCGGATTGCGACCCGGCGCGAGCAGGCAGGTGGCAGTGGTCAGCAGCACGCCGGCGCCATCGGACTCGATGGCGCCGCCCTCGAGCACGAAATCGATGGCATCGAGCGGCGTGCTCCCGAAGCTGCCCGCGGCCGCAAGGGTGGCGCTGATCCGGTCATCCAGCGCCGCCTCGTACTTCCCGCCCCATCCGTTGAAGCGGAAATCGAGCAGGCGCGGCGAGCCTTCGTCGAACACCGTGATCGGTCCATGATCGCGCGCCCAGCTGTCATTCGAACCGGCAATGCACAGCTGCACCCGCGCCGACGCCACGCCGCCCGCATCCAGCAGCGCCTGTACATGCTCGCGGTGCTGCGCATCGCGCACACACACCAGCAGGCGCTCGCGCGCACAGACGGCACGGGCAATCTCGACATAGACCGGTTCGACTTCGGCCAGGAAGGGCCGCCAGTCGCTCTGGTCGTGGGGCCAGGTCAGCAGCACGCCGTCCTGGGGCTCCCACTCCGCGGGCAGGCGACGCGCTGCGGAGTTCTCGCTGCTGTTCACGGCATCTCCTGGTGGTGACTGGTTTGGCGCGGCGCCGAAGTGTAAACGAATCACGTTTTCGCTGCCGCAGCTGTCCGTTATTTCGCGGAGCCGGCGATGGTACGATGAACCGGCATCACGCACCGGATACGACCGCCCCGTTGGACACGCCTTTCAGCCAGAAAATTGCCACCCGCCTGCGTGAGCTGCGCGGCGTGGCGTTGCTGTGCGCGATGCTGGCGCTTGCTGCGGCGGCGGTGGCCGAGCCGCCGCAGTTGAAGATCAAGGGTCTGACACGCGGCGCCGCGCAGAACCTGCGCATCCACCTTGGCGCGCTGGGTGACGAACTTTCACGGGATACATTGCGTAGTCGGCGAATGATCGACAAGGCGTTGCACAACGCGCTGCAGCCTTTCGGCTACTACGCCGCGCAATACTCCCTGAAGCGGGAGAACGGCTTGCTCACGATCACCGTCGAGCGAGGACCACGGGTGCTGTTCATCCCTCCCGACATACAGGTCGGGACCCCGGCGGATACGCACCCCGCGATCGCAAAAATGGTTCGCGAAGCCCCAGTCGGCGCCGGC